>ERZ777306.1346-NODE-1346-length-39673-cov-6.643420_pt1 | contig 39673 bp, 33 predicted proteins | sample MGYA00374966_ERZ777306 | MGnify/ENA primary metagenome ERZ777306 (study PRJEB29329, sample SAMN06343882) | mouse gut metagenome | isolation source: Mouse cecum | place: Austria: Vienna | collected 2014-11-15 ... | reverse complement strand
ATAACAATTGGGTTTATTAAAGTTACCCTTTTTTAGATCAACTGCTCGAAAAAAAATTTTTAAACATTTTTCAATTTACCTATTGACATTTCTTAGCTGGACTTGTATTCCAAAAAAATATAGCCTGCAAACACTTCTTTCTGAAATAAAAACACAGGCACAGCTGCACGCCACCTGAACATTCTTCAGCATTTTGGCGGCACCTGTGCCTGTATTTAATATATCATTTTCATACTGGTGATACAAGGTGAAAGTAACAGATTTTTCCATTATCCGGATTTCATTTTATACTGTTACTTTTCTTAATTCGTAAAATATAAAAACAAAAATTGTTTTTGCAAATTTAAAATTTATTATTTATGATATGGCTCTCCCCTTATAATCCGGAAGCTCCGATAAATTTGTTCCAGCAAAATGACCCGCATCAGCTGATGCGGAAACGTCATTGTAGAAAAACTGAGCTGCTCATCCGCTCTGGCAAGCACCTCCTCCGAAAGTCCAAGGGAACCTCCGATTACAAAACACAGATGGCTTTTTCCCTGTACCGTAAGCGCGTCAAGATGCGCCGCCAGATTCTCAGAAGAACGTTCCTTTCCCTGGATCGCCAGCGCAATTACATACGCATCTTCTTTGATTGCATCAAGAATCCGTCGTCCCTCTTTTTCTCTGATCTGCCGCTCCAGCGATTCTCCTGCTCCGTCCGGCGTCTTTTCATCTGCGGCCTCAACGATATTCAGCGAGCAATACCGGCCCAGTCGTTTGCTGTACTCTGAAATTGCGGCCTGAAAAAATTTTTCTTTTATTTTTCCTACTGTCACCAGTGTTATTTTCATTACTCTGTCCTGCTTTCTTTTTCTCTTTAAGCAATCTGTACCACAATAATTTGCCCTGACAATCCCATCCGAACCTGGCTGCAGTCATTGATGCCTGCTCTGCATGACTCATCCAGACCGCTGCCAGACGCAAATTCTCCGGCTATAGTGTTGTAATATTGTGCTTTTTCATTACAAAATGTCCCCATTCCAAACATAAAGATTTTCCGGATCAATCATCTGCGTATAATGTCCTGTCACAGCGTTTGCATTCTGCTTCACCCAGTCCTGCTTTTCCGCATACCACTGCTCAATTCCGTCGAGCATGGATCACTCCAGTTCCAGGCTAAAATCTCACCGTAACTCCTAATACCATTCGGACTCTGTATTTCGAAACAGCTTGCGCCGTTTGTTCTAGTATGAGCCATTGTCACACTTGCCTCTGCCGCCCGGATTCTGACTATATACTCCAGGTCAGAGGACCATCTGATCGGCACATAATCGGCCATCGTCAGAGGATTTCCTGTAGAAGGATTCAAAACGCCTTCCTGCCATCTATCTTTTTTTCATAACATTTTCACCCTGCTTTTTCTATATGATATCTGATTCACCAAAAAGATCCCTCATACTAATGTTCAGTACAAAGGATCTTTTTATCATTCTTTCACAGCCCTATAGTCAAAAAATATTCGAAAAGCGGTCTTTATTTAATTCTTAGCACTCAGGAACTCATGGATTCCCTTTGCTGCGGCTTTTCCTGCACCCATGGCAAGAATAACCGTCGCTGCGCCAGTCACAGCATCCCCGCCTGCAAATACGCCGTCTTTGGAGGTCTTTCCGGTCTCCTCGTCAGCAATAATACACTTTCTGCGGTTAACATCCAATCCAATCGTGGTTGATGAAATCAGCGGATTCGGTGATGTTCCAAGTGACATGATAACTGTGTCCACTTCCATATCAAACTCAGAACCAGGAACCTCTACCGGACGTCTTCTTCCGGATGCATCCGGCTCGCCAAGCTCCATACGGATGCAGCGAATACCGCATACACTGTCATTCTCATCTACAAGAATTTCCGTCGGATTGGTCAGCAGATCAAAAATAATACCCTCTTCTTTTGCATGATGCACTTCTTCTGCTCTTGCCGGAAGCTCTGCCTCACTGCGTCGATAAATCACATGTACCTCAGCGCCAAGGCGAAGCGCAGTTCTTGCTGCGTCCATTGCAACATTTCCTCCGCCGACAACGGCTACCTTCTTGCCGTGTACAATCGGAGTATCGTAATCCTCACGGAATGCTTTCATCAGATTGTTTCTTGTCAGGTATTCATTTGCAGAGAATACGCCCTTTGCGGTTTCACCCGGGATGCCCATAAACATCGGAAGACCTGCACCAGAACCAATAAATACAGCTTCAAATCCCTCTTCATCCATCAGCTCGTCGATCGTAACGGATTTGCCGATGATAACGTTTGTCTCGATCTTAACGCCGAGAGATTTTACATTTTCCACTTCCTTTGCCACAACATCAAGCTTCGGAAGACGGAACTCCGGAATACCGTAAACAAGCACGCCGCCTGCCTCATGCAGCGCCTCGAAAATCGTTACATCATAGCCAAGTTTAGCCAGGTCGCCTGCACAGGTAAGTCCGGAAGGACCGGAACCAATCACAGCTACCTTGCGGCCGTTCTTTGTCTCCGGCGCCGGCGGTTTGATACCGTTTTCTCTTGCCCAGTCAGCAACAAAGCGCTCCAGCTTTCCGATCGAAACAGCCTCGCCCTTAATACCGCGGATACATTTACCCTCGCACTGACTCTCCTGCGGGCAGACACGTCCGCAGATTGCCGGAAGTGCACTGGACTCAGAAATAGATTTGTAAGCCTCTTCAATATTGCCTTCTTTTACATGTCCGATGAAATCCGGAATATTAATATTTACCGGGCAGCCCTCGATACATTTGGCATTTTTGCAGTGAAGACAGCGCACTGCTTCTTCCATTGCCTCTTCTTTGTTGTAACCGAGACATACCTCGTCAAAATTTGTCGCCCTAACGTTCGGCTCCTGCTCTCTGACCGGAACCTTCTTTAATACGTCTGCCATTATTTGTCACCTCCGCAATTGCCGCATCCGCCGTGATGCGTATCTCCCTCACGCAGCTTCAGCAGTTCTCTTCCCTCTTCGGTCTTGTACATTGCCTGTCTCTTCATCGCTGCATCAAAGTCAATCTTGTGTCCGTCAAATTCCGGTCCGTCCACACAGGCAAACTTCACTTCATCGCCAACCATCACACGACAGGCACCACACATACCGGTACCGTCTACCATGATCGGATTCATGCTGACAATCGTCGGCAGATCATATTTTTTTGTTGTCAGACAGCAGAATTTCATCATGATCATCGGTCCGATGGATACACAGTGATCATATGTCTTTCCTTCTTCGGTAATCAGATCGTCAATCACCTTTGTAACCATACCGCTTCTTCCGTAAGAACCGTCGTCGGTCGTTATGTAAAGATTACCGCAAACTTCCTTGAACTGATCTTCAAGAATCACGAGCTCTTTTGTCTTGGCGCCGATAATGACATCCGCCTCAACACCATGCTCATGCAGCCATTTTACCTGCGGATATACCGGAGCCGTACCTACGCCGCCTGCAACAAAAAGAATTTTCTTTTTCTTTGTTTCTTCCAGGTTCTGCTCCTCACAAAGCTCAGACGGACATCCCAGAGGCCCTACAAAATCCCGGAACGAATCGCCGGCCTGAAGCTTTGTAAACTTCTCGGTTGAAGCTCCGATTGGCTGAAATACAATCGTGATCGTACCAGCCTCTCTGTCATAATCACAGATGGTAAGCGGAACTCTCTCACCAACCTCATCCATCTTGACTATCACAAACTGTCCCGGCAGGCAGCGCTTTGCAACGCGCGGTGCTTCTACAACCATCTCATAGATGTTGCCCGCAAGCTTTCCTGCTTTCAAAATCTTATACATACTATACCTCCATATCTGTGCAGCAGGGATCTCCCGCTTTCATACTACTGTGGATTTTTCCAGTAGATCATATCCTGTTCAGTATAAAACAAAGTACTTTAAAATTCAACGAAAAAATGACAATTTCTGAGCCTTCTGCCAGCAAATAGTGGTGGAAGATTTTTCATATTCGACAACCATTTAATTCTGCTCCAGATAATTTTCGAACTCTTCCGCTGACATCAGGATTTTTCTCGGCTTGGTTCCCTCTTCCGGTCCGACCACTCCCGCCTCGGAAAGCTGATCCATAATACGGGCAGCGCGGTTAAAGCCAATCTTGAATACACGCTGTAACATACCGATCGACGCTTTGTCCTTATCAATGATAAATTTTCCGGCATCTGCAAAAAGCGCGTCACAGTCCTCATCACCACGCGCCGCCGAGGCCGCGCTCTGTACCTTTGCAATCTGCTCCTGAATCTCTGCGCTGTAGGAAACGTCTGTATTTTTATTCTTCAGGAAATCAACCACATCGGAGACTTCTTCGTCTGACACGAAAGCTCCCTGAACACGCGCTGGCTTCTGGTAGCCCTGCGGATAAAACAGCATATCACCCTTTCCAAGCAATTTTTCCGCGCCGGCCATATCAATAATCGTCCTGGAATCCACATTTGAAGTAACAGAAAAAGCGATTCTGGACGGCATATTTGCCTTGATCAAACCAGTGATAACGTTGACAGACGGACGCTGTGTCGCAATAATCAGATGAATACCGGCAGCACGCGCAAGCTGAGCCAGGCGGCAGATCGAATCCTCCACCTCTCCAGGCGCAACCATCATAAGGTCTGCCAGCTCGTCGACAATGATCACAATCTGTGGCAGTTTCTTTGGCTTGTTTTCATCTTCAATATCCGCTAAAGCCTCAATTTTTTTATTATAACCCGCCAAATCGCGCACGCCAAATTCCGCAAACTTATTATAACGATCCGTCATCTCAGCCACACCCCAGTTCAGCGCTCCGGCCGCTTTTTTCGGGTCAGTCACAACTGGAATAAAAAGGTGCGGAATCCCATTGTAAACACTTAATTCCACGACCTTAGGGTCTATCATAATCAGCTTTACATCATCCGGATGAGCCTTGTAAAGAATACTCATAATTAGCGTGTTAATACACACGGATTTACCGGACCCAGTTGCACCTGCAATCAGAAGATGCGGCATCTTTGCAATGTCCGATACGACAACCTTGCCGCCAATGTCCTTGCCGGTAGCAAAGGCCAGTCTTGATTTGTGGTTCTGAAACTCATCGGATTCAAGCAGGTCGCGCAGCGCCACAGCGCTGTTCTCTGCATTTGGCACCTCAATTCCAACAGCCGCCTTGCCCGGAATCGGGGCCTCAATTCGAATATCGGCAGCTGCCAGATTCAGCTTAATATCGTCGGAAAGGGAAACAATCCGGCTGACCTTAACGCCCTGTTCCGGCTGCAATTCATAACGCGTAACACTTGGACCGCAGCTTACGTTTGTAACAGTCACATGCACGCCAAAACTGTCCAGCGTCTGCTGCAGCTTTGCCGCGGTCTGACGAATTTCCTGCTCCTGTCCATTGCCGGACTTGCCCTTGCCTTTTTTCAGAAGCGTAAGCGGCGGATACACATACTCCGGACACACTGCCTTTGCACTTTCTGCCGCCTCAGCCTCCACACTTGCAATTCCGTCTTCAATTTCCTGCTGTGAGGAACGCGGCTGCTTCTTAGGCGCGGACGAGTTTTCAGCCGTTGCAGGCGCAGCTTTTGAAAGCTCCTGTCTGTTCACAGACTGCTTTTTCGCAGACGGCACAGTCTCTGAAACTACCTCAGCCTCCGGAACCGATATCTCTTCCAAATCATCGCAGCAATCCGGTTCATCTAATTTTGTAAAAGCAGAAAAATCGGGTTCCTTCTGCGCTGTCATCACAGAGGAGTCTGACTTGTTTTCCAACTTCGAAAGTTCTTCAACCTGTGGAACCCCTTCCTGTTCCGGCAGCCCTTCAATATGAAGTTCCACAGACTCTTGATATACCTCAAGCCCGGAATCCTTTTTCTTTTTTCCGGTACTTTTCTTTTTCGGATGCACCTGCTCCAGATCAATATAAGATGTCTCACGTTCTGCGGTATCATTGACCGGACCTCCATCTTGGGCTGGTTGTGTTCGTTCTGTCCACGTCGGAACCGGAGCCTCTTGCTGTCTCTTCGGGAGAATTTCATGAATTTCTGCCCCGATTCGCTCTGGTCTTCCCTGAAGCTTTGTGTCCATCGTCACACCGGTAATACGACGTTCCGCCCGATGTTCTCTCCCGTATACCGGAAACAGAACCGGTACATCAATCTCGGTTCTTCCCTGTTGTGCCTGATATTTCCTGTTCTGTGCATAGTCTGCCTCCACCGGCTTCGATGGATGCGTGCTGTACTGCGACCGCATCTCCCCGGAAGGTCTGCGAAGCTCCTTTTGAGAAGGCCATGCCTGCGTCTCATGGGCACTGTATCTTCTTTGATTTTTCCGGTTTTCTTTTGTCTGCGCCGCTATCTTCTGCTCGCTGTCAAATTCTGTTTTTAAAAATTCCTCAGTCTCTGCAATGCCACGCGCTTCCTGCTCACGCACCCACTCTTCTTCACGTCTGGCACGTTCCTGTCTGCGCCGCACACCGTTTTCCTTTGCGGAATGATACATCCTGCTGCTCTGCTGTTTTACACCACGCATCAGTGATTTCTGTGTAATCAGAAGCCCACAGATCAGTGCCAGAATCACCAGAATGAGTCCTGTGCCAATGTCCCCAAGCGCAGGACGCAGCAGACCACAGAGAAATCCTCCGACTATTCCGCCACCGCTCTTCTTCGCGGCGCTCATCTCATACAGTTCACGGAAATTGCTGACCGTATCGTATTCACTTGATAAAAGAGCTGTAAAACTGCACACACACAGATACAGTCCCACCGACGAAGCAAATTTCAGTCCTGCAATCCTGCTTCCCCGATTCACAATCAAAAAAGCAGTTGCTGTAAAGAAAAGCAGCGGAAAAACGTATGCGCTGAGGCCGAATGTTCCAAAACTGATATCCGATATCATCTCACCGACATATCCGCCGATTCCAAAATAACTGATAAAAATCAGAATGCAGACAGCAAGAATCAGCCACAACGCGGCCTCCTTCACAATCAGCGGATTCGTCTGCTCCCGTGGCTTCTGCTCATAGAAAGCGGCAGGTTCTGTTCTGCCGCTTCCAGTTGTTTTCCTGTTCGATGTTTTTGTTACTGCCGTTTTCTTTGGGGCAGTCTTTGCCCCTGCGCTTCGACTTGTGGCGCCTTTCCCCTTTGACGCTGTATTCGAAGCTTTGCTGCCAGACGCAGCTTTTTTCTTTGCTGTATTTGTAGCCAATTTCTTTTCCCCTCTTCTATTTCTGCCTGAAACTCTTATTCAATATCCTCAAGTCTTTTCCTGGAATTTGATCTGCCCGGGCCGAACCCTTAAATAAAAAAGTGTCCCACAATTGCCACAAGGCCGACAACAAAACAGTAATAAGAAAAATATTTGAATTTCTTATTTCGCACAATGACCAGCATCGTTTTAATGCAGATATAGCCTACTAATCCGGCAAATACCATTCCGATTGCGTAGATTCCGATCTGGCTCATATCAACCGGCTCCGCAATGACATCCTTTACCTCGAGAACTGCCGCACCGAGAATCGCTGGAATTGATAAAATAAAGGAATATTTTACAGCAAATTTCCGGTCAAGGCCACAAAAAATACAGGCTGCAATCGTTGTCCCGGAACGGGAAAGTCCCGGCAGTGTAGCAAGGCCCTGTGCGGTACCGATTGCAACACCATTTTTATAGCTCACATCTTTCGGTTTCTTTCTTCCTTCTTTGGCCAGATCAGCCATCAGAAGAAGCACGCCCGTAATCAGAAGACAGATTCCTGGTATCAGCAGAGTCTTTGATGCATCCTCAATCAGATCTTTCCCCAAAACACCAATGATACCAGTCGGAATCGTTGAAACAAGAATCAATACAACGAATTTACGATAACTGTTGTGTACCACCTTCGTGTACTTCAATGATGTTTTATGTATTCGGTTCAGGAAAAAATTTCGTGCATTTTTGAAGATATCGCCTAACATCAGGAAAAACTCTTTTATCATGTTCCAGATATCTTTATAGTACACGATAAATACTGCCACAAGCGTGCCCAGATGCAGCATAATATCAAAAAGCATACTGCCGTTCGTCTCCACATGAAAGATATTCTGAAGTATCGACAGATGTCCGGAGCTGCTGACCGGAAGAAACTCTGTAATTCCCTGGACAATGCCAAGTAAAATAGACTCAATAATTGACATAATACCCTCCTCCTAACTGCGGGCAGAAAAACCGTATGCACATATGGACTTCCTCCATCCGCTTTTACTAGTATACCATAAAATCCCGCAGACACAAGCTTTTTCGTTTTTCTGAAAAAGAGGCTTTCCATCAAAGAATCCATATCCTATTCTTATCTGAAAAGCGCTCTGAACTGGCATCAGTGTTCGGCAATTAACGCATACAGTTTTTTCAGCGCATCACTGATGCCTCCTGTTTCATTGATCAATCCTTCCCGCACTGCATCCGGACCAACGAGAATGGTTCCAAGATCCTTCGTCAAAATCCCCGTATCAAGCATCAGCTCTTCCAGACGATCCCTGGAAGCTTTGGAATGCTCAGAAATAAAACCAAGAATACGATCCTGCATCTGCCGGAAATAATCATACGTCTGAGGCGCGCCAATGACGGTTCCGCTCATACGCACCGGATGAATAACCATCGTTCCCGTTTTTACAATAAATGAATAATCTGTTGATACGGCAATCGGCACTCCGATCGAATGACTGCCTCCAAGTACCAGAGAAACGGTCGGCTTGCTGAGTGATGCAATCATCTCGGCAATGGCAAGTCCTGCCTCCACATCTCCGCCTACTGTATTCAGCAAGATCAGAAGACCGTCGATCTCCGGACTATCCTCAATAGCGGCAAGCTTCGGAAGCACATGCTCATACTTTGTCGTCTTGGAATTTGCCGACAGACATTCATGTCCCTCGATTTCACCAATTACCGTAAGAAGATGGATTCTGTGACTCAAATCTACTTCTCCCATCTCCTTAATCGCTTCGCGCTGTTCTTTATTTTTTTCTTCCTTTTCCCCGCCCTGCTTTTCCTTTTCCTGATTCATCCTGTTCCTCCTTAAATGTATATGGGATATTCCCCGATAGTATTTCCCAAAAACCGGAAAACATACCCCACAAAGAAGTACACCAGAAAGCACACGGCGAAAAACAAAAAAATCTGCAGCAGATCCGTCTACTGCAGATAAAAATAATCTTTTTTGAGGTCAAAAACCATTTGTTTATAAAGCTCCTGACATTCCTCCATCTTACCATCTTCAATCAGGGCAATACATGGAGAAAGATACTTTTTCCAGATGGAATGATAAATTTCATAGGAATTTTCCCTCTGATTGATATGCTTCACAATCGACGGGGCTACATCATAATACTCGTCAATTAATGCCTCTCCGTTTGGTAACCCTGCAAGATATGCATCCCGGTAATCGCGCAGCAAACTAAGCTCATAACAGTTGTCAGCTTTTTGAAAAGATTCACAGACAGCTGTCGTGATATAACAGAATTTTTTATGAAATCCCTTCTCCACAAAGGAAAACTCTGCTGCCTGAATATTCGATTTCGGAAATGCTTTTTTCCAGGAAGCGATGATCTTGTCCGCTAACGGCCGGGAAGAATTGCCTTTGTACTCCAGTACCATCGGAATTACAAATACCGCTACCATCATATTCAGATCCAGCTGTAAACGTTCTTTTTCGCTTTTTTTCCTGCATTCCTCTACTTTTGAAAGCGCATACTCAGCCATAGCTTCCGCCATATTTTCAAGGAACTGCTCCTTGTCAATCACGGAATTATAGCCGTTTTCAATCGCATCAAACGTAGGAACATTCTCCTGATAAAACCGCCTGAATGCATCAGAATACAGAGTTTTCTTAAAATAGCGCATCGGGTCCTCACAGCACTCCAGCAGCTTCGGCATACCTTCAATCCCGGTCAGATAGTAATTCATTTACTTACTCCTCCAAATTTGTATACACCGCCTGAACGTCATCATCTTCATCCAGAAGATCCAATGTCCGGTTCAACTGTCGCAAGGACGTCTCATCCGTAAGCGCTACATAATTCTGCGGAATCATGGTCACCTCTGCGGATGCCATCGGAATCCCTGCATTTTCAAGACTCTGACGCACTTCGCTGAAGTCTTCCGGCGAGGTCAGAATTTCATAACTGTCTTCCTCCTCAGAAAAGTCCTCTGCACCCGCGTCAAGTGCCGTCATCATCAGATCATCCGCTTCCATCTCGCATTCTTCTTTGTCAATGATGATCTGCCCTTTCTGGTCAAACATATAAGATACGCATCCCTGTGTTCCGATGCTGCCGCTTCCCTTTGTAAAAGCGTTTCGTACATTGGATGCAGTTCTGTTCTTGTTGTCAGTAAGCGCGTCTACTATAATCGCGATACCACCCGGTCCATAGCCCTCATATGTAACATACTCATAATTTACAGCGCCAAGTTCACCGGCAGCCTTTTTGATACCTCTTTCAATGGTATCATTCGGCATGTTGTTGGCTTTCGCTTTTGCAATGATATCACGCAGTCGGCTGTTGTTAGCCGGGTCTGATCCGCCTTCTTTTACCGCTACTGCAATTTCACGGCCGATGATTGTAAAAATCTTTCCCTTTGCCGCGTCATTTTTTTCTTTTTTGTGTTTAATGTTAGCAAATTTTGAATGCCCTGACATAACTGAATGTCACTCCTTTTCCTCTTCCTTAGATTTTGTTATTCTCACAAGACGTATCATCTTGTTTTCTACCTTTAATATCTGGAACAGATAACCGTATGCCGTAATTTCAAACCGTTCTCCGTCTGCCGGGATTCGATCCAGTCTGGAAATCAGCATTCCGTTCAAAGTATCGTATTCCTCGTCTTCCAGCGTAATTTCAAGCGTATCCTTCACTTCATCAAGCGGAGCCATGCCATCCATCAGATAGCCGCTGTCCGCATCTCCACGGATAAGCTGGATATCTCTGTCGTATTCATCCTGAATATTCCCGACAATCTCCTCAAGGATATCTTCCATCGCCACAAGTCCTGCAGTCTCTCCGTATTCATCTACGACGATCACCATCTGCAAATGCTCTGCCTGCATGCTGCGGAATAAAAGGTTGATTCCTCTCGTTTCCGGAATAAAACGGGCTGTACGAAGCAATCCCGGTATATCCTTGATCAGCCAGCTGTCGTATTTCTCCATCGTGTGGAATTTCATCGCATCTTTAAAATGCAGAATCCCTGTAATATACTCAATACTTCCGTCATAAACCGGAAAACGCGAAACAGGCTCACCTACCATAAATGAAATCGCATCCCGCAGATTCGTGGTTCCGCTAATGCCGATAATATTTTTCCGGTGCGTCATGATATCGCCTGCATTTTTGTCATCCAGCTCAAAAATATTCTGGATCATCTCTGCCTCTCTCGCATCAAGGACCCCCTGCTCATGGCCTTCATTTACCATGGAGATGATCTCATCTTCCGTGACCTCCTGTTCAAGAGAACGCGGATCAATGCCAAGCAGACGCACGCAAGCGTCAGAGAGGGCTGTCATCACAAAGGTAAACGGCGATAAAAGCGCAAGAATCCTCCCAGCCAGACGATAACGGCGCATAACCCAGTGTATGGCATTTTTGCGTCCCAGCATCTCCGGTACGGAATTTCCCGCAAGGTAAAACAGAATCATCAGCGCCGGGAGCAGAAACCAAGGAGAAACACGCTCCGACAAACGGCTGCAAAAAAATCCTGCTCCAACATATGTAACAGCATGGAGCAGCCAGCATGTATGCTTCAGCCTTACAGACTGCTCGCGCAGCGCTGATATCTCGTCCGGAGGTTTCTCCTGCTCTGAAAAAGCAGGCTGCAGCTCTGTGTCCGATATATGGTGCAGCGCGGAAGCAAATGCAGTCATAATAAAATCAAATAACAATAAAAGAATTAAAAGTGCGGCCCCTGATAGATACCCCGCATCACTATCCATAAAGTATATAACTCCTTCAAATTCGGATACATCATCAGATACATTAATTCAATATAGCATTTTCCCTATCATTCGTCAAGAATTGAAATCCCCGGAAACTTATGTAATCAGTTCCAGACTCACCTGAAGTGCCTTGTCAACCCTAGAAAGCAAAGGCTCATCCAAATGACACACCCGGTCCCTGAGACGGCGTTTGTCGATTGTCCGAAGCTGTTCCAGAAGAATGACGGAATCCTTTACAATCTGATATTTTCCTGCTTCTATTTCCACATGGGTAGGCAGCTTAGCCTTGTTCATCTTCGAAGTAATCGCGGCACAGATTACGGTAGGGCTATGTCGGTTGCCAATGTTGTTCTGAATAATCAGCACCGGACGCACACCGCCCTGTTCTGATCCGACTACCGGACGCAGATCCGCATAAAAAATGTCTCCTCTTCTAATATTCACACAATTCACACTCCGATACAAGGATTTTTGTACTCTTTATATTCTCAGTATTTCCCTGTTTCTTCTGTATATACACCTATGTGAAATATTTTTCAGACAACCTGATTCATTCAAAAATGATTCCTTCACTCTTATCTGATATATTTCCTTGGAACCCTTTTTCCGATATCGCAAACAAACTCATAAGGAAATCTTCCCGACAGCTGATCCAGCTCCTCCAGCGTAATCTCCTCATCCTGATCACGTCCAAGTAGCGTCACCTCATCCAACACGTGCACGTCCAGTCCAGTAACATCCACCATAAATTGATCCATACATACGCGTCCCAGAATCTTCGCGCGTTTTCCACCTATCAAAACATATCCTTTGTTGCTCAGGCTTCGTGGATAGCCGTCCCCATAGCCAACCGGAATGGTCGCAATCTTCATTTCTTTTTCCGCAGTAAATGTTCCGCCATAACTGACCGAAGTTCCCGGTTCTATTGTCTTCACGTACACAATATGAGATTTTAATTCCATGGCCGGACACAGCTTTACGAACTTCCGGTTCACCTCATTCGATGGATAAATGCCATAAATACTGATTCCGGCTCTCGCCATATCCATATTTGCCTCAGGAATCTCAAGAATCCCCGCGCTGTTGGAGCAATGCCTGATCAGTTTCTCAAATCCCCGTTTTTTCAGGTCAGCGCAAAATGCTGCAAATCGTTCAATCTGAGTCTTCGTAAAGGTTTTATCCGTTTCATCTGCCTTCGCAAAGTGTGTAAAAACACCTTCTATAAAAAGCCCCGGCAAACGACCAATCTGCTCTGCCAGGTCTGCCCCTGGCCCGTCACAGGTCACACCAATCCTGGACATTCCCGTATCCACCGCCACATGGACCGGAGCACAGACACCTGCCTTCCCGGCTGCATCGGAAAATGCCTGTGCCATTTCATATGTAAAAACAGCCGGACGAATACTATTTGTCGCCATCCACTCATAATCTTCCTCAAAGGTATAGCCCAAAATCAGCACCGGTTTTTTAATTCCGGCCTCTCTTAATTCCCTGGCCTCCGAGACAGCCGCCACTGCAAATCCCCAAATATAGTCATACGCCTCCGTCATCTGCGCAATCGGAACCGCGCCATGCCCATACCCGTCCGTCTTTATGACTGCCACCATCTGCGTGTCCTGCCTCAGATTTTTTTTCATATTGCTGAAATTCTCCGCAATTGCATCCATGTGGATATATGCGGTCATCCTTCCGTGTTTTTCCATACCCTGCCCTGGCCTTTCTGTTCCTGTTTCCGGTATTCTGTCCGTTCTGTGTTTTTATCCCTGTTCTTTATTTTTGTATTTCTGGCAATTTAATATTCCTTCACAGCTCTGCCTTCTCCGCCGTCACATCTGCTGCCTTTAATACCACACCGACCTCCTCTGCAATATCTCCGGCAAGCATACCGTACGCACTAGATTTCCTGCGCGCTTCATCTCCCGCAAGGCCATGCAAATATACGCCCACAGATGCCGCCTCAAACGGTGACATTCCCTGTGAAAGCAACCCCAAAACAATTCCGGTCAGTACATCCCCCGAACCCCCGGTCGCCATGCCGCTGTTTCCGGATGTATTCACATATATGCTTGCCCCATCCGACACAACTGTTCTCGCATCTTTCAGGGCACAGATCACCTTGTATTCTTTTGCAAATTCGCAAACTGTATTTACAATATCCTTCAGAAATTCTTCTTTATTCATACCGATCAGCCGTTCCATTTCGCCGACATGCGGCGTCAGAATAACCGGCGAACGCACCTTTTTCAGAATCTCTGTCTCTTTTGCCAGAAGGTTCAGCCCATCGGCGTCAATCACCAGAGGCTTATCATACTGTGTAAGAACATGTGTCAGTATTTCTCTCTGTATCTCTCCCGTACCAACCCCCGGACCAATCCCAGCCACATCCGACCATGCAAGCGCTGCCATCAGCTCCTGCTCTGGAAAAGAATCTCCTTCCCATACAGTTACAATCGCCTCCGGCAGATACGTCTGAATCACCTGGCGGTTACTTTCCGGGGTAAATACTCTGACAAGGCCACATCCCGTCCGATACGCTGCCCGCGCGGCAAGACATGCAGCACCGCTCATTCCTTTGCTTCCCGCGATCAGAAGTACCTTCCCGTACGACCCTTTATTGGAATAAGGTCTTCGCTTTGGAATGTCTGACAGATCTTCCTTTGTATAAGTAAAAACATTGGATGGATTTTCTTCTCCCGTAAAATACTGTGCCGATATCCCAATATCACGACAGACAATTTTGCCGCAATAAGAAGCGCCCGGATATAACAACTGCCCCATTTTGCGGTAAGCAAACGTTACCGTCAAATCAGCCCGAACTGCCGTTCCCAAAACCTGTCCGGTATCGGCAGAAACACCCGAAGGAATATCCACTGCCACAACATGAGACGACTGCCGATTGATCCACTCAATCAGCTCTAGATACGGTCCTTCTATGTTTCGGGAAAGTCCAATGCCAAAAATGGCATCTACTATAGTAGTATATTCACGCATGTGTAAATTGGTGCTGATTTTTATTCCACAATTTTCACAAATTTTCTTCTGAATTCTTGCTTCTTCTGACAAAGCCTCTTCTTTTCCGACAAAAACTACCGTAACGTCCACACTGCGCTGTACAAGCAGCCTCGCAACAGCAAACCCATCCCCACCATTGTTCCCGGCTCCGCATACGACTAAAACCTGTCCTTCCAGATATCCCTCCCGCTCCATCTCCTCCGTCACACACAACGCAGCCCGCTCCATCAAAACAAGCGCAGGAATTCCGAGTTGCTGTATGGTACCACTGTCGTATTTTTTCATTTGCAATGCATTCACCAGAAATTCCATAATAAGTCCCTTCTTAACATCTATATATACAAAAACCTGTATACTTCACGGCACGAGAAGTATAAACTGCCCCCGTCCATGCTATACAGGCCCTAAACGCCAAAGGCCTTTTCAAGCCTCTCCGCTCACTATATATTTATGATTGATTCGAAACACAATTTCAAAATCAGAACCATGATAAAATATACAAAATAGGGGACTTGTTTGCCTCGAAACCCCGTTTTTGCGCGTTTTATCATGCTCCGTCCGTTTCAGTGACCTCTCGCTCTCACAAATCGCTTATCGTTTTTCTGCATGTGTCAGCTTATAAGAAAGCTGCATCAGGCTCTCTGATAAATGGACATTCTCCACAACGACATCCTTTGGTAGATGAAGATCCGTATGCGCAAAATTCCAGATCGCTTTCACACCGTTTTCAACCAGCATTGGAGCTACCGACTCTGCCCCGCTTTTGGGAAGCGTAAGCGCGGCAATCTGAATCTGATTTTCTTCTATAAACTCCGGAAGCTCTTCTATCATGCGGATTTCAATGCCACGAACTGACACTCCGCGCAGTCTGGAATTTACGTCGAAAATACCTTTTACCAGAAAACCCCGCTTTTCAAATTTGACATAGTTAGCCAAAGCCTGTCCCAGATTTCCGGCTCCTATGATAACCATATTGTACGTCTTGTCAAGACCAAGAATCTTTCCAATCTCACTGTGAAGATATTTTACATTGTATCCGTACCCCTGCTGGCCAAATCCTCCAAAATTATTCAAATCCTGACGAATCTGTGAAGCAGTCACATTCATCATATCACTCAGTTCATTCGATGAAATGCGTTCAACCTTTGCCTCCAGAAGATCACCAAGATACCGATAATACCGCGGCAACCGTTTCACTACTACTTTTGAGATTCCATGTTCGTCCACTTTTTACGCCTCTTTCATCTTTTACATATAGAGTTATTATACTAAACCATGAATTTTATGTCAATCAAGTATCCAAATATTGTCTTTTTTTCAATTTTCGTTATAATAAAAAGAGATTCTATATATAAGGAGTAAACTTATGATACTTTCATGTCAGAATATAACAAAAGCCTTCGGTACAGATGTGATTATTTCCGGCGGCTCTTTCCATATCGAGGAACACGAAAAAGTCGCTGTTGTAGGAATCAATGGAGCTGGCAAGACAACTCTTTTGCGGATGATCATCGGCGAATTTGAACCGGACAGCGGCACGGTGGCACTCTCACGTGGAAAAACGATCGGCTATCTGGCACAGCATCAGGACGTAAACAGCACTGCCACGATCTATGAGGAACTTCTCTCGGTAAAACAGGACGTTCTTAGAATGGAGCAGCGTCTGCGCGCCATGGAGCAGGAAATGAAACATCTTTCTGGTACTGAGCTGGAAGCGCTTATGGAACAATACAACCGCATTTCTATGGAATTTGAACATCAAAACGGCTATGCGCTGCAAAGTGAAGTAACTGGTGTCCTCAAAGGTCTTGGTTTTCTGGAAGAAGATTTTTCCAAACAGATCTGCACGCTCTCCGGCGGGCAGAAAACACGGGTAGCTCTTGGACGGTTACTTTTATCCAAACCGGATCTCCTGCTTTTGGACGAGCCGATCAACCACCTGGATCTGACCTCTATTGCATGGCTGGAGACGTATCTTCTGAACTACAGCGGCGCTGTACTCATCGTCGCACACGACCGCTATTTCCTGAACAAGGTAGTCTCGAAAGTCATCGAACTGGACAATGGCCGTATCACCTCCTTTTCCGGAAATTATACGGATTATGCTGAAAAAAAGGCACAGCTTCGTGAAACAGCGTGGAAGGCCTACCTCAACCAACAGCAAGAAATCAAACACCAGGAAGCGGTCATCGCCAAATTGAAATCTTTTAATCGTGAGAAATCAATCAAACGCGCCGAGAGCCGTGAAAAAATGCTTGAAAAAATCGAAGTGCTTGAAAAGCCGGTGGAAATCCGCGCAGATATGCATCTTCATTTTTCCCCTCAGATCACAAGCGGAAACGACGTACTCAAGGTAGAACATCTTGCCAAATCCTTTCCGGGGAACCTGCTTTTCTCTGATTTGAATTTTACGATCAGCCGCGGTGAAAAAGTCGCAATTATCGGTGATAATGGTACAGGTAAAACCACGATCCTGAAAATTTTAAACGAACTGGAAGCAGCCGATGCCGGCGCTTTCACACTGGGAAGCCGCGTACATATCGGCTATTACGATCAGGAACATCAGCTTCTCCATATGGATAAAACGCTTGTCGAAGAAATCTCTGACGTTTATCCGGACATGACAGGAACAGAAATCCGCAACATTCTGGCTGCTTTTCTGTTCACCGGTGATGATGTGTTCAAACGTATTCATGATCTGAGCGGCGGAGAACGCGGACGTCTTGCTCTGGCAAAACTCATGCTCTCAAAATCAAACTTCCTGATTCTCGATGAGCCGACAAACCATCTGGATATTACCTCAAAGGAAATCCTTGAGGAAGCCATACGTAATTATTCCGGAACGGTCCTGTACGTATCCCATGACCGATACTTTATCAATCAGACTGCCTCCCGTATCCTCGAACTGAAAAATCAGACTGTGATCAATTATATCGGCAATTATGATTATTATCTGGAAAAAGCGGAGGAACTGACAAAAGTATACGCCCCGACGCCTTCCAATCCTGGAAGTCAGCAACCAGATACAGCCTCTTCGCGCGAAAGCTGGGCACGCCAGAAAGAAGAACAGGCCAAAGAACGCAAACGCCAGAACGAACTGAAAAAAACAGAAGACCAGATTGCTTCTTTAGAAAAACGAAGTGCAGAAATCGACACATTAATGTCCAAAGAAGAAATTTTTACCGACATGGCTAAATGCCTTGAATTGAGCAATGAAAAAGCCTCAGTTGTGGAAAAACTTGATATGCTGTATGAAAAATGGGCGGAATTGTCTGAATAAATACTATTTTTCATTTCAGCTCCTTCTGCCATCAATCAAATGGGACGGTCACATCAGGAATACATTTTTCCGGGTGTGACCGTCCCATTTTAAAATTTTTTAATTCAGATGCTTTTTTAACAGGCGGGCAATCTCGCCGATATCAATAGGCTTGGCGACATGCGCATTCATGCCACAATCCAGACAATGCTGAATATCCTCTGAAAAAGCGTCTGCCGTCATCGCAATAATCGGAATCGTAGAAGCATCAGAACGCTTCAATCCCCTGATTGCTATTGTGGCTTCATAACCGGTCATGACTGGCATCCGGATATCCATAAGGACTGCATCATAGTATCCTACTTTTGACGCCTGGAATTTCTCTAAGCAGATCTGCCCGTTTTCTGCCCATTCAAGCTCCAGTCCAAGATCAGACAACAGTTCGCTGGCAATTTCCCAGTTAAGATCATTATCCTCAGCCAGGAGGATACGCCGTCCTTTCAGAGCACTATCCTGTTCCGGTACATCATCCTGTGACGACTCAAGCCCTGTCACAAACGGACGCAGTCCATAAAACAACGTGGACTTAAACAACGGCTTTGAGATAAATCCACTGATCCCGGCTTCGCGCGCCTCTGTCTCAAACTCACTCCAGTCGTAAGCTGAAATCAGAATAATCGGAATCTCTTCGCCAAGTCTTTGCCGGATCTCTTTTGCCACCTGAATACCATCCATGCCAGGCAATTTCCAGTCAAGTAAAATAATCTGATAATCTTCCCTCTTCTGATGATGCGTTGTTATCATTTTTATTGCGCTTTCACCGCTCAATGTCCAATCCGCATTGATCCCAATTGATTTTAACGCATCCACAGCAGTCTGACATAACAATTCATCATCATCCACCACAAGCATATTCCAGGCCGGAAGTACCATATCCTCTTCCACAATCTGTGCTTTTTCAAAATCAAGAATGACATGGAACTCTGTGCCCTTGCCAAGCTCGCTTCGTATCTCGATCTTCCCTTGCATTGCATCTACGATATACTTTGTGATCGCCATTCCAAGACCAGCGCCCTCTGTCTTGTGGATTCTGGCGCCATCCGCACGGCTGTAGGAGTCATATATTTTGTTCAGGAACTCCTGAGACATTCCGATTCCATTATCCTTGACTCTGATATGAATTCTGACGTAATCCTCGCCTTTGGGGGACTCCTCTTCTATCATACATAATTCAATTGCCCCGCCCTCCGGCGTATATTTTGTCGCATTCGACAAAAGATTGAGCAATATCTGATTCAGACGCACACTGTCACAATAGACGTTTTCAGTCACAATATTTTCAATATGTACGTCAAAACTTTGTTTCTTGGCCTTTACCTGTGACTGCACAATGCTGACAAGCCCTTCCACAACCTCACGCAGGGAAACCTGATCCATCGTGAGTGTCATTTTACCGCTTTCTATTTTTGACATATCCAGTACATCATTGATCAGCCCCAGCAGATGCTTACTCGACATTGCAATTTTTTTCAGACAGCTATATACCTGTTCCCGGTCATCTATATGGGACACTGCTATCGCAGTCATACCTACAATCGCATTCATCGGTGTGCGGATATCATGGCTCATATTAGAAAGAAATTCACTTTTTGCCTTCGATGCCTCGACAGCAGTCTGTCTGGCCTCCTCAAGCTCCTGAAGCTGCTGACGCGTCAGTGCAAAATACCGGATAAAAATCAGGATCAACAAAACAAGTATTGCGCCGCACGCTGCCAGAGTCACCACCATACGCTGAACACTTAAGCCGTTCACAGCCTCATCCAGCTCACTGTATGGCATCACCATAATCAGATACCACTCTGAGAAGGGCAACGGTGTTCCATAAATCTGCCTCAGCCCTTCTTCCAAGGATATAATAGAGGAATAGGCAGTTCCCTCCTCCGCCGCAGACGCAAGCCCTTCCAGATAATCTGCCAGCGTCTTCTCAGAACTATCCGTGCCATCATGCGACAAAGTAATTCCAAAATGCTCCAACAGCTCTGTATTGGAATTACTGATCACAAAACTTCCGTCTCTTCTTAATATATGGCAGTACAGCAAAGACTCTTCATCCTCCAAAGAAAGTGTGTCGCTGATATACTTTTTCGGAACAGCTGCCACCACTGCGGTACTCATTTCTCCATTTTTCATAGGATACTCAGCTGAAACTCCAAAAAGCACCACCTCATTGCCCGAGGAATCGTATCCAAGCGCAACTCTTTTCTCTCCTCTGTTCAGAGCATCCAGGAAAGGTTCCGGGTTAAGCGCCTGAATCGACTCCCCATAGAGCGTATCAAAGGTACCATCCTCAGAACACATAGCCAGATAATCAAAATCTCTGACCTGCGCTCTGTAAATCAGCTCCTCATACAGCTTTTCTGCATTGGCATCATCTTCCAGCTGCACAACCTCCACCAGACCCTCTACCTGTCGAAATCTCAATTCTATCGTCGTCTCAAAATGCTTGCACAGCTCTTCACCCATTCCGGTCATATACAACTCACCGACCTCATGAATCGTCTGCGCACTTCTATTGTTCATAAACAAAGCCAGAAAACCAAAGACAATGGAGCTAAATAGCACCAGCCCGATAAAACTGGCCGTCAGAAAACGGGTTGTCTTGTTTCTTATCTTTATATGGTTATGCTCCATCCGTGCTTTATCCCTCCTGAATTTCACGTATTATCCGACACGAAACCACTGTGTATTTTAACATATCAGCAGGCATATGGTCAAGACTTATGATTGCTTTCAGAACTTCAGCACCTTTCAGCCCCCCTCCCGACTTTAAAAAAACAAAGCTTTGTCCGAAATATTTTCGTCGTATTTTCCGTCCGACACGTTCCATGCATTTTTTCCATCATACGCTTTGTGTTTACCAGGCCAATATTCGTGCTGTCCTCTTTCCTCTCCAGCTGTCTGATTTGATTTTCAAAACAGATGCATGCCTCTTCTTCCTTCTCAAATGCAGTGATTGTGACGGGTTCCGACTGCTTTGCATACTTCAGCAAATTAGACAATACATTGTCCATCACACGTGTAAGATATCCCGCGTTTATTCGTATCAAACCATTCCCCCAATGCAGTTTCATCTCTACGGTAAATCCATTCTGTTCCAGATATGCCGAAACCTCTGAGAGCAGATCATAAAACAGTGTCTGAAAGCTCTCCGGCTCCTCTAATTCCACCTTTACTTCGCTGCTTACCAGAGAATATTCAAAGATATGCTCAGACAGTTGTTTCAGCTGGTGCATCTTTCGGTCGATCCGGTCAATGTATTCCTCCATCTGCGCCTCATCGTGATATCTGTGGTTCTTCAGAATTTCCATATAAATCATCATAGATGTGAGCGGTGTACGCAGGTCATGAGACATCTCCGTAATCATCCGGCGATTCGCCTTTGTAAGGTGCGCCTCCTGTTCCACCTGATACGCAAAGGATTTTCTCATATCATCAATTCCACGCGCCAATACTGCCAGCTCATCCTTTCCTTTTACGGTCACTTGATATTTCAGATCACCGCCTTCCAGAATTCCAATCTCACGGCTGAGCTGTGTGATGTACTTCATTTTATTACGAATCCCAAGCATGACAATCATCAAAAACAGCAATATACTCACCAATATTTCTGCAATCAACGCATATCCGTAAAATTTCCGCTCATAAAATCCATACAGCATCACCTCTGCCTCGCTGTCCGAAAAACGGATTTTATAATATGCCTCCCAGTCATAATAACCAATCTCGACCGGAGCATCCCACCCTTCCGTCTCCTCCGCATAATTTGAATCATACACAAGCACACTGTTACAATAAACCTGCATAAAAATTCCACGCTGACGGTACACCCATCTGGTCAAAAATTCCGAATCCCGCGTACTAATGTTATTCTGTGTCACAGAATCCTGCAATTCTTTCATACGGTCATGATTCTTCTGTTCAATATAATCTGAAGTCTCAAAATAATGGTTCAGAAAATAGATCCCAATTCCCCTCATGCCTGAAAATGCAATGCCCGAACATACTGCTGCCAGGATGAGAAGCCTTGCCAGTTGAAAATAAAGTGACTCCCTTCTATTCATATCCGCCACCAAACCTGTAACCTTTCCCCCAGACAGTTCGTATATATTTCGGATTCTGTGCATCCTCCTCAATCTTTACCCGCAGTTTTCGAATGTGTACCATCACGGTACCATTGCATGAATAAAAGTATGGTTCATTCCAGATGCTCTCATATAAATTCTGCGCGGAAAAAATTTTAGCCGGAAACTGCATCAGAAGCAATAAGATTCGGTATTCCGTCTCGGACAGCTCTGTCTTCTTCCCGTTTATCATAACCTCATTAAATTCCTGATTGATTCGGATGCCGGCCAGTTCAAGAACATTTTGGCCGGTATCTGTTTCCTTTTGATGCTTGCCCCGATAAATCGTGTACCGGCGAAGCAGCGCTTTTACCCTGCCAAGAAGTTCCGTATAAGAAAAAGGTTTAGGCAGATAATCATCGCCACCCGCCATTAATCCAAGAAGCTTGTCCGACTCCTGTGTTCTTGCTGTCAAAAATAAAACCGGTACATTTGATATCTTTCGAATCTCCTCACATGTACGGATACCGGACAGCCCCGGCATCATCACATCCAAAATCACAAGATCTGTCTCCTGCGTCAACAATGCCAATCCGCTGCGTCCATCCCCCGCCTCTTTTACCGTATACCCCTCACTTTCCAACAAAATGCGGACTCCTTCCCGGATATCCGCATCGTCCTCTATCATCAAAATCGTCTCACCCGCCATAATCCTCTTCCCTTTCCAACAATACATCACTCTTCCAAAGCCACTATTTGATTTCTGAAACACTAAAATCATAACCGAACCCTGAGCCCTGATACAGTGCACAAAACAAGGGGTAACTTGTTTGTTCGGAACCCCGTTTTTGTACACTGTATCAGGGCTCGTCTGGTTAACATTATATCATATGGAAACCAATCCCCACAAGTGCCCCCTACTCTCTTCTCAGAGCCTCAATCGGATCCAAATTTGCAGCTTTCACAGATGGAAGTAATCCAAAAACAATACCAATTGCCATTGAAAACAGTACCGCAGCCACAGAAGCCGGAACACTGATTGATACAGCTACCTGTGACACCTGGCTGATCACCTGCGCCATTGCAATTCCTGCAATCACACCAATAAGCCCCCCTGTGCTTGTCAATACCGCAGCTTCTGTAAGAAATTGCCAGAGGATTGCCCCCTTTCTCGCCCCAATCGCTTTTTTCAGGCCAATCTCACTTGTACGCTCTGTCACAGATACCAGCATGATATTCATTACCCCGATACCACCTACCAAAAGAGAAATACTGGCAATCCAGATAAGCTGCTTATTCGAAGCTTCCGACAGATTCTGCATATCTTTGGCCCGCTTCAGAACATCGTCCGCCTTGTACTTCAATGCTGTCTGCTTTGGAGAAATCGTCGCATTTAAAATCTTCTCTGCTTCACGGCCCGCCGCCTCCATATCATCTACAGAAACTGCCTTCACAATTACGTGCTCCGGCTCATCATAAAAATAGGTGACAGGCCAGCACGCCTTTGGCATATAGAGATTTCCCGGTGTATTCGTTGTATATGCCTTATAATCCGCAATGGAACTGATCCTCGGCTGAAATTTTCCCGCCTTCTTTACAGAACCAATTATCGTAAAGGGAACTTTCCTGATCTCGATTACCTTTCCAATTGGGCTTTCCCCTGGAAACAAATTTTCCGCAAGCTCATCATCTACAATCAAAACCTTGCGAAATCTCTTTAAATCATCTGTCCGGAAATTCCGTCCCGTTCGGATGATATATCCATTCGTCGTAAAATAATTCGTATCAATCCCGCGAACTGCAAATTCCGCCAGTGACTGGTTTCGATAAAATACCTGCTCCGGATTCTTTCTTTCTGTGTAACAGGTGACATTCTCAACACTGTCCAGTTCCAGAATCTCCTTTTTTACTTTTTCCGTCACTTCAGGAACACCAAAAGGAAGTTCCGTACCATCTGATACTGAGTATTCGAAACCGTTTTCCTCCAGCTTTATCTGTACTGTATTGTTTCCTGCCCCAATCAGATTATTCTTAATTTCGTCGTTTGTCCCCTTAATAGTAGATACAATAGAAATAATTGACGCAATGCCAATGATAATTCCGAGCATCGTTAAAAAAGAACGCATTTTATGTGACCATATCCCCTGAAACGAAAGCCTTATATTTTCAAACATCTGTAGCTGTCCTCCTTTTTCCTTCCCGGTATGCCTTCCATAAAATACCGTACTACAGATTTCTTAAAATACCAGCATCCATTTCTTAACGTTTCTTAATGCCACAGAATTTGGTACGCAAAAAGAGCTGTTGTAAAATACCGCCTTCCTGCAACATATGGATTCCGATGCTTCTACATCTGTTCCATATATTGTATGGATTCGCTATTTTACAACAGCCCTTTTACATATTTAACTAAAACTACCACAATTGCCCGGGCTCAACTCCGGGGCCTATAAAATCAATTTTACTGCAAATGAACTTCTCCAGACAATGTTACGCCAATTTGAATTTTTTCACCGTATTTTCTGCCTTTTGCCTTTAATACTGCCCCGCAGCTTCCAACTGCTCTATCCCCGGACGTTTCAAATCCGTGATCTGTGACAACGAAATCACGCAGAGCAAAATTTCGGACAATAACATCCGCATCTGTACAATAGCTTGTCTTTCCATCATAAACAAACATAGCGCGAAACAACCATTCAACCGCCACTGTCTTGTCTTCGTTTGAAACAAGACGGATATATCGGTCATATTCCATACTTTGCGTTCCGTCTTGCTGATTCTCCGGAATGCCCTTATAGTCCTCCACTTCAATCCGATACGGATCATCAGGCGCATCAATCCTGGTATACACCGGTTTCTGCCCCTTGCTTGCCGCTGATTCAGAGACATCCGGCAGTTTTACCGTTTCATGATCCTGTACAAAAGAAGTATGTAAACCCTTCAATGACACAGACTGGATGCTGTTTTCCGACGCACTCACAGGAGCTGTCGCTATATATGCAAAAAATAATGCTGTCAAAATTCCCTTTTTCCACATAGTTCTGTCTTGCACCTTCAATCTTCACTTTCTTATTCGAGGAAACGAGGTCCCATATATCCGATCACACCGTCAATCCGTACCTGACTCCAGCCTTCTACCAGTCCGAGATACTCTACAACCGTACCTGCCGGATACTCTGCCATAACCTCATACTCATATCCGGGGCCACTGCGGAAATTACAGGTACCTATCATCGTTTTATAAACCGGTTGAGGCTCTGTGGGTGGCTCTGTCGGCTGCTCCGTTGGTGGTTCTGTCGGTGCCTGTGTTGCAGGCTCTGGTTCTGTAGGAGGCTGCGTTTGCGGCTGAACCTGTGTTTCAGATTGTACCTGCGTTTGAGGTTGTGTCAGTGGCTGCGTCTGTCCCTCTGTTTCATTTCCTGCAGACTGATTATCATTCATCGCATCGCTCTTTGTAGCCTGTTCTGATTGCACTGGTAAAGTCTCTGCCTTCTGGCCATCATTTCCCGGCACTTTCTGATCAACGTTTTCCGTTGTTTTTTCGCTCTGCTCCTTCGTCGCATCCTCTGTAAGCGTTCCGCTTCCTTTTTTCGGCTTACCGCCCTCTTTCAGAATCTCGATATTCTGTCCGGAAGTCTCCGAATCATACCGCTGATACACTTTAATCCCGATCATAATGATAATAAAAAGCAATCCGGCTGCCAGAATCAGCATAAAATATCTGAGATAGTCAGACAGCCACTCTTTCAATCGTTTCATTTTATCTTCCCCTTTATCTCTTTTGTTCCTTCCGTACAGACAAAGATCCCCTTTTCTTTCGAAAGCATATTTCTTTTTCAGTATACAAAAAGACCGCATCAAAAGCAATTACTTTTGATGCGGTTCACACAATTTTAAGATTCTACCAGAACATCTTCGCTGCTTTCTTGATCTGAAAACCAAACCAGATCGCATAAGCAAAAAAAAGTACAATTGTAATCAGATAAGGAACCACTCCAATCAGCTGCGTAAAATCCTGAACAAGCCCAACTGCCCCACAGACAATGGCGACTATCCCGAAAATCAGCTGCTTTGTCCCTGTATATGCAATATATCCCGGTACGTCTTTGCATTTTTTCACATCGAGGTTCTGCGGAATCAGCATCGACTGCCTGAGCTTACCCGTTGTGATCATGTTTATATACAGATAGATGATGTACACGCCGCTGCCGACAATCACTGCATCCATCAATGCATAAATGGAATCCGTATTCATCCTTCGTTCACCTCTCTTTTTTCACACTCCTGTATCCGCCCTGCGGTACAGCTGCTATCATATACCCAAAAAAGCTTTTACTGCTTCTTCCATCGCATCCTTTTCAATTACTTTATCATGAAGAACCGGAGCGTTTCGAATTTCCTCAATTGCATTCGGAATCGCCGTGCCTGAAAGCCGACTCAGCTCGTCAATCAGAGCAAAATCATCCATGCCGCTATACTTTTCATCAATTGCCTCCATCACACTGCGTGCAAACTTATACGGACTTGCCGTAGATGCAATCAATGCCTTTGTATCGTCTTTGCTTTGCTCCTGATACCGGCAGCAGACACAAGACGCAACTGCCGTATGCGTATCCAGTACATACCCCGTCTCCTGATAAAGTCGCGCGATCTCCTTTGCAGTATCCTCCTGCGTCGCATATCCGCCGATGAAATCCTGCATTCTGTTTCTCATCTCACTCGTAATCTCATAGCTGCCTTGCTCAGAAAGCGCACGCATAAGCTCCTGATTCGTCTTTGCATCATCTCCCGCCATACGATAGATCAGTCGTTCCAGGTTGCTCGAAATCAAAATGTCCATGGACGGAGAGGTCGTAAGAATAAAGTCACGGTTGCGATTGTAAATTCCGGTCTCGAAGAAATCAAACAGTACGCGGTTTTCATTGGATGCACAGATCAGGCGGCCAATCGGAATCCCCATATTTTTCGCATAATATGCGGCCAGAATGTTTCCGAAATTCCCGGTAGGAACCACAACATTCACCTTTTCCCCGTCTTTTATCTCGCCTGACTTCAAAAGCCTTCCGTATGCATAGGCATAATAAACAATCTGCGGAACAAGTCTTCCGATGTTAATGGAATTCGCAGAAGAAAAACAAAAGCCTGCTCGATCCAGTTCTTCCTTTAACGCTTCATCGCCAAACAACTTCTTAACACCGGACTGCGCATCATCAAAATTGCCAAGAATACCAATGACACAAGTATTTTTTCCCTTCTGTGTCACCATCTGCTTCTCCTGCACAGCACTCACGCCGTTTTTCGGATAAAAAACAATAATCCTCGTGCCCGGCACATCGGCAAACCCGGCAAGCGCTGCCTTTCCAGTATCACCGGAAGTCGCTGTCAGAATCACAATCTCATTTTTTTCCTGATTCTTCTTTGCCGCTGTCGTCATTAGATAAGGGAGAATGGACAGGGCCATATCTTTAAATGCGATCGTCGCACCGTGGAACAACTCCAAATAAAACCTGCCGTCTGCCTTTTTTACAGGTGCGATCTCCTGCGTATCAAACTTTTCATCATATGCCATACGAATACAGTACTTGAGCTCTTCCTCCGTATAATCTGTCAGGAATTGCTTCATCACCGCATATGCCGTCTCATGATAATTCATCTGCGCCAGCTCTTTTGTCGGAAAATCAAGAACCGGGATCTGTTCTGGCACAAACAACCCGCCATCCGGTGCCAGTCCTTTCAATACAGCCTGTGAAGCGGTCACCTGATGAGCTTCATTTCTTGTACTTCTAAACATTAAATTCATTTCGTTCATCCTTTTTCTTTTTTATCAGTGCATTACCTTCGCAGTATAGCACAGAAAAAGGACCGTTGCAATGAAAACAACAGTCCTTTTTTACTCACGCCTCTTCCACATATTCTTTGTATGTGAAGTACTCATGCCCGCCATACTCGAACAGCTTTACAAGGCTGGAATCAAACCAGCGCATGTTGACACTCTCTGCCGAATCCCGCGCTGCAAAAAACAAGGCGCCCTGTGAAAAATCTTCTCCCTGAAGCACACGCTCCACAGCTTCCACCGTCGTATCTGTAACTGTGCAGGAATAGAACCTGCCGTCAGCCGTTGGCTGGAACTGTGATTTCTGCCATACCACTTCATAAATGGTATCAGGGAAATGCGAATCCCGTACACGGTTGAGTACAACGCCGGCCACCATCATCTTGCTGGTCACATCCCCGCCAGTTGCCTCAGCTTCTACAATCTGCAACAGCGTATAATACTCGTCCGATGACATCTGATTGTCATGGACTGCCTGCTGCGCGTAATAGCCAAGTTCACTGGCAACCTTTGTTCCCGCCTCGATGGTGGTTCTATGAATAGCTCTTCTATCCACCCCGCTGACTCCTGCCAGTACTTCTTCATTCGCACTTGCAACGCTCACCAGCCTGGTAGCATCAGAATATCGTTCCATATCTGCTACTCCATTAACGACTCCCATCAGACCTGTCTGAGCCTGCTGCACCCTTCCCTCTTCCTCAGCCGAGGAATCTACAGCATATACTCGTCCATGTCCACCGGTATCAAATTCTGAAATACCAACTACTACCCAGGTGACCAGAAGTGCACCTGTTAGAATCAGCACAATGTCCAGAATATAACGGCCAATGATACGTCGTGTGAAATCATAGAATGAGTTCAGTCCGTTTTGTAACAGCATCATAAATTCTCCTGTCGCTCGTTTTGCTTCCGCGTCTCTCCCCTTGCGGAATGCCTGTCCCTTATCACTTATTCATGAATGCTACTTCCCACAACGTACCTGTATTATACAAAATATCGAAACGATCTGTCAATATATTTTTTATATTTTTGTAACATATTATTTCGACGACTTTTTTCGTTCTTTAAAATATATTATTTTTATATAATTTTTTTCTATAATCATCTTATTTTTTGTAAGATATAACTGTTCTATTTTCCAGTATTTGTCACTTTTGACATTTCCCAAAAAATTTCTCATTCGCATTTTTCCTTTATTTTTCGAGCTTTCCTGTCGAATCAGAAATATTTCTGGCATATTTTTAACATTTATGTAATATTTTTTAACTTTTTTCCTTTTTTATTTCTTCAGATGAAAAAAGCAAAACGGCTGCCACAACCTCCGTATTCGACGAATAAATTGTGTGGCAGCCATCTTTTGTGACTTTCTACGTAATGAAATCTTTTCCTCGAATCTGCTTCCCCGAATTTCGGACTATACTATCAATCAGGACAACAGCTCATTTGCTCCACGCTCTCCTTTCGCAAAAGCCAATGCATTCTCAAGCGTTGTCTCGCTAATTGCACGCAGCGCCTCCACCGTAAAAAATCCCTGATGCGAGGTTACCATGACATTCGGGAAAGACAGAAGCCTTGCAACTGTGGAATGCTGCAAAATCTCATCGGATTTATCCTCGTATACCTGCCCGTTTTCTTCCTCGTACACATCAAGACCAACCGCAAAAAATTTATTGTCACGAATTCCCTGCACAAGATCATCTGTTTTGATCAGTCCTCCTCGGGAAGTATTCACAAGAATCACACCGTCCTTCATCTTGCTAATTGATTCCTTATTAATTATGTGGTAACTTTCCTCAGTCAAAGGGCAATGCAGAGAAATCAGGTCTGAATTGGAAAGCAGCGTATCAAGATCAACATACTCGGCAAAATCGAGACTCTTATTCGGATACATATCATATGCCAAAACCTTCATGCCAAGTCCATAACAAATACGGGCCATCGCAGCACCAATACGTCCCGTACCGACAATTCCCGCAGTTCTTCCGTAAAAAGAAATCCCCATCAGGCCTACCAGACTGTAATTATTTTCACGCACCTTAATATAAGCCTTGTGCAGTCTCCGCGTTGCAGTCAGGGCAAGCGCCAGCGCATACTCCGCAACAGATTCCGGCGAATATCCCGGAACCGTCGCCACACGAATGCCACGTTTTTTTGCCTCCTCCAAATCAACATTGTTATAACCTGCACAGCGCATCAGAATCATCCGGATTCCACAGTCTCCCAGAATCTCCACAGTTCTCGTGCCGATGTCCATATTGACAAAAGCACACACAGCATCATAACCTTTTGCCAATGCTGCCGTGTTCGGTGTCAAATCCGGCTCAATAAAGTTTATTTCGATGCCCTGGTAGCGTTCCTTCTGTATACACTCTGTAAAAAATCTCTCATCATAACTTTTCGTACCAAAAAACAAAATTTTCATATGCCTGTTACCTCCTTCTTTTCTATTATAAAAGTATTCACATAATTCAGAAATAACATGCATCCATAAAAAAAGGCTGTCGCACAATCCGAAAATTTTACAAAAACCGAATTGTGTAACAACCTTTTCCTTTTTTAAACTTCTTTCGTATGAGATTCAACCATATGGTTCACCGCAGTCAGTAGCGCGTCAATCGACGCTCTGATAATATCGACATCCAAACCAGATCCCCAGTGAATCTTTCCGCTCTTGTCACGAATTCCGACATATGCGATTGCGCGGGAGCTTGAGCTCTGCTCCAGCGCATGCTCTTCATACGTAACCAGATCATATTCCAGACGGAAATGTTTCTTTAACGCATTGCTCACCGCATTCAGACGTCCGTTTCCGGATGCCACAATCACGCTGGTCTTTCCGTCATAGTTGGCCGTAACTTCCGCAATAATACCGTTATGCTGTTTGAAATGTACTTCCTCAATCCGGTACGGTTCCGTGATATTCTCAAACTTCTCTTTAAACAGCTGGAAAATCTCTTCCGGCATAAGCTCTTTATGCTGCGTATCGGAAACACCCTTCGTGATATATCCCATCGCCTCGCGCATCTTCTTTGGAAGCCGCAGACCGTAATGCTGCTCCAGAATATAACCGACACCGCCTTTGCCGGACTGGCTGTTAATGCGGATCACATCTGCATCGTAGGAACGTCCGATATCAGTCGGATCAATCGGAAGGTAAGGAACTGTCCACGTCTCACAGTGATGCTCCTCACGGTATTTCATTCCTTTTGCAATCGCATCCTGATGGGAACCGGAAAAGGCCGCAAATACCAGAGCGCCGCTGTACGGGCTGCGTTCATCCACTTTCATTCCCGTGTATGTCTCATATGCTTCTGTGACAGCCGTCATGTCTGAAAAATCAAGCTCCGGATTCACGCCCTGCGCATACATGTTCATGGCAAGCGTTACAATGTCCACATTTCCAGTACGTTCTCCGTTTCCGAATAAAGTGCCCTCAATCCGATCCGCACCGGCAAGAAGCCCCAGCTCTGCATCTGAAATACCGCATCCACGGTCATTATGCGGATGTAGCGAAATCACAACGTTTTCTCTGTATTTCAGGTGCTCATTCACATACTCAACCTGGCTTGCATACACATGCGGCATCGACATCTGCACCGTACTCGGGAGGTTGATAATCGCTTTGCGCTCTGCCGTGGGCTGCCAGATATCCAGAACTGCATTGCACACGTCCACCGCATAATCAACCTCCGTTCCGGTAAAGCTCTCCGGGCTGTACTCAAAACGGTAGTTCGCCCCTTCCTCTTCAGCAAGCTTTTTCAAAAGCTTTGCGCCGTCTACTGCAATCTGAAGAATCTCTTCTTTGGACTTATGGAACACCTGCTCGCGCTGTGCAAGAGATGTAGAATTATATACGTGCACAATTGCATTTTTCGCACCCTTAAGAGCCTCAAACGTTTTGCGGATGATATGCTCTCTCGCCTGAGTGAGCACCTGCACCGTCACATCATCCGGAATCAGGTCTTCCTCAATCAGCCTGCGCAGAAACTGGTACTCTGTATCCGAAGCCGCCGGAAAGCCGACCTCAATCTCCTTAAAACCAACCTGCACCAGAAGCTTGAAAAACTGAATCTTCTGTTCCAGCGACATCGGTACCACCAGCGCCTGATTGCCATCACGCAGATCTACGCTGCACCATACCGGCGCATGATCCACATATTCCTTCTCAGCCCATTTCAGACAGGAAACGGGCGGCATAAAATACTGTCTCGTATACTTTCTGTAATTCATCATCGCAATCTCTCTCCTTTTCCCTTTCTTTTATAAAATTGCAAAACTTTTCTCAAAGTCAGAATCACGGTAAAATGCGTAAAATAATTAAAATTGTGGAGCGCATTTTGTGTCATGTAAAAATTGAAAAATACTTCAGCAGCACAACGTTTCAGCAACACAAAAAACCGCCTCCCGGAAAATTCCCAAGAGACGGAAGATTACAATCTTTCGCGGTACCACTCTCATTTATGATCGCTCATACACTCATCGGATACGGACCAAGGTCTTATATCCTGCCCGGGTAACGGCCGGGATACCGTCTGCGTCTACTCTCTGTATCATACAGATTTGGGACAGCCGCTCAGGAGTGAGTTCTGTTCATTTCTTTTGATGCCTCGCACCCTCCGGCATCTCTCTGAAAAAAGAATACGAACGTACTATTCTCCATCTTCGCATTTCACTTTACTCTGTTTTCGCTTTGTTTGTATCACTTTAGCATCGAAAAGCGATTTTGTCAACCCCCGTTTTTTCCGATGTGAATTACCTGCTGTGCTTCCCGGATGGTTCCCGGCCTGTGCGCAATCACAAAACAGGTTCTTCCCTGCATCAGAGTCGTCAGCGCCTCGTGAATCTTTTGTTCTGTCCTTGTGTCTACAGAGCTTGTCGCCTCGTCAAGAATCAGGATTTCTGGTTTTCCAAGAATTGCTCTGGCAATCGTCAGCAGTTGTTTCTGACCGTCGGAAAGCTGATACCCGTCCTCTCCCACGACAGTTTCGTACCCTTCCGGCAAAAAACGGATAAAATCATCAGCTCCTGCACGCGTAGCAGCCAGGCGCACCTCCTCTTCGGATGCTTCCGGTTTCCCGTATCGGATATTTTCAAGAATACTGCCCCGGAACAACCAGACTTCCTGCAGCACCATACCGAATTTTGCCCGAAGCGTTCTGCGATCGTATTCCCTTATATCTTTTCCGTCTATGTAAATCGCCCCGCTCTGCACATCATAAAAGCGCATCAGCAGTTTCACAATCGTGGTTTTACCTGCACCGGTACAGCCTGTGATAGCCGTATACGTCCCTGGAGCAATCACTGCCGAAAAATCCGCAAGCACCGGCTCTTTGTCTCCATAGGAAAATGTAACATGCTCAAAACGCACCTCACCGGCTGCAGCTTCTGTTTTTCCTTTTGTTTTTGTTTCTGCTTCCGGTTCTGATTCTGCCTCCAGAAGTTCTTTTAACCGCCCCCACGCAGCACAAGCACAACGTACTTCCCGGAAAGCCTGCGCCACCTGCTTCACTGGTCTTTCTGTGTTCCGGATATAATGAACAAATGCCTGAATATCACCTACTGACAAATTTCCATGCAGTGCATAAATACCACCGACCAGTACTGCTACAACGTATCCTGCCATGGAACCGGCCTGCATGACAACAGACATAAGCCCTGCCGCGAAATCCGCCTGCCACGCTGCCTCACGCTGCCGTTCATTGTACACAGAATACATTTCCGCCACCGTTTCCTCCCGGCCAAAAATCTGAAGCAGACTACGGCCCGAATATATCTCTTCCGCATAGCCGTTTGCCGCAGCATTCGCCTCCTGCCGTCTGTTTGCATATATTTGAAATTTTCTGGATACCAGATACATCAGTACTGCTGAAAACGCCAGAAGAATACCCACTGTTACAGCAAGAAGCGCGCTGATTCGCACCATCATAATCACAATACCTGCAATCGAAGAGATTCCTGTCACAAACTGAAAAATACCATGTCCAGCACTTCTGCCCACTATCTCCGAATCAGAAGCAACACAGTTTTGCAGTTCTCCGACCGACTGTGTTTCAAAATAAGAAAGCGGCAGTGTATGCAGTTTTTTCAGGGAATCTTCCCGCAACCGGCAGGTGAAATCTGCTGAGACTCCTTCCAATATCCAGCCGCAAATTGCCAGAAACACAAATGCAGTAAAATAAATTCCTGCCAGAAGCCTCATAATTCCCGCAATTGCTTCCAGATCCATGGCTCCTGTCCCATTTAGTTTCGCTAAAATACCGCTGAAAATATATGTTGTGATATCCCCCAAAAGCTGCGGCCCGAAAGCCAGCAGGACGCAGGATAAAATGCCGCATGTCAAAGCTGCCGCAAACCGGAGGCCATATTTTTTTAAATAATCCCGGAATCTAATACACATCCTGCGTCACCTCCCCGGCAGTATGGATATCGCATCCCTGTGAAGCTGCCAGTTCGCGGTAAACATCGCAGCTTTGCAGCAGCTCCTCATGACGCCCCACTCCTGCAATTCTTCCATGATCCAGCACAAGAATCTGATCTGCATCCTGAATCAGCTCCAGACGCGAAGCCGTCATCAGAACAGCCGCATCTTTTGTCTTTTTGGCAAGCGCCGCTTTAAGTTGCAGAGCCGTTTTTGCATCCAATGCCGAATAACAGTCGTCAAAGAGATAGATTCGTGCATCGCCAACCATAGACCGCGCAGCAGCAAGACGCTGCCTCTGCCCGCCCGAAAAATTTGTCCCGCCCGGCGAAACCGCAGCCTCCAGCCCTTTTTCCATTTGGCTGACGAATACTTCCGCCTGCGCTGTCCGGACTGCCTCCATAAGCTCTGCATCTGACGCATCCTTCTTCCTAAATCGGAGATTCTGCGCGATACTCCCGCTGAAAAGTTTTGGATTCTGCGGAATGTAACTGATTGCCCCCGCAAGCCATTTCCTGTCATACGACGCTGCCTCCTTTCCATTTATCAGAACACGCCCCTCACGGATCTTCATTTTTCCAAGTGCCATCAACAAAAGCGCTGTTTTTCCCGTTCCAAGACCGCCGACAACTGCCACAGTCTCACCTGCGCGTACCGAAAAAGATATATCCTGCAATACAGCTTCACTGCTGCCAGGATACTGACACGTCGCATGCTCAAAGCATAGTATGGGTGCCCGCTTGTCCTCTGTTGCTTCTCCTTTGCAACAAGTCTCCTTTTCCTCCGACAATGCCAGTAGCTGTGCAACCCTTCGATATGCAGCTACCCCCTCCGGCAGCGCCGATATCTGGTCCGCTACGGATAAGCATGCACCAATTACAAGAATCATATACTGGATGCATGCCACATACTCACCTGATTGCAACCAGCCCTGATTGATTCCGGATGCACTGTTTTTTGCCAGCCACAAAAAACCCACGTTCATAACAAGCAAAAGCCCGGGCGTAAGAAAGAAACATGTCCGTCCCGCCCGCGCGCTCATCCTGCTCCAGCTTCCTGCCGCCCGGTGAAACTGTTCCTGCTCACGTTTTTCCTGGCCAAACGCCCGGATCACCATCATGCCCCTCAAATTTTCCCGAATCATGCGCAGCAGATGTCTTTTAGAATTCTGTATCTTCCCTGCAGATCTGTGGCCAATTGTTGTAAAAAACGCGAGCAGAAAAAGTGCCACACCAAAAGCAGTAAGAACTACTGTTCCAAGCTGCCGGCTCATGCGCCATGCAAGCACAGTTCCCCCCACACCGAGCAACAGCAGACATAAAATTTCCTGTAAAAACAGCCGCAAAAAATGCTGTATTTTTTCCGTATCTTCCATCGTCCTTCCGATCAGATCGTTCACCGAAAACGATGCGGCCTGCTCTTCATCCAGGTTAAATACCTGTCGAACCATTCTTCTTCGCAGTTCAAACGCATAATCTGCTGATAGACGCGCCAAAAAACGCGCACTTAAAACCGCTGACAGGATAATTCCCACCACAGACAGAACCATAAAAATAACTTTTTTGAGCAGATAACTGTCCTGAAGTTCCTGCACATGAACACCCTGGATTTCCAGATCTTCACGAATAAAGTTCACAGCAGCCTGATGCACCAGGGTAAGCGGAATTGCTGCAATTCGTTCCCGCGCCGCTTTTGTCAGCTCCAGACGCGCATCTTCCGGAAGTAGTTTCAGAATCCCAAATGCGTCCAGTTCCCGCGGCACATACAAATCTTCCCCCAGCACCTCTTTATAGTCTGCGCCATCCGTAGAAAGCGCATAAACAGCTACCATCGGCGGCGTCATCAAATCTGCCAGCGCTTCCTCTTCCTCGCGATTCATCTCATTTTTCGTATAAACCTGCCCCTCATTGCGATATCCGGCGCATACCTTTTCCTGCTCTTCCTGATTCATGAGCAGCAACAGTTTTTCCATCCCCTCCGCACTGATATGAGTTGCAAGTGCGCTGGGAATTCCGCCCTGACCTACTCCTATATCGATCATCCCGGCAGTCAGATAAGGCAGTGCCAGGGTACAGCCCACCTGCAAAACCAATAAAGCAAGTATCAGAAGCAATCTCCTGTAGCATCCGGTAATCCCCTCGCATACCTTTTTCAAAAGCCCGTCCCCTTTCCTTACAGCGTAATCCAGCCAAACACGTTTGCAACAGAGCTCAATAGAATCAGTACAATGCAGATCGGAGCCAGATACTTCATGAAGAAGCAATACATTCCTTTTCTTCGAAACGAGGAAGACTGCTCCACCTCTTTCGCAATCCTGTCAAGGCCTGCAACACGCGTAACCAGAAGGCAGGTCGCCAGAGCAGCGATCGGCATCATGAGCGAATTTGTCAGGAAATCAAAGAAATCAAGAACAGACATCCCAAGCACCGTAACAAAATCCAGCACGCCAAATCCAAGCGCTGAAGCGGAACCAAATAAAACAATAACCACACCCATCAACAATGTGGAACGACGTCTGCTCCAGCCAAGCTGATCCTCAAAAGTAGAGACGCCGGACTCTGCCAGCGAGATGGCGCTCGTCAGTGCCGCAAGCAGCACCAGCAGGAAAAACGTGATTCCTGCACCTGTTCCGAATCCCATACTTGCAAATACTTTCGGAATCGTGATAAACATCAGGGAAGGACCAGCCTGCAGCATCGCCGGGTCCCCGCCGGAAAATGCAAACACTGCCGGAATAATCATAAGGCCTGCAAGCATTGCAATTGCTGTGTCAAACAATTCTACCTGCTTCGTGGATTTTTCAATATCAACGTCCTTTTCTATATAAGAACCATACGTATACAAAATACCCATGGCAATTGACAGAGAATAAAACATCTGACCCATGGCAGCCACCACAGTCATCCACGAAAAATTGCTGAAGTTCGGAATCAGGAAATACTTTACTCCCTCCAGGGCTCCCGGACGGGTCATAGAATAACCTGCAACAAAAACAGCCAGCACAACAAGCACCGGCATCATCACTTTTGAAACGCGCTCCACGCCCTGCTTAACGCCGCCAAGAAGAACGGCCAGAACGATCAGGGTAAATACAAGGAACCAGAATTCAGCGCTGAAACCATTTGCAATAAAACCGCTGAAATAGCCGTCCTCCGCCAGCACAGCCGTACTTCCTTTCAGATATTCGAACAGGTACTTTAACACCCAGCCGCCAATCACACTGTAATACGGTACGATCAGCATCGGAATTACAGCGTTCACCCAGCCGCCAAACCGAAACGAAGCGCTTTTACCAAAGGCCCCGAAAGCCCCGACCGGACTTTTTCTTGTCATACGTCCCAGCGCAGTCTCTGAGACAATCAACGCATAGCCGAATGTCAGCATTAAAACCAGATACACCAGCAGGAACATACCTCCGCCGTACTTTGCTGCCAGATACGGGAATCTCCAGATGTTTCCAAGACCTACAGCAGATCCCGCAACTGCCAGCACATACCCGAGTTTTCCTGAAAAACGGCTGCGTACCTTTCCGTTGTTCGGAGAAACTCCGGCATTTTTGTTTTCTTCCATTTTTCTGTCCTCCTTAGAATTTCATTCATTTTTCTATCATACCATGACAGAAGGACAGAAGCAATTCCTTGTACAAAAAAGCCTAATTCAATTTTATCAAGTATTTAAAAAATTAATAAAAAGCTCCTCCAAGCCTTATAGCAAGCTTTGGGCGACTCCTTTTTGCTTTGTCAAATAATGGTTTAGTATAGTAATATGTTTTATATTTATATGATTATTATCTAAGTTACTACAGCTACTATTCGAACTCCTCAGCGGATAGCTTGAACTAGCTATTTTTCCCTCATTTTTCAAGCATTTATTATCCGTATTATTCAGAAATCGCTCTCGTTTTTGTATCAGTCCAAATTTTTAGAGCCAAAATAGAGCCATATTCCAAAGTCAAATCCACCTATAAGATAGTTTAGACCTAAGTATATTTATATCATCAACATCATAACCATAAAATCCCAACAAATGGTAAACGTCATTTGCGCCAACCTTACAATCTGACCCTAATATTATTTCTTTTACAGGCATCTCAGCAATAGTATCATATTTCAAATCCAAGTACGAAACAATTTTACCATTTCTTTCCATAAACCCTAATGCATTCGGAAAAATTCTATGAATAAAATTTTGAGAATTACATTCCTCATTTTTCCAATTATAATAATATTCCCAATCATCGCGCGTTTTTTCTATTTCATCATCCAAAACCAACCTCCATTCCTGTTCTATCTCAAATTCTTTTCTTTTAATAAATATAGAATCTTCATACAATAACTTTTTAGCTAATACTATGTCATACGAAACTTTAAATTGACTTTCCAATAAGCCTTGCGTATTATATGAATCTATATCTTTCAAAATACCACTATAAATTAATTCTGCTCTATCTTGTATTATTTCATCAACATTTTTATCATTATGTACATATTGCACTTTTTCAAATCTAAACATCTCCTTAACTGTTTCACATAATTTTACAAACCATTTTTCATCAAATCCAATAGCTATTCCTCTACTTTTATCGGCATATTCCCTCCATTGACCTAATAAATCATATTTTTCAGAAAAGCAAGCTACATAATATAGTCTTTCGCTATCAGATCTTATATTCTTCATCACTTTTTCTAAAATATATTTAAAAGCATTATCTTTGTCCATTCCATAAATAGGACTACATTCAAATCCTCCATCTTTGATATACATATCATAAATTCTATTTTGCACTAAATCCAATATAGATTTCGCTTCTAAATTATCTGTTGACTTGAAATATCAGACATACGCAAAGTATGATTTTTTATGATATTCAAAAATGTTCCTACATTACAATAATGATATACCATATTTTCTCCTTTAATACTCAAATATAGGAGTAGGTGTTACCTTCCCCTATGCTTCTCTTTCCTTTTCTGCTGTTTCAATTCAAACTGCCGCTGTTCCAGGCTCACTGTCTTACGTTCAATTTTCAACTGCTCCTGCTGTAATTTCAAAGCCTGTTGCGATTTTGTTCCTATCC
>ERZ777306.1342-NODE-1342-length-39755-cov-18.469647_pt1 | contig 39755 bp, 42 predicted proteins | sample MGYA00374966_ERZ777306 | MGnify/ENA primary metagenome ERZ777306 (study PRJEB29329, sample SAMN06343882) | mouse gut metagenome | isolation source: Mouse cecum | place: Austria: Vienna | collected 2014-11-15 ... | reverse complement strand
GCCAATCCGATTTGGGATTGGCCTCATAAAACAACCAGTTTCACGGATTCAGGAAATGCTCAGAGATAGATTCGCTATACGCTGATATTCAGGCTGAGCTTGATACACTTAATGAGTATAGAGATTCTGTTATATCAGAAGCTGTAACACACGGAGTTGATAATGCTTCTTTACGTGATAGCGGTGTTGAATGGTGTCCAACAGTACCAGAACACTGGTTATATACTAATCCTAAGGCATTATTTAAGTTGCGTAACCAGCGAGCATCTGAGGGTGAACGCCAGTTAACTGCAAGTCAGGAATATGGAATTGTTTACCAAGATGACTTTATGGAAATGACCGGAAACAAGGTTGTTACTGTAGAAAAAGACTTTAGTATATTGAAACATGTTGAGCCAAATGATTTTGTTATAAGCATGAGAAGCTTTCAAGGAGGATTGGAATATAGTGAATTACGCGGAAGTATTAGCTCTGCATATGTTATGTTGATTCCAGATGAGAATCAAGTATATCCTCCGTTTTATCGTTGGTTTTTTAAATCAAGTAAGTATATTAATGCTATTCAGAGTACAACGAATCTTGTTCGCGACGGACAAGCAATGAGATATGCTAATTTTCTTAAAGTTCCATTATTTATAATCCCGGTAGAGGAACAAAAGAAAATTGCGGAATACCTCGACTTAACCGTAAAAGAGATTGATGATATAAGAACTAAAAAACAGGAGCAGTTGGATATTTTAGAGCAGTATAAGAAATCTATTATTTTTGAATATGTAACCGGTAAAAAGGAGGTGCCAATTAATGGATGAGAAAATATCGATTGATACAATCGGTTTTGAAGAATCTCAGCATGCAGCGAATACTGCAAAAAGAGTAGCAGCCTACAGTGATAGGCTTATTAACCATGCATCCATTGTATCGGAAAAAGAGTATCAGAAGTTCCTCCTAAAACGTCTTGAAAAGGATAATGGGTATGTAGTCCGTAAGGCATCAAACTTTGATCGTTATTTTGCTGTAGACCGTGAGATGCTTTTTAAGTTTCTGAATGATACTCAGGCTGAAACTATGGATTATCTCCGTAAAATTTATAAAGTAGATCTGGAAGAGACAATCATCAATTTCATTAATTCTGAGACTACTAAGACAAGGGGAAGCCTTATTGATGTATTGAAGCATGGTATTGAGATTTCAAATCAGAAGTTGGAGCTTATGTACACAAAGCCAGCGACTACCTTTAATCCTGAGCTGACTAAGAAATACAGCCAGAATATATTCTCTGTTATGGAAGAGGTATGGGCAAGCGATAAAGAGCGCATTGATGTCGTTATCTTTCTTAATGGTCTGGCTATTATTGCATTTGAGCTTAAGTGTAATGCAGCAGGTCAGTCTTATCAGGATGCAATTTATCAGTTCCGTACAGATAGAAGTCCTAAGACACGTTTGTTCATGTTCAAGGCAGGTACATTGATAAATTTTGCTATGGACTTGGAAGAAGTGTATATGACAACCAAACTGGCAGGTGATGCAACATTTTTTCTGCCTTTCAATATGGGTAATGGTGAGGGCGTTAATGCCGGTGCCGGTAATCCTACGTTTGAAGATAAGTATAGTGTTTCTTATATGTGGGAGGATATTCTCAAAAAGGACACTATTCTTGAGTTGATCAGTAAGTTTATATTTATAGAGAGTAAAGAGAAGGTTGATGAAACAACCGGAAAGATAAAGCGTTCTGAAAATCTGATATTCCCACGATACCATCAGCTTGATGTGATTCGTAAGGTGTTGGCAGATGTACAGGAGAATCATACAGCTCAGAATTATCTGATTCAGCATAGCGCAGGATCAGGAAAGACGAATTCTATTGCTTGGCTGGCACACAGACTGACTTCTCTTCATGATGCGGACAATAAGATTATTTTTGATAATGTAATCATTGTAACGGACAGAGTTGTAGTTGACCGTCAGCTCCAGAAAGCAATCATGGGAATGGAGCATAAGGCAGGTCTTATTCGAGTTATGGATGATAAGTGCAATTCTGCTGACTTGGCAATCGCAATCAAGGGTAATACAAAGATTGTGGCAACTACTATCCAGAAGTTTCCTTATATTGTTGATAGCGTAAGCAATCTTAAGAATAAGAAATTTGCGGTAATCATCGATGAGGCACATTCTTCCACAGCAGGTAAAGATATGGCAGCGGTAACTATGTCTCTTGGATCAGGAGAACAGGTTGATGCTGATGTTGAAGAAATTATTTCCAGCGAGATTAAGAGAAATGGAAAGCAGGAAAACGTTTCCATATTTGCCTTTACTGCAACACCAAAGCCTACAACGATTCAGCTGTTTGGCAGACTTAATAAGAACGGACAAAGAGAAGCATTCCATGTTTACTCAATGAAGCAAGCAATCGAGGAAGGGTTTATTTTGGATGTGCTCCAAAATTATACAGAGTATTCTACTTTCTTTCGGTTAAATAAAGAAATTGAAGATGATCCACGATGCAAAACCAATGAAGCAAAGCGTCAAATTGCACGTTTTATAGAACTACATGAAACAAATATTGCTCAAAGAGTGGAAATAATTGTTGAGCATTTCAGAACTACTGTGATGCATGAGCTTGGTGGACAGGCTAAGGCAATGGTTATCACTGCATCCAGACAGGGAGCGGTAAAGTATCGTAAAGCATTTGATGAATACATCGAGAAAAAGGGATATGAAGGAATCCATGCTCTTGTAGCATTTTCCGGTAAGGTAAAGCTTGATGGGGATGAAAGAGAATATACGGAAAGCTCCATCAATGGAATTTCGGAAGACCGCCTGACAAAAGAGTTCGATACAGATAATTATCAGGTTCTTCTGGTAGCGAATAAGTATCAGACAGGATTTGATCAGCCTAAGCTTTGTGCGATGTATGTCTTGAAGAAATTAAAAGGTGTAAATGCTGTTCAGACACTTTCACGTTTGAATCGTATTTGTGCTCCATATGATAAAAAGACATTCGTGCTTGATTTCGTAAATTCATATGATGATATCAAGGCCGCATTTGCTCCGTATTACACGACAACGCTATTGGCAAATTCAGTCACACCAAATGCGATTTACGATTTGGAAGCAACGATTGATGCGTATGGTATATTAGATCCGGCAGATATTGAAACCGCAAATGAGATTCTTTATGCACAAAAGGTTACTGGAAAGCAGAAGCAACAGCTTACATTTTTCCTACAAAAGAGTAAGAAGCTTTTAGAACGCTATACATATGAAACACAGCGTCAGGCTGTTACTGATATGAAGGGGTTTGTTCGGTATTATGAATTTCTTCTGCAAGTATCAAGCTTTGAGGATACTGACCTTCATAAGAAATATAACTTCATTGCATATCTGCTAGCATACATCAATATTAGGCATCCGGGTGGCGGATTCAATTTGGATGGCAAGATAAAAGCTTCACAGTTTGTACAGAAAAAGGGAGAAGAACATAAGGCTCCTGATTTGGTCGCAAAGCCTGTTATGAAGCTTCCAACAGCTGAACATTTCGGACTTACAGAAGACAAGGAAAAGAGATTGTCTGAGATTATTGATGAAATCAACAGCCGTACAGGAAAGAACTATGATAATGATATAGTTGTCAAAGCAATGCTTCAGATCAGGGATATTCTTATGAAGTCTGATAAGCTTAAGACAAGTGCTAAGAACAACACGCAGAAAGATTTTGAATTCTCTTATTTCGATGATATTGATGACGCTCTGATTGAAGGATTGTCTCAGAATCAGGAATTCTTCTCTATGCTTTTATCAAACGATGAAATGAAGAGACAGGTATTAGGAATATTTTCAGAAGAGATTTATAAGAGCCTCCGAGAGGCAAAGTAAGGTGGTGATTGATTATGTTTGACAAGTTTAGGCTAAAAGAAGCAGTTGCCGAATATAAGAAGCGGTTTGTGCAGACTCAATGGCCTGATGAAAAATATAAATGGGAGGCAGTAAAGTGTTTCCAGGTTAATTGGGATGTGAATTCTGATGACTTTGCTCAGATGATTACTAAGTCACTGTCTCAGACCGCAAACTTGCTTGCATCCGTGAACTATTTTCCAGCACGAATGATTATCAAGTTCGCTGAAATAGCACAGGAAGAAGTTCGAGCTATGTTCATAGAGCTTTTTGATGAAAGCAAGGATGTGTATGAACGTATCGACAGCTTCAAGCAGAAATCCAATATTCTTTTAGAGAAATACGGTAACGGTGCTGCGCAGCATTATCAGTATGAAAATACTATCTGTACATATCTGTGGCTTAGATATCCGGATAAGTATTACATCTATAAGCTGAGTGAGATAAAAGCAGTTTCAAGTGAACTGGAAAGCGACTATCTGTTTAAAAAGGGAGCATATACGGATAATATCCGCAACTTCTTGGCGTTCTATAATGAGATATGTGCAGAGTTAAAGCAGGATGATGAACTGAAAAATCTTCTTGCATCACAAATTACTGGAACATGTTATCCGGATCCGGAGCTGAGAACACTTACCATGGATGTTGGATTCTTCATCAGCAGATATTACAAGAAAGATCAAGACGCTCCATTAGGAGATGACTGGTGGCCTACAGATTACACACCAGCTCTATCTGTAGATGAATGGGAAGCTCTGTTAAACGATGGTGAAGTGTTTACTGAGAGTAGCCTTGAAATCATGAAGAGAATAATGGATTACGGTGGAAAGGCAACCTGCACACAGTTATCTATCAAATATGGTGAGAGTAAGAATTTCTACAATGCCGGATCATCTGCTCTTGCAAGACGTGTAGTACAGAAAACAGGTTGTCCTGTTATGCCACGAGACGAAGATAATAGTCGTTGGTGGCCTGTTCTGTATGTTGGCAAGAATGCGAAGAAGGATGAAGAGGGAGCTTATGTCTGGAAGTTCAGAGATGAACTTGCAGAGGCATTAAAGAGAATTGACTTATCTCAGGTTAAACTTTACGCAAATCTTACACCGTCATTTTGGAAAATTAGTCATGGAAATGACTGCATTAACGATGATGAAGCAAATGCATTTGAGAAACGTAAGGTGATTGTTGTTCATAAAGATACAGCAGCAAAGGCAAGGACAAAGGTTTCTCAGGGTGAAGCCTTTATGACAAGTATGAAGAAGGGAGACTTCTTCTATTTGTGCCGTGGTAACAGTATTCGTTTGCTTGGAAGAATAGATTCGGATGAAGTTGAAGAAAATCCTGAGAAGCAGGATGGTTGGTGCGAACGTAGTTATACGGTTATTGCAGAATCAAAGGATAAATCTCCGTATACAGGTGAGAAGAAGTGGTGGACACCGAATGACAATTCTACCTGTATTCAGGTTCCGACAGGTGAAAAGGACCAGTTTGATGATCTTATTTTAAGACCATACTTTGATCTCTCAACAGAAGAATTACTTAAGAATGATACTTCCGGTATCCATTATTGGTTCTTAAATGCCAATCCTAAGATGTGGAGTATGTCGAGCATGCCTGTTGGAGAAGTACAGGATTATACTCTTTACAATGACAATGGTAATAAGCGCCGTATATTCCAGAACTTTCTGGATGCAAAAGCCGGAGACATGGTAATCGGTTACGAATCAACACCTGTTAAACAGATTGTAGCAATTATGAGAATAAGTGCTGAGCAGGATGGAGAGAAAATATACTTTGAGAAGCTGGAAGGTCTTTCATCGCCTATAGATTTTGCAACACTTAAGGCATGCTCCGAACTTGAAAAAATGGAATACTTTGGCATGCAGCAGGGTAGTTTGTTTAAGCTCACAAAGGGTGAGTACGAATTTATCCTTGATATGATCAGAGAGGAAAATCCGGCTCCATCTGCAGCTAAGGGTAAGGATAAGTATGATAAAGAAAAATTCTTAAGCGAAGTATATATGACCGAGTCAAAATATGACCGTCTGGTTGCAGTGCTTCAGAAAAAGAAGAATATCATCCTGCAGGGTGCTCCAGGTGTCGGTAAAACTTTTGCAGCAAAGCGTCTGGCGTATTCAATAATGGGTGAAGAAGACGATGACAGAGTTGAGTTTGTACAGTTCCATCAGAATTATTCTTATGAAGATTTTATGATGGGGTACAAGCCTGTAGAAGATGGATTTGAACTGAAATATGGTATTTTCTATCGCTTCTGTCAGAAGGCTGCAAACCATCCGGATAAGGATTATTTCTTCATTATCGATGAGATAAACAGAGGAAATATGAGCAAAATTTTTGGAGAGCTCTTGATGCTTATTGAAGCAGATTACCGTGATAAGAAGGCTACTCTTGCATATAACGGACTTGGTTTTTCAGTACCTAAACGTCTGCATATCATAGGCATGATGAATACAGCGGATAGAAGTTTGGCGATGATTGATTATGCTTTGCGCCGTAGATTCAGCTTCTTTGATATGGATCCGGGATTTGATTCAGAAGGATTTAAGAAGTATCAGGATGCATTGGCCAATGATACATTTAATACACTTATTGATAAGATACAGGAACTCAACAGAGAAATAAAATTGGATAAGTCTCTGGGTAAGGGATTCTGTATCGGACATAGTTATTTTTGCAATGCGGAAGAATGTACTGATGAATGGATGAAGGATGTGGTAGATTTTGATATTCTTCCGATGCTTAATGAATACTGGTTTGATGACGCAAATAAAGTGCAGCGTTGGGAAAACCTTCTTAAGGGAGTGTTTCAATGACAAAGGATAAGAACATTTTAATAAACAATGTTTATCATATGTTATCTTATGCTTTTCAAACACTGAACCAGGAACAGTACGAGGATGTGGCAACAGAGTCCTTTGATGAAATGTATGATCTGCTTGCTGCAATTCTATCCAAAGGGATTGGATTGCAGATTAAGCAGGGATTATATCGGGAATATGTAAATCAAGTTGAAGAGCTTAAAAGTCTTCGAGGAAAGATTGATATGCCAGGAACCATCAAAAGGATGCTTGCGTATCAGCGTGTTCTGGTATGTGACTTTGATGAATTATCCGATAACAATCAGCTGAACCAAATACTGAAATCTACGGTGCTTCTGTTGTTACGTCATGCTAAGGTTAAGACCGAGTATAAGGATGATCTCAAAAAGAAGTTGCTGTATTTCTCTAATGTGGACACGTTAGAATTAACCAGTGTGAAATGGTCATCAATTCGCTTCCAGAGAAATAATCAGACCTACAGAATGCTGATAAGTATATGTCAACTGATTGTAGAGGGCATGCTGATTACTACGGATAAGGGTGATTACAGGCTGGCATCATTTGTTGATGAACAGAGGATGTGCCGCTTATATGAGAAGTTTATCCTGGAATACTATAATAAACATTTTACAGATTTGACAGTTAGTGCATCGCAGATTCCGTGGGATCTTGATGATGGTATAAGAACAATGTTGCCGGTAATGCAGTCGGATATACATTTGCAGAAGGGGAATAAGGTTCTTATCATCGATGCAAAATACTATAGTCATACGACACAGGCACAGTTTGATAAGCATACTATTCATTCCGGCAATCTGTACCAAATGTTTACCTATGTCAAGAATGAGGATTATTCCTTCAAAGATGAGCCTCATGAGGTGGCTGGTATGATTCTGTATGCAAAAACAGAAGAAGAGATTCAGCCGGATAATAAATTTATGATGCATGGAAACAGAATCAGTGTGAAAACTCTGGATCTGAATAGACCATTTGCTGAGATTGCCCAGCAGTTGCATGAGATTGTTGAGGATTATTTTGGGAGGGAGGTTGTATTTCTTGGATAGTTTTCCAATAAAAGACGGAAAGTTTGTTGCTGGAAAGGGTGAACACAATTACAAAGAGGTTATCGATGATTTCAAGAATGCATCCTTCATAGGGATTGTTACATTTAATTTATCGCAGAACGAAAGCGGTACATTGATTTCTAAATTAAAAGAAGCCTGTAAGTCAGGAACAATGGCAACCGTTATTACTAATATTCCTAAGAGATTTAGTAACTACTTTGAAGATAAATATGCATTTGCAGCAAGTACTGTGATAAAGAAGTACATCAGATTTTTGAAGGCAGAAAATTTTGATATGAGAATATCAGCATTCTTCAACTTTTCTAATCATGCTAAAATCATTATGACCAATAATGTTGTATATTGGGGATCTGCCAATTATTCAGATGAAAGCAAGAATAATTATGAGTGTGGTGTTATTAGCAGAGATGCTGAACTGATTCGTAAGATAAGAGATGTAGTATTTCCTGAGATTATATCAAAATCGGTTCCGTATTACAGATACAATGTTGCAGAAGCAATTGCAAACCTAAATGACGCATATTCGGTTTGTGCTTCTGCATGGAGTGAGATATATGACGCGTCTTTTGAAGAGTGGTCAGATTATGAAACTCATTTCCAGCCTCAAATGATATATCGTACCAATGATTCGGGAATATCTGCCAAAATGCTTCAAATTATTTTGGAAAAGCTTGAGGGATTTGAAGATGCTCTAAGCGTTGTTAGCGATGTGATTGATTATTATTATGAGCGTTATGATAATTTGCCAGAAGAAGCTGAACATTTAGAAAAGCTTTATGAGGAATATCAGAAAGATTTTGATGATATGTTATCCGTCATTCGTGGGTTATTTGAGGATATAGAACAGTTAGCTCATTATAGCTGGGATGATGAGGTTTCGCGTATCGTTAATGAAGATTACGGCATGGAATCCTTTGACGAAAATCTTGATCATTATATGCAGCTGGCAATGGATGAAGCGAATGGTGATTACAGTACATTGATTGAGGAGGCTGAACCAACAATAAAAGAAATACTGGAAAGCCTTGAAATGATGCAAGACTATTACAGAAAAATGCATGATACATTGTACAGCCTTTTGCAGTTGAACAGCGTAATAGATAATACCGGAGTCAGATGAATATATTGGGGAGGTGTACAAGTGGAAGAAAGTATTATATACAAAGATATAGACAAGCTCTGTACGCCTGTAGGTGAATTTGTAGTTGTGTCAGAGAGTGGAGAACGTATCAGATTTTCTGTGAGAAAGAATTATTATGATGTTCCATATGAGGTAGGAGAAGATTCAGAGCATGTCACAGGAACCATCCAGACAGATACGAACTATTGTATTATAATAGATTCCGACAAACTGCAGGTGGGTACAAATTATAAAGTGTTCTTTTCGGCAGGTCTATGGGAATTCAATGATTCAGATGAACATACAAATTGTTACAGTACTGTTATCGATAACTGGGTCGTTGGAATTGGAGCATATGATCCTAACGATGAAGAAAAAGAAGATCAGAGGTGGGCTCATTCAAAGAAGATGGGCTATCTTGATCAGCATTTTATTCAAGCTCCACCACATTATGATGAATCAAAATTCAGAGAGTATTCTGTTGAGGCTTTGGATAAATTAAATGGCTTTGAATTTGTTCTATATGATAAGAGCAGGGATAAAGTTTGTTTTGAAGTTGCCTGGATTAAGGTAGAAGAATATCCAATAATTGAATATATAGGTGCAATTGGATTATGGCTTTGTTAAATATAAGCGGCCTCTGGTGATGTGAACCGGAAGCCGCTTTCTTTTTAATCTTTTTTATAGAAGTTTGTCTCGTAGCCATCCCCTCTGATCAGGATGTTCGGCATCCAGTCAGGAGACTTACCCATGACAGATGTGATGCTGCTGACATCAGTTCTCGCTGGACATTCGATGATCAGCTCATCATGGACATGTCCGCAGATCTGCTGGTCTGAGAGATCATGCATGGCATAGCAGAGAAGGTCTCTGGATACGGCCTGCACGATATTCTCTACGAACTTCGGACCATAGGATTCTATCCGTTCCCATTTCTTGGTAGATCCGATACCTTCATAGGTAACAGATTCACCACCAAATTTATTCTCACCGATACGAGGTTTTACATAGCTGAGCATTCGACCGGAAGGAAGCTTGATGAAAAGCACGCCACTCTTGTAGAAGAATTTGATGTCACGAACTTCTATAGGAATACGCTGTTTGATAGCAGTCTTGACTGCAGAATCAACATCCCACCAGAAGGCTGTAATCATAGGATTTGAATTTCGCCAGGAATTTACCAGTGGTTGCAACTCTTCTTCGGTTAATCCCATCTCCAGTGCACCCATGGATTTCAGTGCACCGACTGATCCGCCATATCCCAGGGCAAGCTCTGCGATTTTTCCTTTTTGTCTGAGGTGAGAGTTTACACCGTGCTTTTCAACCGGTACACCAAACATCTGACTCGCTGATGCACAGTAAATATCTTTTCCTTCTGCAAAGACTTTGGAACGCCATGTTTCACCTGCAAGATGTGCCAGAACTCTGGCTTCGATGGCAGAGTAGTCGCTTACGATGAATTTGTATCCTGGTCTTGCAATGAAGGCAGTACGAATAAGCTGAGATAACGTATCCGGGATATCATCATAAAGCATATCCATAGTATCATAATCACCGGTACGAACCAGCTCACGAGCCTCAGCAAGGTCGGACATATGATTTTGAGGAAGATTCTGTAACTGGATCAAGCGTCCGGCCCATCTACCTGAGCGGTTGGCTCCATAAAACTGGAACATACCGTGAGCACGACCATCTCTACAGACGGCATTCTGCATTGCCTGATATTTCTTTACAGAGGATTTTGCAAGCTGAAGTCTGAGTTTGAGGGCTTCAGCAATATTACCATCGGTTTCTTTTATCAGCCCGGCAACATCCTTCTTGCCAAGGGATTCTGTCTCCACGCCATTGTCAGAGAGCCACTGCTTCATCTGAACAACGCTGTTAGGGTTGTCCAGATTAGTGATGTTTTGCATTGCAATCATGAGCTCTGTTTTTGATTTTTCATCAAATGCGATTGCATTCTTCACCACATCCATATCCAGCATAATTCCCCGGTCATTGATTTCCTGATCGATGTGATACTCATTCCATATAGAATCCGGAACCGGGAATTTAGATAATCTCTGTTTGATGGAAAGTTCTACCTCAACATCTCTGCGATTGTAGGATTTGAAGCTTTCCCATTTATCCGGGGCATGTTCCGGTAGATTTCTGGTTCTGCCACCATTCGCCTTGGTAGGTTTGCAGGGGCTGCAGAAGTATTTGATTAAGTCCTTACCTTCCTTCATTTTCTGATTCTGAAGCTTCAGGACTGCACCAACACCTTCCAGTGAGAGTGGTAAGCCCATATAGGCAGACCATATCATTGTGCATTTCCAAGAGGATGGATCCAGATAGTTGTGTACAGGATCATCCTCTGAATTGTAAGATTTGAAGTATTCGGGATGATGCTTCCGGAGCCAGTTGGACAAACAGACTCTTTCGAAGGAGGCGTTAAAAGCCCATTTTGTTATATTCTCATCAGATAGTGCTTCCAGGATTTCTGTTGGTATTTCATCACCTGCAGTAAGGTCATAGACTACTACTGGCCCATTATCAACAGAAACGCCGAAGAGAAGGATCTCAAAATGATCAGACTCAGCGTATTTGTATGCTCCGCATTTGGAGATATCAACATCGCTATAGGTCTCTAAATCTATTGACAGTTCTTTTATCATAATCTTTTCCCTTTACAAAAACGGCAGCGGCACTTCGTAGGTACCGCCGCCTGGTGATTAGTTCTTGTCAGCTTCTTCTGTTTTGGGCTTGAACCATTTTGGATTAAGCCAGTGAAGAAATCGTTTAACGATTCCGAGGAACCAACGCCATACCGCTATTACGATCATCATCCAGAAGCAAAAGCAGATGCCGAAAAGAGTTCCATCAATAAGTGCATTCATAAATTCATTCAATAATTCTTTTGTCATAGGTTGTCACCTTGCCCTTTCTTAAATAGTGAGATAGAAATGTTCAAAAGTTAGTCGTTCTGCTTGTCAGGCAAGCTTTTCATGCGTTTCGCATGATATTCCAGGTCGCGCTTTTCACGCTTCTTTTCATAGATTATTCCCTGGATAGTAGAGAGGAGTAAGGATATTCCTGTGCTTCCCCAAATAATAAGAAGTGCGATTGCCAGAATTAGTTCCATAGCTGTTTTCATAATTTTTCACCATACCTTTCTTTGAATTGGCGGCAGGCTTGTCCTACCGCCTTAGTTGTCATGTAGTTATTAGGAGAGGAAATCATCATCTTCCTCAGTGTCGAAATCATCCTCAGCACGAGATTTACCACCGAGAGGCTCACCGTCACGAATCTTCTGGAGATTGTTGAGACCGCAGGCAATGCCCTTATTACCATTGCTGTTGAAGGCATAGAGATTAATGCTGGCTCTGCCATATACTCCGGAATACACTTCGGATCTCTCAAGGATAGGCTGACGGTCTGCATCTACGATGCCAGGTGCGGATGCACTGTTGGCGTTGATGAAGTATGCATTTGCATAAGCAGGGTCATCAGGTCTCTCCAGATCACCATCACGAAGAGGTGTCTTGAGAACAGAGAGGGCAGGAACGTTCTTGCCATTACCTTTGAGCTTGCTCTGACCTTCCTCATAGGCTGCTTCGATAGCTGCCTTAATCTTGTTTACAGTTACGGTGTCGGACTTCGGAATGATGAGGGAAACGCTGTACTTCGGTGCGCCTCCATTGATGCTCTTGGCATCCCATACATTCGCATAGCTCCAACGTGTGTTTACTCCTGTGATTACCTTTGTAGGGTTCTGAATTTTTGCCATAATATTGGTCCTCCTTTTACTCATTAAAGTCTTCTATTGCTGTATTCATTGCCGGTCTCTTATCTGATTCCGGTACCAATGCGGGTTTTCCGGGGGGCTTGTAGATAAGCCCACCTAAAAGCTCTTCGAATTTCTTCTTTCCGAGCAGTGTACTCATGGCTGTTACGCCAAGAAGCTTCTTTTCATACGGATCAAAACCTGCGTCCTTTACTTTGAAAGCGACAGCTTCTTCGTCTGTATATTTTCTGTTGGATCTTCCTTCCACGATCTTCCAGCCTTCGAAGTGAACTCCGGACTGTGCCTGTTTTAGTGCATAGTCCTTGATGTCATTTTCCCAGGAAATCATTTCATCTACCTTTTCAAGGATGGCAGCGATTTCTGTATCATCCAGTGTGGCAGGCATTTCGAAATCATATTTTGCAAGCTCCAGATTGTATTCTGCACGCTTGCGGCAGGTTGCCTTTACCTTGCAGAAGGTACAGTGGTCACCGGCTTTGAATTCGCCTTCGCCCACATATGCAAGCTGGGCAGTCGGTGCCAGGACTTCGTTGGCCCATTTCAGAAGGTCGTCTCTGCTGATGGTGTAGGTACTGATGTTTTCACGTCTTGGCTGGAAGATGGTCATCTTAATCTGATTGATATCATAGATATCTCCGAATACTTCCAAAGCACCCAAGGCGTAGCACATCATCTGGCTGTTGCCACCATGCTCATCATCACCGGCGCTGACTAAAACTCCCAGACCATGCTTGTAATCGATAATCTGTAATACTTCATCAGCTACGATTACACAGTCACCGGTTCCGAAGCCGTTTTCAACCCAGCGGGAGAAATCGAGTCTCTGTTCAATCATGACCTGCGGATCCTTACAGAATTCCTTTGTTGCTTCAATCTGCTCTAATACATAGTTCCTGTATTCCTCAGCGCAGTTCTGCATTTCAGCATCGTAGTAGGTAAGATTCTCAGTCGGATCGATTACCTCTCTGCCAAGAGCCTTTTCTACCAGATAGGCACAAAGCTCATGGCAATCGGTTCCCTGCTGTGCATATTCGGATGCTTGATCTGGGATGTTGGCACAGAGCTTTGCGCTTGGCGGACAGGCTAACCATCTGTGGCTGGCAGAGGCGGAGAGGTATGCATGCTTAGACATTTCCAATCACCTCTGCTTCCTTAAGAAGAGCTGCATAATCCTTAGGATCAACCTGCTTTAACTGCTGGGCTCCGAATTTCTCCAGAAGCTCTTTGACTTCCTTCTTAAAGCCTGCAGCTGATTTTGAAGCAAGTACTCCGCGAACATCTTCCTTTGTATAGTTAGGAGCAGGTTCAGGCTTTACTTCTTCAGTCACTGTGGCATCCTGCTTGGTTGCCTTCTTAGCTGTCTTTGTCTCAGTCTTTGCCGGAGCTTCTTCTGTAGAAGAGAAGATGTCTTTTAATGTATTTGCGGCTTTGATCATTCCTTCACCGCAGGCAATCATTTCATCCAGCACCTGAGACAATTCACTCATTTTGCTCATTTTCAGTTCCTCCGTTTTCTTTATTCTGTTGTCTAAGATTGGCTGCCAGTCGTTTGGCTACTACGCTGATTGCGATGAGAGTATCAATGAGCTCTTCCTCAATCTGTGGTGTGGCCTGCCGGCTTTTATCAATCGTTTCTGTCTGCATCTGCAGCACCTCACTTTCCGAATGGCTTTGTTGCCTTTCTATCTTCCTAAGCGCATCTGGAAATTGTTTTTCCGGTCGGAGGAAATATTTTTTGAAAAAAGTTTTGAAAATAGCCAGGGCATTTTTCGCTTTATAAAAGGAAGCGATTCTGCTCTGGCTGTTTTTTTTGAAATTATTTTTAACTCTGACCGGAAAAGTGTAGGTCAAACCCGCTTAGGAAGTTAGGAGAACTTGTAAGTTCTTACTTTTATAGAAACGAGGTTTGAAATATGCAGGTAACTATTTGTACAGCAAACTGCGTCGGTCAAGCCGGGAACTGTAGCTATCCTAACAAGGTGACGGTGGTCACGCCGGAGCAGCTGCAGGAAGCGGTGAAGAAGGACCATGTTTGCGCAGAGTTCAAAGGGAATTATCGAAGCATTGAGAATTTCATCAGATCAGATGTGATTGTCATGGATATCGATAATGACCACACAGAAGTACCGGCTGACTGGATTACTGCTGAAAAGCTGGAAGAGCTGTTTCCGAATGTGGAGTACTTGCTGGCACCGAGCCGCCATCATCTTTTAGATAAGGAAGGTAAGTCGGCGAGACCAAGGTATCACATGTATTTTCCTATTTCGGAAATAACGGATGCTTCCAGGTACGCCAATTTGAAGAAAGCAATTCAGAGTGCTTATTCCTTTTTTGATGGAAATGCTTTGGATGCAGCAAGATTCATATTTGGTGCTGAATGTGATGAGGTGATTTTCCACGAAGGCTGGATGACGGTGGACGAAGAGGTGGAGGTCTCTGATATCGAAGAGGAGGATTTTGATTCTGAGATGCCGGGTGGTAAGAGTACCGGTCCTATTTTAGAAGGAAGTCGTAACAACACTATGAGTCGATTTGCAGGGCGCATTCTTAAGAAGTATGGCGATACAGATAAAGCTCATGAAGCTTTTCTGGAGCATGCAAGAAAATGTGATCCGCCGCTTCCTGTTGCTGAGCTTAAGACTATCTGGAACAGTGCTGTAAAGTTTTTCAGGAAGAGCATTGTTACACAGGAGGGATATGTTCCGCCTGATGAATACAATGCAGATTTTGAGGGGACTTCGCTTAAGCCGGATGATTATTCGGATATTGGTCAGGCAAAGGTTCTTGTGCGTGAGTATGGCGATGAACTGAAATACACCAGTGCGACAGATTTCCTGAGATTCGATGGGGATTGCTGGAGAGAAGATAAGCAGCTGGCGATTGGTGCAGTTGAGGAATTCTTAGATCTGCAACTTCAGGATGCTATGGACGAGGTTGCCAGATTAGAAAAGGCATTAGAGGATGCCGGTGTTCCGAAGGCTTCTATCCAGGCTGGACCGAAGGAGCTTCTTAAGGAAGTGGATGGTCAGCTGTTACCGCTGGTTTATATGCTCATGGGTGCACAGACATATCTGAAATTTGTGCAGAAAAGACGTGATTATAAGTACATCGTATCTGCTGCAAATACTGCGAAGCCGATGCTTGCGATTTCAGTCAGTGATCTGGATAAGGATGAGAATCTCATCAATACACCGTATGCAACCTTTGATTTAAGGAAAGGACTTGCGGGAGAACAGCCTCACAATCCTGAGGATTTAATAACGAAGATTACAGCCTGTTCACCGGGCGAAGAAGGAAAGCAGATATGGCTGGATGCCTTGAATCTTTTCTTTTGTAAGGATCAGAAGCTCATCGATTATGTGCAGGAGACAGTTGGTATGGCTGCAATCGGTAAGGTCTATCAGGAGCATATGATTATTGCATACGGCGGTGGTGCCAATGGTAAGAGTACTTTCTGGAATACCATTTTCAGAGTCCTTGGTAATTATGCAGGTAAGCTTTCAGCGGAAGCACTCACTATGAACTGTAAGAGAAATGTGAAACCGGAGATGGCTGAGCTAAAGGGAAAGAGACTCATCATTTCTTCAGAGATGGAGGAAGGCATGAGACTGAATACCGCAGTGGTGAAGCAGCTTTGCTCTACAGATGAAATTCAGGCTGAGAAGAAGTACAAGGATCCCTTTTCCTTTGTTCCGTCACATACGCTGGTGCTTTATACAAATCATCTTCCGAAGGTGGGAGCCAATGACGATGGTATCTGGCGCAGACTGATTGTTATTCCTTTTAACGCAAAAATTATCGGTAAGAGCGACATTAAGAATTTTGCTGATTACCTTTTCGAGCATGCAGGTCCTGCTATTATGAGTTGGATTATCGAAGGCGCGAAGAAGGCTATTGATAAGGAATTCCATACAGATCTTCCGGATGTAGTGGAAGCAGCGATTAAGGCATACCGCGAAGATAATGATTGGCTTGGTCAGTTCTTAGAGGAATGCTGTGAAATTGATCCATCATATAAAGAAAAATCTGGCGAGCTGTATCAGGCTTATCGAGCACATTGCATGCAAAACGGCGAATATATCCGCAGTACCACAGATTTCTATTCTGCAATGGACAAGGCTGGCTATAACCGTATTCGCAAGAATACCGGAGTGCAGGTCGTGGGACTCAGGCTTAAGGAAGGCCAGGATTTTCTGGAGTGATTGTGAAGGTCGTTGTGGCTGTATTCAAATTTACAAGCTGGAATATGGCTACACGACATACACTTTTAATCCTTTTTGTGTAGGTCGTTAACCTCTCTACATAAAAGCCTCTATAGAGAGAAATTTAATAAAAATCTGCTTAAGAGAGTTTTACGGAACGAGGTACTCGACCTGCACACCTTTTAAGAATGATGGAGGCGTGCAATGCGTGAGAAATATATGGAACAGAAATTAGTTCGAGAGGTAAAGAAGCGAGGTGGCTTGTGTGAGAAATGGAATTCCGGTTCTTCGGGCTGGCCCGACCGAATTGTTTTATTACCTGATGGGAAAATCGGGTTCGTGGAGGTGAAGGCTCCCGGAGAGAAACCAAGAAAGCTTCAGGTTCATAGACATAATCAGCTTCGTGCTCTTGGATATAAAGTATTTGTCCTGGATGATTTGGGACAGATTGGAGGAATTATAGATGCAATACAAACCGCATGATTATCAGCAGTATGCAATCAATTATATATTGGGACATCCGATAGCAGCCGTAATACTTGGAATGGGACTTGGCAAGACCAGTATTACGTTGACAGCCATCGAGCAGCTTATGTATGACCGATTTGAGGTAAGTAAGGTCTTGGTGGTAGCTCCACTTCGAGTGGCAAGAAATACCTGGAGTGATGAAATTCATAAATGGGAGCATTTGAAACACCTGAGGTATTCGATTGTTTTAGGAACAGCAGCAGATAGGAAGAAGGCTCTGGCAGCAGATGCAGATATCTATGTGATTAACAGAGAAAATCTGCAATGGCTTGTAGAACAGAGTGGAGTTCCCTTTGATTTCGATATGGTGGTGCTGGATGAGCTTTCATCCTTTAAAAACTGGAACAGTAAACGATTTAAGGCTTTCATGAAGGTAAGACCAAAGGTGAAGAGAGTAATCGGTTTGACCGGTACACCTTCTTCCAATGGTTTGATGGATCTTTTTGCTGAATTTAAGTGTCTGGATATGGGCGAGAGGCTTGGAAGATTTATCAGTCAGTATAGGGTGAATTATTTTGTGCCGGATCAGATGAATGGTCAGATTGTTTATTCCTACAGATTGAGAAAAGGTGCAGAGGAACAGATTTATGACAAGATATCGGATATTACGATTTCCATGAAGGCCTTGGATCATTTGAAGATGCCGGAGCTTATCAGTAATGAATATCCTGTTTATATGAGTGAGGCTGAGGAAGAACTGTATTCGAATATGGCAGAGGATTTGTTCTTGCCTTTGAAGGGCGGAGAAGTGACAGCGGCAAATGCGGCGGCACTATCCGGTAAGCTGATGCAGATGGCAAATGGTGCAGTGTATTCCGATGATGGAGATGAGATTCAGATACATGATCAGAAGCTGGATGCTTTGGAGGATTTGATTGAGGCTGCGAATGGGAAACCGATAATGGTTGCGTATTGGTTCAAACATGATTTGACTAGAATAATGAGAAGGTTATCTGAGAGGAAGATTCCTTTTGAAAAGCTTGATTCAGAGGAGAGTATCCGCAAATGGAATCGGGGAGAGCTTCCTGTAGCACTTATTCATCCTGCATCTGCAGGTCATGGGCTTAATCTTCAGGCAGGTGGAAATATGCTTATCTGGTTCGGGCTTACCTGGAGTCTTGAGCTTTATCAGCAGACGGTAGCGAGATTATGGAGACAGGAACAGTCAGCTGAGACAGTAGTGGTTCAGCATATTATCACTGCAGGTACGATTGATGAAGATGTTATGAAGGCTTTGGAGTCAAAGAACCGTACACAGTCAGCTTTGAGCAATGCGGTAAAGGCTGAGATCAGGCGTTCGGCAGGTAGAAGAAAATCAGAGTAAATAAACAGCAATCAGAGTCAATCCGAGGGAGTATATTTTTCGGAGGTGCTTATGACAGCAAAAGAATATTTGAGTCAGGCGTACAAGATTGATAATGATATCAACAGCAAGCTGGAGCAGGTAGCTTCTCTTCGTGACTTGGCAACCAAAGCAACAAGTACCATATCAGATATGCCCGGAAGTCCAAACAGAAATATCCATAAGATGGAGGATGCCATTGTGAAGATCATTGCACTGGAGGATGAAATCAATTCCGATATCCATGAACTGATTTCTTTGAAGGCTGATATCACGCATATGATTAAGCGGGTAGCAAACAGAGCAGAGAGAACAATTCTTGAGAAGAGATATTTGTGTTTTGATACATGGGAGCAGATATCCGTGGATATGGGTTACAGTATCCAGCATACCTTTAGGCTTCATGACAAGGCTTTGAAAGAAATTGATGGATTTCTGAAAGTGGAGAGCTGATGTGATAGAAAGAGAGTTAGTAAATATGTTATTGTTATAATGCGGAAAGCATCCAAGGAAGATGGCTTCCTTGGATGAACGTTGGCTTTCAAATGTCTGCTCGTGCAAGCACGGCAGCCGCTTGAAAGCTTATCGCGCAAATAGAGAAGAGCCTTGAGGGAGAAATCCTTCAGGGCTCTGGCTATGCATGGAGGTGTAGCAGTGCCAAGCAAACCAAAGAAACCGTGTGCTTATCCGGGCTGTCCTGCATTAGTAACCGGACGGTACTGTGAGGAGCATGCAAGGAAAGTAAACAGTGACTATGAGAAATTCAGTAGAGATAAGCAAACCAAACGCCGTTATGGTCGTGAATGGAAGAGGATACGTGATAAGTATGCTTCTGAGCATCCGTTCTGTGAGCTGTGTCTTGAACGTGGACTTGCAGTTCCGGTGGAAGAGATTCATCACAAGAAGCCGTTGAGTGAAGGTGGAACACATGATCGTAGTAATCTGATTGCGTTGTGTAAGTCGTGTCATTCACAAATTCACGCGAAGCGTGGAGATCGTTGGAAATAAGGGTTCCCACGAAGCAGGCTTCGTGGGAAGAGGACGAGCAGCGGAATGAGCGAGCTTTTGTGCTTGCATGAAAGCGAGAGATATGAAGCTTGTGAGGACGACGTAGGGGGTATCGAAATCTCTACAGGCCTGTCTTCTATAGAACGGCGGGTGGGTGTTGCGTGTGCAGTCGCGAAATGGAATATGGGGGTAGCTCACTGAAATCCATTGACAAATCGTGAAATGATTATTATAATTTAAATGAAATTCGGCAAAACAATAAAATGCCGAAAAATATTTAAATAATCATCACGAATTTGGATATACTGGAATTGAGGTGAGAAAGATGACAAAGACTGCACAGATTTCCAATGACCAAATGATTTTTTCAGTTCAAGAGCTGAAAGATAAAGGGTTTTCCTATTATAAAATCAATCAGATGGTTGACCAGGGGATCCTGATAAAACTGAATAAAAAGTATTATGAAAATGCAAATTTTGATGGTGAGGGATCGGATTTCTACTATGCCTATGCATTTGTACCAGACGGAGTAGTTTGTCTGCTGAGTGCAGCTGTGTATTATAAGCTGTCTACTTATCGCCCGGATGCCATTGATGTAGCAATTCCGAGAAAAGCAAAGGTATCAACTCTGCCGGATTGGCCGGAAGTAAATCTGTATTACTATACAGATGAAAGATTTGAACTGGGGATCACCGTAATTGAAGAGGGGACGAATCGTTTCCGCATATATGATATCGAAAAAACTGTTGTAGATATTGTATTTTATCGAGAGAAGGTTGGGATTGAAGAAACAAAAGAAATTCTTACTAGCTATCTTAGAAGAAAAGACAGAAATATCAATCGGCTGGTGAGATATGCAGAGATGATGAAATGTGGAGATACCATGAAAAAATACCTGGAGGTATTGGTATAACAAAGGATAGTGGGTGTGATTTTTGCTATCCAGAAAAGGTCATGCTATTGACAAAAAGATTAAATATGATAAAATGCAACTAGAAAGTAGTTGCAGAGAAAGGGCTTTCTATATGAGTAAAATAGATAAAGCCAAAGAAAGGTTGTCTTTGCGCCCAAAGGATTATACCTATTCAGAGGCAAAGTACTTGTTATCACAACTTGGATTTGAGGAATTTAATAAAGGGAAAACATCTGGCTCAAGAGTTAAGTTCTACAGAGCTAGTGATCAGCGTATTATTTTATTACATAAACCTCATCCGGGAGATGAGATGAGTATTGGTGCAATAAAAGATTTGGCAACTCGTTTAGAGGAGATGGGTGAATTATGATGAACAATATGATGGAGTATAAGGGTTATCATACAAAGATTGAATTTGATGCGGAATCGATGACTCTAAGAGGAAAAATAGAAGGAATTAATGATTATGTTGACTTTGAAGCTGGGGATATTTCTAGCATTGAAGTTGAGTTTCATTCTGCGGTAGATGATTATCTGGAGTTTTGTAAAGAAGTTGGAAAAGATCCAGAGAAAGAATATAAAGGAACATTTAATGTAAGGATTTCACCAGAACTTCACAAGAAACTTGCGTTATGTGCGTTTAAGGATGGCTGTTCTTTAAATGCGGAGGTAGAAAAAGCAGTATATGCTTTTGTAGATAGTGATCAGTCACAAACGCGTGCTTTGGCAGAAAGTGTTAGAGATTTAACAGAAACAATTCGAATGGACAATTCTAGATATGTTAATGAAACTACAGTTAATAGTAAGAAAGTTATTTCATTTATGAATGTTAAACATACTTACAAGGATGAGGTGATATCGTTATGATTAGGAATCTTTCAGAGTATTTCAAACCTGAATTAGAAATATTTTTGGATACAGTTAGTTATAAGAGAATTGAAAATTTAAATAATAAGTGTGAGCAAGAGTTATCGCTCTTATGCCAAGATAATTTGAAAGTGATGACTAATGAGGACGGCGTTAGAATTATTGTAACGAGAACGTTGATGTTTGAACCAGAGGAGTTATTCGCATTGAATGTTTCTTTTGGTGCGGATTTGAAATTTAATGAACGAAAAGCAGAGCATGAATGGACAGAAATTAATCTTGCGGAAGAGTTCGGAGAAAATGGAGATTTTGTTACTGCTCAATTGATGAGTAGAATTTCACTGCTTATAGGACAGATTACAGCTTCATTTGGTCAGCAACCACTTATTTTGCCTTCAGTAATTGCAAAAAAAGGAAAAACAGAATAAGAAAACTAGTATTTTTTTCGACTTGTAGTTGTGGGATCGTGTAGAGATACATGGTCCTTTTATTATGCAAAAAAATGAGGGAGGAGGGATTCCAGTGGCAGGAAGAAAGCCAAAGCCCACAGCAGTTAAGAAGCTGGAAGGCAATCCTGGAAAAAGAAAACTGAATAAGAATGAGCCTGTTCCAGCAAAGGGAATGCCTACTTGTCCTGACTGGTTAATGCCGGAAGCAAAGAAGGAATGGGAACGCTTGGCTGAGCTAATGAATCAGATGGGTGTTCTTACAGAAGTGGATATGGCAGCGTTTGCTGCATATTGTCAGTCTTATGCAAGATGGAAGGAAGCGCAGGAGCATATTACCTCCGGTGGATCTACTTTTGAGACTGACAAAGGATATCAGCAGCAGACACCCTGGGTTGGAATTGCAAATACCAATCAGAAGCTGATGTTGCAGGCTGCATCGGAGTTTGGATTGACACCATCCTCGCGAAGCAGAATTATTGCTGGTAACAGCAAAGCGAAGGAACCGGAGGATGAGATGGAGGCATTACTTGGGGGTGATAGTTAATGGCAAGGGAAATAAGGCCTAAGGATTATCCGAAGCTTAAGAATTATCAGCCCACAAGATTTATGCTTCCTACATCCCATTATGATAAGGCGAAAGCAGACAGGGCAGTTACTTTCATTGAGAATCTGTGTCATACGAAGGGTAAATGGGCGGGAAAGAGATTCTGGTTGTTACCGTGGCAGGAGCAGTTAATAAGAGATATCTTTGGAATTGTAAAGCATGATGGGAACAGACAGTTCCGTACAGCGTTTGTTGAAATATGTAAGAAGGTAGGCAAGAGCGAACTGGCAGCAGCTATTGCTCTTTATTTATTGTACGCGGATAATGAGCCGAGTGCTGAGGTGTATGGTGCAGCTGCAGACAGGCAGCAGGCATCCATTGTATTTGATGTGGCAAGGCAGATGGTGGAAATGTCACCTGCTCTTATGAAAAGAAGCAAGCTGATGTCAGCTACAAAACGAATTGTCAATTATGGTAATGCCGGGTTTTATCAGGTATTGTCAGCGGAGGTTGGAAGCAAACATGGCTTTTCGATTTCGGGACTTGTGTTCGATGAAATTCATACACAGCCGAATCGCCAGCTATATGACGTATTAACCAAGTATAGTTCTGATGCTCGTCAGAATCCGCTTCACTTCATAATCACGACTGCTGGTAATGACAGACATTCGATTGCGTTTGAGTTACATACTAAGGCAATTGATATTTTGGAAGGCAGACGCGTGGATCCGACATTTTATCCGGTGGTCTATGGACTGAAGGATGATGAGGATTGGGAAGATGAAGCAAACTGGTATAAGGTAAATCCCTCTCTTGGATATACCGTTGATATCGAAAGACTTCGTGATGCTTATCGCGAGGCAAAGCAGAACCCGGCCGATGAAATTACGTTCAAATGGCTTCGTATGAATATGTGGGTAAGTTCAACTACATCCTGGATTCCGGATGCAATCTTTATGAAAGGCAATGAGCCTATTGATATAAGATTGCTGGAGGGAAGAGACTGTTATGCCGGACTGGACCTTTCAAGTACAGGAGATATTACTGCTCTGGTACTTATATTTCCACCGAGAAATACGGATGAAAAATATATTCTGGTGCCATACTTTTGGGTGCCGGAAGAAACGATTCCACAAAGGGTGAAGGCGAATTCAGTTCCGTATGATGTATGGGAGAAACAAGGGCATTTGATGGCTACAGAAGGAAATGTGATTCACTATGATTTTATTGAGAAGTTCATTTGTGGCTTGGGTGAGAAGTATCACATCCTTGAAATTGCGGTGGACAGATGGAATGCAACTCATATGATTCAGAATCTAGAAGATGCCGGATTTACAATGGTGCCGTTTGGACAGGGATTTGCAAGTATGAGTACGCCGACCAAGGAGTTCTACAGACTTCTGATGGAAGGGCAGATTGTTCATGCTGGTCATCCGGTACTTCGATGGATGGCAGGCAATGTGGTGATTGAGACCGATGCTGCGGAAAATATCAAGGTTACCAAGGCGAAGTCAAAAGAGAAAATTGATGGAATCGTAGCTTCCATTATGGCTCTGGACAGATGCCTGAGAAATCAGGGTGAGCCGCAGGGAAGTGTTTACGATGAGAGAGGATTGTTGGTGTTTTAAGGAGGCTATATGGGATTGTTCAATAGTATAAGCAGCATATTTCGGGGCAGGGATGCTCCCACAGACAGGACTTCGGGTAGTGCGTATTCATTTTTTATGGGTGGAAGTACTTCTGGAAAAAGAGTAAATGAAAGAACAGCGATGCAGATGACGGCGGTGTACTCCTGTGTGAGGATATTGTCGGAGGCGGTGGCCGGACTTCCTTTACAGTTTTACAGATATACGGCAGATGGTGGTAAGGAAAAGGCGGTGGATCATCCGCTTTATTTTTTGCTCCATGATGAACCAAATCCGGAAATGACAAGCTTTGTATTCCGTGAGACTTTGATGACGCATTTGCTTTTGTGGGGAAATGCATACAGTCAGATTATCCGAAATGCGAGGGGCGAGATTATTGCTTTGTATCCGCTGATGCCGGATAGGATGACGGTGAATCGTGATGGGGATGGACAGCTTTATTATGAGTACAACATGAGTACGGATGATGCACATACTTTGAAGGGTTCTACGGTGAGGTTGCAGCCACACGATGTTCTTCATATTCCGGGCTTGGGATTTGATGGCTTGGTTGGATATTCACCTATAGCAATGGCAAAGAATGCCATTGGCATGGCGATTGCCTGTGAAGAGTATGGAGCAAAGTTCTTTGCCAATGGTGCAGCTCCGTCTGGTGTGCTGGAGCATCCGGGAACTATCAAGGATCCTTCAAGGGTTCGTGAGAGCTGGCAGTCAACCTTTGGTGGTTCTGCCAATGCCAATAAGGTTGCGGTTCTGGAAGAGGGAATGAAGTACACGCCGATTTCCATTAGCCCAAATGAAGCACAGTTTTTGGAAACAAGAAAATTTCAGATTGATGAGATAGCTCGAATCTTTAGGGTACCGTCCCACATGGTCGGTGACTTGGAGAAGTCGAGCTTTTCTAATATTGAGCAGCAGTCACTTGAATTTGTGAAATATACTTTGGATCCCTGGGTGGCAAGATGGGAGCAGGCTATGGTCAGAGCCCTTCTTACGCAGGAAGAGAAGAAGACTTACTTCTTTAAGTTCAATGTGGACGGTTTGTTAAGGGGAGATTACCAAAGCCGAATGAATGGCTATGCAACAGCAAGGCAGAACGGCTGGATGTCAGCTAACGATATCCGTGAGCTTGAAAACCTTGACCGCATTCCGGAAGAGGCCGGTGGTGATTTGTATCTCATCAATGGAAATATGACGAAGCTTGCGGATGCAGGAATATTTGCTGCAGGTGCATCTGAATCTACTACTGAGCCGGAAGAGAATCAGAAGAGTAGAGGGCAGCCTGGCAGAACAAGAAACAAAAGCAAAGCTGAGAAGGTACTTGAACACTTGAGTGCTGAGGGCTTTGGAAAGGATGGTAGTTAATGAAGGGGAAATTTTGGAACTGGATACAGAACCAGGATGAGGGCGAACTCGAATCGAGGACGCTCTTTTTGAATGGAGAAATTTCAGATGAAACCTGGTACGGGGATGAGGTGACTCCAAAGCTTTTCAAAGATGAGCTGAACATGGGTAAAGGTCCGATTTCAGTCTGGATCAATTCGCCCGGCGGTGATGTATTTGCTGCGGCTCAGATTTACAACATGCTGATGGATTATCCATACGATGTGACAGTTAAGATTGACGGGCTTGCTGCTTCCGCGGCATCTGTGATTGCTATGGCTGGAACTACGGTGGAAATGAGTCCTGTTGCAATGATGATGATTCACAATCCTGCGACTATCGCAATCGGAGATTCTGAGGAAATGAAGAAAGCGGTGAAGATGCTGGATGAAGTGAAGGAATCCATTATGAATGCTTATGAGATCAAGACGGGTCTTGCAAGAGACAAGATTTCAAAGCTTATGGATGCTGAGAGCTGGTTCAATGCGAAAAAAGCAGTTGAGCTTGGCTTTGCAGATAAGATCCTGTTCAGCGATGGACAGGGTGATGTAACTAATGATGCTGGTGAGGGAATGGCTGTTAGTGATGAGATGAGTGCTCCTGTGATGTTTTCAAGACAGGCGGTTATGAATTCCATGCTTTCCAAACTGATTCCACCTAAGAAACCAGTAGAGAAGCGTACTCCGGTAGATCAGCTGGAGAAGAGACTTAGATTGTTATCACATTAAGGGAGGAAACGAACAATGAGTAAGATTTTAGAACTTAGAGAAAAAAGAGCAAAGGCTTGGGATGCTGCAAAGCAGTTTCTTGATGCCAAGAGAGGTGCAGACGGTATGCTCTCCGAGGAAGACACTGCAACCTACGACAAGATGGAACAGGATGTTATGAATTTAGGTAAGGAAATCGAGAGACTTGAGAGACAGGCTGCGATTGATGCAGAGCTTTCTAAGGCTACAAGCACTCCACTTACCGGAAAGCCGGGTGCAAAGATGGGAAAAGATGAAGTTGAAAAGACAGGACGTGCTTCTGATGAGTATAAGGGTTCGTTCTGGAATGCGATGAGAGTTAAGGCTCCTATGCCTTCTGTGCTTAATGCACTTCAGGAAGGTACCGATTCAGAGGGTGGCTACTTAGTGCCTGATGAATTCGAGAGAACACTTGTGGAAGCACTTGAGGAAGAGAACGTATTCCGTACTCTTGCACATGTAATCAAGACTTCCAGCGGTGACCGTAAGATTCCGGTTGTTGCTTCTAAGGGTACTGCAAGTTGGGTTGATGAGGAAGGTGCTTACACCGAATCTGATGATGCATTCAGCCAGGTATCTATCGGGGCTTACAAGCTTGGAACCATGATTAAGGTTTCCGAGGAACTTCTTGCGGATAGCGTGTTTGACCTTGAAGCATATATTTCCAAGGAATTTGCAAGACGTATCGGTGCAAGAGAGGAAGAATCTTTCTTCAATGGCGATGGCAAGGGCAAGCCGCTTGGTATTCTTGCAGCAGCCGGTGGTGCTGAGGTTGGTGTGACTGCAGCTTCTGCAACTGCCATTACTGCAGATGAGGTGATTGACCTTTTCTACAGCCTGAAGGCGCCTTACCGTAAGAATGCGGTTTGGGTACTGAATGATGCGACTGTGAAGCAGATCCGTAAGCTTAAGGATACTACCGGTCAGTATTTATGGCAGCCTTCTCTGGTTGCAGGTACTCCGGACACGATCCTTGGAAGACCTGTGAAGACTTCTGCATTCATGCCTACTGCGGCAGCCGGTGCAAAGACTATCGCATTCGGTGATTTCAAGTATTACTGGATTGCAGACCGTCAGGGCAGAACCTTCAAGAAGCTGTCCGAGCTTTATGCTGCGAATGGTCAGGTGGGATTCATGGGAACTCAGAGAGTCGATGGTAAGCTTATCCTTCCTGAGGCTATCAAGGTTCTTCAGCAGAAGAGTGGTTCTTCATCCTAAGTAACTGGTGATTGTGGGGAGTCGTGAAATGCGACTCCCTTTTGTGTGAGGTGATGTTTGATGGCAGTAGTTTCATTGGAAGAAATGAAGAATTATCTGCGGGTGGACTTCGATGACGATGATGCGCTGCTTGAAGGTATCATTGTTCAGAGCCAGCAGATTTGTTTGGATGTGGCAAGGTTTACAGACCTTGAAGAGTTTGAAAAGCAGCCTGTGAGTAAAATTGCTGTGATGTATGCGGTGGCTTATCTTTATGAGCATCGTGAGGACGCAGACCATAAGGCACTTACGGTAGGACTTCGGGCATTGCTGTTTGGAATCCGGACACCGGGATTTTGATGGGAGGGATTGCTTTGAATGTGTCTTTGATGAATGAAAAAGTGACTTTCCAGAAGAATGTGGTGGTGGCGGATGTCATCGGCAATCATAAGAATGTCTGGGAAGATTTCTATACCTGTCACGCAACGATAGGTGGTGAGGGTATGGCAAGCTCCAAGGAAAAGGAAGAAGCCGGAACTATTGTTGAGGATGTGAATATGACGGTAACTATCAGATACTGTCAGAAGGCATCCGAGATTGGTTCCACAACTCACAGGATTATTTTCAGGGATGAAATCTATGATATCACGAATGTGGATCATATGAATTTCAAGAAGAAGAGTCTGAAATTCAGAACCTGTAGAAAATGCTGCAGGCAATAGCGGCACTTTGGATGCTGCAGAGAGTGATGTTGTGGATGAAACCGGTGGAAGTTCGGATAGTGCTGTTGCAGCAGAAGAACCTGTTGTGATTGGCAAGACAAAAGAACAGACATTATCTGTGGAACTGCCTGTAGTCTGTAAGGAAGACGGTCAGGTGGTGGTTCATTTTACCTTTGAGTTTAATGATAACATCATCGAGATTCATCAGCCGGAAGAGACCTGGCATTCCGGAAAGCATTCCATCATGCTGTATTATCCCATCGAGAATTTAGTGGCGAATTACAGAAACATTTTCAATGTATATGCCAGAGCAACAGGTGGAATCGTTACGGTGGATAACGGTGATTGCCTTGCCGCAATTATGGGTCAGTCAATGGGTGCCGGGGAAGCCTGGGATGGTGAGATTAAGATAGAGGAAACCATTAAGAAAGTAAAAGTCGGTGGGGTGCTTCAGATGACCGCTGTTGATGAGAATATCACCTGGAAGATTGATGAGCTTGTGAAGAGAACCTACAGTGATGTGGTTCGTGGAAGATTTGGAATCGGTGCGTTTGCAATGCCGGTGGAAAGGTAGGTAAAGATGAAGCTGAAAGGAAATATGGTCATCGAGATGATTGATGATGCCACCGGGGAAGTGGTGGAAAGAGTACAGGAAGAAAATATGGTGACGAATGCGGTAAATCATATCCTGGGATTGAATCCTATGGGTATTTTTTATTCTGTGGCTGGGGAGTATGATACGCATTTGCTTTGGAATGACAACATGCTCCCCATCTGCCCTAACATGATTGGGGGCATACTGCTTTACTCGGAAGCTTTGACAGAAGATGCGGATAACATTTATCCATCCACTGCAAAGCTTCCTGTGGCTTATGCCTCCAATGATGTCAATGCCACTGCGGATGTGGCTAGGGGAAGCATGAATCTGACGGAGAGTAAGCCGCTTGATAATGGTTACCGGTTTGTGTGGGAGTTTACACCAAGCCAGGGAAATGGAACCATTGCTGCGGTGGCACTGACTTCTAAACAGGGCGGTGTGGCAGCTTATGGCAGTATGGAGAATTCCAAGGCTGCCTTTTATCAGATCATGGAAACAAGACTGGAAACACAGACCGTGGAGGAGCTTGCAGAGCTGTTCAGTGCGGTGGAGGTGGATTTTGAGAACAATATCCTAATCAGTATGCGATTCCAAGACAGTGCCGTGATTATCCATAAGAGAAGGCTTCCGGTGTTTACACTGGGGCTGAATGACAGACTGAACGATACCACGAATGACTTGCTGGAAGAGAAGGTCATTCCCTGCAGTACTTTTAAGTTCCTTGGAAGCTATACGCCTTATGGGGATTTTCTGGACGGGCATGACGGGTACTGGTATGGGTTTGCTAATCAGGCAAATTCCTCAGGGGATGCCAAGATGTACTGGGTGAAGATTAAGAAGGATGATTACACCATGACAGAAGGTGTATGGACACTGTACAATGCCTGCCTTAAGGCGATTGGAAGCTTTAAGGTGGATACCTATGCCCAGAGATCTGTGAGAGGTGTTATCCGTAATGGCTATCTGTATCTGACAGCTTATGACGATGCAGGCATTTATAAAATCAATCTCAGTAATTCCACGGATGTGACTTTAATTCCCTTTGGATTTACGTCAGAGGGAAAATCACAGACCGGTTCCGGTACCTGTGCCAATTATCTGTTTATGGTAAATGATCTGATCATCGGATGGGATTATCAGATTAAGCCGGATGATACTGTGGTGCAGACAGTGGGAAGTACAAGGCTTCTGAATCTGGGTACGCCACTTTTCCAGTACAAGGAATTCTGCTTTGGATGGGGCGGTAACTATGGTTCGGATTACAGAATGTGCTTTCTGTTGACACCGTATCTGGCCAGTATCAATAACTTAAGTACTGCCGTGGTGAAGACAACGGATAAGACAATGAAGATTACCTATGAGCTGACGGAAGTGGATAGCTGATAGGGATAACATTTTGGGATGAGGCAGTTGCTCTAAGATGGGTAGCTGCTTTTTCTATACACATTTTAAGGAGGATGAGAGGATATGAAAGAGTTTTGGAGTATGGTGCAGCTTGTGTTTACCGGGATTGGGGGCTGGCTTGGCTACTTCCTGGGAGGATGTGATGGTTTGATTCTGGCATTGCTTTTATTTGTGGCGGCGGATTACATCACGGGAATTATGTGTGCGATTTCCGATAAGAAGCTTTCTTCTGAGGTTGGATTCAAGGGAATCTGCAGAAAGGTACTGATTTTTATGCTGGTAGGGATTGCAAATGTTTTGGATGTGCAGGTCATCGGTAATGGTTCTATTTTGAGAACGGCAGTGATCTTTTTCTATCTCAGCAATGAGGGGATTTCTTTGCTTGAGAATGCAGGACATTTGGGGTTGCCGATTCCGGAGAAACTCAAGAAGGTGCTGGAGCAGCTGCATGATCGCAGTGAAGAGGATAAGGATGGTGAGTGATTATGGGGTATACGAATAGTCCTTTGGTGGCGTTTACGCTGCTTAGTCCGAATCATTCCGGACAGAGAACAAAGATAATTGACAGAATATCGCCGCACTGTGTTGTAGGACAGTGCAGCGCAGAAGGCTTGAGGGATTGGTTTCACAGACCATCCACCCAGGCCTCTTCTAATTATGGCATTGATAAGGATGGCAGAATTGGACTGTATGTGGAAGAGAAGAATCGTTCTTGGTGTACTTCAAGCAACGAGAATGACCAAAGAGCGATTACCATTGAGTGCGCTTCCGGTAAGATGGAGCCGTATGCCATGAATGAGGTGGTCTATGACAGGCTGATTGAATTGTGCGTGGATATCTGCCAGAGAAATGGCAAGAAGAAACTGCTTTGGTTTGGAGATAAGGACAAGTCTTTGAGCTATCAGCCGAAGGAGGATGAAATGCTCATCACGGTTCACAGATGGTTTGCCAATAAGAGCTGTCCGGGAAACTGGCTTTATGCAAGACTGGGTGATTTGGCTGCGAAGGTTACAGCGAGACTTAGCGGTGGAGAAGCAGAAGCAATTCCTTCAGGGATGCAGGCGAGAGAGTTTCAGAATCTGACGGCGGCACAGGCGATTGCAAAGGTTGGTGCACTTTTTACTGCTGATCAGAAGAAGTCAGGAATTCTTGCATCAGTTTCTATGGCTCAGTTTATTCTGGAAAGTGGTTATGGTAAGAGCGAACTTGCTCAGGGGGCGAATAACTGCTTTGGTATGAAGAAATCTCTTTCCGGTAATACCTGGGGTGGTTCTACTTGGGATGGCAGCTCTGTTTATACCATGAAGACCAAGGAGCAGAACGCTGATGGAAGCTATGTGACTATCACTGCTGATTTCAGAAGATATAGCTGTGTGGAAGATTCCATTGCAGACCATAGTGCGTATCTGCTTGGAGCCAAGAATGGCAGCAAGCTTAGATATGATGGCTTGAAAGGATGTACGGATTATAAGAAGGCGGTGCAGATCATCAAGAATGGTGGGTATGCGACTTCATTAACCTATGTCGATAAGCTTTGCAGTATTATCGAGAGATGGAAGCTGACTCAGTATGATGTGGTTGGTGAAGCTTCGGATGTTGTAAAGTATTACAGGGTAAGGAAGAGTTGGGAGGATGCAAAATCTCAGCTTGGGGATTATACGATTCTTGCCAATGCAAAAGCTATGGCTGATAAAAATCCGGAATATGAAGTTTATGACTGGAATGGAAAGCAGGTTTATCCTGAGGTGGCAGAAGGTGCTGCAGGTGGGATGAGCAATGCAGATTATCCATTTATGGTGAAGGTGAGTATTCCTGATTTGAATATCAGGAAGGGTGCTGGAACCAATACAGCAAAGACAGGAAGTTGTACAGGAGTTAGAGTATTCACCATCATGGAAGTTAAGAGCGGAAAAGGCTCAGATGCCGGATGGGGTAGATTGAAGTCAGGTGCTGGATGGATTAGTCTGGATTACTGCCAGAGGGTGTAAGTGAATAAGGTTATTAGAGTGGGCCTGCGGGTGCTGGGATGGGAGTCCTGATGTTCACCGGCTTATTTTTGTGCAAAATTAATAAAAAACAATATGAGATTGCTTGTAATAATACAATATATCCAATGAAATCTTGACAATCGGCGTTAAAACGAGTATGATAATAGATGTATTTGGTGGGGCAATGTGATCGAAAGATTATGACGCAAAGCTACAGCGCCTGCAAAATGGTAGCCAGTTGTAACCGGAGTATTATGACCGCCTTGATGGCGGTTTTTTGTTGTTTAAGGAGATTATTATGTTAGTTGGATATCTCACTGTGAAAGAAACGGCAAAAAAATGGGGGATAAATCCAAGGACTGTTCAGACAATGTGTAACGATGGACGTATTTCCGATGCAAAGAAGTTTGGAAAAGCTTGGGCCATTCCTGAAGATGCTAAGAAACCAATTGATAAGAGAATTATTTCAGGAAAATATATGGATTGGCGTGTTAAGTATAAAAAAACGGACACCTATTGATATAATATTAAATTGTAAAAAAGGAATAATAAATGATACGATAATAAATGCAGGGGGACGGTTGATTGGCACAAAATAATAGTAAAAAGGATAAGCAAGATGATTTATTGCGAGCGGGAATAGCTGGTGCATCATATGAGACTGTGCAAAGATATGGTTCGGCGGCTAAAGAACATTTAGTTGGATATTCAGGAGTTGATAACGAAACTGGAACGCGCTTACAAAAAAGCTTAAAAAGTATTCAGGAGCAAGGATCAAACGATGAATATGCTTTTTCGATACGACAGCAAAAAGCAGGATGGGCAGCAGAAGTTAAGGATACAGCTTCATCAAATGCTGAAAATATTATTGCTGGGAAAAGTAATAGAAAAGTAAGACATGACGATTTGCCTAATACGCCAGCAAATCATCCATTGTTTGACCATGTGGAAGTGGATGCAGACGGTAATATCATTGCTGGTTCTGGAAGCCAAATGAAGTTTATTGGTGCGTCAGCGAGCGATCCAACTGGCGCGGGTAATGCTGAAAGGGCATTAAAAAAATTACAGTCGAAAGATTTTCAGAAGTACATAGACAACGATGTAACGATTGAAGTGCCTAAAGATGAATATCAGCAAATGGTTGATAGGGCAACGGAAGAGATTTATTCTTTACAAAAACAGTTGGAAAGAGCAAGAGCAAATGGAAATGATAAGGCAGTAGCTACGTTAGAGAAAAAAATTGATAACCTAAATAAGTTAAAGAAAAATCTTAGACCAAGTAAACTGACAAGAAAACAGTCTTTGGAAGCAGTCGATAATCCAGAGTTATCAACAATAAAAAGTGTTGCTAATATTTCGCATAGAGCAGGAATAAAAACAGCAGAAACTGCAGCGCTAATTGGTGGAAGTGCTTCACTTGTAAGAAATGTTGTGGGTATGTGCAAGGGTGAAGTTGAAGCTGATGAAGCGGCACTGAATGTTGTTAAGGATACCGCTCAATCAGCAGCAGTTGGATATGGAACTGGTTTTGCTGGTACTGCTATAAAAGGAGCAATGCAAAATTCCGCATCGGAATATACTAGAGCACTGGCAAAGATAAATGTTGCAGGCACGATAGTAGCAGTAACTGTTAGTGCATCAAAGACTCTTTCGAAGTATTTTAAGGGTGAGATAGATGGAACACAGTGTTTAGAAGATTTGGGAGAACAAGGCGCTGGTATGATTGCTTCTTCAATGTTTACAGTTATTGGGCAGACGGTAATACCAATACCTGTTGTAGGTGGACTAGTTGGCGGTATGGTAGGATACGCATTATCCTCCGCTACATACGGGATATTGATGAATTCGTTAAAAGAGGCAAAACTAGCCCATGAAGAAAGGGTTGCAATTGAGAAAGCTTGTGAAGAACACATAAACATGATACGAGAGTATAGAGCACAGATGAATGAAATCATAGAAGAATATTTATCTGGAGCTATGGAGGTGTTTAACGATTCGTTTTCTGGAATTAAGGATGCTCTGGCTATTGGAGATGTTGATTTATTTATTGAAAGTGCAAATAATATCACATCATCTTTTGGTGGAAATAAGCCTTTTGAAACTATGGAAGAATTTAACGATAAAATGTTGTTAGGAGAAACGTTCAAAATATAAGGAGGACAAGCGATGAATTATAGGGGACAAGCTAAATTGTACTATTTGTACATGATGTCTGACGGTGAAGTGTCAGATAATGAGAAAAAACTGTTTGATAAAATATGTAAAGAATTGTATTTGGATGCAGATGATAAGAAAAGTATCAAACAAGAATGCAATGAAATAAGTAAACAAGAAAAAATGACTTGTATTGAAGTTGTAGAAAAGAATGCTGAAGAATCATATATGTATGGAACATTAGATATCGATCTTGATAAGTATGTTTCAGATGAAGATAAGGCTAAAATTTTATGGAATTTAATAAATTTGGGATATGCAGATGCTCATTTTACAATTGATGAAAGAGAAGTTGTGGATTATCTAAGAGAATATTGGGAGATTCCAGATAGCTTATATCAAGAAATGATCGATGTGGCTGAAACTTGTTTGGCTCTTGAAAAACATAAATTATGGATTGAGGGATTGCCTGACACCGATTATAAGCTGGAAAAGATAAAACAGGTTAAGAAGGATCTTAAGCATGTACAGGAAACGATTTTAACAACAATTTCAGAGATTGAGTTTTAAAGGAGGATTTTTTATGCCGATACCATTGTTATTTATTGCTGCAGGAGCAGGAACCGCATTGTTTGGAGTAGGAAAAGGTATTAAAGCAGGTATTGATCAGAAAGAAGCTAGCGACACAAACCATGCATCGGAATATAAAGTAGAACATGCAAAAGAAAAGGCAAACGAGAGTCGAAAGAATTGTGGCGCGGCTATCGATAAGCTAGGGGAGAGAAAAGTTGCCGTACTCGATGGAAGCATTAAAAAGTTTATTAGTGAGTTTGAAAAATTAAATCATGTTGAGCTGAGTGAATCGAGCGGATTGAATGAACTACAAAAATTGGTTTTAGATAAGAAGTCATTTTCGGATTTGAAAGATTTACAGGGTATGGCATCGTCATTAGCAGGTGGATTAGCATCTGGAGCTATGGCGGGAGCACTTACAGCATTTGGTGCATATGGTGCGGCCGGTGCATTAGCAACTGCTTCTACGGGAACAGCAATTGCTTCATTAAGTGGAGCAGCAGCAACAAATGCTACTTTAGCATTTTTTGGAGGTGGATCCTTAGCAGCCGGAGGACTTGGAATGGCGGGAGGTACTGCAGTTTTGGGTGGCTTAGTTGCTGGACCTGCTTTGGCTGTTTTAGGAGTTGTAATGGGTGCAAAGGCTTCGAAAAATCTTGAAGCCGCAAATGCAAACTGGGCAAAAGCAAAAGAGTTTGAGGAAGAAATGAAAACCGCTGCAGATTTGTGTAATGGTATTAGAAGACGTTCTGCAATGTTTAATAGATTTTTGATAAGACTTCAAACCGTTTTTGATCCGTTAGTATATAGGATGACAGAGATTATTAAGGAAAGAGGAACTGATTTTAGAAATTTTACGGATGAAGAAAAAAAGGTTGTTGCGTCGGCTATGTCACTGGCAGGTGCGATTAAGGCCGTATTAGATACACCTATTCTTGATGATGATGGAAATCTTACAAAGGAATCTGGTTTAGTTATTGAGAGTACTCAGAAAAAGATTGAGGCAATAGTTGCATGATGTTTGTGTGTGATAGATGTGGGATATGTTGTCAGCATATTGATTTAATACCTCAGCTTAAAGAATTTGATTCCGGAAATGGTCGATGCGTTCATTTGTCAGAAAATAATCTATGTGAAATATATTTGGACAGACCAGATATTTGCAATGTGGAAAGAATGTACGAATTATTTTTCAAGGGCAACATTTCTGAAGAAGAATATGTTCGCAAAAATAAAATGGGGTGCAGTGAACTGAAAAATAAATACCACAACAACTGATTTTTTCTATCATCATATTGAAAATGTGCTTACAAAAAATCGGATAGTTCATAGACCTTCAGAATAGGTAATTCTGGAGGTCTATTTAAGTGATTAGTGGAGAAATGAAGTGTTTGATGTCAAAACCGCGAAGCAGGGTAAACGGTAGATAGTCCGTACCTATACAAAACTGGAGCAAACCTGTATGATAGAAACAGATTTGCTCCAGTCTTATTATTTCACTTCATCTTTACCAGGCTTACGGCAATTCGCAGGCAGGTTCGGTGACCAGGGGAGCATGTCATCCAGAAAATTTCGGTCAGTATCATCCAGGTGTTTTGGGATCTCGGTAAGCAGATATTCGAAATAATCATACGGTTTCAGGTTGTTTGCTTTTGCTGTTTCTGCAATACTATATATAATGGCGCTGGACTTTGCACCTGCAACCGTATCGATCATCACCCAGTTTTTCTTTCCGATACAGAATCCCCGAATCGACTGCTCTGCCGCATTATTATCCATCGGGACTTCACCGTCATCCAGAAATACTTTGAGGTATTTTTCCTGGTTAAGTGAATAGCTGAAACCTTCCCATGTCTTACTTTTCTGCGGCACTTTTGAAAGGTTTTCACGCACCCATACGAAATAAGCCTCCACCAGGGGTTTTACATTCAACTGGCGGCGGTTCTGACGCTCCTGTGCAGGAAGTTCCTTCAGCTGTTTTTCTTCCCGGTAGATTGCCTGGATCATGGTCAGCGCAAGGTATGCGCGGCTGTCCTTCTGCTTTGCCTTTGGCAGCGCCTTTACTGCCTCGTCAAACCTGCGCCTCGCATGGGACTTATTCCAGTTCTCGAATAAGTCCCATTATCCCAGAAGTATTGTTATTCCAGAAGCAAGTCTACATGTGGCATAAATGTTGTTTTTTACAGCATATTTCTTGAATAATGATAGTGCTCTTTTACAATGAAGATGTAACTAATTTATCTCATTATAAAGGAGGTCTCATATGAGAAATACAATCTTACCATTCGATGAACTGATGAAAGCAGTTCTGGAGCAATTAAAATCTCAGAAATATATGGATTCAACGTTGACCGTATATCGACGAACCTACAATCGCATTCACATTTTTCTGAATCATCATGGCACGGACATATACACTCATGAATTAGGCAAAGCATTTCTTGCCGATTCAAATGTTAGCAAGTCCACCTTTGTAGCTTATGCCTGTGCAGTACGAAGGCTGGATGACTACATTGACGGAAAACCTTACAGGTGCCATCATGGTGATTATGACGAACAGATTCCTCTGGTGTTTGCGGACACTTTGTCTGGGTATCTTCAGGAATGCATAGATAATGGCAATAAACCGGCTACGATCTGCTCAAAAGGAAGAACCTGTATATCCTTTTTGAACTTTGTGGAAAATGCTGGTTGTTCTGACCTTTCTCAATTAAACGCTGGCATTGTATCACAGGCCCTGCTTACATTCTCCAACAAGGATGCCTATGCACGTATCCGTCAGTTCCTGAATTGCCTTGCTGAAAAAGGCATCATAGAAGTGGATCTTTCCAGGATTGTTCCGCACTATAAGAGAGGTATGGTGCTTCCTACGACATATACGCCAGATGAAATCAGCAGGGTCGAAGCTTCTGTTGATACCAATACTGCTATTGGAAAGAGAAACCTTGCCATCATCCGACTGGCATCACGAATGGGGCTCCGTGCAGGCGACATTGCAAAGCTTAAACTATCGGAAATCAACTTTAGTACGGGATACATTAGTATAACCCAAGAAAAGACGGGGATACCCCTCACACTGCAAATGCCTTGTGAAGTTGTTAATGCCATTTCGATGCATCTTGACAATGACAAATACTCTTTAGAAGACGGGTATGTATTTCATAGCCTGACGGCTCCGTATGGACGCATTACTACAAGCATAATACGACACGCTTTAAATGAATGCTTTGCTGCAGCAAATGTCAATACAGCAGGGAAAAAGCATGGTCCACATGCATTTCGGTCATCCCTTGCAAGTTCAATGGTAAACGATAATGCATCTTATGAGGTGGTTAGAAGGATACTGGGACATTCAAATCCTGATGTTGTCAAGCATTACGCTAAAGCGGATATTGAAAATCTGAGGATGTGTTCTATAGATCCTCCGATTCCAACAGGGATTTTCCGTGATTATCTTTCCGGCAGGGAGGTGATCACTCATGTTTGATAGTATTTACTCAGAACAGTTATCACAGTATTACGGTTTGCGTCGAGAAACATTGAGTGAAAGTGCAGAAAAACACGAATTATGCTATCTGCGTCGCTTTGATTCATATGTTTCCGAACAGTTAGATTCTCCCGGACACATCACGGAAGATTTCATCAACGGGTGGGTTGGTTCCCTTTCAGGAAAAAGCAGTTCTGTTGAGAATGAAATCATTGTAATACGACAGTTTCTGGAGTTTCTCAAGCATACCGGAGAAAGTGTTGCCATGCCATCCATACCCAGGGTTCATGATGACTATGTCCCATATATCTTTAGTGATACGGAGTTGGATTGTATTTTCGAGTCTGCTGATAACATCGTTCAAAAGGATCCAAAGGCTGATCCTTATCTGGTGATAGAGTTTCCGGTGATTCTCAGGCTTTTATACAGTTGCGGCCTTCGAATCGGTGAAACGGTCAAAATAAATATGAATGATGTAGATCTGGATGGTGGCATCCTTCGCCTTATAAACACAAAGGGCAATAAGCAGCGTTTAGTCCCGATGTCAGCGCCCATGACAGATATTCTATACAAGTACTGCATTGCAATGAACCTTATCGGCAGAAACAGCATATGGCTTTTCCCGTCCTCTAAAAATGAGGGACATATATCCGACAGATCAGTAAAGCGCAGATTTGAGTACATTCTTCATAATAATGGCATTCAAGTCTATAACCGAAAGAAACACGAGCGTGGTCCATGCCTGCATTGTATGCGCCATGTGTTTGCGTTTAAATCGTTTGCAAAGGCCGAACGGGAAGGAAGGCATCTTGATGACGCTGTTCCAGTCTTGTCTGTTTATCTCGGACATGCAGGCATTAATGAAACAGCCAAGTACCTTAAATTCAGCAATGAGCTTTTTCCGGAGTCTATCGATTCCTTTGGCAGATTTATGAGTGACCTGCTTCCGGAGGTGGACTATGAAGAATAAAAAAGTTTCCTTCATGGATCATCTTGAGTGTTATTTCAATATATATTTACCAACTGTAAAGGGCTTATCGCAATCAACGATAGTTTCGTATAAGGCAACATTCCGTATACTCATGGAATTCTTATATACAGTAAAAGGTATTCCTGCTGATATGGTGGAGTTCGGTACCCTGGATGATAAGTTGATCATGGAGTTCTTAAGCTGGTTGGAAACAGAGCGCAGCTGCAGTGTCAGCACCAGAAACCAGAGGCTCTCTGCTATTGCAGCATTCTCGATATATGCACAGAATAGAGATTTTGGTTCAGCAGTTA
>ERZ777306.1341-NODE-1341-length-39780-cov-6.750434_pt1 | contig 39780 bp, 40 predicted proteins | sample MGYA00374966_ERZ777306 | MGnify/ENA primary metagenome ERZ777306 (study PRJEB29329, sample SAMN06343882) | mouse gut metagenome | isolation source: Mouse cecum | place: Austria: Vienna | collected 2014-11-15 ... | reverse complement strand
CGGCGGCAATCACGGAGGTGTCGTCATCTTCAAGCGCAGCATTCAGGTAGGCGGCAGCTGCTAAGCTGCGGCGGCTTGCCCTGGACTGGGTTAATCGTCTGGATTGTGGGCCCGCCGCCGTGCGGCGGCTAGAGGTAAAGCTCGCATTCTTTGCGCTGGCTGGCGGCCTTTTTGATGGCCATGCTGGCCGCTTTCACCATGATTTTGCTGATTGACCGCGCGTTCTGGGGGCATGTCTCAACACAGCGCATGCAGGCGATGCAAAGGCTCTTGTCCGCCGAAAAATCAACGGTGTTTATGGCGGTGACAGGGCAGCTTTTTGCGCAAGCGCCGCACGAGACGCACTGGCCGGTGACCTTGGGAACGAGCGGCACGGCGCCGGCTTTCACATAGGGCCTGTTGCCCGGAATGCGCGGCTGGGTGGCTGCCGCTTCGCTTTGCAGCTGCTCGGCAATGGCCTTGGCGAATTCCCCAAGCTTGAGCTCATCGGCGCCATCGGGGCGACTGGTGACGAACTGGTGCATGATGGAGTGCTCGGCGACGGCGGCAATCGCGGCGATTATCTTGAAGCCGGCTGCGGTGGCGCCGTCCGCCATCTCCAGAAGCGCGTCATCGAAGGCGCGGTTGCCGTACACGTTGACCACGATGCACTTTGCGCCGGAGCCATTTATGCGGGACAGGCGCTGCATGGCCACTTCGGGCGCGCGCCCTCCGAAGCAGGGCATGGCGATGACGGCGAGGGAATCGGGGCCACTTCGATATCGGTTTCATCGATGAAAGGGTCGGCGAGGTCGATCTGGCGCGCCTCGCTCGCCGCGCCCTGTTCCGTGGCCAGCGCTTCGGTCAAGATGTCGAGTACCTTTTGCGTTCCGCCCGTGGGGCTGAAGACAATCTTCGTAATTTGCATGTTTCTCCTCCTTGGTCCTCTCCTCTAGTATACTTGTATGCAAGCAAGATACAAGTGGGAGGAGGTCACGTTGGATACGGGGTTCTCCATAGCGCTTCACCTGCTCATTCTCATTTCGGAGTCAGAAACGCCGCTCTCATCGGCCGCGATGGCGGCCAGCGTTGGGACGAATCCGAGCTTCGTCCGCAAGATACTGGGCGCGCTCAAGAGGGCCGGTCTCATCACCAGCAGGCGCGGCGCGGCGGGCTTTGCGCTCGTGCGCCCGGCTGCTGACGTCACCCTGCTGCAGGTTTACAAGGCGGTTTACGGGAAGGGCGAAGTCGAAATCTTCCCCATGCACGGCAATCCGAACGACGAATGCCTGGTGGGCCGCTATATCCATCCGACGCTCGGGGAGGTGTTCGGCGCGATCAGGGCCGAGGCCGAGAGGAAGATGGCCGCCACGACTGTGGCAGACTGCATCGCCGACATGCGAAACCGTGCAAAAACCGACGGCGCGATTTGAGGGGGCTATGCACCGTGCAGGTGCGCGTTGAGCGCAGATTGGGATGGGGGTTCCGCCAGGTTCCGACCGCTGCGCTCTCCGTCTATTCTTGGCGCTCCTGCATAGAGCAGAAAATAGGCAGGAAGATCGCTGTCTTGAGAGCGCAGATGGCTCGTTTGGTGGACGAGGGCCTTGTTGTGCCTACGGCGCCCCCTACGGACACGTCGAGAAGGTATATATTAAAGGCATAGAACTTTTGCGAAGCGCCGTGTGGCTGCCGCGCAACCCTGGTACTCTCTAATAGCTCTCGAAGTTGCTCTCTATATATAACTGGAGGCTCAGGAGCCAAAAAGTGGAAAGGGACAAGCGTTCCGTTCCATACCTGCAGGAAGTTCAAAGGACTTGAAGCAGACGCCGTTACTCTTATTGATGTCACTGCCGATCTTTGGGTGCAATACGATTGTGATTCGCCGTACAAAGCAAGGCCAGGACTTTTGTTATATACGGGGGCGTCTCGGGCGAGGCATGAACTGAGGCTGGTTTGCGACATGAACGAAGGCGACTTCCTCGAAGTTATCGACATCATGAATGTGGCTTCGAAAAAGAATCCGGTGAAATCGTTCCTCAGGCAAATTAACGCCTTTGCTGATTAAGATAGCGGCGCGGGCGAGCCGTCCTCCTGGCAGAGATATGTCTGCCCACATTTGGTGGTTGATTGAGCAAAGATGCTCGTGGTTGCACCAGCAATGGATGGGATTCTTATGCGTCGAAGCGCAACTGAAGATTTAGGCTAAAAACATGCCCAGATTCAGCTTCCAAGACCGACCCGAAGCCATGCCTGCTAAGAGATGGAGTTTCAAATCTCGTATGGGCAAGCAGATAATCTTCGAACTCGTTTCGGTTGTAAATGTGAAATGCAACCACATCGCCATCGTCGGCAACGATAAGATAGCCTCCGGTGGCGTCGTCTCGGCCGCTCCACTTCGTCGCAGGAACCATGCCCAGCGCGACGGCGGCAAGGAATTTCTTAAACTTGAATTCATAAAGACCGCGCATGTCCGACCCTAGGCAGAGGGGGTCAACGCGCTCGAGTTCGGCCACGACCTCTGAGCAAGATCTAATTCCCTGCCCAAATGATATCAATAATGCCTGCGCCATGATTTCCGGGAAACGCAAGTCGATGAGCTTCATGTTTCTTTCAAATATGGGGCTGGAAATACACAAAAATTTGAGGGAGTGCGACGAGCGCAAGACGGCTTTGGTTCTGTCGATAAGTTTTCTACGCCCAGCGATTTCGTTAATCTTATCTGCGTCAGCCGCGCCCAAGCCTTCGGCCGCATAGATAAAATTGGTTGAGTTGCTCGCGTTTAAAAGGGTAGAGGCGCTGCCAAGTTGAGATTTAATGCTCCAACGTGTTTCTGGTGTGCTTCCAGTTACTGCATCGTAGATTTGCATGACAAGGTCCGCTTTGTCCGAAGAAGGCGCTTTGAGCTTGTTGACGTGAACGGCATGCATGAAATCTTCAACTTCGGCAATCTCCATGCTGCCATGGTCATTCCCGAGCTTTATGACCCCATAGACAATGTCCGCGGCCTCGGAAAACGTAATGGACGGCACGGCCTCGATAACGTTTTTCTCAGCTCCAATGATCTCAATTTCGTCTTTTTTGCAATAATATGAAATTGGTTTACCAGGCTGCTCCTCGCGAATAAGGCGAATGATGTTGAGGTAGTCGTTTGGCCCTAACTTTTTCAAGTCGGCGTTGGCGGTGAAAACGCGTCCTTGTCCTGCGAGGAAAAAGAATGCATACAGCTCGCTCCAGTCGCCGATATTGCCGCTATGCATCGAGCACCCCTTTAATTCTTTTTGCAATAGCCTTGATAACGGGCACAGAAACCGAGTTGCCAAACTGCTTATACAGGTGCACGTCGGCTACTGAAGAAATATCAAAAGAATCAGGATAGCCCTGCAAGCGAGCCCATTCTCTTGGCGTCATTTTGCGTATACCCTGGCGATTCACCTCTCCCTTAATGTGCGTGACTGGAGTGAAATCCGTTAAGCGATCGTCAATGATGAGATTTCTCTCTCGGCCCATACCGCCGCATACGATGGCTCCCGCAACATCGTCAAGGTCGCGGATGACATAACCGAAGCCGTTACCTTTATCTTTATGGCGTTGCTTGTGAGCTTCGAGAGTTCTTAGGTATTGGGTCGAAAGATAATACTTAGCTGATGGCGCTTCTTCTTCTAGGATGTCGCGAATTGCTTTCTGGCGACCTGCATGGGAGGGAAACTCAAATGAGTCTGGGGCGATATCGCTTCTGAAGGCAACGATGTAAATGCGCTCCCTATTTTGGGGCACGCCGAAGTTTTTCGAGTTAAGGACTTTATGGAAAACCTTGTAGTGCATTTCTTCAAGAGTGCCTTTGATCACCTCAAACGTGCGACCCTTGTCATGCATTGTGAGCCCTTTTACGTTTTCGCAGAAGATGACCTTTGGGCGATGGTGTTCGCAGATGCGAACTACTTCAAAGAATAATGTTCCTCGGGACATGCCCTTATAATCATCGTCAAACCCCTTCTTTCGCCCTGCAATCGAAAAGGCCTGGCATGGAAATCCCGCCAGACAAATATCAAACGAAGGAATATCTCGTTCGTCTATTTTTGTGATGTCGCCGTATATCTTCGGCGCGTCGGACATAAGAAGATGATTGCTGCTTGCGGGAAGCCCTTCTGTCGGATTATTGAAGTTTGCGGCGTAGGTTTTTACTGCGTACGGTTCAAATTCGCTTGCGAATACTGTATCAACATTTGAGCGGCCGAAGGCCTCCTCAAACCCTAACCGAATTCCGCCGACGCCAGCGAATAGATCAATTGCTTTGTAAGGCATTGAGCACCCTTTCTAGGTCGACGAACCATTATAGGGGAAGAGGCACCGAGAAAGTGCAGCGGACCACTAAAATGAGATCGATTCCTGCCCATTGCGAGAGACAATTGCCCGAATGCCTTTGGGCTAAAATGGGGATACGATGATGCGTCTGTTGACTCTGGCGGATGAAAAACGGATGTCTCGGAGGAGCAGGCGGGTGCGTACAATTTGGTCGCGAGGCAGGTTCGCAAGCAACTGGCAAATACGGAAATCCATCTTGCGGCGACTGATGCCGAAGTCGACGCTAGCGATTCCTTCAAGCTCCCGTTGGGCCAGATAGCGGCCTTAGGAGTGGGCCTCGGTTCTCTTCCGACTATGCCGCGCTCCGTCACGGCGATGACGGACATGCCCGCTTTGCTGCAAGCAGCGAACAAGCCTGGCAATCCCCCTGGTCCGTCCGTGCTGCAAAGGTTTTCGGATGGGCCGGGAGGTGCTCGGCTCCTTTAGAGATGCGGTTGGTGGCTTTGGGCAGGCCCAGTTCCGCCAAGTAGATCCCGACGCGATCCAGTCTATGGCCACAGCGTCCTATGACCCGACGACTCTCTTCATGACGGTCGCGCTCGCACGGATAAACCAGAAGCTTGACGTCATTCAGGATGCCGTCAACGAGGCGCTCGAGGAGAGACAAGGCGGGAATGCGGGGCAATGTGAAAACGATCGAATATGCGCTTAAATAAGTCATTATAACTGAAACAACGATATCTGACGCAAGAATGCTCATATAAAAGCCGTTGATGTCGAGAAGGAATCTGGTCAATCCATCATTCACCTCCAGGTGCAGATAAGAGGCAGAGCGAACGAGGAAGGCTCGTGGAATTGCGCCTAGCTGTGGGTGGCCGACTCAATGAGATGCTTGATTGACCAAAGGAGTACCGGCTGGCAATCCGTACGTATTCGTACGTCGCTCTCCTGGACCTTAAGCTTTGCGAGAGCTTTGACGAAACAAATCCGAACGCAACAACGACAATAATTAGGACCATGGAAACGGGTATCGCAAGCTGCGCGCAGAGTGCTACAGCGCCATTGAGGAGAGTTTGAAGGTTCCGGCCGATGCCGGCGATGCTTGGTGGCGTGTCTGCGACATTCGCTGGACTAGGCGTCTTTATCAGGCTGGCGCCCCTGGGGGACCTGGCCTCCGTAAATGAGGCTCTTGGGGAAGCGGGCAGGGGGATCGGTGGTTTCGGTGGGAGTCAAGCGCGTACCTTCATGGAGAAGCTGCAGCACACGAAAACTTCGATGTCCTCCATTTCGGTAAAGCGTAGGGGCAGTGGATAATCTGCGCAGCCGCCCGCACCAATTCACTACGGATGGGGAGAACGCCTGCTTGTTGCCCCTACGCGACCGAGAATTGAGTAAGTGTAAAAATTTGGCCAAATTGGAAAAGCTTTTTGGAAAGATTGTTGATTGTGTTCCTCTGTTGTTGTCAAGCAAGGAATCGGGCCTTGTTGTGATGGCGCAGGAGGCGTGTCCAAACATGCGCCTGCGACGATCGGCTTATAGACAGATGGCTTTTCGGCTTGCTGACAAATAGTCTTGCCGAGTTTCCGGTTAGGCATATAATTGAATCAGGGGAATTTGCTTTAGAAGGGATTCTGCGGTGGGCCACGATGCGAGCGCGTCACTGATTGGCTACATTTACCAGTTGCGTTATGCCTTGAAGGCGCTGCTTGACTCGGACGATCCTGAACGGGTTCTGGTTTTAGAAAAGTATGATGATATCGCTATTTTTGACGGTCCTGAGCCCGCTCGGTTGATCCAACTTAAGCACCATAGGGGTACGTCTGGCTCATTGGCGGATCGTAGTAAGGACCTCTGGCGTACAATAGCTTCGTGGATAGATTCCGTCACCGATGATCAGGGCTTGCTGGCTCACGCGACCTTCTCTATTGTGACCACAGCTCAAGCTAGTGAGGGGAGTATTGCTGCGATGCTGAGGAAGCCAGTCGCGCGGAATGAAGCCGACATCGTGTACGGCAGCCTTTATGCGATAGCTTCAGAAGGGGGAAACGCGGAGCACGGAGGTTTTTACAAGAAGTTTATGGACGCCGATCCTTCTATAGTAAAGTTTATTTTGCAGAATACCCAAGTATTTGACAATCAGCCAGACATAGCGGATTGCGCGCGAGAGATAAAGCAAAGCCTGCACTTTTGTTGCGCTCCGCAATTTGTGGATGACGTATTCAGCCAGCTCGAAGGGTACTGGTTTGGGGAGTGCGTATCTGCGTTAAGCACCCAAGGATATACTTTACCGAACCAGGGACGTGTTTTGTCTGAAATAAGAAGAATTGCTGAAGGATTTGCTGAGGACAACCTTCCCGCCGACCTTGATGATTTGCAAGTCGAGGAGTTGGTGTTGAGCGATGATGGAAGCAAGCTATTTCAGCGTCAGCTGAATGTCATCGGGGCTGGAGCGCGTCGAATTGACTTAGCAAAAAAAGACTACTATAAAGCCTCGGTTCACCGTTCGAGATGGCTACAACATGGAAGCTTGCTTTTACCAGAGGAGCTTGACAGATACGACAGCAGATTAGTTGACGAGTGGGAGCATCGTTTTGCTGCCATGGAAGACGATCTTGGGCGGGAGGCGGATGAAGACGATAAGAGAAGGGCTGGCCGAACGCTTCTTGGAGAACTAGAGAAGCTCAACTGTCCTATTCGGGAAAAGTGCACACACGCTTTTGTAATGCGTGGGAGCTTCCATATTCTTGCAAATGTACCAAGAATTGGTTGGCACATTGATTTCGAAACTCTTTGCTCGGAGGGAAAGGGGGGTGAGCTCGATCAATAAGTGGGAGGATAGGGCTGAGGAGGTCGCCTATCTGCTGAATCCGGTATTCTGCGGAGTGGTGCTGTGTGATTTTATCAAGACGTACCAGCAAAAGAAAAAAGGTTCCGTGCCAGTGGCGTTGCTTTATGTTGTGCTCCCGCTAGTCTTATTTCCAGAGGTGCGATCGTCGATTTCCAGTAGAAAAAAATTCGCAAATTGGGTATGCGAGAACCAGAAAACAGTTCATCTATTCGCGAAACGAGCGAGGGCTCTAGTGTTTGCAGCGAGCGAGGCGATTGAGCTTCTGATGGCGTGCGGTGTTATTGCTGTCGATGAAGATGGCGGGTTTCGCCTGGTTTCGGATAATGTTCTGAAGCGAGCGAGGGGGCGGAATAAAGGCGAATTGCATGATTGCTTGAAAAAGGCTGAGCAGGTGGCGGATTGGTTCGCTCGGGCTTCGTCGGTTTCGGCCGTGTACGCAATGCTAGGGGTGAGGCCTTGATGCAGATTTCGAAAGTAATACTGTACGGAGTCAACGGTCGGATGAGGATTGTGCCTTTTGAGCTTGGTCGCATGAATATGATTACGGGGGACTCGAAGACGGGCAAATCCGCAATCGGTGACATTATTGATTACTGTCTGGGCAGCTCAAAGTGCAGTATTCCAGAGGGCATCATACGTGAAACAGTTGCATGGTTTGCTCTCGTCCTTGATTTCGATGGCGAGAAGGTGTTTGTTGCAAGAAAGTCTCCAGGGGCATTGCAGCAAAATAGCGAGATGTATAGCTATGACGTGATCGTCGATGACCGCATTCCGAGCAGTTCAGATGAGATCATGCCGAACATCAGCAAAGACTCCTTTAAAAGGAGCCTGAGCTCTAAGATTGGTATTGGGGAGATGCGAGGGATTTCAGGGACCTTGGGGTCTGGAGCATCATTTCCCATCTCGTTGAGGCACGCAATGTACTATTGCGTGCAGGCGCAAAACGAGATTGCCTCTAGGGGTATTTTATTTCACCATCAAGATCGAGATTATGCAACAAGGGATATAAGGGAGACCCTTCCTTATTTTTTGGGAGCTGTGCCAGAAGACGCCGCTCTGCTAGTCGCCGAGAGGCGCGGTCTGCAGAGGCAGTTGGGAGTCGCTCTCGAAAAGCTGGAAAATGAAGACAGCACACGGGATGCTTGGTCGGAGGGGGCCTGGAGTATCGTTGAGGCAGCGTGCTCTGAGGGGATGATTTCCAGAGAGGAAGCGAAGGAGGAAGGGGCCAAACTGCATGAGCTCATTCGGGCGATTGCACAGTGGGAATTCGATAGGACCAATGGCCTGTCCGACATAAACCTGACATCACTTCAGAAGCAGCTTGAGGAGCTGGAGCTCGATCTCTATGAAGCGACTGCGCAGCGATGCGAGCTGGAGTCAAGCGTCGAGCTTCTTTCCAAATTCGAAAGCTGTTCAGAAGAGAAAGCGGCTCGCTTAGAGCCAATAGGACTACTCGAAGCTTTGCCTTATGATCCTGATCGCTGTCCGTTCTGCCACGAGCAGTTGCGAGAGAGAATTCCGAGTTTCGAAAAAATGACTAATTCCGTGCGAGAGCTTGATAAGGAATTAAGTTCGGTGAGAAAAGGCAAGTCGCGTCTTTCTGGGGATCTTGACCAGGCGGTGCAAGTTGAGGAGGGGTTGCGCCGGCGAGTTCTGCGCGTGAAGGAGCAAATTGAAGGCGCGTACGAGTCGGTCGAGGCTCTTCGTGAGAAAAGAGATCGGTACTTTAGGAAGGCTATGATGGTGGGCAGGGCGACAAGTTGGTTGAAGTTTCATCCAGTTGACCATGCCGACCGTGCAATGTTGGACCGCTCGGAGGATCTGAAAAAAAGAATAGATGAGATCAATGAAAAAATTGATGAGGGCATAATCCAAAGCAAAGTTGGTGATGCTCTGGCGGCAGTGAGCAGGCATATGACTGCTTGGGCTAAAGAGCTTGATGTCGAGCACAGCGAGAACAATTACCGATTAGATATTGGCAAGGCTATTCCCGTTATTGATCTCCCAGAAAAGACAATAGAGTTCAGTGCTATTGGAAGTGGAGGAAATTGGGTCGGGATCCACCTGGTCACATTGCTTTCGTTGCACAGGCTGTTCATCGAAAGAAAGCGTCCCGTGCCAAACTTTCTATTCCTCGATCAGCCGTCGCAGGCTTTTTCTGGAAGCCAGGAGAGCGAAGACGCCTTGGCGGTGGCAAAGATATACAAGTTTTTGCAAGAGCGCGTTCTCGAAGAAGAAGGAAAGCTTCAGATTATTGTGGTTGATCATGCGCGATTGGACGAAAAAGACTTTGCTGGCTCCGTAGTTGAGGAATGGGGAAAGGAAGGACCGAAGCTTATTCCACTAGATTGGATATGCTGACGTTTTGGCGATGGCTGGGAAAGCCTCAAGTCGGTGGCGATAGATTTTGATAATTCGAACAGCAGCCCCTCTTTTCTTCGTGCATTTTCATGCGGCTGCTGCGTTTGTTTTGCGGTAATAAGGAATTCAAGAAGCAGTTATTGTGATGCATGCGCTCTAAACTCTTTGGATTTGCGCGCATGATGAGCGGAAGCGTGCGTCTCTGTTAGCCCTAGTGGTCCAAAAGTATCAATCTCCAATCGAACCATCTTGCCCGGTGCGCGCTGGCCGCGTGGGCTGGTATGGTGGGCGCGTTGTGTTGGCGGCGTGAGAAGGGTGGGCCTGTGGAGTTTACTTCGGCTAGTGCTAATAAGTACCTGCGGCGGTTGCAGGATGAGAAGGATCGGCTGCTGCGGAGCGAGCAGGAGGTGAGCACCTTTGTGCTCGCGGAAGGGGAGACGGCCGAGCCGCCCGCCTACGACTACGGCGCGGTGCGCGAACGCGTGGCGCAGCTCGATGCCGAGGCGCGGGCCATCCGCCACGCCCTGCACCGCTTCAACATGCACACCACGCTGCCCGACCAGGGCATTACCATCGATGAGGCCCTGATCCTGCTCGCCCAGCTCTCCGGCCGCAAGGACCGCCTGAACGCGCTCGCGTCGCGGCAGCCGAAGGAGCGGCTGAACGACCGTTATCTCGGCGGCTCCGGGCAGATTGAATACCGCTACGCAAACTATGATCCCGCCCAGGCCGAGGCGGACTATCGCGCTGTTTCCGATGAGATTTCCGCCCTGCAACTCGCGCTCGACCTCGTGAACCAAACCGAGGTCTTCTCGGTGGAACTGTAGCCCCTTTCCGGATCTGCGGCTTTTCCGCAAGGATATCTTGGCACGTTGCGGTTTTGCGTTGGGGTTGTCGGGTAGTCCGTTGTCGGCAGTGCCGTGCGGTTTCAGCGTTGGCGCTTCTGCCGGAAGTTCCGGCTCCAATCATTTCGCCGCAGGTCAAAAGCTTCGGGCGCCTCCTCGCGAGGCCGTCCGCGATGCCGAAGCACGGTCATAGGCATCACCTTTGCCCGCAGGGTTGCGCTGCGCGTCTTGCGAGCCAGTGCCTTTGTGGTACCCTTTTCGACTATGGGTGCAGTAATCAATGGGTATATAGCTAGTTTCAGCGGAAGTTTCGATGTGGCTGTTTTGCTATGGCCGTTGTTGTCGCTGTTGCTCAGCGTTCCCGTGCTGGTGGGGCTCTACCGGCGCGATGGGTGGCTGCCGCTCGCAACGGTGTTCGCCGTGTACGCGAGCATCCTTTATGCCGCCGGCCTCGTGTGCTTCACTTTGTACCCGCTGCCTACGGGCGATTCGGGGCCCGGCATCACATACGGCATGCCCCCGCAGTGGGTGCCGCTGAACTCCATCGGCGACATCATGGAGGGCGGCTTGAAGGCTGCGCTCCAAGTTCTGTTCAACGTTGTGCTCTTCGTCCCGCTCGGCTTCATCGCGCGCACCCTTTTGAAGCTGAAGTTCCCGCTTGCCCTGGCGCTCTCGTTCTCCGCAACCTGCCTCATCGAAACGGCCCAGCTCACGGGGTTGTTCGGGGTGTATCCCTTCGCGTTTCGCACCTTCGATGTGGACGACATCCTCTGGAATACTCTCGGCGGCGTGGTGGGCTGGGGGCTGGGGCATCTGGCCCTGAGGCTGACCCGGCGCGAGGGAGCGGTGATGCCGCCTGTGACGCATCGCCCAGGCCTCGTTCGCCGCGCGGTTGCTTTATGGACGGATGCCATGATCATCGATGTGTGCGCGGTGGTGCCGCGCCTCATGGTGGTTATCGGGCTGAAAATGCTGATGGGCGATGCTTTCGACGACAATCTGCTGGTGCGAGTTAACAATATCGTATGGGTGACTTGCTATGGAGCCGCGTTCGTGGTGGTGGAAGTGGTTGTCCCTTGGCTGCGGGACGGCAGCACCCCGGCGGGCATGTTCTACCGCATGTCGTGCGAAACGCGCAAGCGCACCGGCCCTGCGCGGGCCGCCTTCTATGCGCTGCGGGCGGCCGCGCTGTTGATCGTGCTGCGGTATCCGCTGCTTGCGGCGCCCGTGCTTGCGGCGTTTTACCTGGTGGCCCGCCAAATGCCCTACGACTTCATTCCCGCCATTAGTGCCGCGACAGGCGAAGGCGGCCAGGCCGCGCTAGGCCCGGAGGGCGCCGAGGCCACCGAGGACATCCCCGCGGCCGCTACTCTCCAATAACCCGTAGACTCTTTTCGGCCCGTAATTGTCGGGCAAGGGCCTCATTACGGTCGTTCCAGAAATCAAGTTGCGGCTGTCAGAACCTCGGGGCGCTCACCTCGCGCACCCGCGATCCCCACGTTATTTCGATTACAATCGAACGTAAGCAAAACGAACGAGCTGGACGGCGTACGGGGCTCAGCTGGCCCGGGCGACAGGGAGGCGATATGGTCCTCGACAACAAATTGGGCATATGCAGCGATGTTGAATTGGCGCGCGAGGAAGAGCGCCTGACCAAGCTGCGCGCCGTGGAGCTGTTCGAGAGCGGCCGGCTGGGCAAGCTTGAGGTGGGGACGTTCGCGGGCCTTGCCCAAATCCACAGATACCTGTTCCAAGACGTTTATGATTTTGCCGGCCAGATGCGGCGCGACAACATCTCAAAGGGCGGTTTTCGCTTCGCGCCGTCCATCTACCTCGGTGATGCGCTTTGCGCCATAGACCGAATGCCGCAATCGACGTTCGATGAAGTCGTGGAGAAATATGTGGAGATGAACGTTGCGCACCCCTTCCGCGAGGGCAATGGCCGCAGCATGAGAATCTGGCTCGATTTGATGCTGAAGGAGGCGTGCGGCGCTGTGGTTGATTGGGGCCGCATCGACCGGGAAGACTACCTGCTTGCCATGGAGCGCAGCCCGATAAAGGACGTTGAAATCAAGGCATTGCTCAAAGGCGCGTTGACCGACCGGGTTGACAATCGGCAGACGTACATGAAGAGCATCGATGCCAGCTATCGTTACGAGGGCTATGACGCCTTTACGATGGAAGAGCTCGCGTGCCCGAGGAGGCAGAGATGACGCAATTGGAGACGGAGCGGTTGCTGATGCAGCCCTGGGAAGAGGCCGACGCCGAGGCGCTTTTCCGCTACGCGCAGGACCCGGCCATCGGGCCCATTGCCGGTTGGCCGCCCCACACCAGCGTGGAGAACAGCCGGGAAATCATCCGTGACGTGCTCTCGGCCCCCGAAACCTATGCGGTGGTGCTGAAGGAGTCGGGGGAGCCCATCGGCGGCGTGGGGCTGCTGTTCGGCGCCGCCGGCACGCGGCCGCTTGCTGCCGGCGAGGCGGAGCTGGGCTATTGGGTGGGCAAGCCCCATTGGGGGCGCGGCTACATCCCCGAGGCTTCGCGCGCCCTCATTCGCCGTGCCTTCGACGACCTGGGCATGCAGGCGCTCTGGTGCGTGTGCGACAACGCAAATGCCCAGTCCAAACGGGTGATGGAGAAGTGCGGCTTCGCTTTCCACCATCGGGAGGAAAACGTGCCCTGCGAGCTGATGGGTGACGTGCGCACCGAAAGCTTCTCCCGCCTGACCAGGGAACGCTGGGACGAGCTGTCGCGGCCCTAGCGGCCCATCTTCTGGTGATACTGGCGCAGTGCGGCGTCGAAGTTGCCCACGGTTCTGCGGAAGTAAATCTGGTATCCCAGGCAGAACGCCCCCAGGGTGATCAGGAAGATGACGGCGAAGGTGCCCCAGGCCCAGGGATTGTCCGCCGGGAACCAACCGCCCAGCAGGGCGCATGCCGCCAGCGCCACGAACCCGGTGATGCCGAATCCTAAAATGCGCAGCGGGTAGGCCAGCTTCCGAATCACCCGGTCGGTGAACCACAGTCCCCGCAGCGCCGCGAACAGCCCCGAGGCCAGCAGCAGGGTGAGGGTCATCACCAGGCCGTACTGGGGCCCGGTGGCGATAATCACCGCCACGCTGCTCACTGCCATGAACAGGGTGAACATCACGCAGGTGGAAACAACGATCTGCTTTGCGAATTGACTCATGATTGCGTCCTTCCTTCCGGCATCGCCGCTACAGGCCGATGCGTTTCTTGATGTCCGGCGAGAACTGCCGCGATGCCACCACGCGCTCTCCGTTGCTCAGCGCCAGCTCCAGCCGCGCGTTCAGGTAGGGCCGCAGCCCCTGCACGTGGGCCAAGTTCACCAGCATCTGCCGGGTGGCCCGCACAAATTCGGTGTCCTGCAAATGCTCTTCCAGCTCGCTTAAGGACAAGCCGGTTTCCAGCACCTTGTCGGCGGTGTAGAGAAACGTCTTGGCATCCACGGTTTCGGCGTACAGCACGTCGGCCGCCGCCACCACGCGCAGGTAGCCGCCCTCTTGGGCCACCAGTCGCAGGTCCTCGATCTCGGCCGCCTCGATGATCCGCCGCACCCGCCGGTCGATGCGCGGGCAGCGGATGCGCACCTCAACATCGCCCAGCGCCGGGTCTTCCTTCACGTCAAGCTTCACGGGCCCTCCTTCCTTGTCGGTGAACAGTATGGGGAAGGGCCCGCGCTGGCTCAATAGGCGGGCGCCCCTGTTGCAAAGAAGGGGGCTCCAGTTGCATTCGGTGCCAACGAGCCTTATGTCCCTTGACACCATACTATGTAATGTATAGTATACCGCGCCAGGAGGTATGATGGATACGCAAATGAAGAGAGGCTTTCTGGACGCTTGCGTGCTTGCCGCTATGGCGCAAGGGGAGTCTTACGGCTACCAAATCATCAAAGACGTGCCCGCGTCAATCGGCATCAGCGAGTCCACCCTGTACCCGCTGCTGAAGCGGCTTGAGAGCAGAAAGCTGATCAAGGTGCGCAAGGCCGAGTACAACGGGCGGCTGCGGAAATACTATTCGCTCACCGAGGCCGGGCGCGCGTTTTTGGCGGAGTTCGCCGACGACAAAAAGGAAATCGACGAGGTGTTCGATTTTGTGGAGAAGGCAACTCGGGGCGCGTGAAGCCCGCATGTAATCGCGAAAGAGCAGGATTCGGAGCAAACATGAATTCACGGGAATACAAAGAGCAGTTGACGGCGCTGGTGGAGTGCCTGCCCAAGGCGGAGCGGGAAGAAGCGGTGGGCTTCTATCTGGAGGCCATCGCCGATCGAATGGACGAAGGCGCGACGGAGGAAGAGGCGGTGGCTTCGGCCCCCACGCCCGCCGAGGCCGCCAAAGTGATCCTATCCGAGAAGATTGCCGAACTGAAAGCCCGGGAAGGGGAGGACGGCAAGGCGTCGCATGCTTTCAACGAGGTGGCCTTCGAGGAAGTGGCTGAGGCGTACGACGGCGTGACCAATGGGGATGGCGCGAAGCACGATCCCCGCGGCTTCTTCGAGCGTCTGAAAAGCCGCCGGCTCTCGCTGCTCGAATGGGTGGCCGTGGTGGTTACGAGCCCCATCTGGCTGTCGGTATTGGTGGCCGTTGCCGCCGTTGCCCTGGCGCTGCTCATCGTGGCGTTCGCGCTTTTGCTGGTGGCCTGGGTGCTGGTGGGCTGCGTTTGGATTGTGGGCGGCGCCTTCGTGCTGTCCGTGCCGGCGGCCATCTTGTACGCCGTATGGGGGCTGCAAATTGGCAACGCGCCCTACAGCCTGGTCGACTTCGGCTACGCCCTTTTCCTCTTCGGCAGTGGCATGTGGGTGCTGCGGGGCGCGTTGGCCCTCACCCGGGCGATGTGGAAGTGGCAGAAAGAGAACGTGAGGGTTTCGCTGCATGGCTTCGGAAAGAGGGGCGCGCGGAAAGAGGGCGAAGGCAACGCCGCTGGCGCGTGCGCGGTTGAAGGCGCGCCCGCCGCTGTCGGTTCCGCATCGTCCGCAGATGGGCAGCCGTCCGCTGCGGCCTCCGATGACGGAGCGCAGCCCACGGCTGTACCGGGCCGCCCGGCCGTCAGCATCTTCTTCAAGGTGTGCCTCGTGCTGCTGCTGGCGGGGCTCGTGTGCGTGCTCGCTGGCTTCGTTTCGTCCGGTTTCGACTGGCGGGTGTTTCTGACCTCGGTATACACTGAGGGAAAAATGTATCTGGGCGGCGTGCAGGTAGAGAGCCCCGAGCGGTTGCTGTTTTCGCCTTACGCCCTGTTCGCACGGTATTTTTAGGCGGAATAACCGCGCGTTTCGAGATTCAACCCAAAGGAAGGCACGTTTCATGACGGTGAACTATACGGCAGATGATTTCGACGGCGACTCCCATGTGGGGCCCGCGGCGGCCATGGCTCGCCTCAAGGAGGGCAACCGCATTTACGTTGAGGCGCTGGATCACAAGCGCGACTTGTCGCCGGAGCGCATCCAGGACCTGTTCGAGAACGGCCAGCAGCCCTTCGCCACGGTGATCACCTGCGCCGATTCCCGCGTGGTGCCGGAGCACATCTTCATGGCCGGGTTGGGGGAGCTGTTCGTCATCCGCGTGGCCGGCAACGTGGTGGGGCCTATCGAGGCCGCCAGTGCCATTTACGCCTGCGAGCACCTGCACACCCGCCTGCTGCTGGTGCTGGGGCACACCCACTGCGGCGCCATCAAGGCGGCGCTGGATGGCGAAGCAGGGCCAGTGGCGGCCGTGACCAGCCGCATTGCCGAGGTGGTGGCCGGAGCCGCCGACCCCTACGAGGCCAGCCTTCTGAACGTGCAGGCGGCCCTGGACGAGCTACGGGCCCAGCCGGCGCTGCGCCAACTGGAAGAGGCAGGCGCCCTGCAGCTGGCGGGGGCCATCTACCACACCCACTGCGGCGTGGTAGATTTCCTGTAGCGCCTGCCTTGCGATGCCCTACCCCTTATGCCACTTGGTGGCGGCGGAAGATGAGGGCGGCTGCGGCGAAACCGGCCGTTGCCGCCACAAGCCAAGTGAGGGCGATGGCCGTGGCGGGCTCAAGCAACAGCGGCCCCGCAGAGTAGGAAAGAAAATTCTTCACCAGTACCCCCACGCTCAGCCCGTTGATGGGGAACAGGGAGAACAGCTTCAGCAGCAGCCCCTTCGCACTGGTGCCCACGAAGCCGGTGATCAGCAGCAGGCAGGCATCGATGGCGAACACCGCCACTTGCGAGCGCAGCCGGGAAGAGAGCAGCAGCGTGAGCCCGGTGAACCCCAGCGTCATAACGTAGCTCACGCCCATGCCTAGCCAAACCGCCTGAGAAACGGTGATGTTGTAAGGGGAGGTGCTCACCAGCACCTGGATGGGCAAATGGGCCCCGTCGGTGCCGTAACAGGCCAAGATGATCCCCGCTATAGTGGCCGCATACAGCAGGTAATAGGCGGTGGCGAACAGCAGTGAGGCCGCCACCTTCGCCGCAATCAACCGCGTACGCCCGTAGCGGGTGGCCAGCAGAACGGCATCGGTGCGGGCGGCGTACTCCCCGCAGAAAACGGGGGTGAGGCCAATGCAGATGGCAAGCATGCCGAACACCAGGAAGCTCAGGCAGTTCAGCAAATCTTGCCAGCCGCCGGCGTAACCGTACTCGAAGGGGGTGGGCAGGGCCTCCACCTTTTGCTTCCAGAAATCGTATTCGGCGTTGGTCAGCGGCGCGGCAGAGGAGGGGTCGAGGCCGGCGTCCAGCTGCCGGAGGGTTTTGGCCTGCAGCGCCTCGTAAAAGGTGGAGGGGTCGGTGCCGTCCAGCTGCATGCGGGCGGCCGTTTGGAATGCTCCGGACCCGTTTTGGGCCCAGGGAGACAGCAGGTACCCGTAGTAGGGGCTTTGCAGCCGGGCGCATTCGGCGGCAGGCAGCAGCTCCTCCATCAGGTCGTAGGCGGCGGCGCTGGACAGGTCTACCACCTCTTGCGGCGAAACGGTGGCGAAGGCCTCCTGCTGGTAGCCCGTTATTTCCTCGCTAATGAGCTGCGGCGTGAGCAGCCCGGCGTGGGGCTTAACGATGCTTTTCTCGTAGTTGATGGCGGTCAGGCCGCTGTAGCGTTGGCCGGTTTCGTTGTCGTAAGCCACCGCTTGCAGTATGTTGGCCGCCATCAGCACGCACAGCAGGGCGTAAAGGGCGACGGCGGAAACCCAGGTGGACTTGCGGGTGATAATCTTCTTCAGCTCGAAGCATATGAGGCTTCTCATGGAACATCCTTTCTGCAGCGGGGCGGGTTACAGCTCGTCGCGAAACACGTGGAGGTACACGTCTTCCAGGGTGGGGCGCAGGGGGGTGGCCGAAGGCGTGGGGCAACGGTCGGCGATGACGCGCAGGGCGTTGCGGCCGTCGGGGGTGTAATGGGCGTTGGCCACGATGAACCGCGACTCCAGCGCCGCTGCTTCGCGGGCGTCGGCGACGCATTCCCACACTTTTCCCTCCAAGGCGGAGACGATGGTTTCAGGGTGGCCCCGCATGATGAACGAGCCGGCCCGCATCACAATCACCTCGTCGGCGATGGATTCCACATCGGACACGATGTGGGTGGACAGGACGACGATTTTGTCCTGGGCGAAGCTGGCGATAAGGTTGCGGAACCGCACCCGCTCTTTAGGGTCGAGGCCGGCGGTAGGCTCGTCCAGCACCAAGATTCCCGGCTGATTGAGCATGGCCTGGGCGATGCCCAGCCGCTGCTTCATGCCTCCGGAAAAGGTTTTGATGCGCCGCTTTGCCATGTCGCGCAGCCCCACGGCGTCCAGCAGCTCCAGGCTGCGGCGGCGGGAGACGGAGGCGGGAATGCCTTTGAGCGCCGCCATGTACCCCATGAAGTCAAGAGCGGTGAATTCGGGGTAATAGCCGAAGTCTTGCGGCAGGTATCCCAGGTGAGAACGGTATTCGGCCCCCAGTGCCCGCACGCTGCGGCCGTTGAGGGCAATCTGGCCGGAGGTAGGGCGCAGCACGTCGCACAGCATGCGCATGAGGGTGGTTTTGCCGGCGCCATTTGCGCCCAGCAGGCCGTACACGCCGGGGGTGAGGGTGGCTGACACCCGGTCTACGGCTATTTTTTCGCCAAATTGTTTGGACAGGCGGTCGAGGGTCAGTTCCATGGTGGTGGATCTCCTTCGTGTTAGAGGGGCTTACCAGACGGGGGAGGCAGTGGCTTTCAGGGCGTCGAGGCCGCGGGCAGCGCAGTCCAGCAGCAGGTAGGCCTCGCGCGCCAGCCACAGGGCGGCGGCCAGTGCGGCGCATCCCCAAACCGCAATCGAGGTGCCTTCGTAAGCGACGGGGGCAACGGCGGCAAACCCGTAGGCGCAGGCCAGCACGATGGCGGTCCAGCAGAGGGCCCAGGGCAGGGTGTTGGCAGGCCGGGCGCGGCGGGCGATGAGCAGGCATCCGGCGGCGCCGGCGAAGAAGGGCGGGCATAGGTGCAGCAGCACTTCCAAAAGGGACAGGGCCCCCAGAAGAGGGATGCACAGGGCCGCGCACCCCAGCACAAGGGCATCGGAGCAGCCAATGACGATGAGCCGTGCGGCCGTGGCCCCGGCGCAGTCGAAATAGCAAGCGCACTCCAGCTCGGCGGTGTTGAAAGACTTGCTGGCCAAGAGGGAGGGCAGCCCCGCCAGTGCGGCGGCGCCACCGATGAGGCTGGTGCCCATGGCAACCGCTTGAGCCGATTGCGCCCCGGTGGCCAGCAGCAGTGCCAGGGCCATGAGGGCCGCCTGCACAATCCAGGTCCAGCGGGGCACGAAGCGCACCTGGGAGGCCACAAAGGCGACGAACCCCATGGGGCGGGGCGTTGCTGCGGCCCCTTGCCGCTCTTGGGCCATGAGGGCCGCCAATTGCCGCAGCCGCTGCTCGTCGCCGATGGCGCTGCCGCGGGGGCGGCCATCGGTCCTTTGGGCGGCGTAGTGTGCACGCAGCCGCGCTTCTAGCTGCTCGGCCGCGCGGGGACGCGGAAAGCTGGTCATCGAGGGCTCCTTTCTTCGGTGGCGCTGCTGTCTGCCGGCAGCAGCTGTTGCCTCAATTGCTCAAGCGCCCGTTTGAGCCTTCGGTGGGCGGAAAAGCGGCTCACTTCCAGCACCTGTGCCATCTCAGCTGCGGAAAGCCCCTGGTCGTAGCGGAGTTCCAGCACTTCCCGCGATTGGGCGTCCAGGGCGGCGAGGGCCTGGGAAAGCTCCCAATCGCCGATGGGGTTGCGGGGGTCGGCGATGGCGGCCACCTCTTCGCCGGACGGATCGACGGGCAAGGGCGCTCGGCCCGCGCTGCGGCCGGCGTCGATGCACAGGTTGCGGGCTATGGCCAGCAGGTACGCCTTCGCGGTGCCGCGGTCGCGGTAAGTGCTTTGGCGGGCGAAGCGCAAGAACACCTCCTGAGCCAAGTCTTCCGCGCTGCCCCGCGGGCCATGGCGACGGCAATAGGCCAGCACATCGCCGTAGCATTGTTCCACCACGGCAGCGTCGTCGCTGCTTTCTGACTGCCAACTTCCTGCCACGGGTTTCCGTTCTTCTCGTTCTTGCAAGGCGCCTTCAAAGGGGGTAAACGAAGGCGCGCGGGTTTTGTGCGGCATATTTTCGTAATTATTCCCTAGCGGCAGTGCTGTTGTTCCCTTTGCCGTGCTGCGGCGGCGCAGTGGTATAGTGGGCCCACTGAGGGGCGGCCCGCTGTGGTGCGCAACAGGGTGTTGCTTGATGGGGGCTTGGCGCAGGGCCATAATCGACGGTACCAACCGCAATCAATCCGCCGCAGATGCGCGTACCGCGCCGGCGAAGAAAGGAGCCATCCATGGCCATGAGCGACGTGATCACTTCCATCCGCACCGAAAAGGGGCTCACCCAGCAGCAGGTTGCCCGCGATTTGTATGTGACGCGCCAGGCGGTGAGCCGCTGGGAGACGGGGGAGACTTCGCCCGGCATCGATATGGTGAAGCTGATTTGCGTCACCTACGGGGTGCCGCTGGAGCGCTTCTTCGAGATGCCCAAGGATTATTATTGCCAGTGCTGCTCGATGCCCATTTCGCAGCCGGAGCTGCACGGCACCGAGGCGGACGGCACTGTGAGCGAGCACTATTGCAAGTGGTGCTACCAGGATGGTGAGTTCACGGCAAAGAACGTGGATATGGATGAGTTCATCGAGGCCACGGCCCAGCTGGAGGCGGACGCTTTGGGGGTAACGCGGGAAGAGGCGGTTTCCCTCATGGGCACCCTGCTGCCCCACCTGCAACGCTGGGAGGATGCGCACGCGCAGCAGTAGCCCCGGAGGGCGGTAGGACTTGCTGCTGAGGGTTTCCGAATATTTGGCATCGCCCGGGCGAGGATACTCGTCCGGGCGATTTTCGTATTGCGAAAAACTAATCTCTGTTATAGACACAGTAGAACAATTTTATTATACTGACGCTATTACAGAATGGGCTATGGGCGAAGCGAAGTTGAGGAGGCCGTTATGTTGATGAGCGTGGATGATACGCTGCCCGTTCCCCTGTACCGGCAGATTCGCGATCAGGTGGTGAGCGGTATTGCCCAAGGGCAGTTGGAGCCGGGTATGAGCTTGCCTTCGGTGCGCGCTTTGGCGGCCGATTTGGGCATCAACCTGCATACCGTGAACAAGGCCTATGCGGTGCTGCGGGACGAGGGCTACATATATATGAAAGGCCGTGCGGGGGCGGTGGTGGCAAGTCCACTGGATGCCGACCGTGCCGATATTGCTCAGGTCGAGCAGTCCAAGATGGAAGACGCCCTATTCAAGATGGCACTGGCCCACCGGGCCCGCGGCGGCACGCGGGGTGAGTTTCTGGAAGCGGCGGCGGCCCAGGCGGCTCGCGCTTACGGCGTGATGCCCGAGGAGGCCTCCGCTGCCGAAAAGCGCAAAGAGGCTGCTGCTGAGAAGCGCAGAGCCCCCGCTCGCGCTGCGGCAAAGGCGCCGACCGGTGCCGAAGGGGCGCTGGCTTAAACCCTTTCTCACTGTTCCCTTATGAGAGGAGGCATGGATAGCTATGCCATTTTTCGGAAGCGACCAAGGGGTGGCCGTCATCCAGGCCCTGATGTGGATGCTGTGGGCGCTGGTGCCGGTGGTGGGCATCATGATGGCGCTTACCCCGTACCTGATGCCCAAGCGAGAGTGCTTTGCCGTAACCGTGCCCGACACCGCCCAGCAAGACCCCTACCTCAAGGGCTTGAAAAGGCGGTTTCTTGTTTGGGTGCTGGCGGCAACGGCCCTGCTTTCGGTTGTGCTGGCGGCTGTGCTGGCGTGGGGCGCGGTGCCGGTGTTCATTGTGCTTCTCACCGTGGGACTGCTGGTCATCAGCTTGGGCGGCTATCTGCTGATGCTGCGTTTCCGCCGGCAGGTGCAGGCCTACAAAAAAGCCCAGGGCTGGCAGGCGGAGGCAGTGCGCCGCGTGGGCTTCGCCGGCCCCGAGGACTTCCCCAAACCGTTGTCGCTGAAATGGGCGCTGGCGTACATCCCCCTCATCCTCTTCGTTCTGGCGCTGGGCATAGTTGGCTACCCCACGATGCCTGGGAAGATCCCCATGAACATCGGGATGGACGGGCAAATTGTCCACTACGCCGAAAAATCCTTCGTCCTGGTGCTGTTTCCGGTGCTGTTCTGCCTGTTCATGGCCGTGATATTCACGTTCAACCAGTGGATGATCCTGCGCTCCAAAAAGGCCACCGACCCCTCGATGCCGGCCGCGAGCGCTTGGGCCTACGGCATGTTCGCCCGCGCCCAATCCATCTTGCTGGTGGCGATGGGGCTGGTGCTGGTGGGGGCGGTGGGCATCCTGCTGCAGCTGGCCATGGTGGGAGTGCTGTCCATCTTCGATGCAGCGCTGGCGGTGTTGCCGATCGTCTTCGTGATAATTGTGGCATCAACGGCGGTGAATTTAGTGTACGGCCAGAACGGCGCTCGGCTGCTGACCCGGGTAGATGGTGGCGACGGGCTTCTGCGCGACGACGACTCCCATTGGAAGCTGGGTATTTTTTATTTCAACCGCGAAGACGCCAGCCTGTTTTTGCCGGAGCGGTTCGGCATTGGCTGGACGGTGAACTTCGCCCGTCCCGCCGTGTGGACCATACTGGCCGCCCTGGTGCTGCTGATAGTGGCATTCATCGTGTTTTGCCTGGTGGCAACCTAAGTATGCCCTGTCGCTGCCTTTCTCCTGCCGCCCCGGCGCCCTGTGCCGGGGCGGTTTCTTTATGCCGTCTTAACGTGGCGCCGCCAACCTTAACGGCGCATTAAACCCACTTGCCATAGCCTTGCTTCCATCGGTTCAAAGGCCCTGCGGGGCCCCGGAGAAAGGAAGGGCCATGGCTGTGGCAACGGCAATCGTGGGCGCGCTGGGCGTGATTGCGATGGGCTACCTGGCGGTGCTGCTCTTGAAAGACGGTGATCGGCGATGAGCCCGTTGGTGATTTCGCTGTTCGAGGCGGCGGTGCTGGTGGCGCTGCTGGTGGCGGTGGCGCTGCCGTTTTCCGCCTACGTGGTGGCGGCGATGGAGGGCGCCCCCTGTGTGGCGCGCCGCGTGCTGGGGCCGCTGGAGCGGGGTTGCGGCCGGCTTTTGCGCATCAAGCCGCAGGAGTCCATGGGCTGGAAGCGCTACCTGGTGGGAGCGGTGGCTCTCACGTTGGTGGGGGCGGCAGGGCTGTTCGCCATCCTGCTGGCCCAAGGGGTGCTTCCGGCGAACCCGGAAGGGTTTTCCGGCTTGGCCCCCGATACGGCGTTCAACCTGGCGGTGAGCTTCGCCACCAACACCGACTGGCAGCCGGTGGCGGGGGAGACGCATCTCAGCTATTTCTCGCAGGCGGTGGGGCTGGCGGTGCAGAATTTCTTGTCGCCGGCCATCGGCATTGCGGTGGCGTTTGCCCTGATGCGCGGCATAGCGCAGGGGCAGGGGGCCGGCCTGGGCAACTTCTTTATGGACGTGGTGCGGGCGGTGCTGTACGTGCTGCTGCCCTTGGCCCTAGTGGGGGCTGTGATTGGCGTGGCCCAGGGCACTCCCCAAACCCTTGAGCCCTATGAAACGGTGCAGCTGCTAGAGCCGGTGGGGCTGGACGAACAGGGCAACATCGTGGACGCTGACAGCCCCGATGCGGTGCAGCAGGTAACGGAAGCGGTGGTGCCGCTGGGGCCGCAGGCATCGCAGGTGGCCATCAAACAGCTGGGCACCAACGGCGGCGGCTTCAACGGCGCCAACTCGGCATCGGCGCTGGAAAATCCCACCCCGCTCACGAATCTGCTGCAGTGTGCGGCCATCATGCTGCTGCCGCTCACGCTCATCTTCTGCTTCGGCCGCATGGTGGGCGACCGGCGCCAAAGCCGGGCCCTTATGGCGGCGGTGCTGGCGCTTCTGGCGGTGGCCATCGTGGCTGTTACCGCAGCCGAGTACTCCGCCACCCAGCAGCTGCTGGCAAACGGTGCCGTGTACACCGGCGGCTTCGAGCAGTCGGCCGGCAATATGGAAGGGAAGGAAACCCGCATCGGCACAGGGGAAACGGCCCTGTGGGCGGCGTTCACCACGGCGGCCGCCAACGGCTCTTCCAACGGATCGCTGGCCGGGTTCACTCCGCTGGGGCAAGTGGTGCCGCTGGTGCTGATGGGCCTTGGCGAAGTGGTGGGCGGCGGCGCCGGCACGGGGCTGGCCAGTCTGCTGGGCTTTGTGGTGCTGACGGTGTTCATTGCCAGCCTGATGATCGGCCGCGCTCCCGAGTACCTGGGGAAGAAAATCGGCCCGGCCGAGATGCGCCTGGCGGTGGTGATGGTGATGGCCCCGGCGCTGGTGATGTTGGCGGGCGCCGCAGTGCTGGTGCTGGTGCCGGCGGCCCAGGGGGCGGCCGGGGGAACGGGGGCGCTCGGCTTTTCGAACCTGCTGTACGCTGCGGTTTCGGCCGGCGCCAACAACGGTTCGGCCCTGAGCGGCTTCGTGGCCGACGCCCCGTGGGCCAACGGCGTGCTGGGAGTGGAGATGCTGCTGGGACGGCTAATCCCGCTGGCCTGCGCAGTGATGCTGGCGGGCCGCATGGCGGCGCTGCGGCCGGTGGCAGCGGGAGTAGGGGCCCTTTCCACGTCCGGCGTGCTGTTCACGATGCTTTTGATGGTGATTATTTTGCTGGTGGGCGCGTTGACGCTGGTGCCGGCGCTGGCCTTGGGGCCGGTGGCCGTGGCGGTTGCCTAAAGGAGGCGCACAATGGATTCCCTGTTCAAACGCGCAATTCGCGATTCCTTCGCCAAACTAGCGCCGCGGGCGCAGGCGGCCAACCCGGTGATGTTCATGGTGTATGTGTCGGCGGCGCTCACCACCGTGCTGCTGGTGCTGTCGTGGTTCGGCATCTCCGACGCCCCCAGCGGCTACATCGCCGCTATCTGCGGAGTGCTGTGGGCCACGGTGCTGTTCGGCAATTTTGCCGAAGCGCTGGCGGAGGGCCGGGGCAAGGCCCAGGCGGACGCCCTGCGCAGCGCCAAGCGCGATGTGGAGGCGCAGGTGGTGGACGAGGCGACGCTGGCCCAAGCGGCCGAGGCCGAGCCGGAAGAGGCTGCGGCGCTTTTGGCCGGCGCGGCGCGGGCTGTCAGCTCTTCGCAACTGAAGCGCGGCCAGCTGTACCTGGTGAGCGCTGGCGGCCAAGTGCCGGCCGACGGTGAGATACTGCTGGGGGCCGCATCGGTTGACGAAAGTGCCATCACTGGCGAATCTGCCCCGGTGGTGCGCGAATCCGGCGGCGACCGCTCGGCCCTTACCGGCGGCACCACGGTGCTATCCGATTGGCTGGTGGCCCGGGTGACCGCCGAGGCGGGCCACAGCTTCCTTGACCAGATGATCGCCATGGTGGAAAGCGCCGCCCGCAAGAAAACCCCCAACGAGCGGGCGCTGGAGCTGCTGCTCATCGCGCTGACGCTGGTGTTTCTGGCGGTGGCCTGGACTCTGTACGGCTTCGGCGCCTTCTCGGCCCAAAGCCAGGGGGCCCAAAACCCGCTGGGGCTCACTTCCCTGGTGGCGCTGTTCGTGTGCCTGGCCCCCACCACCATCGGTGCCCTGCTCTCTGCCATTGGCATCGCCGGCATGAGCCGCCTGAACCAGGCCAACGTGCTGGCGAAGAGCGGACGGGCCGTGGAGGCGGCAGGCGATGTGGACGTGTTGCTGCTGGACAAAACCGGCACCATCACCCTGGGTAACCGCCAGGCAGCTGCCTTCATTCCGGTGGACGGTGCTGACGAGCGCGCGCTGGCCGATGCCGCCCAGCTGGCCAGCCTGGCGGACGAGACCCCCGAGGGACGCAGCGTGGTGGTGCTGGCGAAGGAGCGCTTCGGCATTCGCGAGCGTACCCTCACCGGCGCCGGCTTCACCGTGGTGCCCTTCAGCGCCGCCACCCGTATGAGCGGCGTGGATTTCGACGGTCACGAGCTGCGCAAGGGGGCGGCCGACGCGGTGCGCGCCTATGTGGAGGCCCGCGGCGGCACTTTCAGCAACCAGTGCGCCCAGGTGGCCAACCAAGTGGCCAGCGAAGGCGGCACTCCTTTGGTGGTGGCCCGCGACGGACGGGTGCTGGGAGTTATCCAGCTGAAGGACATCATCAAATCGGGCATTCGCGAGAACTTCGCCGACCTGCACGCCATGGGCATCAAAACCGTGATGGTGACCGGCGACAACCCCCTTACCGCCGCCGCCATCGCCGCCGAGGCGGGGCTGGACGACTTCATTGCCGAGGCCACGCCGGAGGCGAAACTGGAGGCCATCCGCCGCTATCAGGCAGAGGGGCACTTGGTGGCCATGACCGGCGACGGCACCAACGACGCGCCGGCGCTGGCCCAGGCGGACGTGGCGGTGGCCATGAACAGCGGTACCCAGGCGGCCAAGGAGGCCGGCAACATGGTGGATTTGGACTCGTCGCCCACCAAGCTGATTGAAATCGTGCGCATTGGCAAGCAGATGCTGATGACCCGCGGCAGCCTCACCACCTTCTCCATCGCCAACGACCTGGCCAAGTACTTCGCCGTCATCCCGGCGCTGTTGGTGCCGCTGTACCCGGGGCTGGAGGCGCTGAACATCATGCACTTGGCGTCGCCCGCCAGCGCCATGTTGGCGGCCATCATCTACAACGCCTTGATCATTGTGGCGCTGATACCGCTGGCGTTGCGCGGAGTGAAGTACCGCGAAGGCAGCCCCAACGCTCTGCTGGGGCGCAACCTGGCCCTGTACGGGCTGGGGGGCGTGGCAGTGCCGTTCGTGGCCATCAAAGCGCTGGATATGGCGCTGGTGGCGATAGGCGTGGCTTAGGCGCGGCGGATTGTGAAGATTGTTTCGGGGCGCGAACTTAGGGCGCGCCCTGTGCGGAAAGGAACAGCGATGAATGCTCGAATGATCGGTGAGGGGCTTGCCCGGGCGGTGGTGGTGTTTGTGCTGGCCACGGTGGTGTTGGGGGTGGCCTACCCCTTTGCGGTGGGGGCGGTGGGTCAGCTGGCCTTCCCCTGGCAGGCAAACGGATCGGTCATAGAAGTGGATGGCGTGAAGTACGGAAGCCAGCTGGTGGGGCAGCCCTTCAGCGACATGAAGCACCTGTGGGGGCGCCCCACGGTGGCCAACGCCACAGCGTTTCAAGGCGAGGACGGCCAGCCGCTTTTGTGGTACGCGCCCGAGAACCTCAGCCCTGCTAGCGATGAGTTTGCCCAGCGGGTGCAGCAGCGGGTGGAAGCCATCCGCGCTGCCCACCCCGACCAGGCCAACGAGCCGGTGCCCAGCGAACTGGTGACCGTGTCTGGCTCTGGCTTCGACCCCCACATCTCGCCGGCGGCGGCCGACTACCAGGTGGGACGCATCGCCCAGGCTACGGGTCGCAGCGAAGAAGAGGTGCGGGCCATCATTCGCCAGTGCACCGAGGAGCCGCTTTTAGGGGCCATCGGCCAGGCGCGGGTGAACGTTCTTGAGGTGAATCTGATGCTGGACGGCGTGCTGGACGCGGTGCCCAACCGTTGATGAGCCGGCACCGAGGCACAACCCGGTAATGCTAGGATTGAGGCCAAATGGAGGAAGCCAGGCGAAGGGGAGGACTGGTGAGCATAACGCGCGACAACAGCGACGAGCGGCCCGATCCGGACGCCCTTCTGCGCCGGGTTCAAGAGGAAGAAGAAGGCGCCCAGGCCGATGCGCGCCCCATGGGGCGGCTGAAGGTGTTCTTTGGCTATGCGGCCGGTGTGGGAAAAACCTACGCCATGCTGGAAGAGGCCCACAGGGCCCAGGAGGCGGGCGTTGACGTAGTAGTGGGCTACGTGGAGCCCCATACCCGCGTGGATACCCTGGCTTTGCTGAAGGGACTGGAGGTGCTGCCCCCCAAACGGGTGCGCCATCGCGGTATCGGTCTTAAGGAGTTTGACCTGGATGCGGCGCTGCAGCGCCATCCGCAGGTGGTGCTGGTGGATGAGCTGGCCCACAGCAACGCGCCGGGGTGCCGTCACCGCAAGCGTTATCAGGATGTGGAAGAGCTGCTGCGGGCCGGCATCGACGTGTACACCACGGTGAACGTGCAGCACCTGGAAGGCGTGAACGACAAGGTGGCCGCCGTCACTTCGGTGGCGGTGAGCGAGAGGGTGCCCGACCGGCTGTTCGACGCCGCTGATTCGGTGGAGCTGGTGGATTTGGAGCCGGCCGAGCTGATTGAGCGGCTGCGGGCCGGCAAGGTGTACGCTCCCGAGCGGGCCGCGTGGGCGCTGGAGCACTTCTTCTCCCGTTCCAATTTGGGGGCGCTCCGCGAAATTGCCCTGCGCCGCGCCGCCGACCGGCTGGGGCGCGACCGCCGTCAGGCCAGCGAGCCCCGCTCCGCCGGCGCCGATGACGTGCTGGTGCTGATTGCCGGCGAAGGGCCGCAGGCGCGGGTGGTGCGCGCCGCGGCATCTCTTGCCGAAGCGTCTGGCGGTACCCTGGTGGCCCTGGCGGTGGAGCCTTCCGAAGACAATGGCCAAACCGATGCGGAAAATGCCCAGATGCGGGAAGCGCTGGCGCTGGCCGAGCAGCTGGGGGCCCGCGTTGTTACCCTGACCGGGGACGACCCGGTGCAGCCGGCGGCGCTCTACGCGGCTTCGGCTGGCATTCGCCATATCGTGGCGCCGGCCACGCGGCAGCGGGCCGGGTGGCTGCCCCGCAAAGACCTCGTGTACCGTCTGCGCCGCGCCGCCCCCGAGGCCACAGTTACCGCGGTGCCGGCGTTGGATGCCCCGACGGCTTTGGCCAGCACGGGGGTGGTGACCGGCTTTCGCCCCACGGCCGCCGATGCTGCTCGCGCCGCCGCGGCGGTGGTGCTGGCAACGGCCGTGAGCCAGATTGCCTGGATGGTGAGCCCTGCCACGTCGGTGATTCTGATGGTGTATCTGCTGGTGGCGCTGCTGCTGGCCACCCGGGCCGACGGCTTTTTGTATGCGGTGCTGGTGGCCCTGGGCAGCGTGGTGGCCTACAGCTTCTTTTTCACCGCGCCGCGGTTCACCTTCCATGCTTATGGAATGTCGGCGCCGATCATTTTCACGTTTCTGCTGATAGGAACGTTAGCGTCGTCGTCTTTGGCCATTCGTTTGAAGCGGCAGGCGGCCCAAGCCACCCGCCGTTCCTACCGCACTGAGGTGCTGCTGGAGAGCACCCGCATGCTGCAAAGCGCCACCAGTTTGCAGGGGTGCCTGGAAGCGGCGGCGGTGCAGGTGGTGAAGATTTTGGATTACCCGGTGGTGATGTACGAAGCGGATGCCACAAGCCCCGGCGGCCTGCGCCCGCCGCGGGTGTACGACGGCCCGAAGGGGGAGGGGCGCGTTGTGGACACAGCGGCCCTCACCACGCCGGCCGAGGCGGCGGTGGCCGCATGGGTGGCCGCCAACGGCGAGGCGGCCGGCGCCGGCACCGACACGCTGCGGGAGGCCCGTTGCCGCTACGTGCCCATCCGCGGCAAGGATGCCGTGTGGGGCGTGGCGGGGCTGGTGCTGGAAGGCAATGACGACCTGGGCCCCTTCGAGCACAACCTGCTGGCGGCCTTGCTGGACGAATGCGGCCAGGCAGCCGAGTCGGTAGCACTGGCCCGCCGCCACCGCGACCTCACCATGAAGGCGGAAAAAGAAGCGCTGCGCACCAATTTGCTGCGCTCCATCTCCCACGACCTGCGCACCCCGCTTACCAGTATTTCCGGCGATGCCGACATGCTGCTGGCCGATGAAGGGGCTTTGAGCCCCCAGCAGCGGCGCCGCCTGGAGACCGACATAGCCGAAGATGCGGCGTGGCTGATTGGCCTGGTGGAGAACCTGCTGTCGGTAACGCGGCTGGACGACGGCGATGTGCAGGTGCAGCTGCAGCCAGAGCTGGTGGCCGATGTGGTGGCCGAAGCGCTGCGTCACGCAAGTCGCCGCATTGCCGATCACCAGCTGGAAGTGCTGATGGATGATGAGCTGCTGATGGCCCAGATGGATGGCCGCCTTATCGTGCAAGTGCTGGTGAATCTGGTGAACAACGCCATCGCCTACACGCCGGCCGGTTCCACCATTACGGTGTCGGCGCAGGCGGAAGGCGCGCGGGTGCGCTTTTGCGTGGCCGACAACGGCCCGGGCATTGCCGATGGCGAAAAGACGCGGGTGTTCGACCTGTTCTACCACGGCGCCTCGGCGGTGATGGGGGCGCGGCTATCTGATAAGGCCCCCCTTCCCGGTGTGACACGCCCGGCCGGGGAGGGGGGCGATGCCCGCCGCGGCATGGGACTGGGGCTGGCGCTGTGCCGGTCTATCCTGCGGGCCCATGGCGGCGACATGCATTTGACAGACGCCCAGCCCCACGGCTGCGTGTTCACGTTCTATCTGTCGGTGGTCAGCGTGACCGACGGGGCCATGCCCTGTCATGGCCCGCTCGATGCAGAGAAGGAAGAAGGAGAGGCGCGCGATGGCGCAGATAAGTGACGGTGTGATTTTGGTGGTGGAGGATGACGCCGCAGTGCGCAATTTGGTTGCCACGGCGTTGGACGTGCACGGCTATCGCCACCGGGAGGTGGCCAGCGCCACCGCCGCGTTGCTAGAGCTCACCAGCGCCGCCGACGTGAATCTGGTCATCCTTGACCTGGGGCTGCCCGACCGCGATGGCGTCGAGGTGATAGGGGCGCTGCGGGGCTGGTCGCGCATTCCGGTGATCGTGCTTTCCGCCCGCCAGGAAGATGCCGATAAGGTGACCGCTCTAGATGCCGGCGCCGACGACTACCTCACCAAACCCTTCTCGGTGGAAGAGCTGTTAGCGCGGGTGCGGGTGGCGTTGCGGCGGCAGGCCGGCGAGGCTCCGGCCGCCAGCGCCCAGCCGGCCCAGTACCGCAACGGCCCGCTGGCCATCGACTTCGAGGCCGGCGTGGCCACTCTGGATGGCGAAGAGTTGCACCTCACCCCCATCGAGTACAAGCTGCTGGTGCTTTTGGCCCGCAACACCGGCAAGGTGCTCACTCGCAACTACATCCTGAAAGAGGTGTGGGGCAACGCAGTGGCATCGGATTTGCCCAGCCTGCGGGTGTTCATGGCCACGCTGCGCAAAAAAATAGAGCCCTCCCCGGAGGGCCCTCATTTCATTCAAACCCATGTGGGCATTGGCTACCGCATGCTGCGGGTGGAAGACGGTCGCCCTTAAACCTGGAACAGCAGCGAACCATAGGTAAGGCCGGCGCCGAAGCCCACCAGGATCACCTTGTCGCCTGGCTGTGCCTTCCCGTTGTCCAGCGCGTCTGCCAGCGCCATCAGCACGCTGGAGGCGCTGGTGTTGCCCACCTCCTCGATGGAAACCTGGAAGCGGTCCATATCCACCCCCATCTTTTTGGCAGCGAAGCGGATGATGCGTTCGTTGGCCTGATGGGGCACGATGCAGGCCACATCGTCCAATGAAACGCCGGCCCGCTGGCACACCTCGTCCACCGCTTCGGCCATGGCGGTGGCGGCGAACTTGAACACCTTTTGCCCTTGCATGGAGATGAAGGGGTTGAAGGCGTCGCCGCTGTTTTCGGGCGCCTCAAGCCCGGCGATCACCACCACCGGGGCCGGTGCGCCCCCTTGCCCGAAGGGGAAGGTGGAGCTGTCGTACACGGTGTCGCAGGCCAAATACAGCTGGCTGTCATCGATGTTGCGCAGGTAACTGGCCAGGATGCCCGGCTGCTGCGGCCGCCAGGAAAGCACGGCGGCGCCGGCCCCGTCGCCGAACAGCACGCAGGTGGCGCGGTCGGTCCAGTCCACGATGCGGCTCAGGCAATCCACCCCAATCACCAGGGCATTTCTGATGGGGTTGCGGCTGCTGCCGCTGCCGGCCATGCTGGCCTCCATCATGGCCGATGCCACATCGGTGCCAAAAATGCACCCGGAGCAGGCGGCGTTCAGGTCGAAGGCAACAGCGTTTTCCAGCCCCATTTCCGCCTTCACCAGGCAGGCCTGGGAGGGGATGATGGCATCGGGGGTGATGGTCATGCAGATGAGCAGGTCCACGTCGGCTGGCTGAAGCCCGGCTTTCTCCAGCGCCGCAGCGCCGGCTTGGGAGGCCAGGCTGGTGGTGGTTTCGGTGGTGGCCACGTGGCGGCGGCGGATGCCGGTGCGCTCCACAATCCATTCGTCGTTGGTTTCCACCAGCTTCGCCAGGTCGTCGTTGGTTACCGTGAGCTGGGGAAGGGCCTTGCCCCAGCCGGTTATGGTGCATCCCATGGACAGCTTCCTTTTCCCGTGCGCAAAGCTGCCGCTTGCCGGGCAATGGGTGCGCATCGATGGTAGTTTGCGAATCATATGAAAGGCTCTCGGAAAAGTGGCGCCGTTTGCCGTTGGGGCTTTCTGCGTCGCGTTCCGTTGGGTTATATTAACATGTTGATTGTTCAACAAATCAAAAACACGGTGAAAGGAGCCGTTCATGGCAACCATCGACACAGTGCGCGAAGTTCTGGTAGAAAACCTCGACCTCGATCCCGAGGCCATTACCGCCGAGGCCACCATGGAGGGCCTGGGCATCGACTCCCTGGACATGGTGGAGCTGGTGTGCGACATCGAGGAGCGCTGCGAAATCGAGTTCGGTGAGCCGGAAGGCCTCACCACCATCGGTGACATCGTGGCCCACATCGATTCCCTGAAATAAGGCCTGCCTTTATGAAAACCCGCGTAACTGAGCTGCTGGGCATCGAGGCCCCCATCATCCAAGGGGGCATGGCCCGCATCGCCGACGCTTCGCTTGCCGCTGCGGTGAGCGAAGGGGGCGGCCTGGGCATCATCGCCGGCGGCGGCGCCTCTCTGGAGTGGATGACCGAGCAGGTGCAAAAGGCCCGCAGCCTTACCAGCAAGCCCATTGGCGTGAACATCATGCTGATGGACCCCCAAGCGGCCGACCTGGCCCGCCTGGTGTGCGAGATGGGGGTAGAGGTGGTAACCACTGGTGCCGGCAGTCCCGTGGACTTCTTGCCTCTGTGGAAGGAAGCCGGCATCAAGGTTATCCCCGTGGTAGCCACCACCGCCCAGGCCAAGCGCATGGAGCGGCTGGGGGTGGACGCCGTGGTGGCGGAAGGCACCGAATCGGGCGGCCATGTGGGCGAGCTGACCACCATGGCGCTGGTGCCCTCGGTGTGCGCGGCGGTGTCCATTCCGGTTATCGCGGCGGGTGGCATTGCCGATGGCCGCGGCATCTGCGCCGCCTTTGCCCTGGGGGCCGAGGGCGTGCAGATGGGCACTCGCTTCCTCACGGTGGACGAGTGCACGGTGGCCGACGAGTACAAGCAGTTCGTGCTGAAGGCGAAGGATTCCGACACCATGGTGATCGGCCGCGGCAGCGGGCATCCGGTGCGCTGCCTGAAAAACCCCTTCGCCCGCAAGGTTCGCGTTCTGGAGACAGATCTGGCCAGCAACGGCGCCGAGATCGAGGCCATGCACCTGGGGGCGCTGCGGCGCGCGGTGAGCGGCGATGTGGCCAACGGCACGGTGATGGCCGGCCAGGTGGCGGCCCTGGTAAGCGAGCGGGAAACCGCCGCCGAGGTGATTGCCCAGCTGGTGGCCGAAGCCGAAGCGCTGGGGGGCATGGGGCTGGATGCCCTGGCCGCCTTGAACGCCCGTCGCGAACGGCTGCTGAACGCGAGTGGAACAGGGGAGGAATAGACCTGTGGCCAATAGGGAAAGCGCCCCGCTGGGGGCTTGCGGCCAGGGAAGCGATTCCCTGGCCCCCTTAGTTTTAGAACCGGGATGCCCGGTGTTCATGGCTTCGGGGCAGGGGTCCCAGAAGCCGGGCATGGGGGCGTCGCTTTTGGATGTGCCCGAAGTGGCCGAAACCTTCCAGTGCGCCTCCGACGTGCTGGGGCGCGATGTGGCCGCCATCGCTTTGGCCGAGGGCCCGGAAGGGGCCGAAGCCCTGAACGACACCAGGAACGCCCAGGCGACCATCGCCACGTTGTCCATCGGCATCGGGCGGGCGCTTATGGCCCGCGGCGTGCGGCCGGCGGCCCTGCTGGGTTTCTCGCTGGGACAAATCAGCGCGTTGGCGCTGGCGGAGATGGTGTCGCTGGAAGACGCCTTCCGCATTTTGGACGTGCGTTCCGCTGCCATGGCCGAGGCAGCCGCTGCGGCGCCGGGTGCCATGAGTGCGCTTTTGAAGGCGGACGAGGCCGGCGTGCAGGCCCTGTGCGAAGCCTGCGCCCAGGGGGACACCCTGGTGGCTGCCAACTTCAACGCGCCGGGGCAGATTGTGATTTCCGGCACAGCTGATGCGGTGGCGCGAGCGGAAGAGGCCTGGAAGCAGCAGGGGGGCCGTGCCAGCCGCCTTGCCACGGCCGGCGCCTTCCACAGCCCCATGATGGCGGAGGCGGCGCAGCAGTTTGGCCAGTTCTTGGCCACGGTGCCCTTTGCCGAGCCGGTAGTGCCGCTGGTGTGCAACACCGACGCGGCCCTGGTGGACGCGGCCACGGTGCGCCAACGGTTGGTAGACCACCTCACCCATCCGGTGCTGTTCTCCCAAAGCGTGCAACGGCTATGCGCGGCCGGTGCCAGCACCTTCGTGGAGGTGGGCTTCGGTGGCGTGCTGAGCGGTTTGGTGAAGCGCATCGACAAGGAAGCGGCCCGTTTCTGCGTGCAGGACAGCGGCAGTTTCGACGACTATCTGGCCCAGACGGCCGGTGTGTAAGGCCTGATGGAAGGCTAGTTAAGGAGAAGGCTCATGACGGATGTGCCCAACAGAGCGCCGGTGGCGCTGGTAACCGGCTCCAGCCGCGGCATTGGCCTGGCCATTGCCCAGGCGCTGGCGGCCGACGGGTTTTCGGTGGCCCTGAACTGCTCGAACGAGGGCGGCCTTGAGCGCTTGCAGCAGCAAGCGCAGGCGATAGCCCAACAGTTTGGCGTGGCCACGGCGGCGCTGGCCAGCAACGTGGCGGTGGCGGACGAGGCCAAGGCCCTGGTGGAGGCCACGGTGGCCCAGCTGGGGGGCTTGGACGTGCTGGTGAACAACGCCGGCATCACCCGCGACGGCCTCATCGCCCGCATGGACGAGGCGGATTTCGACGACGTGATTGCCGTGAACCTGAAGGGCACCTTCAACTGCTGCAAGGCCGCCACCAAGGTGATGATGAAGCAGCGGAGCGGCTGCATCGTGAACATGAGCAGCGTGGTGGGGCTTTCCGGCAACGCGGGGCAAGTGAATTACGCCGCATCGAAGGCGGGCGTGGTGGGGCTCACCAAAACCCTGGCGAAGGAGCTGGCGCGCCGCAACATCCGCGTGAACGCCATTGCCCCCGGCTACATTTCCACCGACATGACCGGCGCCCTCAGCGACCAGCAGCGGGAGGCCATCACCTCCCACATCGGGCTGGGCCGTTTGGGGCAGCCGGAGGACGTGGCGGCCGTGGTGGCCTTCCTTGCCAGTCCGGCGGCTTCCTACATTACTGGCCAGGTTATTTCTGTAGACGGAGGTTTGGCCCTATGAGCAACAACACGGTAGAAACCCGTCGCCCCGACGGCACCCACCGCGTGGTGATCACCGGCATGGGGGCGGTGTCCCCGGCCGGCGTGGGGGTGGAGGCGCTGTGGGATGCGCTGATGGAGAAGCGCTGCTGCATCGGCCCCATCACCCGCTTTGACAACGAGGGATTTGCGGTGAACTTCGCCGGCGAAATTCCCGATTTCGACCCGGTGGAGCATGGCCTTTCCAAGAAGGAGGCGCGCCGTTTCGACCGCTTCGTGCAGTACGCCATCGTGGCGGCCGATGAGGCGCTGGCCCAGGCGGGCCTGAACATGGAGGCGGAAGATGCCACGCGGGTGGCCATCGCCTTCGGCACTGGCATCGGCGGCTGCGACGAGTTCCAAAAGGGCTGCGACGCCCTGCGGGAAAAGGGCCCCAACCGGGTGAACCCGCTGTTCGTGCCCACCATGATCGGCAACATTGCCGCCGGTAATCTGGCCATTCGCTACGGTATGCGCGGCGAGTGTCTGAACGTGGTTACCGCCTGCGCCACCGGCGCCCACAACATCGGCACCGCCCTGCGCGACATCCGCCACGGCTACGCCGACGCGGCCTTGGTGGGAGGTTCCGAGGAGTCCATCTCGCCGGTGTGCATCGCCGGCTTCACCAACCTGGGAGCCCTGTCCAAGGCGGACGATCCCGCCTGCGCGTCGCTTCCCTTCGACGCCCGTCGCCAAGGGTTCGTGGCGGGGGAGGGGGCCGGCGCCCTGGTCATCGAGTCGCTGGAGCATGCCTTGGCTCGCGGCGCCCAGCCGCTGACAGAGATTACCGGCTTCGGCTCTACTGGCGACGCCTACCACATGACCGCGCCCGACCCCGAGGGCGCCGGCATCCTGCGGGCGATGGAAGACGCCCTGCGGGAAGGGGGCTTTACCGCCGACGACCTTGGTCACGTGAACGCCCATGGCACCGGCACCCCCGCCAACGACAAAACCGAGGCCCACGCGGTGCAGCAGCTGTGCGGCCCCGAAAAGGGCGCCGCGGTGCCAGTTACGTCCATCAAGGGGGCCATCGGCCACACGCTGGGGGCCGCCGGCGCGCTTGAGGCCATCGTGTGCGCCCTTTCGGTAGCGCGCGATACCGTGCCTCCCACCACCGGTTTCGCCGAGGCGGACGAAGAATGCGCCGTGAATGTGGTGACCGAGCCCCTCACCGGCGTGCGCCAGAAGGTGGCCCTTTCCAACTCGCTGGGCTTCGGCGGCCATAACGCCTGTTTGGCCTTCAGCCCGTACCCGGCCCAATAGCACCTGCGGGCGCCGGCAGCACCGGCGCCCTTTGTTTCGCTTCCCGAAAGGAGCAGCTGTGGAGATTACGTACCCCTGCGGTCGTGAGGAAATAGAGGCGGTGCTGCCCCATCGCGCGCCGTTTGTGTGGGTGAGCCGCGTGCTGGCCTGCGAGCCGGGCGTATCGGTGACGGCCGAGTTGGACGTGCCAGCCGATTTGCCGCTGTTTTCCGGCCACTTTCCCGATTACCCGGTGCTGCCGGGGGTGATCATCATGGAGGCGCTGGCCCAGGCGGCGTCGTTCTCGCTTTTGGTGGAGCGCGGGGCCGAGGGGGCCATCGGCTTTCTGGCGGGCATCGACAAGGCGAAGTTCCGCCAGCAGGTGCGCCCGGGCGACACGGTTACGCTGGAAGCAGAGATCGTGAAGTCGTCGCACCGGCTGTGCGTTGCGGAGGTGAGGGCGTCGGTGGACGGGCGCGTGTGCGCCACCGCTACCCAGAAGTACATCTTGGCCAACGGGGATGCGGCCCAGTCCGCCCCCGAAGGCTCGCAAGCTTAATGCGGTGAGGTAAGTGCCGAAGCAATACGTTGACATAGTTCCTGAACAGCAAGCGGTTGCGGCGTCCGTCGCCGAGGAGGTGCGCGCCCCGGAGGCGCCGCAGCCCGGCGACGGCTCGCTGCTGGTTTCCATGGCGGGAGTGATTGCCGAGCAGTTGGCGAAGGCCCAGCACGGACGGCCCCGCGTATTGGTGATGGCCCAGGGCAAGATGGCCCGCCGGTCGTTGGCGGCCATTCGCGAAACTGGCGTGTGGACCGTGGTGCCGCAGGCAGGCGACTGGCGGCTGGACATCAACCCCAAGCTGGCCGACGAGGCGGTGCGCTTGGGGCAGAAGCCGTTGCGGCAGCTTTTCTACAACGCTTACGCGGTGTTGCAGGCGGCCCAAGAGGCGCAGGTGTGCGCGGTTTTCCTGGACGGCCCCTGCGCGTTTTTGGCCAGCGACAACCGTTTCCTGAGCCGTGCCGCTGAAGCGGGCATTGGGGTGTTCGCCGCTTTTGAAGACGATGTGACCCGCCAGTATTGGACCGAGCGGGTGCCGGCGGCCGCCGATGTGCCGGGCGCGCCGCAGCCCACCTGGTGGCGCACCTGCCATTCCTGCAAGCTCACCTTCGACGATGCCCAGTTCGTGGCCAACGACTACCATTGCCCCCACTGCGGCACGCTGGACCGTATGGGCTCGCGCGAACGCATCGACCTCATTTTGGACGATGGCGTGTTCGAGGAGTGGGACACCGACCTGCCCGACGCCGACCCGCTTTCCTTCCCCGGCTATGGCGAGAAGGTGGCGGCGCAGCGGGCGAAAACCGGCTTGCACGAGGCGGTGGTGTGCGGTTTCGGCCACATTGGTCGCGTGCCCTGCGCCTTCGGCTGCATGGATTCTGGGTTCTTCATGGGCTCTATGGGCTCGTTTGTGGGGGAGAAACTCGCTCGCCTGTTCGACCGTGCCACCGAGCAGGGGCTGCCGGTGGTGGTGTTCTGTGCCTCTGGTGGCGCCCGCATGCAAGAAGGGCTGGCTTCGCTTATGCAGATGGCGAAGGTGTCGTGCGCCATCGAGCGCCACAGCCGCGCCGGCCTGCTGTTCATTTCGGTGCTCACCGATCCCACTACCGGTGGCGTGACGGCATCGTTTGCCACGCTGGGGGACGTGATTTTGGCCGAGCCGAAAACCCTTATCGGTTTCGCCGGCCAGCGGGTGATTCGCGACACCATCAAACAAGAGCTGCCGGAAGGCTTCCAAACCGCGGAGTTCGCGCTGCAGCACGGGTTGATCGACGCCATTGTGGAGCGCACCGAAATGCGCCGCGCCATCAAAACGCTGTTGCGGCTGCACTGCGGCACCCCGCCGCATCCGGAGGAAGAGGCGGACGAAGTGCTGAAGGCGGGCGCCCAGGCCCCCTTGAGCGAGAAGGACCGCCGCAAGCTGGAGCGCCATGCCCAGCGGGAACTGCGACGCGCCGGTTTGAAGGGCGCTCCCGAGCCCGGCAGTGCCTGGGAGCGGGTGCAGCTGGCCCGCAACGTGCACCGGCCCACGGCCCTTACCTACATCAGCGGCATTACCGAGAGCTTCTTCGAGCTGCACGGCGACCGCGCCTTCGCCGACGACGAGGCCATTGTGGCGGGCGTTGGCATGGTGGGCGGCCAGCCGGTTACCATCATCGCCCAGGAGAAGGGCTCCAACCTAAACGACCGCATCCGTCGCAACTTCGGCTGCCCCATGCCGGAGGGTTACCGCAAGTCGGCGCGGCTGATGCAGCAGGCCCAGAAGTTCGGTCGCCCCATTGTGTGCCTGGTGGACACCCAGGGCGCCTTCTGCGGCACCGAGGCGGAGGAGCGCGGCCAGGGCAATGCCATCGCCGAGAACCTGAAGCTGATGGCCGGCCTCACGGTGCCGGTGGTGAGCGTGCTTCTGGGAGAGGGCGGCAGCGGCGGTGCGCTGGCGCTAGCGGTTTCCAACCGCGTGGCTATGCAGGAGAACGCGGTGTACTCCATTTTGTCTCCCGAGGGCTTCGCTTCCATTTTGTGGAAAGACGGCAAGCGCGCCCCCGAAGCGGCCGAAGTGATGCAGATGGACGCCGCCCGCGTGTTTGAGCTGGGGTTTGTGGACGAGGTGCTCTCGGAAGGGGAGGGCCCGGCCCACGAGAACCCGGAGGAAGCGGTGGAAAACGTGCTGGCCTACCTGGAGGAGGCCCTCGCGGAAATGGCCCCTCTTTCGCCCGAAGAGCTGGTAACTCAACGCCAAGCCCGCTTCGCCCAGTTCTAACCCACAACAGCCAGCGTGCCAAGGGGACGTTCGCTTTCGTCACGTCATCATCGTAGGGCAGAGATTCTATCTCTGCCTTTTTCGCTTCCGGAGGGTGGGCCGACCCGGCAGGCCTGCGCTCGACGCTCCGCACGAGGGGAACTAACTCGCGCTGGCGCGCGAGTGGATTTCCCCTCTGCTCCGCTTGGCCGGACCTCGCTCCGACCTGCCGGGTCGGCCCAGCCAGCGTGCCAAGGGGACGTTCGCTTTCGTCACGTCATCGCGGGATAGAGATTCCGTCTCCGCCTATCCTTCCCCGCGGCGGCCCGTTTGGTAGGGTAGAATTCCCTTACTGACACACTGCGACGAGAGGAGCCCCATGGACCCCAACAAGCGACCGGACGATATACAGCGCATCACCACGCCCGAGCTGGCCCAAGCCTTTATCGACGAGCAGGTGGCCGC
>ERZ777306.1332-NODE-1332-length-39986-cov-7.099722_pt1 | contig 39986 bp, 28 predicted proteins | sample MGYA00374966_ERZ777306 | MGnify/ENA primary metagenome ERZ777306 (study PRJEB29329, sample SAMN06343882) | mouse gut metagenome | isolation source: Mouse cecum | place: Austria: Vienna | collected 2014-11-15 ... | reverse complement strand
TATCTGACACCCTAACTGCAAAAAATGTATCTGTTAAAACCCAATTAGGGTCAACCGTTTCTGCACTTGCATTGGAAACAACTTTCTCAAGCCATTCGTCATAAGAAACAATCTTATCAAACAATTCACTCCCATTGATTACCTGTTCCCCGAAATCATAATGTTCCTGCCGATATTCAAGCGCTTCATTCTTCCGTTCTAATGTCGGCTTTACAAGCCGTATTTTTTCGCATACCATCTATCAATTCCTCATTTTTATAAATATTAATTTTTAATAACAAAAGTTACTTTTTCATCCAATAACTCTTTAGGAACAGGCATAACATCCTAGTCACTATGTAGTGTTTAACTTTTCAGATTATGATTTCCATGCCATCATACGCAAATAAAATATTATCAAGCTCCTTTTCTAATACATTATAATAACCATATGATTTCCCCCATATTTCATCAATATGTGTGACTATAATCTTTTTTATTCTATAATAGTTTTTTAGTTCTGTAACCTCATCCAATGTTAATATTTCATCTTTCAATGGCGTGTCTATAAGTTTCGTTCCATCATTTAATATGCCATCATCAGAAACCATGCTTATAATCAAAATATCTGCATCAAAATATAAATCATTATGAGCAAAAGGTTTCGGATTGCAACAGGCATAGATAACCTTTTTTTCATGCTCTTTCAGAACATAAAAAGTGATATTTCGGCTTGGGTTATTGTTGATTAAGTCTATGTCAATATTATCTATTTTTATATGCGGTGTTTCATTAACAGAAATACAATGAAGAACGTCACCATAATATTTAAAGCAGTCACGGTTCATTTGGTTTATATCTCTAATGACCTCTGGAAGAGCATAAAAGCCAATAGGCATACTCGTTCCTTTAATAAAGTCGCAGCCTATCTTTTCAACAATCCGAATACCCCTGACATGGTCTGGGTCACTATGGGAAATGGAAAGGTGCTTCACTTCCGATATTCTTTGTCTGTTGCAGGCTACCGCAATATCTTCGGGTGTGTCTATCAACATTTTTATATCGTCAATATACAGGCTTGGTCCTAACCGTTCATACCTGCCGCCTTTTCGTCTGGCTTCTTCACAAATTTTACATTTACAAAATGAACTCGGAATAATTGACATGCCACCGCTACCAATAATTTTTAATTTCAATGTTTTCACACCACCTTTTTACATTAATTGCAAGGAAAAATAATGCATTTTAATTCAAGTTAAAATGTTTAAATAATGTCGCTATCACTTCCGCTTTTCACTAATATTTTTCTTATTTCTTTTATTATTCTGGAAGGCGTTTCTTTATCCATAGGCATAAGTTTACTGTACATCCTTACACCTTGATACGAAAACACAATTAAATCGAATACTGCGGAAATATCCACTTCATTAAATTCATGTCTGTCCATCCCGTATTGTATTAGCTTCTTCCATGTATTGGCTGAAATTAAATATTGTTCATACAACGTATTATTCTGATTTGCAATATCAGGAATGCTAAAATACTCATAAATTGCTATGCTTAATGAAGATTGGCTGTCAAGCATTTCATTCTCGTACTTGTTTAAAATATCATCCAAAATAGTTACTGCCGAATAATTTTGTTCTATTCTTAAATCAATCTCATTATCCTGCTCACTAGTCATATCATCAATAATCTCCTGAAAGATTTGACGTATGCTTTCGTAATGGCAATACAACCCGCCTCTGCTTAGTTTTGCCACTTCGCAGATATCCTTCATTGTCACTTGTTTAAAACCTTTTTCTGCAAATAAAGAACAGGCACATTTCTTTATTTGTTTCCTTGTTTCCAGTCCTCTTTTATTCATAAACGCTCCCACTTTCCGACATGTATGTCTGAAATTATTATACGACACACATGTCGGAAAGTCAACAAAAGGAGGAAAAGACTTCTCCCTGCCGTCACCGACAATTATTTCAAAATAATCTCTTCCTCTATAATCTCCTTCGCACACGCCCTTTTATTATTGAGCCGTCCTGTCCATTCTAAGGAGTTTTCTTCCTTTAGTTGTTCTGTTATACCCTCTGCCTTTGCCTGCTTGCCCTCACCAATGAGCCCGGCCATGCCTTCTTTTACAAGATACTCTGCGCTTGCTTCGCATACTTCCAGCTTTTCATTCTTTTTGACAATTCGCTTCAGTACCACGTCACTGTAACACTTGATTACTTTGGTTCTCTTCACAGTTCTTGCCTCCCTTCTACTACATTTTTCATGGAACAAAAAGAGAGCGGTTACCCGCCCTCCCATAATTAATAAGCATTTCAATTCATCCATGTATACGTATAAGAGGAATTAACATAGAGCTTATAGCTGTCTGGAATTATCGTCTTATAATCTCTTCCATATGGCAACCGAAATTCCACATAATCTACCGTTCCCGGATTCTGTACATCTGCATAGCGATCATCGTATCCTACAATGCGTCCATCCTTATAATATACGACCGCCAAATTTGTATACGCATTCTTTTTCCCTACGTTCCTCACTTCTGCCATCACATTCTCATTTCCAAAATTAAAAATGCACTGTATATTAGAAGCATTCCCTATAATATTCGTAGCCTTTTCTACGCCCAGAGTAATATTATAGGAATTCCATGTATCATCTGCTTCCCACGCTCTTAAAGCACATTCACGTCCCGGTTCAAGAGCATAGCATGAGTCTTTGCCTTTAGCCACCATAATCGTTGCAGTTCCTTTTTTCTTTGCAGTGACCTTTCCTTTTTGTGTCACAGATGCAACAGACTTATTACTACTGCTCCAAGTCACCTTTAATTTTGTTCCGCTCACTTTAAGCTGCAACGTTTTCCCAACAGTCAAAGCTGCTGTTTTCTTGCTGATCTTTATGGCTGCCTCTGCTTTAGTCGGAACAAGACAACCAAAAGCAAAAACAGCATCATGCACAACAGCATCTTTTTCATTTTTTTAATTCACACTCTCCGTTTCTTGTTATTTTCTCCCATTTTACCATATAATTAATAATCTTTAAACCTTTTCACAGTTTTTACCTTTCCTTTCATGAAAAAATCAAGTACCAAAATACCACCAGCCATTTCTGACTGGTGGTATCTAATCGTTGTATTCAATATTCAGTTATCCATATTAGAAAAACTGTTTGGCAGGCGTGCCATTCTCCTGCATCTCTCAGGGTTTCCCCTTGTCAGTACCAGCGGCGTGTGGTTGACACGAAAATTTACCACCACAGGTATTTTCCTCTGTTATTGTATAAGCATTATAACTTTTTTATTCCCGACTATAAAGTATTTTCTTATTGCGCAAATATTTATCCCATTTTTTCTGTTCTATTTTTAAAAAAGGAATCATGGAATTTTTATATTCTTTCAAATCGTTCATAATCATATGGATATCTGTCTTTTATATCCTGAATCTGATTATCTTTAATAATCACTTCATCTGTCAAATATCACGTTATACACTTATAAATCTCTCTGTCAATCCTGCTTCTGATCTGAAATATGTGCGATTGTCGTTGACGGCACCACAGATTCCTGGACGGGTGTTTTTGCCTGGAAGCAGATCCGACATCAGGAATAATCGGCTATCAAGACAGACACAGACTTTCGATATCCGCAAGTTTTTCCTCGCATTGTATCTGAAAATAAGCAAAATCACTGCTTTACTTTTCACTCAAACTATGCTATTATAATTAGGCAATTTCAAAAACACCTGTAGCTCAGGGGATAGAGCAGTGGTTTCCGGTACCACGTGCCGGGGGTTCGAATCCCTCCAGGTGTGCTAAAAAGCAGCTTATAAAAGCTGCTTTTTTGTATGCAAAAAGAGGTGCCGGAAAATTATACCGAATAAGCTTCCCATGCCGTGAAAAGGCGTCCTTTCTGTCGTTGATAACGATATACGGATTCGCCCAGAATTTCTTCCGGAGCCACATGTTCCAGGTTAATCTCATGCACCATCTGATGTAATTCCTTGGGGTGAATCTCCTCTGATACCGGTACAATCATACATTCATGAATACTGCTTGGCAGAACAAAAAAATCACTCTCCAGTTTTTCTGCAATGGCTTCCAGTACCGGATGCAGAATAAGGTTAACAGCTCCATAACATCTTTGTGTATTCGTCAATACATACATAGGATAAAGAGGTTTTTCCTCTTTCGGCAAACTCCCAACCAGTTCTGCTAACATATCGCTAATTTCAATCAATTCATAGGGATAACATCGAATTGTATTGCTGATCGCTGCGTCATGAAGTTCCTTAAGATCTGTATCCCAAAGTTCCAGATGTGCATTTTGGATCAAAATATTCCCTTTCCCAATCAATGCATTTTCTACCGCACAATGATATACAATCGCCAAATCCAGAAATCTTTGATGCGGTACCCGTTCCAATAAATAAGAGTTTCTTTCATAATTTACAAGTTTGCATGAAATGCAATTCCTTACTTTTTCATAGTCTGTATAAAAGGATAAATCAATTGTTCCGCAGGTTTTCTTCTGCCTGTAAACTTCCAGTATTTCTTCTGCTATCGCCTCAAGCGTTTTACCTGCTTGATGTTCTTCATAGTATGGAGCCAGATCAATCACAGGTGCAATATTTCCTCCTGTCTGTTGTATCGTTATGCTGCCAGCTCCTTCTCTGTTGTTTTTCATCTGCTGCCCGATCGAAACCTTCGTCTCCCGGCCTGTTTTCTCCTGTACTGTAAGTTTGACTTGCTCCAAAAATTCTACGTACTCCAATAAACAACCACCCTTCTGAATATTTTTAAATCGGAAATTTGTGTGAACCACACAGTGATGCGCATATGCGCCAGAATTTTTCTTCTCTTACTATATCATTAATATTCACATATTGCAAGTAGTTATTTCTTTTTTGTTTAAACTTTTTTCTGAGACAAAAGTTACACAAGTGTTACTGCTGCTACTATATCATAAAAATCAAGGAACAACAAAATCCGTCTTACTTGTCACACATAGCCAATGATCTTTACGAGTCATTTAAGTATGCATAAAAAAACCGTGAATCTGATACTATGATCCAATTCACGGTTCTTATTTCATCTAATTCATATAAAACGCGCGTTCATATAAATAAAATACACGGAACATGCGTAATTATATCACTCCATACACAACAACCATATCGGCCGTTTCGTATCTGTTCTGAGCTTATACTCTAGACAGATACTCTCCTGTTCTCGTGTCAATCTTCAATTTATCGCCAGTCTCAACAAACAACGGTACGTATACAACAGCGCCTGTCTCAACGGTAGCCGGCTTTGTTGCGCCTGTCGCTGTATCACCCTTAAATCCTGGCTCTGTCTCCGTAACTTCAAGCTCTACAAAAAGAGGCGGCTCTACTGCAAATACATTGCCATTATGAGAACAGATCTTTACCATCTCATTTTCTTTTACGAACTTCAGTGCGTCGCCAATCGCATCCTGGTTCAGGGCAATCTGATCGTATGTCTCTGTGTTCATGAAATGGAACAGATCTCCGTCTGTGTAGAGATACTGCATCTCAACACGGTCGATACGAGCCTGCGGGAACTTCTCAGTCGGGCGGAACGTCTTCTCAACCACACCACCATTGATAATATTTTTTAATTTTGTTCTGACAAATGCAGCTCCCTTACCAGGCTTTACATGCTGGAATTCAATAATCTGATAAATATTTCCTTCCATCTCCAGTGTAACGCCGTTTCTAAAATCGCCTGCTGAAATCATTGCTATTATTCCTCCTTATATTTATCCAAACAGGATTTTCTCGAAATCACATTTAGAAAAGTCTGTTCTTTCCCTGTGGCAACATACACGCCTGTAATATTTTACCGTATCTGAACATTTTTTTCAACTGTTTTTTTAGAAAGCTTGACACACTCTTTTGCCCCTCATAAAATGAAATTAAATCCATTTTTACTTTACAAAATAATACACACAAAGAGGTATCTGACTATGATTATTAAACATGGACATATCTTTTCTCCCGGAACAAACGAACAGTTTGTTGCAGATCTTCGCATTACAGAAGATAGAATTACAGAAATCGGTACTTTAGAAGCACAGGAAGATGAAACCGTCATTGATGCCGCAGGCTGCCTGATAGCTCCCGGTCTGATTGATGTGCATGTCCACTTCCGTGACCCCGGTTTTACTTATAAAGAAGATTTGCACACGGGTGCATGCGCTGCCGCTGCTGGAGGCTTTACAACGGTTGTCTGTATGGCAAACACAAATCCGACTACCGATACAGAACAACGGTTAAGTGATCTTGTTGCCCGGGCCCAGCACGAAAAAATCCGTATTCTTTTCGCCGCTGCTGTCACAAAAGGGCTGAAAGGCATTGAGCTTACTGATTTTGAAGCGCTCGCGAAACATGGCGCAGCCGGTTTTACGGATGACGGAATCCCGCTTCTGGATGAAAAGCTGACAGAAACCGCCATGTTACATGCAAAAATGCTCGGCCTGCCGCTCTCATTCCACGAAGAACACCCTGCTTTCATTGAAAAAAGCGGCACACACCGTACCGCTCCTTCGATTGCAGAAGATATCATGGTTGCCCGGGACTGCATGCTGGCTCTGCACACTGGAGCTGTCATCAACATTCAGCATATCAGTTCCAAAAACTCTGTTGCACTCGTCCGCACCGCAAAGGCACTTGGCGCCAAAGTCTTTGCAGAAGCAACGCCGCATCATTTTTCCCTGACAGAAGAAGCAGTTGCACTTCATGGTACCTATGCCAAAATGAATCCCCCTCTTCGCACAGAGGAGGACCGACTCGCTATTATCGAAGGCCTGAAAGACGGTACGATTGATCTGATTGCCACAGACCATGCACCGCACAGCACACAGGAAAAGCACCAGGAAAACTTTTTCTCCTGCCCAAGCGGTATCATTGGCCTTGAGACCGCTTTACCGCTCGGTATCACAAACCTGGTTCAGCCGGGACATCTCACCATGATGCAGCTTCTTGAAAAAATGACAGTCAATCCTGCAAAGCTGTATTCCATAAATGGGATGGCTGTCCAGGACTCCTCTGCCCTTCTGACAGAAAAGACTGCCTCGTCCTTTTACGGCTCCATTCGTCCCGGCTGCGTTGCTGATCTTGTTATTTTCAATCCTCAGGAACGCTTCACAGCAGGAAATTATCAGTCAAAATCAGAAAACACTCCGTTTACCGGAATGGAACTCTCCGGTAAAATCAAATACACCATATGCGGAGGAAAAATTGTGTGGAGCTGACACAAAAAAGTATCATCAAATCTTTTTCTCACGTTCAGACAGCCAGGAGGCTTTTTCCAGTTTAAACAATTACACGCAGCAGGTGGCAGAAATTTTAAATTTTTCTGCCACCTGTTTCAACTATCCGAGTATTTCCCGAAGATCTTCCTCTGGCGTAGAGATAAGGGCAATATTAAATTTCTCTGTTAAAAAGTTCAGTACATTCGGAGAAATGAATGCAGGAAGCGTCGGTCCGAGCCGGATATTTTTAATTCCAAGATGCAAAAGCGTAAGCAAAATACACACTGCTTTCTGCTCATACCAGCTCAGCACCATACTGAGCGGCAAATCATTCACGCCACAGCCAAATGCTTCCGCAAGTGCCACCGCAATCTGAATAGCCGAGTAAGCATCATTACACTGGCCAATGTCCATTATGCGTGGAAGTCCGCCAATTTCGCCGAGATCCAGATCATGAAAACGGTACTTGCCGCAGGCAAGCGTCAGGATAATGCTGTCCGCAGGTGTCTGCTTTACAAACTCCGTATAATAGTTGCGTCCCGGCCTTGCTCCGTCGCATCCGCCTACCAGGAAGAAATGCCTGATCGCACGTGCTTTCACAGCATCAATCACTTTGTCTGCAACAGACAGAACCGTATGATGGCCAAAACCGGTCATCACCTTATTTCCGCCGTTGATTCCGGTAAAATGCATATCAGCTGAATAACCGCCAAGCTCCAGCGCTTTTTCGATGACAGGTGTGAAATCTTTCTCTGCTCCAATGTGCCTGATTTCCGGATAGGATACTGCTTCTGTCGTAAATACACGGTCAGAATAGCTTGCTTTCGGCGGCATCAGACAGTTTGTCGTAAACAAAACCGGAGCCGGAATATCCGCAAACTCTTTTTGCTGGTTCTGCCAGGCCGTACCAAAATTTCCTTTGAGATGAGAATATCTTTTCAGTTCCGGATACGCATGTGCAGGGAGCATTTCGCCATGCGTATAGACGTTCACGCCTTTCCCCTCAGTCTGTATCAGAAGCTGTTTGAGATCATACAAATCATGGCCTGATATCACAATAAACGGCCCTTTTTCAACAGATAATGTTACCTCTGTCGGAACGGGGTTCCCATACGTTTCCGTATTTGCTTTATCCAGCAGCGCCATACAGTTCAGATTGACCGCCCCTACTTCCATTACAATCGGTAGCAGTTCCTCCATTCCCCAATCCATACCAATGGCCAGAAGGGCCTTGTAGAAAAATCTGTTCACCTCTTTATCCGTATACCCGAGCACTGCTGCGTGGTAAGCATATGCTGCCATGCCCCGGATTCCAAATAAAATCAGTGATTTTAAAGAACGGATATCTTCATCCGCATTCCACACAAGATTCATGTCATAGTTGTCTGTCTTTCCGTAACCGGAATCACATGCAGGACAATCTGAAACAAATTTTTCCTTTTCTGACTTCACACGCTCCATAAGCGCCAGAATCGATTCGTTATTGAAATTGACATTCGTAAGGGTCGCAAACAGCCCTTCTATTACAACCTGATCTGCGGAAGAAGCTATGAGATTTTCCCTGCCCTTTGCTACACGGGCAAGCCCTATCAATGCGCCTGTCAACTCATCCTGCAATCTGGCCGTGTCAGCCTTTTTACCACAGACACCTGCCGCACCCGTGCAGCCTTTACACCCTGCCGTCTGTTCACACTGAAAACAAAACATTTTGTGATCCATTCTATTGTCCCTCCTGCTGTTATAATCTTAGCATGATTTACCAAAGGTTTTCCTTGACCTTCTGGTTCGATTGTAATACAATACAAGAAACAATTCAGTTGTTTTTACAACAGAAATGAGGTTTTTATGGATAAATATTTGCCAGTTCTGAAACGGACACAGCTTTTTTCCGGAATAGGAGAAAAAGAAATCACAGCCATGCTTCATTGTCTGCAGGCAAAACTTCATACCTATGAGAAAGGGGAATCTGTATTTCGACAGGGGGAATACTTAAATGATATCGCAGTCCTGGTTCATGGCAGTCTGCACATTCAAAGAGATGATTATTGGGGGCATCACAGTATTATCAACACGATCCATGTGGGAGAAATGTTTGGTGAAGCCTACGCTGCACCTGACAGTGGAGCAATTCTGAATGACGTGGCAGCAATAGAAGACAGTGCCATTGTACTCTTTGATATCAACAAAATACTGACGACCTGCCCCTCTGCCTGCAAATTTCATTCAACAGTTATAAAAAATCTGTATTTTGCCATATCTGCCAAAAACAGGAGCCTGATGCAAAAGCTCAGCCATATGAGCAACCGTTCCACACGTGAAAAGCTCATGTCGTACCTGTCAGAAGAAGCAAAAAAACAAAACAGCAGTACCTTTTCCATCCACTTTAACCGCCAGCAGCTTGCTGATTTTCTGTCCGTTGACCGAAGTGCAATGTCAAATGAACTGTGCAAAATGAGGGACGAGGGACTGCTCCAATTTCATAAAAATAATTTTACACTGCTGGAATAAAAACAGAAACATACGGAACCGGCGGCAAATGCTCCTGTCATTACTGCCGCCCACTCTTCCATTTTAATATATCATCCAGCCGTTCTTTTACTTCTTTTTCCCTGCCCTGAACCGTGGGCTCATAATATCTGCGCCCTGCCAGAGAATCCGGCAGACACTGCATCTTTGTCAGCTTTTCCTGCGTATCGTGCGCATACTGATAGCCTTCTCCGTAATGCAGCTCTTTCATGAGATTGGTCGGGGCATTACAGATCTGCAGCGGAACCGGCTCTGCCGGCATTTCCCGGATATCCTTTTTACACGCCTCACAGGCAAGGTAAAGCGCATTCGATTTCGGAGCCATGGAGAGATAAACCACCGCATGGGTCAGATGCACATCGCATTCCGGCATCCCGAGAAAATGACACGCCTGATACGCCGCCACAGCTACCCGCAGCGCTTCCGAATCCGCTATGCCGACGTCCTCACTTGCAAAACGAATCAACCTGCGCGCAATGTAAAGGGGTTCTTCTCCTCCATCCAACATCCGGCACATCCAGTAAACGGCGGCGTCCGGATCACTGTTCCGCATCGACTTATGCAGCGCAGAAATCAGATTGTAGTGACTTTCTCCATTTTTATCGTACAGAAGCGACCGCCTGTTCATACATTGTGCCAGCACGTCCTCCTCCACACATAGAATGCCGCGCTCATCCATTCTGCCATTAAGCACGGCCATTTCCAGCGTATTCAAAGCCGTTCTCGCATCTCCGTTTGAAAAACCGGCAATCATCGAAAGTTCCTCTTCGCTGATCGAAATTTCCAGGTTCCCAAAACCCTTCGGGCTTTTCAGCGCATGCTCAAGCAGGCGCAGCAGATCTTCCGCTTCCAGCGCCTTCAAAATAAATACCTTGCACCTGGACAGCAAAGCTGAATTAATCTCAAAAGAAGGATTTTCCGTCGTTGCACCGACCAGAATCACACTCCCCTTTTCCACCCAGGGCAAAAATGCATCCTGCTGTGCTTTATTAAAACGGTGAATCTCATCCGCAAATAACAGAGTCCGGATTCCATACCGCCGGTTGTTCTCTGCCTGCTGCATCACTTCCTTGATCTCTTTGATTCCGCTTGTCACTGCGCTGAATTCTACAAATTCCGCCCGCGTCTGCTTTGCAATGATTCTGGCCAGCGTCGTCTTCCCTACCCCCGGAGGTCCCCAGAAAATCATGGAAGAAATCTGGTCCTGTTCAATCAGACGGCGCAATATTTTTCCTTTCCCGATCAGATGCTGCTGTCCCATATACTCATCCAGGCACTCCGGCCGCAGCCTGCTCGCCAGCGGTGACAGCTGCTCCCTATCATCAAATAAGCTCATCTGTCCCATCATACCGTTCATCCTCCCCGTTTCTTGCATTACTTGTTATTCCGTCAGCCGCGAAACAGCGCCTGAAATCATTTCCCAGATCCCGTCTTATATTTTCGCTTGTAAAAATACAGAACAATCCGCTCGAGATACCGCTTCAGCACAATCTGAATCTCCTCCTTCGGATGAATCGGCTTCACCAAAATCGAATAAATGCCAGCGCGATTCGCCCCATACACATCCGTAAAAAGCTGATCTCCGACAAACAGCGTGCTCTTTAAATCCGTTTGCATCAATTCCATAGCCCTCCGATAATTTTTTACCGACGGCTTATGCGCATTCTCAATAAAATGCACCTGAATCTCTTCATTAAACATCTCCACACGGGGCCTCTGATTATTTGAAAGCAGACAGCACGAAAATCCCAGCCTCTTCAAACGGTCAAACAACTCCTTCGCCCTTTCATCCGCCGGCGCCCCATGCGGCACCAACGTATTATCAATATCAAAAATAATCCCCCGATACCCCTTCCGGTAAAACCCTTCAAAGTCTATCTCATATGTAGAATCCAGATATTCCTTCGGGTAAAATGCCTGCAGCATAGCTTCTCCTCTCCATTTTTCCACATAAAAAATATAAAACAAACAGTACTTACACCGCAAAATCAAACAACGACAACTGATTCGTTTCCGGCAAATGTGATAAAATCTTTAAATCCGAAAGCAGCGCCGTAACCGTTTTTCCAACCTTTGTCCTTGTCTGAAAATCATCCTTTGAAAGAAATTTCCCGTCCTTTGCCGCATCCACAATCGCTGCCGCCGCCTTGTCTCCAAGGCCTGAAATAGAACTCAGAGACGGCATAATCTTTCCGTCAATCACCTGAAAACGCACAGCCTGTGCCTGATAAATATCAATCGGCAGAAATTCAAATCCACGGGCATACATTTCCAGCACGCTCTTCATGTCTTTATACGTATCCTGTTCCTTTTTGCTCAAGGTATCCATCCGTTTTTCATAATCGTGCATATGAAACAGCAGCTTTTCCTTGCCAAGACACATCAGCTCATAATCAAACCCTGACGCACGGATACTGAAATATGCCGCATAATAAGCCAGAGGATAATTAATCTTGCAGTATGCAATTCGCCACGCCATCATAACATATGCCGCCGCATGTGCTTTTGGGAACATGTATTTGATTTTCTTACACGACCAGATGTACCACTCCGGCACATCATGCGCCCGCATTTCCTTCTCCCAGTCCGGTTTCAGTCCCTTGCCCTTTCGCACGCTCTCCATAATCGTAAAGGACTGCTCACTGTCCAGCCCCTTGCCAATCAGGTAAATCATAATATCGTCACGTGTACAGATCGCAGTAGAGATTGTGGCCTTTCCCTCCTGAATGAGCGTTTGCGCGTTGCCGAGCCATACATCCGTTCCGTGCGCCAGCCCCGCAATCCGCACAAGGTCAGAAAAATGCGTCGGCTTTGTGTCAATGAGCATCTGCATGGCAAACTCTGTACCAAACTCCGGAATCCCCAGAGAACCAAGCGGAACGCCGCCCATATCCTCCGGAGTAATTCCCAGCGCCTCCGTACTGGAAAATAATGACATAACTCCCTTATCGTCAAGCGGTATCTTTTTCGCGTCAATACCGGTCAGATCTTCCAGCATACGAATCATGGTCGGATCATCGTGTCCCAGTATATCGAGCTTCAGAAGATTATGGTCAATTGAGTGATAATCAAAATGCGTTGTCACGATATCCGTCGTCATATCGTTTGCCGGATGCTGAACCGGGGTGAACGAATAGATCTCCTCTCCCACCGGCAAAACGATAATACCACCCGGATGCTGGCCCGTCGTACGCCGCACGCCGACGCACCCCTGCACAATACGGTCAATTTCACAGTTACGCTTACGCTGCTCCCTCTCCTCATAGTATTTCTTTACATACCCAAATGCCGTCTTATCAGCCAGGGTACCGATTGTTCCGGCACGGTACGTCTGTCCGGCTCCAAAAATAACCTCCGTATATCGGTGAGCCTTACTCTGATACTCACCCGAAAAATTCAAATCAATATCCGGTTCCTTGTTTCCCTTAAAACCGAGGAACGTCTCAAACGGAATGTCAAAGCCTTCCTTTTTCAGCTTTGTCCCGCACACCGGGCAGTCCTTATCCGGCATATCGCAGCCCGCCATTCCGGAAAAGGCCCGCACTTCCTCTGAGTCAAAATCGCTGTAGTGGCAACTTGGACAGTAATAATGCGGACTGAGCGGATTCACCTCCGTGATACCCGACATCGTAGCCACAAACGAAGAACCGACCGACCCACGCGAGCCCACCAGATATCCGTCCGCATTCGACTTCCATACCAGTTTCTGCGCAATGATGTACATCACGGCAAATCCATTCGAAATAATCGAATTGAGCTCACGCTCCAGCCGTTCTGATACGACCTCCGGAAGCTCCTTTCCATAAATTTCATGCGCCTTCTCATAACAGAGATTTCGGAGAATCTGGTCCGAATGCTCGATAATCGGCGGGCATTTATCCGGCCTTACCGGGGAAATCCGCTCACACATCGCTGCAATTTTCACCGTATTGTCAATGACTACTTCGTGCGCCTTTTCCTCGCCCAGATATGCAAATTCCTTCAGCATCTCCTCCGTTGTGCGAAGGTAAAGGGGCGCCTGATCATCCGCGTCCTTGAAGCCCTTGCTGGCCATAATGATTCTGCGGTAAACCTCATCCTGCGGATCAAGAAAATGGACATCGCACGTGGCCGCTACCGGCTTGTTAAAACGCTCCCCAAGCTCTACAATCCGTTTGTTAAGTGCAATCAGGTCTTCCACACTCTTGCGGTCCTCCCGGTCTTCCTTTGTCATAAACATATTGTTTCCTAGAGGCTGAATCTCAAGATAATCATAAAAATTCACAATACGGGCAATCTCCTGTTCCGGCCCGCCTCGCAGCAACGCCTGATACAGTTCTCCCGCCTCGCAGGCGGAGCCAATAATCAGTCCTTCCCGGTATTTCTGAAGCACACTCTTCGGAATCCGCGGTCTTCGGCTGTAATACTGCAAATGAGACCACGAAACAAGGCGATAGAGATTTACTCTGCCAATATCGTTTTTGGCCAGAAGTATCACATGATACGTCGGAAGCTTTTTTATTTGATTCTCCGAAGCTTTCCCAAGCGCATTCAGCTCCTCCAGCGTTTGAATTTCCTGCCCGCGCAGCATCTCCAGAAATTTCACAAAAATCTCCGCCGTACAGGCAGCGTCATCCACTGCCCTGTGATGATGATCCAGTGAAATGCCAAGTGCCTTTGCCACTGTATCCAGCTTGAAACGGTTCAGATTCGGCAGCAACACGCGCGCCATGGCCACCGTATCCACCACTGTCTTATCACACACAATTCCCTGCCGCGCACAGTTTGCATCAATAAAACTCATATCAAACGAGGCATTGTGCGCCACCATAATACAACCTTCACAAAATTCCATAAATTCCGGCAGGACCTTTTCAATCACAGGGGCATCCAGCACCATATTGTCGTTGATGCTGGTCAGCTCCTCGATTCGAAACGGAATGGGCACCTCCGGATTAACAAAGGTACTGAACCGGTCTGTAATTCGGCCATGCTCCACCTTGACTGCACCAATCTCAATAATCCGGTTCTGCTCCGGAGAAAATCCGGTTGTCTCAAGGTCAAACACAACAAACGACTCTTCCAGGCCCTGCCCTTTTGTATTCGTGGCAATCTCTTTCAGATCATCTACCAGATACCCCTCCATGCCATAAATGACCTTAAAGCTACTGTCTCCCGGAACGGTATGGTTCGCATCCGGGAACGCCTGCACGGCTCCGTGATCGGTAATTGCAATCGCCGGGTGTCCCCAGCCCATTGCACGCTTGATAATATCTTTTACATCAGAAACACCATCCATGTCGCTCATCTTTGTGTGACAGTGCAGCTCAACCCGCTTCTCTGCATACGTATCGACACGCTTTACCCTGAAATCCGGAATTTTTTTAATCCCGCGGATATTTCCGATCGTAAGCTGACTGTCAAAACGGTCGATCGTCGTCACACCTGTAAGCATCAAAAAAGCTCCGGCCTTGATCGACGAAGAAAGCTCCTCGGCCTGTTCATTTCCGGTAAAAAGCTTAATTCCGATGGAATCTGTAAAATCGGTCATGCTGAAAATAAACAGCGTCTTTTCATTGCGCAGCTCACGAAGCTCCACGGAAAGCACCTGTCCGCGGATTACGACGCCGCCGATCTCGCCTGTGATCGACTCAATAGAAATCACTTCACCGTCAAAATCTCTTCCGTAGATAACATCCGGATTATCCGAACGCCGGCCGCCAAACCGGTCGCCGGACTGATAAAAGCTTTTCTTTTTCGGCGCCTCTGTGCCGGAATCCGTTCGGGAAGCGTCTTTTTTCTCCGCAGGCTGTTTCGCAGATGTTTTCTGCTGTGCAACTTCCTGCTGCTCCTGCTGTGTTTTGCTCTCCTCTGCCTTCGCCGCTGCATAGTTTTTGGCTATCGCGGCAACCTCCTGCTCCAGCTCAAGCTCCTGCAGCTTTCGTTTTTTACTGTTTTTCGGTTCCATCCGCTCAGCACTCACATGAAAATTCATGCCGCAGCGCTCACAGAAAATCTTTTCCAAAATCGAAAGCAGTTCTTCCTCTTTTCCATCGGCAATCACGGTATCCGGAATCCGAAGATGCAGCGTATCCTCCGCTGTAAACTCCTTTTCCGATTCCCGCAGAAGCGAATACAGAAGCGCATTGTAATTTTTCAGTTCCAGCAAAATACTGTCCTCATAAACGGACATCAGATTGCGCGGCGTATATTGTCTCGAAAGATGAAATTTTTCAATGATTTTAACCGTCATCACGACATCAGAAAAGAGCTGGTCCTGAATGGCCTGCTCGATTTCCAGAATATCTTTTTTATAAATCAGTTTTTCACTTTCCAGATACACACGCATGAACGTGCGCTCCCGGTTCAGCGTCACCCGGCTCACCTGGACAAATTCCAGGATTCCCTGCAGGTGATCGCCCAAATCCAGTACCGGAAAAACATCAAAAAATGGCTTCTGCATGAAACTAGCTCCTTCTCGCCTGTCTGTTAAATCCTTCCCATATAGTTCCAACCAGGTTCAAAATTATTTTTCTTGCGTCCATCCTTCCACTCCTGCCTGCTGCAACGCTTCCGCCTTTAGCTTGGAAAAAGCGATAACAGGCTCCGGACTTTTCGAATGTGCACCGATCAGTTTCTCCATCCACACCATATGATACCACGTGCCGAATTTGTAGCCGCAATTGTGGAACTTTCCAACCATACGATATCCCATGTGGCTGTGAAACGCTACGCTGTTTCCTGTCAGGTGTTCATCCTCTACCTCCGGATAACCGATACAGGCATTCAGATTCAGGATATTCTGCGCTTTAGAGACAGACTCCAGCGCCTGATACAGAGCCTTGCCGACCCCCTTTTTCCGACTGTCCTCTTTTACATAAATAGAAGTCTCTGCTGCCCAGTCATAGGCCGCCCGTCCCACAAACGCGCCGGTGTATGCATACCCCAAAAGCGATTCCCCGCTTACCGCAACAAGATAGGGATACTTTTTCAGAGTCCGCGCAATCCGCTCTTCAAATGCGCTCAAAGAAGGAACTTCATATTCAAACGTAATTGCCGTCTTTTCGACATACGGCGCATAAATTCTCAGCAGTTCCTTGGCATCCACCTCTGAGGCCACACGAATATAGATTTCTTCTTTTTTCATATTTTTGTCCTACCAAATATCAATGTTTCCAGTTCAGCAGCTCATTCCGCAGCACGTCCAGCAGCTCATCCTCCGGAACCTTCCGCACCACTTCGCCTTTCTTAATCAAAAGGCCTTCGCCTTTCCCCCCTGCAATCCCGATATCTGCTTCCTTCGCTTCGCCCGGACCGTTTACGACACAGCCCATGACAGCCACTTTGAGATCAAGCGGAATGTCTTCCACCATTGCCTCAACCTGATTTGCCAGACCGATCAGATCAATTTTGGTTCGCCCGCACGTCGGACACGATACAACCTCAATGCCACCGCGTCGAAGCCCCAGCGTCCGGAGAATCAGCTTCGCCGACTTCACTTCCTCACGCGGATCTCCCGTCAAAGATACCCGAATCGTATCGCCGATTCCTTCTGAAAGAATCAGCCCAAGTCCGACCGCTGATTTGATATTGCCTGATAACAGCGTCCCCGCTTCCGTAATGCCTACGTGCAGCGGATAATTTGTTTTCTCTGCCAGCAGCCGGTGTGCCCTCGCACAAAGCAGTACATCCGAAGATTTGATACTGATCACCAGATTGTCATACCCCATGTCCTCAATCACCGAAGTCTGACGCAGCGCGCTCTCCACAAGTCCCTCCGCCGTCACGCCGCCGTCGCGCGCGACAATCTCTTTCTCCAAAGAGCCGCCGTTTACGCCAACTCGTATCGGAATATTCCGTTCGCGGGCCACATCGACCACTGCTTTTATGCGGTCCACACTTCCGATATTACCCGGATTAATGCGTATCTTATCCGCGCCATGCTCCATGGCTGCAATTGCCAGCTTATAGTCAAAATGAATATCCGCCACCAGCGGTATCGAAATCTGCTTTCGTATCTCAGAAAATGCCTGCGCCGCCTCCATGGTTGGAACTGCGCAACGGATGATCTCACACCCAGCTGCCGCGAGCGCCTGAATCTGTGCAACCGTTGCCGCCACATCCTCCGTCCGTGTGTTCGTCATGGACTGAATCAGAATCGGATTCCCGCCCCCGATGATCTTATCCCCGATCTTTATTGTTTTTGTATGATCTCTGTACATACCCGCCCCCGCTTTTTCCACTTTTCAAACAGTCTCTTTCTTTGTTTTCCAAACGTTCTTTCTATTCATCCATCGCTTCCGCCGGAACAAACACGTGACTCTTCTGCACTTCGCTCTCCACCTGTGCCGTCCGTACCGCTTCTTCACAGAAATAATCCTGCGCACAGAGCAGCAGCTTCCCGCGCTTATCAATCTTTTCATACGTTCCGTCCGGCTGCAAAACGTGCGCCTTCACGTTATCCTCAAGCTGGATCTGTAAAATATGCCGTACCTGCTCCCGCAGCTCCTGCGACTCTACCGGAAACAGAATCTCCACCCGCTTATCAAGATTGCGCGGCATCCAGTCCGCACTCGCCATATAGAATTCCTCATCTCCACCGTTCTGGAAATAGAAAATCCGTGCGTGTTCCAGGAAATTTCCGACAATGGAACGGACCCGGATATTCTCGCTGATCCTGGCAATTCCTGTTTTTAGGCAGCAGATTCCCCGGATAATCAGATCAATCTGCACACCGGCTGCCGAGGCCTCATACAGCGCCGCAATGATCTCTTTGTCACAAAGCGAATTCATTTTGGCGATAATTCTGGCCGGTTCACCCGCTTTTGCATGCTGCGTTTCCCGCTCAATCAGATGCATGAACCGGCTGCGCATCCAGATCGGCGCCAGTACAAGCCGGTTCCAGTGCTTCGGTTCCGAATAGCCGGACAACATATTAAACACTGCCGTGGCATCCTCCCCGATCTGCTCCGAACAGGTTAAAATTCCGCAGTCTGTATACAGCTTGGCTGTAGAATCATTATAATTGCCTGTGCCAAGATGCACGTAACGGCGAATGCCGTCCTCCTCACGCCGCACAACAAGCGTGATCTTGCTGTGTGTCTTCAGGCCAAGCAGTCCGTAAATAACGTGACAGCCCGCTTTTTCGAGCATTTTTGCCCAGATAATATTGTTTTCCTCGTCAAATCTTGCTTTCAGCTCAACAAGGACCGATACCTGCTTGCCATTTTCCGCCGCCTGAGCCAGAGCCGCCACAATCGGCGAATTGCCGCTGACACGGTAAAGCGTCTGCTTGATTGCCAGGACATCGGGATCTGCGGCCGCCTGTTTCACAAACTGTACCACCGGTTCAAAGGTCATATACGGATGGTGAAGCAGAATATCCCTTTTCCTGATTTGCGTAAAGATATCCTCTCCGTCCTGTAGTCCCGGAACCGGCTGAGGCTTATAGGAACTGTAGCGATACTCGTCCATCCCTTCCAGACCATACAGCTTCATCAGAAAAGTCAGGTCCAAAGGCCCGTTAATTTTATAAATATCCTCATCCTTTACCGCAAACTCTGCCTTCAGTATTTTCAACAGCTTCGGGTCCATCTTTTCCTCAATTTCAAGACGGATTACCTCTCCCCACTGCCTCTTTTTCAGCTGCTTTTCAATTTCCTTGAGCAGATCTGCCGCCTCATCCTCATCATAGGACAAATCTGCATTACGCATAATCCGGTACGGACAGGCCGCTACCACGTTGTAATTCAAAAAGAGGGCGTCAATATTCCGCTCAATCAGCTGTTCCAGCAAAATCACACATTTGTGCCCTTCGTCTGTATCCGGCAGGCGTACAATCCGCGGAAGAACAGACGGTACCTGTACCGTTGCAAATTCCGCCTTTCCTTTTTCCCCTTTTTTCGAAATCAGCGCGCCGATGTTCAAGGTCTTATTACGCACCAGCGGAAACGGCCTAGACGGATCCATTGCCATGGGCGTCAATACAGGATATACATTGTCATGAAAATACTGATCCGCATACTCCTTCTGCTTTTTCGTCATTTTCTCATGCTCTGTGACAACCTCAATCCCCGACTGTTTCATCAGTGGCAGCAAAGACCGATTATACGTCGAATACTGGGAGGCTACCAGCTCATGCGCCTTCTCACCGATCACAGCAAGCTGTTCCTGCGGCGTCATCCCTGCAATGTCCTTTTTCGTGTACTTTGCATGCACCATATCTTTCAGAGACGCCACACGAATCATGAAAAATTCATCCAGATTGGAGGCAGTAATGCTCAAAAATTTCAATCGTTCCAGAAGCGGGAGGCTCTTATCCCGCGCTTCTGAAAGCACGCGGCTGTTAAATGCCAGCCAGCTGCATTCTCTGTTCGTATAATATTCCGGCCTGTCAAACATGAACTCTGCCATTGTTTTCCCTCCTAAATCTGCTTCCGCTGCTTAAATACAGGATGCACATGAAAAATTTCTTCAAAAAACTCCGCTTTTTCCTGAAAGGTTCCTATCTCAAGAGACAAATCTGCCTGACTCGCCACCGTAAGCTTCAGCTCGTGCTCCCGCAGCGTCACTGTGACATTTTTGCACTTCTGCTGGTGCGTCCGGTCAAGTGCATTTACCATACGCAGAATCGCTGTCATTTTTGCCACTGCCATATACTGTGATTTCGTCAGCGCTGTGCTGACGGACAGCTCTTCATAGGACAGAAAACGACTCGTGTTGAATTTCACCGTGTACGCAATCATTTCACGCTCTGCATGAGACAGACCGATAATCTCTGTCGCCATAATGATATTAAACGCACATTCCGAAACATCCTCCAGACTGATAAACTTTCCGCAATTATGCAAAATAATAGATATCTGCAACAAAAGTCGCTCGCGCTTTCCCATCCCGTGAATTTTTTTCATGCGGTCAAATACCAGAAGCGCAATCTCCTCCAGATTCCGGATATGCGCCTGGCTGCATTTATAACGCTTTGCGATACTGCGGGCTGCCGCAATAATATCCTCCTCAAAATTATGGCTGTTCTGAATATAACCGTTTTTTACTCCGTAATCATATGCCATACCGTCGCAGATACTGTAATCCGGAAGCCACAACGTCTCTGCGCCCAGATTTTCCATCAGAGCTCTGCAATATATCGCAGACGGCACCATTACGCCCGTCTGATCAAAAGAGATATGGAACCGCTCCGAAATCTCATCCTGATTCAGGCCGATCACATTCTCATAGATCTCCTGAAACTGATTTTTCGTGACAGCCGTAATCTCACGGCTCTCACTGCGATACTGACGCATCAGCTCCAGGAGATTGCCGCCGATCACAATCAGATTTTTGATCTGACGGTCCTTTTGATACAGCTTCGCAAATCCGGCCAGCTCATGATTCAAAAGCTCAACAACCATCTTTTCAAAATGTTCGCTGTTTTTCATCAGCGGAGCAAGATGCTCCCGCGTTGTCACGCTGCCGATACGGATATTCTGCGTCGTAATCAGTTTATCCTTATCAAAGAGCGAAATCTGCATACTGCTGCTGCCAATGTCAACAATTGCCGCCGCATTCTGAATGATCGTCTCAAACTCGGAGGATACGGAAGCAATAGATTTGTAATCCATAAAACGCTGTTCAGAATTGCTCAGAACCTCGATGCGCAACCCGGTCTGCTTTTCTACATAATCCCGCAGGATCAGCATATTCCTCGATTCCCGGAATGCGCTGGTCGCACAGATCCGGTATGCATCCACCTTGTACCCCTGCATGATCTGGCGGAAGCTGCGAAGCACGGTACAGAGCTCCTCCACATGTCTGCTGCCAATCCGGCCTGTCTGATAAACATCCAGTCCCAGATTCATCCTGGTGCTGACATTTTCCACCTCACGCGCCGGCTTTCTTCCGCCCCATTCGAAAATCTTCATGTCCGTTACCGTTGAACCGATTCCGATGGCCGCAAAATATTTCACTGCCATAGTTCCACCCCTCCTGCCTTATTCCTGTATCTTTCTCCCACGTCTTTTCTGTTTTTTATAGATTTGTATCCGTTTTATATGATATCTGTACGATATTCCAGTTGCTTTTCTATTCAACTCCGTGTTCAGCTCTTTACCTGCCCCAGCAGATAATCAATAAACTGCTGCGCCGTGCGGCCGGAAAGTCCCCCGTGCGCCAGCTCCCATTTATTTGCCTCTAGAAACAGCTCCTGCTCCGGCATCGTCACACCGTAGCGCTCCGCAAGCGTTTTTACAATCTTCTGAAACTCTTTTTTACTCGGTGAACCGAAGAAAATCGTAACGCCGAATCTTGACACAAGCGACATCTTTTCCTGAATCGTATCATTCGTATGGATGTCTCCGTCCCGTTCTTCCTGATTATCGCGGAATTTCTCCCGGATCAGATTGCGTCGGTTGGAGGTTGCATAAATCAAAATATTATCCGGCTTTTTCTCCAGCCCGCCCTCGATTACAGCCTTCAGATACTTGTATTCAATCTCAAATTCCTCAAAGGACAGATCATCCATATAAATAATAAAACGATAATTCCTGTTTTTGATCTGTGCAATGACTTCATTTAAATCCTGGAACTGGTGCTTATAAATCTCAATGATGCGCAACCCCTGATCGTAATATTTGTTCAAAATCGCTTTGATGCTCGAAGATTTTCCAGTTCCCGCATCCCCAAACAGCAGACAGTTGTTGGCTCTCCTGCCCTGCACAAACGCCTCTGTATTATCCACCAGCTTTTTTTTCGCCAGCTCATACCCCACCAGATCATCCAGATTCACATGCATGATATTCGTAATCGGCTGAATCTGCACGCCACAATCGTCATGCACCACGCGAAACGCTTTATGCAGCCCAAGCTTACCAACGCCAAACTCCTTATAAAAATGGACCATTGCCTCCGTAAACGCCTCAAGGTCTTTCGCTTCCCCAAGCTGCACCGCCAGATCACAGATCCGGTCGCGAATACGTCTGTTAAACACGCTCCCTGCTGCACCGCCGCTTTCATAATCCAGAACTTCTTCAAAAAAACCGGCTGCAAACGTCTCCTCAAGTCCCGAAAAATCATATGCAAACAGCTCCCGAAAAATCACAAAATCATGCCGGGCAAGAGAAAGCAGACTTCCCTTCGCCGCGCCCCGGATTTCACAAGACCTGCTGAACACATTTTCATCATTCACAAGCAGAAACGTCAGATACGCATGCCACAAATTCTTCTCAAACCCATACCGTCCCGCAAGATCAATCAACTCATGCATACAGGCAAAGAACCGCTCCCGCAGCTCCTCCCTATGCTCCTCATCTCCATAATGCTCCATAATCCAAGCCATCTCATAAAGCACTGCACCGTTTTCCAGATTTCGATATAAAATCAATTCATCAATTCTCATGATTCGTTCCTTTAATCATATTATGTATTTAGTCTTTTTTCTATATTCCACTTTAATTCCTAATAACCTCCCGCAATCTCTCTTAATAGTTCCCGAGAATCTTCATATTGATTGCTTCTTCCCGTATCCCGCGCAGCGCATTTTTCACAGCGCTGTCATTCAGATTCCCATCAAAGTCCACAAAGAACCGATATTCCCAGTTCCGCCCAGCGGCCGGCCTTGATTCAATCTTATTCATATTCAGGTTATTATAGATAAAATGTGACAGAATGTTGTACAACGCTCCACTGTAATGCGGCACCTCAAAACAAATACTGATCTTTTGCGCATCACGCCGGAAAATCCGCTGATTTGTAACTATGATAAAACGGGTAGAATTTGCCTCATTATAATAAACATGGTCTGCAAGTACCTCAAGGCCAAAAAGCTCTGCCGCAAATTTGCTGCCGATCGCTGCCTGGGTCCTGTCTCCATCTTCTGCTACCTTTTTCACTGAAGTCGCTGTGTTGTCATACGGTATTGTCTGCCAGCTGCGGTGCTGCGCCAGGAACTCCTCGCACTGTGAAAGCGCCTGCTGATGAGAATAGACCTTCTGAATGTCTTCCAGCTTTGTGCCAGGCAGACCGAGCAGCGCATGCTCGCATTTGATAATCTGCTCTCCGACAATATAATTTTCAAAATTTACCAGCAAGTCATAATTATCCGCCACAATGCCAGCAGAGGAATTTTCGATCGGAAGCACCGCATAATCTGCAGAACCCTCCGCAATAGCCTCCATCGCATCACGCCACTTTTTCACATGGAAACAACTGACATCCTTTCCGAAATACGTCCGCATCGCCGCATGGCTGTAAGCACCCTCGACTCCCTGATAAACGACGCGAATGTTCTCGCGCTCAATATCATCCACTGCAATGAAAGGCAGCCGTCCTGACACACCGCGCTCTTCCAAAAGCTGATACTGTAGCTTCCGACTCATGGACATGATCTGCTGAAACAGTTCCTCCACGCCATGTCTGTTAAAATCATCATGCACAAGGCCTGTCAGCACTTCCAGCTTCTCCTGCTCTCTGTCTTTATCAAAAACTTTCCTGCCATTTGCAATTTTGTAGGCCGCAACCTCCCTGCTGACTTTCATCCGGTTCTCAAACAATTCTACGATCTGCCGGTCAATCCCGTCAATTTCATCCCGCAATTCCAGTAAATCTCTCATCTGTCATTCTCCATATTTTGCTTACTTTGTCTAATTTTCTTCTACAGCTTTGCGTACCTCTCCCAAAAAAGATAGGGACCCGAATGCAATGATCACATCGTCCGTCTGAGCCTTTGCAAAGCATTTTCTGACTGCATCCTCAATGTCACCCACCGCTTCAACAGAAGCATTCACACGGCTCACTGCTTCTGCCAGATCAGCTGCCGGAAGCGCACGCGGATTGTCCGGCGTTTCTACCGTGTAGATGTGCTCTGCCAGACCAGCCGTAATCTCTATAATCTTATCATATTCCTTGTCAGAAAACACGCCAAAGATATAATATTTTTTTCTGTTTTTAAAATATGTTTCCAGCGACTCCCGGAGCCGCAGCGCTGCATCCGGGTTGTGCGCACCATCGAGAATCAGAAGCGGTTCTTTGTGAATCACAGAAAAACGCCCCAGCCAGCTTGTCTCCTTCATTCCTTCCCGCAGCACCACATCCGGAATCTCATATCCCTGTGCCCGCAATGCCGCGATTCCTTCCAGTGCAAGCGCTGCATTTTCCACCTGCTGCGCCCCTGCAAGTGAAATTTCCACCTTCCCGAAATCTTTGTAGACAAAGCTCTGCTGCTCCAGACCGTAACGGACCTCTGAAATCCGGCCTGTATCCACGAAAATACAGGAACTTTTATTTTTTTCGGCCTCCTGCCTGATTACTTCCTCTGCCTCCGGCTTTTGGTGTGCACAGACTGCCGGAACACCTGGCTTGAAAATCCCTGCCTTGTTCCATGCAATTTCCGCGAGTGTATTTCCCAGAAATTCCATATGATCCATACTGACAGATGCTACCATGGTAAGAACTGGCGTCCGAATAACATTTGTGGCATCCAGTCTCCCGCCCATCCCTACTTCCAGAAGCACCAAATCACATTTCATCTTCTGGAAATAAAGAAATGACACTGCTGTTTCTACCTCAAAAACCGTTGGCAGCGACATAGCCTTTTCTTTCATCTGGGCGTATGCTTCCGCCACCTTTGTGGCTGCCTTTGCAAATTCCTCGCGGCTGATAAACTCACGGTTGACCTGAATCTTTTCCCGGTAAGAAAACAGCGTCGGAGAGATATATCTTCCCACCAAAAACCCTGCTTTTTCCAGCACCGTAGACATATACGCCAGCACAGACCCCTTTCCGTTCGTTCCTGCCACATGCACAAACTTCAGCTCATCCTGCGGATTGCCGAGCAACGCCAAAAGATTCGTAATACTCTCAAGCCCCAGTTCACTACCCTTTGCCGATACCTCCGTGATAAACGCTCTTGCTTCCTGATAATTCATAAAATCCTCCCAAACAGGGACATATCCCTTTTTTCTGTTATCTTAATTTTTAACATTAACAACTTCCAAATCATCTCTAATCATACAGATACGGGCGCTGCATCATCGCAGCGCCCGCCCCTTATGCTCCATGGGGAATCATCTGGAGCTATGTTCTGTTTTTGTTCGTTTTTTATCTTTTATTCTGTCTTGCACTCAAGCCATATTTTTCAGGCATTCGCTGTCTGATCTGCTTTGCGAACAGTCATATTCAACACCATACTAGTCAGAGGACTGAAGTACAAAACCGCAGTCAGTACACAGTAGATCGGCGTCATAATCGCCCACTGTACGATACGTCCCGGCATAATTGCATAGAAATTGTAGCCGATAATCAATACTAAGCCTGCCGTTGTAAACACCAGCGTACCCAGAATAGAGGACACTACGACTGAAATGCTGAGCATTGCCGTCTTCCGCACTTTGCCGCCGGTGATGAGCGGACGCATCAATGCAGGAATCACACCCCAGAGGATTGCCGCTACGGTAATCAGAGGATTTACCGCATAACCCTTAAGCACGCAACCAATAAGGTCTGACAGAAGACCATTCATACCTCCTGCCACCGGTCCGAACCAGAGTCCTGTCAGAACGGTGCAGACGCTGCCGATCGTAATACGGTAGGACCCAAGATCAATCACCACAAGGCGCGCCAGCACAATATGCAACGCAATCAAAAGTCCCTGAAAAACAAGTGTACGGGTATCCCATTTCATTTTGCTGTTATTTTTTTGCATAACAAAACACCTCCATAATGAGAGAAAAAATAAGTAACGATAAATAATATTCGCTCCACATTATGAGGCGTCCTCATATTGTAGCAACGGGTGCGGAAAATGCATCGCAAACACATTTTAAACATGGTTTTTCGGTTCAGGGCGACTCCCCAGCCGCTGACAACTTAACGCGCAAATTCCTACTTCGCTATTATTTATTTAGACACATTATAACATAAATTTTATAGAATGCAAGCACATATAGCATGTTTCACAATAAATTTACAATGGTAAAAAATACATTCTTTCGTAACAGATTATTGCCAGATTTTCCTTTCATCCTGGCATATTTCTTCTCCAATCGGAAAAACTATTTTTGAAACAATCCAATTCCTGAGACAGGAGAAATTTATCATGAAATCCAAATTTATCAAATGTGGCATGTATGGCTGGTGTATCGAAGTACTGTGGACCGGATTAAATTCCCTCATTCACAATGATCCGAAATTGATGGGATTTTCATCACTGCGGATGTTTCCCATTTACGGAATGGCCTCTTTCATCTCCCCGCTGTCTGCCTGCCTGAAAAAGTGCAGGATGATAACAAGGGGGCTTGTCTATATGCTCGGCATCTTTTTTGTGGAATACACCTCCGGTACTTATCTGAAAAAGCGTGGTTGCTGTCCCTGGGATTACAGCGACTCTCCGTACCATGTGAACGGTGTCATCCGGTTGGATTACGCACCACTCTGGTTTCTGACCGGACTTTTTTACGAAAAACAGCTGCAACAGTAATCAGATACTGTGCAGCCTTTTTTCACTCTCTCAGACGCCGGACGGCCTCTTCCATTTTTTCCAGATCCGCTTCTTCATTTGGTCCCGTACAGCGAAGTTCTATCTCGTCCCCTGCTTTAATCGCAGCAGAAAGTATATTCAACATGCTTTTGGCATTTACCACATTATGTCTGTATAATATTACAATTTTAGAATCGCAGCTCTCTGCTGTCTGTGCCAGAAGCTCTGCGCAACGGATATCCAGCCCCTCCTTTGACTGGACTACCAGGTTCTTGCTTACCATTTTGTTCATCTCCCAACTTATTTTCGACAATTTTTATAATATTATACAAAATTATTTGTCCATATTCAACACTATATACAAATTTTAAAGAACTATTTACAGTTTGTTCATTTTTTTCATTTTTGTTCATTTTTCCGATCAAACAAACATAACTGCCGTATTATAAAAAATAAGCTGTTGCCCAAGATCACACTTGTACAACAGCTTATTTATTTTACATTCTGCTTCTGATTTTACTATCTCAATTCTGATTTGATTCTTTTATTTCTGCACAATATTCACGATCTTTTTCGGAACATAAATTTCTTTCACAATCGTCCCGTTCAGCTTATTGCCCAGCGCTTCCTTACCTCGCGCGATCGCATCCTCTTTGGAGATATCCGCAGGAACCATAATCACAGTCTTTGTCTTGCCATTGATCTGAACCGGAATCTCAAGTTCATCGTCCTTCATGGCTTCCTGATCTGCTTCCGGCCAGCTTGTATGGAAAACAGAATCCGTATGGCCGTATGCCTCCCAGAGTTCCTCTGCAATGTGCGGTGCAAACGGTGCCAGCATCCGGATAAAGGTCTCGATTGTCTCTTTGTCGATACCTCCGCTCGTCTTCGCGAGGTCAGTCATCTTGTTGTTGTATTCCATGAAGCCGGAAATAACCGTATTCAAACTGAAGTTCTCAAGGCGCTGCGTAATATCATAGACTGATTTGTGACGCAGCTTCACCATTTCTTTCGTCTCAGCTACGTTTGCCTCTTTGCTGTCCATCGCCAGTTTCCAGAAACGGTTCAGGAAACGGTATACACCGTCGATACCGCGGTCATCCCACTCAGCGTCAAGCTCAGGCGGTCCTACGAACAATTCGTACATACGCAGGCTGTCACAGCCATAATCGCGCACAAGATCATCCGGCGAAACCACATTTCCTTTGGATTTGCTCATCTTGATACCGTTTTTACCGTTAATCATACCCTGATTGAACAGTTTGTGGAACGGCTCATCAAAATCAACTGCCCCGATATCATAAAGGAACTTTGTATAGAATCTGGAATAAAGCAGGTGCAGCACAGCATGCTCCACGCCGCCGATGTACATATCAACCGGCAGGTATTTGTCAGCTTTCTCCTTTGATACCAGTTCTTTGTCATTTTTGTTGTCCACATAGCGCAGGAAATACCAGGAAGATCCTGCCCACTGCGGCATCGTATTGGTCTCGCGCTTTGCGTCGGCGCCGCAGACCGGACACTTGCAGTTCACCCACTCGTCAATCGCTGCCAGCGGTGACTCGCCTGTACCGGTCGGCTCATACGACTCTACCTCCGGCAGACGAAGCGGAAGCTCCTCCTCCGGTACCGGAACATTGCCGCAATGTGGACAATGAATAATCGGAATCGGCTCGCCCCAATAACGCTGACGGGAAAATACCCAGTCACGCAGCTTATAATTTACTGTCGCACGGCCAAGTCCGCGCTCCTCAATGATATGCGGAGCTTCTTTTTTCAGAACAGCAGATTCCATACCATTCCACTCGCCGGAATTAATCATGGTTCCCACCGCATCTGTATACGCTTCCGTCATATTCTCGATTTCTTTTCCATCCTTCGCAATAACCTGGATGATCGGAATATCAAACTTTTTCGCAAACTCAAAGTCACGGTCATCGTGCGCAGGTACACACATGATAGCTCCCGTACCGTAATCAGCAAGTACATAGTCGGAAAGCCAGATCGGCACCTTTGCGCCGTTCAGCGGATTGACCGCATACGTTCCGGTGAATACGCCGGTTTTTTCTTTATCCTGCAGACGGTCTACATTGGACTTCATAGAAGCATCATAGATATATTTCTCCACAGCCTCTTTCGTCTCCTCTGTCGCCAGGGATGCTGCCAGAGCATGTTCCGGAGCCAGTACCATAAAGGTAGCTCCGTAGAGTGTATCCGGACGCGTTGTGTAGACAGTGATCTTCTCTTCTCTTCCCTCAACCGGGAACTCTACCTCTGCACCGTAGGACTTGCCGATCCAGTCAGACTGCATCTTCTTTACCTTTTCCGGCCAGTCAAGCTTATCCAGGTCATTCAGAAGGCGATCTGCATACTTTGTGATGCGAAGCATCCACTGACGCAGATTCTTCTTCGTCACGGACGCGCCGCAGCGCTCACAGCAGCCGTTTACAACTTCCTCATTGGCAAGGCCCGTCTTACAGGACGGACACCAGTTAATCGGAAACTCCTTCTCATAAGCGAGACCTTCTTTGAACATCTTCACGAAAATCCACTGTGTCCATTTGTAGAAATCCGGATCTGTCGTGTTCACCTCACGGTCCCAGTCGTAAATGGCAGCGATGTCGTTAATTTGCTTCTTGATATTGGCTACATTCTGTGCAGTAGAAATAGCCGGATGAATGCCCATCTTGATCGCGTAGTTCTCAGCCGGAAGGCCGAATGCATCCCAGCCCATTGGATGAATCAGGTAATAGCCCTGCATCATCTTGTAACGGCTCCACACATCAGAAATAACGTATCCCCTCCAGTGACCTACGTGAAGGCCGCTGCCTGACGGATACGGAAACATGTCCAGACAATAGTATTTCGGCTTTTTGCCATCATCTACATTCACCGGGTGCTCTTCCCAGTTTTTTCTCCATTTTAATTCAATGGCTCTGTGGTTATAAGATACTGCCATTTTTTCTCTCCTCCAGTTGTTTTACATGGTAAATATTTTATGCCTTCGGGCTTTGCTTTGTCAAGTAGTTGCGCCGTTATAAATAATTTTTAATCACAATCTGCAACGACTTTCGCCCCATATATTCATTCACAGACGGATAATAGGTCAGGTCCAGCGTAAGCCCCTCCTGCCTTCCCCAGAAAAGCGCCTGTACCTTCTCCTCTCCGAACTTTGCAGTCAGATAACTATGCATTTTTGCCGTATCGCCAAAATACAGCGCATCCATCACTCTCCCAGAGCGGTTCATAACACGAAACTTCAGGACATTCTGATTCTTTCCGAGAAGCCGGGCGCTCTGCAGCCGAATCTCGCGCTCCGCAAAAAGAGGCTTCTCGTTTCCTTTTCCAAATGGTTCCAGAAGCTGTAGCTCCTCAACCAAGGGTTCTGTGATATAGTCCAAAGGCATCGGAACATCAATTGACACCTTTTCCAGCATATCCTCTTCGCCAAGAGAACAGTGTGCATTCAGCCTGCGCCGCATCTCATCAATCCGCTCTCTTTCCAGAGAAAACCCGGCAGCCATTGGATGTCCGCCGAATTTTGTAAACACATCCTGGCACTTCACCATTTCCTCAAACATGGAATATGCCTCAATCGAACGGCCGGAGCCTTTGGCGCCTCCTGCATCCTCACTGTCCGTCACAACAAAAACCGGCTTGTAATACCGCTCCCGCAGCCTCCCGGCCACGATTCCGGCAATGCTCTCATGACAACCGGGAAGATAAATCACCAGTACCCGGTCTTCCTGGTAAAGCCCGCCTTCAATCATGGCACATGCTTCCTCCACTGCCTGCTGTGTCAGCGCTTTTCGTTCATCATTTAGTTCTTTTAAATCAGATGCCAGCTGCTTTGCCTCCTGTATGTCCTTTGCCAGAAGCAGCTTCATTGACCTTCTGGCTGTATCGAGACGTCCGCTCGCATTGATGCATGGCCCCAGCACAAATCCGATATGATACGAAGAAATATCCGATAATGCAAGACCATTTGCCTCTGCAAGCGCCCTCAGGCCAAAATTCTGAGTGACCGCCATTCGCTTCAAGCCTTCTTTTACCAGGATTCGATTTTCACCGTCCAGATCCATCACATCCCCAATCGTCGCAAAGGCCACAAACGGGAGCAGTTCCTCTGCTTCACAAACAGGAATGCCGGAAAGTTCAAACAAAAGGCAGACCAGCTTCCACGCCACAGCCGCCCCGCAGAGCTTTTTATATGGATATCCGCACCCCGGCTGCTTCGGATTGACCAGCACATCCGCCGCAGGCAACAGATAATGCCGCTCCTGCGCACGATCCTCAAACCTTGTCTCATGATGATCTGTCACAATCACGGTCAGCCCAGCTTCTTTTGCAAACGCAATCTCATCCATCGCTGAAATTCCGTTGTCACACGTCAGAATCGTATCAATGCCTTCCGAAGCGGCCAGCTCAATCAGATGAAGATTCAATCCATATCCATCCTTCATCCGGTCCGGAATTTCATAATCTACATCTGCACCACACCGCACCAGTGCCCGATATAAAATGTATGTCGCATTCACACCGTCAATATCATAATCACCGATAATCCGTATCTTTTTTCCTGCTTCAATTTTTTGCTTCAAAAGCTTGGCCGCCTCCTGCGCCCCTTTTAAAAGCTCCGGTGCATGAAGCTGTTCCATTGAACCATGCAGATAGTTAAAAATTTCTTTTTCTCCCACGACATCCCGGTTTCGGATAATCCGTGCCGTAACCGGATCAATTCCAAACACTTCAGCAATCGCCCGAAAATCCGCCCGTTTCGCCGCCACAAACCACCTTTCCCGTTTTCCTGCGCTGCATGCCTGATTTACTGCCATCCTAAAATCCCTTTCTCTGAAACGACAAACAACTTGCTTGCCTCCTTTTATACCTTTGTGTATAAAAAATCAGGGACTGCCGCAAATGCATCGGAAGCAATTCCGCAGCATTTCCCGGCAGCCCCATCCGGCTTAAATTCTTATCCTGTGTAAATCTTTTTTACTGAAATACCACTGACCTTCGCCCGCTTATTTCGAAGCGGAAACCTTCTGGCCCTTTTTCAATACATACCACAGCGCGCCCGTCACACATACGGAAGAATATCCGCCTGCCACTACGCCGACGATCAGCGGCAGAGCAAATTCTTTGATGGTTGCAACACCGAGTACATACAGCACTGCAATCATAACAAACGTTGTGAAGGATGTATAGATACTTCTCGTCAGGGTCTGCGTGATACTTGTATTGACGATCTCTGCCAGTGAATCTTTCTTCATAATTGCCATATTCTCACGGATACGGTCAAAGATAACGATTGTTGCATTGATCGAATAACCTACAATTGTCAGCATACATGCAATAAACGTATTACCGACAGAAATCCGGACAATTGCATAACATGCAAATACAACCAGTACGTCATGCAGAAGCGCCAAAACCGCACTGCCTGCGAAACGGATATCCTTGAAACGGAACCAGATATAAACAAGCATACACAGCGCCGCAATAATAACTGCCACGACAGCATCCTGACGCATCTCATTACTTACAGTAGAAGAAATTGTTTCAAAGGAGATATCTTTTTCTCCAAGCGCATATGCTTCCTGAATTGCTTTTGATATCTGCTCACGTTCATCCACGCTCAACACTCTCGTCTTAATGTATACCTGATTGGAACCTGCCACTTTCTGCGTCTGGATTTCTGCATCTCCCGTAATGTCACGGATGATCGGCTTCACGTCTGCATCCAGCTGATCAATACTCAAATCTTCCTGGAACATAACGCTCGTGGACGTACCACCCTTGAAATCCATGCTGAGGTTCAGCGCGTCATTGCCGGATGCCGCATGGATACCCATAAACACCGGACCAGACAGCACCAGAACAAGTGAAATGATAAAACAGATATTCTTTTTGCCGATAAAATCAATCGCTGCATGCTGTTTTGCTTTTCCGTAATACTTCTCATCCTTAAAGCCCAGCTCATACAGTGCATTTACAATCAGTCTCGAAACCAGAAGCGCTGTGATCATGGAAAGAACAATACCAAGAGCCAGCGTCTGAGCAAAACCTTTTACACTTCCTGTACCCATCAGATTCAGTACGAAAGCAGCAATCAGTGTCGTAATGTTTCCGTCAAGTATTGCAGACAACGCTTTCTGGAAACCTGTTTTGATGGAAGCCTTTACGGATTTTCCTGCTCCGATCTCCTCGCGGATACGCGCATAGATAATAACATTCGCATCAACTGCCATACCGATGGAAAGAATAATACCTGCGATACCCGGCAGGGTCAGCGTCATATCAAATGCATTCAGCAGCACCAGATCCAGTCCAACGTAAACCAGAAGTGAAATACCTGCTACAACACCCGGAAGCGCATAAGCCCAGATCATAAACAGAATCACAATCGCCAGACCAATTGCACCTGCAATCAAACTTGTGCGGATCGCATCCTCACCAAGCTGTGCTCCTACTACATTGGAACGGATCTCTTCCAGCTCCAGAGAAAGGGAACCAATACGGATGGAAGATGCAAGATTCTGCGCCTCTTCCACAGAAGCCATACCTGAAATATAGGCTGTACCACCTGTGATCGCCTCGTTTACTCTCGGAGAACTGATAACCTGATTGTCATAAACAATCTCAATAATCTTCCCTACGTTTTCAGACGTTGCCTTTGCAAATGCATCGGTACCATCCTTGTTCAGCTCCAGGCGTACCACATATTCGCGGTTGCCCATTTCATTTTGCTGCTGCTGTGCGCTGGCTGTGTCCACCTGCGTACCGGTCAGCACCACGGTTCCATCTGCCAGACGGAACTCCAGGGACCCCGGCTTTCCAAGCTCTGTCAGAATTGCGTTTGCATCGCTTACACCCGGAATCTCGATGTTAATACGGTTAGCGCCTTCCTGATAAACCTGTGCCTCTGTACTGTAGCCCTGTACTCTCTGTTGCAGCTTGTACACTGTATCATTCATATCTTCGGAAGAAGGTGATTCGTCGCCTTTTGCCTGATACGTGATACTAACGCCGCCTGAAAGGTCCAGACCAAGCTTGATGTTTCTTGCTGAACCAGTGCCCGTCTTGCCGATACCCACTGCTGAGGTATAGATTAACAATGCCAGCAGCGCAACGATCCCGACAAGAACTACTCTTGCTTTTTTCTTGTTCATGATTCTCTCTCCTTTATTCTTTGTCAGCATTATCGGCCAATGCTGCTTTTATCATAATTGCACACTCGACGCGCTTTCGCTGAAGCTCACATCCGATGTCGTACGCGTCCTGAATGGTTCCGTGGAAGTTATAGGAATTTGCTGCGCATCCACCGCTGCAATAAAACTTTGCAAAACAGTTTCTGCACTTTTCTTTTGTGTAGACATTGCAGCATTTGAACTCATCCACAATTTCAGGCTTTGTAATCCCTTGGTCCACATTGCCCATCAGGTATTTCTCTATACCGACAAACTGATGACACGGATACAGGTCTCCCCATGGCGTCACGGCCAGATACTCTGTACCGGAACCGCATCCGGAAAGACGTTTGTATACACACGGTCCGCCCGTGAGATCAATCATATAGTGAAAGAAGGTAAAGCCTTTTCCCTCTTTTTCCCGCTTTACCATCTCTGCAGCCAGCTTATCATACTCTGCAAGAATTTGCGGAAGATCGGCTTCTTTTAAAGCGTACTCCTCTCCCTCCGGCGCTACAACCGGCTCAACGGAAATCTGCTCAAACCCTTCATCTGCCAGGTGCAGCACATCCTTTGAAAAATCAAGGTTGTGATGGGTAAAGGTCCCTCTCACATAATATTTTTCCTGATTCCTGCTCTTTGCAAACTGCTTAAACTTCGGCAGAATCATATCATAACTGCCGTCTCCTCTTCGGAACGGCCTCATGAAATCGTGCACCTCTTTTCGACCGTCAATGCTGAGCACCACATTGGCCATCTCTTTGTTGCAAAATTCCATGACCTCGTCATTCAGCAGTACGCCATTGGTCGTCAGGGTAAAACGGAAGTTTTTATTGTGAAGCTTTTCCTGCTCCCTTCCGTATTTCACGAGATCTTTGACCACCTGCCAGTTCATAAGCGGTTCCCCGCCAAAGAAATCCACTTCGAGATTCCGGCGCTCTCCTGAATTTGCGATCAGAAAATCCAGCGCCTTTTTCCCTACCTCAAAACTCATAAGCGCGCGGCGGCCATGATACTCTCCCTCTTCTGCAAAACAATATCTGCAGGCAAGGTTGCAGTCATGCGCAATGTGCAGGCAAAGTGCCTTTACCACCGTTTTACGCGCCTTGTAGTCAATAATTGCATTTTCATATATATCTTCAGTAAACAGCACCCCGGCCTCTTTCAGCTCCCGGCACTCTGCAAGGGCTTCTGTAAGCTCTTCCTTCGGATATCTCTCCCGAAGCAAAAGACAAACCTCTTCTTCCGTCTTTCCTTCATCAAGCAGGGCAATGACATCGTATACAAGCTCATCCACCACATGCACGGAGCCGCTGTTTACATCCAAAACGATGTTATATCCATTATTCTGATACTGATGGATCATATAAGCTCCTTCCCGTATTTATAAAAAACCAATAGATAAGCAGCGAAGCACGTCCGCTGCTTATCGAAAGATCTTTTATTTATTATTTTCGCATGTCTGATTTCCTACAGTACAGGATGTCTTGCATGCTGACTGGCAGGATGTCTGGCACTCACCGCAACCGCCTTTTTTCAGAGTATTCTGTAACGGTTTTGTATTCAGTGTTTTGATATGTTTCATGTCTTGCACTCTCCTTATCCTCGTAATTCCGGCGGAAGAAAAGCTTCTTCCGACTTTGACTGTTATTGTATCACAGAATATTTGAAAATAAAAGAGTTTTCTTGGAGATTTCCACAATTTCTTGTGATTTCAAACCACAATTTACAGCCTTGTCCTGTTTTTATGACAAGTTTTTCAGTCTTTCCCTTATAATTCCATCCCACGCTCGCAAACAGAACGCACCCACACAAACAATTCTGCCTCATTTTTCACTTCATAATCCGGCTGACACACTTCCTCCCGGATATCCTGCCCTCGTTTATTCAGCCATACAGCCTTCCATCCTGCCCGCTTCGCTCCCACGATATCATTCTGGTAATTATCTCCCACCAGAATACAGTCTTTTGCCTCCGTACCAAGCTGCCTTTGTGCATGCAGAAAAAGGCCGGTATTGGGCTTTGACACCCCATAGTCACCTGAGATAACGATATGTTCCTCGGGAATCCATGCCCCAACGTTCAGCACCTTCGCTTTCTTTCTCTGATGACCGGAAGGCCCGTTGGAAATGATTCCAACCCTGATGTTATAGACGTTGCAAAGCTCCAGCATCTTTTTAACAGTGTCTGACATCGAAATTTTTCCCTGATTTTCCTCATACAATTTCTGATATCTCAGTGCTTCTTCGTCCGTCACCACATAACCCAGATCTTCAAAAGCCTTCTGTATTCTGTAAATATGCATCTCATCCATTGGCATCTTTCCACACTGGGCCAGCTCAAACACCTCATCTCCGCGGACAGACCTTGCCTCAAACAGTTGGTAAATATCTATGTCGAAACGATTGCCAAACACTGCATCATACGCTTTCCGAAATGGCTCGATCTGATCGTACAGCGTATCATCCAGATCAAAAAATATTGTGATCACAGTTCTTCCTTTCTGGTTTTCTCCATAAGTTTGCTTTTGCGTGTTTTTCTTAATTCTATTCCGTGAAAAGGCCGCCGCTTCCCCAAATGGAAGCTGACGGCCTATAGTATGTGTGTGATCCAGAGATCCTATGCAAAACTGGCACAGCATCAAAAATGTAAACAGATGTATTATTCTTCATCCTTCTGTCTGGCTGCAATCTCTCTCTCCTGTACATCATTCGGAGCCTGCTCATAACGTGCAAACTCGTAGGAGTAAGAGCCGCTGCCGCCGGTCATCGAACGCAGCTGCGTCGAATATCCGTAAAGCTCAGACATCGGAATGTCTGCTTCGACAATTGTATTGCCCTTGTGGTCCGGATTCATACCAAGCACACGACCACGACGCTTGTTCAGATCACCCATTACATCGCCGGTAAACTTATCCGGAACTATAACCTTCATGGATGCGATCGGCTCAAGCAGAACCGGGCCGGCTTCCATAAAGCCCTTCTTGAACGCCTGGCTGGCTGCCGTCTTGAACGCCATCTCCGAGGAGTCTACCGGATGGTAAGATCCATCGTAAAGAACGGCCTTCACACCTACAACCGGATATCCGGCCAGAGGTCCCTTTACCGTAGAATCCTGGATTCCCTTTTCAACTGCCGGGAAGTAGTTCTTCGGAACTGCTCCGCCTACAACCTCCTGCTCAAATTCATACGCCTTATCCAGCTCAGCAAGCGGTGAGAAACGCATCTTTACATGGCCGTACTGTCCATGTCCGCCGGACTGCTTTTTATATTTGGAATCCACGTCAGAACTCTTGCGGATTGTCTCGCGGAAAGCTACCTTCGGCTTCTCCAGTTCAACGTCTACTTTGTATTTGGTAAGAAGCTTGCTTGCAATGATATCGAGATGCTGATCGCCAAGACCGTAAAGCAGTGTCTGGCGGTTCTCCCCGTCATTGATCACTTTCATGGTCAGGTCTTCCTGTGCCATCTTTGCAAGTGCCTGTGCTACCTTATCTTCTTCACCCTTCGTCTTTGCCCGGTAACGCTTGTAAGTATAAGGTGTCGGTGTATCAATTCTGCCGTATTCAATCGGAGCAGCCTTTGTAGAAAGCGTATCTCCGGTAGCAGCATTGAGCTTGCCAATGGCGCCAATGTCTCCTGCGTGAAGCTCTTTTACTTCAACAGCCTTGCTGCCTTCCATCACATACAGCTTGCTGATTCGCTCCTCAGAATCCTTGGACTCATTGTAAAGTGCATCGTCGTTCTTGATAACGCCAGAAGCAATTTTAATCATTGAATACTTTCCGATGAACGGGTCAACGATTGTCTTCCATACAAATGCGGATTTAGCTTTCGCGAAATCGTAATCAGCTTCAAAGACTTCCTTTGTCTTCATATTGACACCGGCAATCTTTCTCTTTTCCGGTGAAGGCATATAGCTGACAATATCATCCAGAAGAAGCGGTGTGCCCTGAAGGTTCAGTGCTGCGCCCATCGTTACCGGAACGATCGAGCAATCACCGACATTTGCATGAAGTGCTGCCACGATCTCAGCCTCGGAGAACTCTTCTCCGCCAAAGTAACGATCCATGAACTCTTCGCTCGTCTCTGCAACTGCCTCGAGCAGATTCTCACGGTAATGCTCCAGATAATCCTGCAGATAATCCGGAATATCACACTCTACTTTTTCCTGTTTGTTCACGTAGCGTCTTGCTGCTTTCTTTACAACGTTTACATAACCGACAAACTTTTCGTTCTCACGGATCGGCAGATGCAAAGGAGCAATCTTCTTTCCGTATAATTCTGTCAGTGTCTCAACAACCTCACGGTAGCTGGCATTGTCAAAGTCCATATTTGAAACGTAGAAAAATCTTGGCAGTTTATATTTTTCACAGAGATCCCATGCTTTCTGTGTGCCGACTTCCACGCCGTTTTTTCCGTTAATTACGATAATAGCTGCATCTGCTGCTGCGGCAGCTTCCTCTGCCTCTCCAAAGAAATCAAAATATCCCGGTGTGTCCAGAATATTTACTTTCGTATCTCCCCAAATGATCGGAACCATCGTTGTGCTAATTGAAAATTTTCTCTTAATCTCTTCTTTATCAAAATCGCTGATGGTATTTCCCTCAGCTACATTACCCAAGCGGCTCGTAATACCTGACAGATATGCCATGGACTCTACAAGACTTGTCTTTCCGGCACCACCGTGACCGAGAATTACGACATTACGGATTTTGTCTGTTGTGTAAACATTCATAGCTTCTTTCCTCCAATACTAGTTAGTCGTGGTCACAACTTTCCACATAGATATATTCTACTAAAATATTATAAATAGTTCAAGCATTTTATTCACTATTAACAATTTTTTTATTTTTTGCACTTTAAAGCATTGAAGCGTTTGACAGAGAAATCATTTGATAGTAAAATGTCGTTATGTTTTTACCCTTGGAAAGAGAGATCAATATTATATGAAATGGAATACATTTGGTTTTATCGGCCTTGGACTGATCGGTGGTTCCCTTGCGATGGCGCTTCGCCGTATTTATCCGGACTGCCGTATCATGGCTTATACAAGAACACGCGCCACCGCAGAGCAGGCACACGCGCAGCATGTCATTGATGATATCTGCGAGTCGCCCTCTGATCTGAAATTTTCTGCATGTGACTGTGTATTTTTATGCACTCCGGTGCAAAGTAATATTGCAGCGCTTCAGTCGCTCAAGGATGTCGTAACAGACACCTGCATTCTGACCGATGTCGGAAGCGTCAAATCAGACATTCACCAGGCAGCCTCTGAACTCGGGCTTGGCGGACGTTTCATTGGCGGACATCCGATGACCGGCTCAGAAAAATCAGGTTTCTCAAGCGCTCAGGCACATTTGTTTGAAAATGCGTACTACGTCATCACGCCGTCAGAGGGGACGAACCCGGAAGCTCTTGACATTTATCGTACGCTTGCCGCAGACATCGGCTCGCTTCCGCTTGTACTTGATTACAGACAGCACGACTATGTAACTGCAGCCGTGAGCCATCTGCCGCATCTGATTGCCGCCTCACTCGTCAATACCGTGCACGATCTGGACTCGAAA
>ERZ777306.1329-NODE-1329-length-40011-cov-43.540269_pt1 | contig 40011 bp, 31 predicted proteins | sample MGYA00374966_ERZ777306 | MGnify/ENA primary metagenome ERZ777306 (study PRJEB29329, sample SAMN06343882) | mouse gut metagenome | isolation source: Mouse cecum | place: Austria: Vienna | collected 2014-11-15 ... | reverse complement strand
TATTGTTGTTTTCATTAAGAATTATGAAATAAACAATGGAAAGAGTCTTTAGATATCTCTGGAACCCGAAGCAAAGTCAAGTAAGAAAAGTCAATATTTTCCCTAACCTTGCAAAGCAAGATTCAAATTTCGTATTTTTTAAAAGTTCGGCTCCAATCAGCTCTACTCAATACAAGGAAGAGGCCAATCTACCAATCTCTCCAGGCTGTTTCAAAAGTCGCCATTGACTTTATTTGCCTACCATGAACTTCAAGATCAGTCCGTTCGTGCCTTATAAGTCGCAATGCTTGTGAAACAATCTCTATAGACAGGCTGTGGAACGGGCCTTTCGGCTTTCTCATGTTATGTTGTAGTGGATTGTGCTCGAACTTTCTTGTTAACTCTAATATTCTTTAAACGAACTGCTTGGGCAAAGAACTTTTAGCTATGGCCGCGATTTTAGAATTGAATGTTTTTTTGCTGATTAGAATTGCTCTGATAATTCTCAGAAGCTTTGCTGCCAGAGCACAAGTCAGTTTGCCCCAGGGCATCTTTTCCCTTTGTTTCTTCTCAACCCATTTGGATAGAGCTTTCGCTTTTAAATTCCCTTTATTAACCATGTTGGTGACAGCCGAGGCAGCTTGAACCATAAGAGCTCTCATCGTTTTATCTCCTCGTCTGGTCACTTTTCCTTTCTTTTCATTGTGGCCTGTAGAAAGCTGCAAAATCCTTTGGGTGTTCGAATCTGGAAATATCTCCTACAGTTGCTCTAAGTCTACAGGCGCATACAAGCCTAATGCCAGGCACTGTTTGTACCAGTTTGCAAAGTTCATCTTCTTTGCTGATTTGCTCTAATGTCTTATTGATTGCAGTCAGGGACTTTTGTATTGCTTGGATATGCTTGATCATGTTGTGGAGTTCTTTCTTGAGTTCCTCAGGAAACTTTTCATACGCCTCAACCATCTCAATGAGACGAGCCTTTCCGCTGATCCCTTTGGCTATATTTAATCCCCAGCTTTGCAAATACCCTTTAATGACACGATCGTCTGCCGATATTGTTTAATGTATTGTTCGCGCAGCGTAGTCAGACTTGCAAATTTCAGCTGTTGACGATCTTTACTCTTGATATTCCGGATTTGTTGAACTCTTGTTAAAAAGGCCAGAGCTTGCGCATCGTTCAGATCGGTTTTCTGATTGGAAAAATGAGTCTCTACATAATTCTGAACACTTTTGCCGCTAATGACGAGGCATTGATGCCCTCAACTTTCCAGTTCAGCGACCAGCCAATTCATCCCGGTGCACGGCTCCATTGCAAATGTCGTGGGAGACATCGCTTGGGCAGACTTCAGAAGATCATCATAATTGAGGCGATCAATCCCTTGAATATCTCCATCGATTGCATCGATTAAAACGGCACTGACTCCATTCTTCGCCAAATCCAAGCCGATAACTTCGTATTCCCGGTTTGTATCAATCATATTTGAGAGTATTCTTTTGTTTGACATGGGTCCTCCAATTTTCTAAATTCTTTGAGCTTTTCATTTTGCTCCCATTCTCCAATGCGGAGTAGGAGGGTTCCATGTCATTAGACGCCCTGCTGGGCGCACTAAGAAAAAGCTAGAGCGTTCTAATGACTCTCCGGCTTTTTAATTGCTGACGGTATTTAAAAGTTTAGAAAGACAAAACCTGGCCGTCAGATGGTATCAAAAGATTCGTTATGTGCTTTTCTTCTATAAGCTTTTGCAGATCTTTGCGGCTAACGGTTGCGTGTGAAACAGCATCCATATGGCTGGCAACGATCGTTGACGAAGAAGCAAACTGGCAAATTTTTTCAACGTCTGCGACATTCATAATAATGGAATGATTTTCCGGAAACTCGGCACCGGCGGCATTGACGACGATCACATCAGGTTTATATTTAAGAATGTTTTCTTCGACCTTGTCGTACCATACTGTGTCACCGGCAAGATAGAGAACCTTAGATTCTTCTGGTGACTTAAAAACGACTCCCATGGCGTCATTGTCTATACCGATTTTTTGATAGAAGTCATTTGACATCGGATCAAGACTGCCGTGATTACACGAGGTTTTATAAAGAAGAACGTCACCGTGTTTAGTACCTTCCTCGGATAACATTATCACATTCGTAAATCCATAATGCTCTAATACTGATTTATTGGTCAGACTTTGAACGAATGTTGGTCTGTCTTTAGGTAAAACTCTGATCGCAGCTTCATCAAAATGGTCGAAATGAAGATGTGTGACAATCAAAGCGTCAAAGTTTAACAACTTAACGGGATCGAAAGGACCATCTACCGTTGGGTTGCCCTTAGCATAGTTTTTTGTGAAAGGAACTTGCGGGTAGGAAAAGACCGGTGCAAACATCGGATCAATCAAAAAACGTTTTCCAGCAAATTCTACGGTCGAAGTTGCACCTCGATATTGTTCAAATTTCATAATATAGTCTCCTTATGTAATATATGTATTGACTATAAAATCTGGAGTCACTCGAGATGCAAGAAGATTTTTTTAAGATCGGAGAATTAAGTCAGATAACGGGTTGCAAAATTGATACTATTCGTTTCTTTGAAAAAGAAGGCCTGTTATCGAACAAAGGACGAACTCAAGGTAACCACAGGATTTATGGTCGCGGAGAACTGGAAAGACTTCAAACTATCATGGACTTTCGTGAAAACGGAATGAAGCTCGAATGTATAAAACAAATCCTGTCTGCTTTTGAGAAAGAAGATACGAATAAGGAGGATTTGCTGAAGAGGATTTTAGAGTACAAAGAAGATGCACTCACAAGAATTGCGAGAATTGAGAAAGCTATTAAAAAACTAAATGAGCTGGAAGATAAACTTCAAAAAAATAAGATTTAGGGAGGTTCCATAAATTCAAAAATTTTATAGAACCTAACAGAGAAATTTTAGCAAGGCTGTGAGTAGGACCTGCGGACAAAGAGTTGGACAACATAGGAGCAATCAAATGTTTTCAAAGGACATCCGCATGCGAGCCCTTGAGGTCTACTCTGCCACCGGTAGTATTAGTCAAACTATCCAACAGATGGGTAACTGTTTTAGTCGTCAAACCTTATATCAATGGATTGCCCAACAGCATAGTTCTCCCTCGCAAAGAAAAAAGAAAGTCTTACTTAACACTGCGTCGCATCCGGCTATTCCTACTGCGGAATTTAAGCTAAAAGTCATTAAGAGGTGTTTTGAAAAGAGAGAAATGGTAAAGGACGTGGCTGAAGAAATTGGCTATGCCCGTCAAACAATCTACTATTGGCACAATGAGTATAAAAAGAAAGGTATTGCCGGACTGATGAGAGATGATAAATTAATTCGCAGAGGCTCAATAAGCCCTGCCATACAATCCAATTTAGGCTCTGAGGAGATTGAGCATCTTCAAGACGAAATTAGAAATTTGAAAATGCAGATTGAAATTCTCCAGGAGGCAATGAAGATAATAAAAAAAGAACAAGGCATCAACGCCACAAACCTCAACAACAGGGAAAAGAAACAGATCGTTGATGCCTTAAAGGAAAAATATGAACTAAAGGACTTGCTAAAGTTCATTGGGCTGGCAAGGAGTTCATATTACTATCAGCGCAGAGCTTATTTAAGCAAGGATAGCTATGCCGAGCAAGTCGAAAAAATAGAAAAAATTTTTAAGGACAACTATTGCTGTTATGGATATCGTCGTATTCATCAAGAATTAAAACAGCAGGGAATTAGACTTTCAGAGAAAGTGATAAGAACAATCATGAGGCAAAGGAAGCTAGTGGCGGCAAGTGCCAAAAAACGGCGCTACAGCTCCTATCGTGGGGAAATCAGTGAAGCTCCTGATAACATTATTAATCGAAATTTTAAAGCTGAATCTCCAAATCAGAAGTGGCTTACTGATATTACAGAATTTTCTATTCCGGCAGGTAAAGCTTATCTCTCTGTGATAATTGACTGTTTTGACGGATCTCCTGTGAGTTGGAAGATTGATAGCCACCCTAATGCTCAACTGGCAAACGATTCTCTTTCTCGTGCGGTTAAAGGGAAAATTTATCATGGATTAATTCTCCATAGCGATAGAGGTTGCCACTATCGTTGGCCAGGATGGATTGAGTTAACTAAACGCCACGGAATTATCCGTTCCATGTCTGCTAAAGGTTGTTCTCCAGATAATGCAGGCTGTGAGAGTTTCTTTGGTCATTTAAAAACGGAATGTTTTTTCGGAAGAGATTTCCGCTGTTTCTCGTTAGAGAAATTTACCAACTATATCGAGAATTACTTATTATGGTACTCGCAGAAACGTATCAAGAGTACACTGAACTATGTTTCGCCAAAACAATATAAATTAAATTCAGAGCGTGTTTTACTAAAGCAATAACTGTCCAAGATTTTGTCCGCAGGTCCCTCCCGCAAGCACTTCCCTAATCTTGCGAAGCAAGATTCAAATTTTCAATTTATTGTTTGAGATTCAGTGAAATTCAGATCCAAAATTCAACTCAATACAAGCAATAGGCCAATCTACCAATCTATCCAGGCTGTTTAAAAAGTGATAATTGACTTTCGTTGCGTACCATGAACATCAAGATCAGTCCGCTCGTGTCTTATAAAACGTTTGTAAAATAATCAGGCTGCGGAACGGGCCTTTCGGCTTTCTCATGCTAAGTTGTTGTTGATTGTGCTCGAACTTTATTGTTAACTCTAATGTTCTTTAAATGGCTTGCTTTGGCAAAGAGCATCTGGCAATTGCTGCAACTTTGGGATTGAATGATTTACCGCTGATCAGTATTGCTCTGATATTTCTCAGAAGCTTTGCTGCTACAGCGCACGTAAGCTTCCCCAGAGCTTTTTTTCCCCTCTGCTTCTTTAAGTTCCATTTCGACAAAGCTCTGGCTTTTAAATTTCCTTTATTAGCCATGAGGATTACGGAGCTGGATGCTTGAATCATAGGGCTCCTCATGGTCTTATCTGCTCGTTTTGTCAGTCACCCTTTCTTTTAGTTGTGGCCCGTGCATATACTTCTCGGAACGAGTCCAAAGTAAGCTGGAAAGTCTTTTGGAAGTTTGAATCTGAAAATACCTCCGATGCTCGCTCTGAGCCTACAAGCACATATCAGACCAATTCCCAGGACCGTTTATACCACTTTGCAAAGCTCATCGCCCTTGCTCACCCGTTCTAACGTTTTTTTAATCCCTATCAGGGCCTTTTTCATCTCTAGCCCTTGCTTAGCCATGTTTAGGAGCCCTTCCCTTAGTTCTTCTGGATTCTCGATCATTTCCCTTAAGAGTGCCTCGCCACTGATCCCATTGGAAATGTTCAAGCCCCAGCTCTGACAGATTCTTTTGAGCGATACCATGTTCTGTCTATACTGCTTGACATACTGTTCTCACAGGGTAGCCAGACTAGCAAATTCATCTCGCAGGATAACTCCTTGGTGAATGTTGCTGCAGACATCTCTTGAGCACATTCTCCAGACCATGTTATTCGAGTCGATCAATGCCAATGACTTTCCTATCGACTGTTATTAGAGCAGCTCTGGCGCAATTTTTTGCCAAATCTAAGCTAAGCCAATAACTTCGTATCCTTGGTTGGTATCAATCGTATTTGAGAGTATTCTTTTGATTGCCAAGAGACCTCCATTTTTGAATTTTTTACATTTTTTATTTTGCTCCCATTCTCCGATGAGGAGTAGGAGGGTTCCAAGTCATTAGGCCAGCAGAATTCCGGGGCCCTACGTAAAACATCTTTTTGTTTTTCTCTCAATCTAAGAAAAGTTGAGAGATACTGCTGTTACTTACTTCTTAAAAGAAAATTTATTCTTCTTAGTTGTAATTTTTATGCCGTCAGAAGAACCTACAATTAAAACATCGGCTCCTCTCTTGGCAAAAATACCGCAGGTAACCAGGCCTGGCAACTGGTTAATGGCTTCTTCGAGCTTTAAAGGATCTTGAATCTGTAAGCCGGACACATCAATAATGTTGTTTCCGTAATCCGTGATGCACTCTCTGACTTTAGGAACTCCCCGAATACCTTCCATAGATTTTTTAATTTGTTCCACTGCCTTGGGAAGAACTTCTAACGGCAGAGCAAAAGCGCCGAGCTGTTTCACAAGTTTGGTATCGTCGGCAATACAAACAAATTTATCACTGGCCTGAGCAACGATTTTTTCGCCTGTAAGAGCGGCGCCGCCACCTTTAATCATGTTGAAATTGGCATCAATTTCGTCGCAGCCGTCAACATAAACAGGAATTCTTCCTTGAATTTCATTCAGCTCTACTACCGGAAAACCAAATGCTAACAGCTGTCTTGTAGTTGCATCTGAACTGGAAACACAGGCTTTAACTTTTTTTCCCGATTGCTGAAGAGCGGCAATAAAAAAGCTTACTGTCGTACCGGTACCAACCCCTAAATATTCATTTTCAATAACATAGTCGACTGCAGCCTTGGCAGCCAGCTCTTTCTTTCTTGCCTGCTCATCCATTGTTATTTGTCCTTAAGTTAGGTAAAAACTACATGTGATTTTATCCTCTTGAGCGAGTTTTCTCTAAAACAAAATTTGTTTTCGCCGTTGGTCTTTCAAATCAGAATATATTTTGGTTATATACTTTCAGACCTTAGCGATAATAAAGTTTCTCATGAGCGAAGCCCACTCTACTTACAGCAGTCAGATAATGGACCGTTTTGGTGAATCTGTCACCGCTCTTAAAAAACAATCTAAATTATCGACTGGAATCACCCCTTTCATTTGGGCGATAGCGGTCCTTCTTATTGTTATCTTTGCCGCTTTATATATCAATGTTCGGACAAATAACGAGACCATCCTAAGAACGAACATTATGAAAAGCACAACCCAGGTGGCAAACAACATTGAGCTGAGATTGACTTCGACCAGCTCAACCATGGCCAGGGTTATTGAGAAATTAGAGCAAGAAGGCCCCAACAAAGAAGTCTTCGATAAATACGGCCGAGAATTTTTACTCCAAAACCCAGAAGTTATTCTCTTAAGACTCATTGAGCCCAATGGAAAAGGAATCACTTCTCTCGTAGGACCGCGTATTCGAAACGAAAGTTTCCGACAATATAACTATCTTGATTATCCGCCCGTAGTAAGAGACAGTATCCGAGACGCATTTGCTACTAAACGAGTCGTTTACAGCAGCTATTGGGAAATCCCATATGATTCAACCTCTCCTAATACGGTAATTATCTATCCGTTTACATTGAATGAAAAAGAATACGCACTCCTCGCCCGTATTTCTCTTTCTCGACTTCTTGAGGAATCTGTTCCCAATATTCTTCGGTCAGATTACGAATTTAGCTTGATGCACGGAACAGAATTAATCGCAGGCAAGGCTCTTTACAATCCTCCTGACGACTTCACAATTCCAAGCTATATTCGTTCCGCTGACCCTCTTCCCTCTTCTATTCAGCTCTATGGCTGCAATCTTGTAGAAAGTCCTTTAATTTTTGCCAGCCCTTTACTCTTTTGGCTTGGCAGCTTGATGTTGTTCCTCCTCTTGTTGCTGTTCTTTTTATATAAAAAGATGGTACAGAATCAAAACGCATTGGATGCGGCAACAAAGGAAGTTGAATTACGAAGATCAATCGAGCGCTCTATGCTGATGGGAGTTCTGATCACGGATATGAACTCAACCATCATCTATCTCAACCAGTCAATGTGTAATCTTTGCGGTTACTCAGAAAACGAACTTCTCGGAAAAGAAAGTCCCTATCCTTTCTGGGGAGATTCAACTCCTCTCCCCTCTACAATTCTTTCAGCTAAAGACTTGAATGCTTCCGAGCTTCCGTATCGGTTCGATATCACTATTCGGAAAAAGAACTCTCAGAAGATCAAAGGAATGCTCTTAGCTTCGCCTTTCTATTCGCAAGATGGAGAGCAATCGGGCTGGATTTACTTGATTCGCGATAATACAAACGACTTTAATTCTCAAACATTGATCAATGACGCGATTGCGTCTTATGAGAAACTCCTGAATTCCGTGAATTCCTGTATCTCTGTAGTCACTCACAAGCCTTCGGGAAATATTCTTGGAATGCGCAATGACTTATATGTGGAAACGATGGGTTCTACAGTTAAAGGGCACCAAGATATTTCGCGCTCTTTCCATGAACCGTTTAATGCAGAGGGTAAGCGCACGGGAGACATCTGGGTCTCCTCGATGAAGAAATGGTTCAACGTCTCAGAGAGCAGAATTACACTTCCCGGCGGATCTCACGTAACGCTCCAAACTGCGCAAGACATCACTGATAAGAAAATCAGTGAAAAAAACCTAGAGGAACAAACAAACAAAATGGAGATTTCATCCCGGTTAATTACACTGGGTGAAATGGCCTCTACGATTACTCATGAAATCAACCAGCCACTCACGGCGATCGTCGCTTATACGAGTACCGCTATCGAAGTGATGGACAACGCTTCTGAGGTAAATAAAAAGCAGGTTATTGAAGTTTTCCAAAAAGTTGCCGCTCAGGCTACCCGCATCGACAAAATTATTAAAAACATCCGCTCCTTTGCTAAGAGACGTTCAACTAGCCTTGAACCGATTCTTCTCGGAAATGTTCTTAACGATACGATGGAACTGGGAAAACTTATTGAAAAGAAATACAACGGTGTTCGTCTGAATTACGAAGTTCCGAAAACTCTTCCGACAGTTATGTGCGATCCGGTACAGGTGGTGCAGATTCTTCTTAATCTCATCCGCAATGCAGCAGATGCATGTACTGAGGCAAAGAGTCCGAATTTAGAAATCACCGTCAGAGTCACAAAAGAAGAAGATCACGTAGCGATTGCTGTTGAAGATCATGGACCGGGAATAAACGACACCATGAAGGCAAGTTTATTCACTCCATTCTTCTCCACTAAAAAGAACGGACTCGGTCTCGGTTTGAGTACGTGCCAGACTATTGCTGAAGCCCACAATACAAGGCTTGAAGTTAGAGATAACCCAGGAGGCGGAACAATATTTTCCTTCGAACTTAAAATCGTTGCAAATAATTAGAAAATCTTAGAGAAAACTACTTATGATCTGAACTTTAGTGAAAATTTTTTGAATTTTTTTATCATTATCCCACGGGTAATACCCGCGGGGTATTTATAAAAAGTATATAATTAGGGTAGCTCAAATTAGTTAGCATTCTAGCGTGAGCAGCGAACCTTAAATTTAAAAATCTTCGTATAAACTTTATTGAGAATAATTTCTGAAAGGCGTACAGATGATTCAGATGACCTCGAAAAACTACACTCAAGACAATCCTGAGACATTAGGTGTCGTCTATATAGTAGAGGATGACGAAGCTGTTAGAGACTCTCTTAAGTGGCTCTTAGAAGCATCTAGCTATCGCGTCGAACTTTTCGACAGCGGCGAGATGTTCCTTGCTAAATTCGATCCCAATGCTATCGCAGTTCTCGTATTGGACGTAAGAATGCCGGGTATGAGCGGTCTTGAGGTTCAAGAACACTTGATTGCCCGTAAATGCGACATCCCAATTATCTTTATTTCCGGACATGGTGATGTCTCCATGGCTGTCTCCACCTTGAAGAAAGGAGCTGTCGACTTTATTGAAAAACCTTTCGACCAGGCTGCTTTGCGTTCTCAGGTTAAAAGAATGCTCCAGGAAGCCAGACAGAGACGCATCAGAGCAGAACGCCGCTCTCTTAACGATGCCTTGTTAAGTAAGCTTACGCCGCGTGAACAACATGTTTTAGAGAGAATCGTCAGCGGCCGCTTGAACAAACAAATCGCCTCTGACCTTGGAATTTCTATCAAGACTGTAGAAGCTCACAGAGCATCCATCATGGATAAAACAAACTCAGGCACAGTTGCAGATTTGATGAGAGTGGTTCTTAATGCCAACAAGGCTCCCTTAAAAGATAGCTCCATTAGCTAAGACTTCAAAACAGATGACTAAACGAGAAGGCCGCGCCTTCTCGTTTTTGTTTAGACTCTCAGAACAACATATGGAGTAACAGATGACCGCACAGCTAATTAACGGAAAAGATTTATCTCAGCAAATCAGAAAAAACATTAAAGAAAAAGCCTCTCAATTAACGGAAAAGTACCGTCAGCCCTGTCTGGCTGTCATTTTGGTAGGTGAAGATCCGGCCAGCCAAGTTTACGTACGAAATAAAGTTAAATCATGCGAGGACTGCGGCATCAAGTCCATTCTTCAGAGACTTCCTGCCGACTCCACGGAAAAAGAAGTTATAGATTTAATTAATGCCTTAAATCAGGACAAAGAAGTAGACGGAATCCTCGTTCAGCTGCCTCTTCCTAAACATATTTCCGAACAAAAAATCATCGAAACAATTGATGTAGCGAAAGACGTTGACGGCTTCCATCTCCATAACGTCGGCGCATTATCTTGCGGACTTCCGTGTTTAAAACCGTGCACGCCTCACGGGGTTATTAAGATGCTCGAATCCGCTAATATCGATTTGGAAGGCAAGCTCGCCCTCGTCTTAGGCAGAAGCAATATCGTCGGGAAACCGATGGCACAGCTTCTGCTCGAAAAGAACGCAACAGTCATCCTTGCTCACAGCAAAACACGTAATCTTCAGAAACTAACTCTGCAAGCTGACGTCATTATCGCTGCGGTCGGCCGCCCTCTTTTCTTAAAAGCCGAGATGGTGAAGCCGGGGGCCGTTGTTATTGATGTTGGCATTAATAGAAATTCGGAAGGAAAACTATGCGGCGATGTTGACTTTGAAAATGTCAAGGAAACGGCCGGATTCATTACACCGGTGCCGGGAGGCGTTGGTCCCATGACCATTACGATGCTTCTTGAAAACACTCTAATCGCTGCTGAAAACAGTTTCCAAAAAAAGGAAAATCAATGACAAATCAAAAATATGCTCTTTTAGATGTCGTTAAAAACAAGGACAAGCTTATTCCGTTCGATCATTTAGACGAAGAATCATTTAATCCTGCCATCCTTGAGTTAATCGCCAAGGTCAAAGAAACAACAAACGGCATAACCGAATCTAAGAGTGCTCCTTCTTGGAACAACATTATCGACAAGCTTGATGATGCGGAAGAAAATTTAAATTTTGGCTGGACGATTATCTCCCACTTAAACAGCGTTAAAGATACCCCTCAGCTTCGTAAGATCGTCAATGAACTTTTGCCCTCTATTTCCGAGCTTTACAGCTGGTTAGGACAAAATGAAGAGCTTTATGCAAAGTATAAGGAGCTCAGAGACTCTGATGCGGGAAAACAGCTCAACAAGACCCGTCAACGAATTCTGGAAAGGCAAATAACAGGGTTTGTTTTGTCCGGTGCCGAACTCTCCAAAGAAGATAAGACAAAACTCAGTGCCATCAATGAAGAAAGCTCTCAGCTCTCCCAGAAATTTTCTGAGAATCTTCTTGACTGCACAAACGATTTTTCTTTGTATCTTCCGGAAGAGACAACACAGTTGGAAGGAGTACCGGAATCTGAAAAGCAGTTGTTTAAACAGCAGGCTCAAAAAGAAGGTAAAGAAGGTAAAGAAGGTTACAAGATTACTTTACACATGCCCAATTACCTTCCTATCATGCAGTACGCTGCTGACAGAGATCTAAGAGAACAGCTTTACCACGCTTACAGTACACGTGCTTCCGAATTCAGTCCAGCGGGAAAAGATAATGCTCCGATTATTGAGAGACTCCTGGAACTGAGATCTCAAGAAGCCGCTTTGCTTGGTTATAAAAATTTCGCCGAAGTCTCTTTAGTCATGAAGATGGCAGATTCTCCGGAAGAAGTTATCAAGTTTCTAAGAGAGCTTGCCTCTAAGGCAAAACCGGCTGCAAAGAAAGATATGGAAGAGCTTCTGAAATTTGCCAAAGATGATCTGAAGCTCGAAGATCCTAAGGCTTGGGATTTAACTTATGCCAGCGAACGCTTGAGAGAGAAAAAATATTCTTACAGCGATCAGGAAGTTAAGCAATACTTTACGGAGCCCACCGTCTTTAAGGGTCTATTCGGTCTAGTTGAGAAACTCTTCGGGATTCAAGTGGAGGAAACAAAAGCTCCTGTTTGGGCCCCTGAAGTCAAGTATTTTGTCATTAAAGACAAAGCCGGAAAAGAAATCGCCTCCTTCTATGCAGATCTTTACGCAAGAGAAGGCAAGCGAGGAGGTGCCTGGATGAACGACCAGAGAACCCGCAGAGAGGTCAACGGGAAAATTCAAACACCGATTGCTTATTTAGTTTGCAACTTCTCCGCTCCTGTCGGTGATAAACCTGCCCTCCTCACTCTCAACGATGTTGAAACACTTTTCCACGAATTCGGCCACGGCCTCCACCACATGCTTACTAAGCAAACAGACTTGTCTGTTTCCGGTATCGCCGATGTGGAATGGGATGCCGTGGAAATGCCGAGCCAGTTTATGGAAAACTTCGTTTGGAATTGGGACATCATCCAATCCTTAACTTCACACGTGGAGACCGGCAAACCAATGCCGAAGAAATTGTTTGACAAGATTGTCGCAGCTAAGAACTTCGAAGCGGGAATGGCAAATGTTCGTCAGATTGAATTTGCCCTCTTCGATATGCTCCTGCACTGTGACTATGATCCGACGACTTGCACCGTTCAGGAGCTCTTAGATGCCGTAAGAAAAGAAGTGGCAGTTGTTTTTCCACCGAAATATAACCGTTTTGCTAACTCTTTTTCTCATATCTTCGCCGGCGGGTACGCAGCGGGTTATTACAGCTATAAGTGGGCTGAAGTACTTTCTGCGGATGCATTCTCCTTATTTGAAGAAAAAGGTATCTTCAATTCGGAAGTTGGACAGAAGTGGCTGACAGAAGTTCTTGCCGTCGGAGGTTCGCGCCCCGCTAAAGAAAGCTTCAAAGCCTTCCGTGGCAGAGATCCCTCTCCGGACGCATTACTGCGTTCATATGGACTGCTGGATCGTTAGTCTTTAGGCCTCTGTTCCGGCAGAGGCTGCTGCTTCTGACAAATTCGGAAGAATTTTTCTTTTATCTGCCGTTTTCTTCGATAAAAATGCATTTTTACGAGATTTTTATGAAATGCAAAATTACCACTTGGAACGTTAACTCTCTTAAAGTAAGAAAGCCCCACGTTCTCCAATTTTTGCAAGAAGAGTCACCCGACATTCTTTGTCTTCAAGAACTTAAACAACCAACTGAGGAAGTAGATATCCGGGCCTTTGCTGAACTTAGCTACAGCACCGAAGTCTTTGGTCAAAAGACTTACAACGGTGTAGCCACACTGACAAAAAAAAGCGTTTTTTCTGAATGCACTAACATCATCAAAAACCTTCCTAATTTTGAAGATCCACAGAGCCGTCTTTTGGCAATGACAGTTCTTTTAGACGGACTACCATTACGCATCGTTAACGGATACTTTCCCAACGGAGAAACAACAGAAAGCGAAAAGTTCCCTTATAAGTTGAAGTGGTTAGACAATTTGATAGCTTGGCTGGAAAAAGAACTGAAGCAGTATCCGAACTTAGTACTGCTCGGAGACTTCAATATTGCTCCCGAAGACATCGATGCCAAACATCCGGAAGAGTGGAAGCACACAGTCCTTTGTGTTCCGGAAGTCCGTCAAAAATTTAAGAATCTTCTGAACTTGGGATTGGTCGACAGTTTCCGTCAGCATGACCAGCCAGAAAAGATCTATTCTTGGTGGGACTACCGTATGAAAGCTTTCCAGAGAAATCTTGGTCTGAGAATTGACCATATTCTTATCTCTGAACCTTTGACAAAATTCAACCGCTCAGTTGTCGTTAACAAGAACTTTCGTGGGTTGGAACGACCGAGCGATCATGCTCCGGTTACTTTGACCTTAGAACTTTAAGCGAATGCCGGGACGTCCCGGCATTTAGCTCATTCGGCAAGTTCTTCCATTTTTCTTGCGCGAAGCTGACCGCAGCCGCCCTCCACCTCTTGCGCGGCAGAATGTCGATACTTTAATAGGACGCAGCCTTTCTTCAGACGCTCAGCTATAGAAAGCATAGCTTCATCGGAAGGACGCTCATAAGGACTCCCAGCAATTTTATTAACGGGAATCATATTGAGAATGGCCTTTTGTCCCTTCCACAAGGAAATAACATTCTCAACTTCTTCGTCTCCGTCATTCACACCGTCAATCAACGTCCATTGAAATTGCACGGGATAACCGCCAGCTTTGGCATATTCAGCTGCGAATGCCATCATATCAGCAACCGGCATCGGCTGAATATTAGGCATTAATTGCTTCCTTTTTTCATCAAACGTTGAATGCAGGGACAAGGCTAGAGCCGGCTTAACTTTAGAGGCCATAATAGCATCGAAAAGCCTTCTGTCCCCCACGGTAGAAAGAACCAAGTTCTTATAAGAAATACCGGAATACTTCGCTAAAAAGTTGATGGAAGAAAGAACTCTCCTAAGGTTGTGAGAAGGCTCTCCCATTCCCATAAATACCACTTTCTTAATCAGTTGATATCGCCTGGCAATTTCGACCTGAGCCAAAATTTCTAAATCGCTCAATTGACGAATTAGGCCGAACTTCCCCGTCATGCAAAACACACAGCCTACAGCGCAGCCGACCTGAGTGGAAACACACACTCCGCCGCGTGGAAGAATTACCGACTCGATTAATTGTCCGTCATGAAGCTTCAAAACCAATCTTGTGCCGTCAGAGGGCGAAGAACATTCCTCTACGACTTCTGCCAGTTTATTAAGTTCTTCCTTGTATTTTTGTGCAGCTGCTTGGACGGAAAATGGCAAACGAGGTGTACGCGCAGTTGGTGCTTTTCGAAGAATCCACTGGCGCCAAAAATGATCTATATGTACCTGAAGCGCTCCATTCTGAAGGAGCGCTTCTTCAACTTCTCTTATTTCCATTAATCAATAACAACTTTTATTGTTTAGAACTTTATTCCAAGTTGTACTCTTGTATTTTTCTTGTCATGGTATTGCGGCCGATTCCTAACTTCAAAGCTGCTTCAACCTTCTTCCCTTTTGTTTCAGCCAAAGCTGTTGTTAAAACAATTTTTTCGAAGGTTTCCGTCAGCTGCTTCATTAAGTTGGGCGTAGCAGCCTCCAATTGCTGACTGACCGCTATTTTAAGGTTTTCCGTCCAATCAAAGCCGTTAATCGGCAGCTGCGCATCAGAAACCGGTGTATTTTCTTGTGTCCGGCAGTCATGGGATTGGGCTTCTTCTTTCTCCTTATTGAAATCTTCCGGCAAATCTGCAGGCGTGATAATTTGCGCAGGTGCCATTACCGTCAGCCAATTGCAGACATTTTCTAACTGACGGACATTACCGGGGAAATCGAATTTTGCAAGAATATCCATGGCTTCTTTACTGATGCCTTTTGGCTCCACGTTGAGCTGTTTTGCGGACTTAGATAAGAAGTACGGCACCAGCAAAGGAATATCTTCTTTTCTTTCACGAAGCGGCGGAAGACGCAAACGAATTACATTAAGACGATGAAATAAATCTTCTCGGAAGTTGCCCTCTTTCACCATCTTTTCTAAATTTTGATGAGTTGCGGCGATCACGCGAACGTTTGCTTTAATAGGCAGATGACCGCCAACACGGTAAAAATATCCGTCCGATAGAACTCTCAGAAGACGAGTCTGGAGCTCGAAAGGCATATCGCCGATTTCATCTAAAAACAGAGTTCCTCCCTCTGCTTGTTCAAATCTGCCGTGTCGAATATTGTTGGCTCCGGTAAATGCCCCCCTTTCATGGCCAAACAATTCACTTTCCATCAATTCGCGTGGAATAGCGGCCATATTCAAAGCAATAAAGCCTGATTTTGCACGAGGACTATGATGATGCAGAGCACGGGCCACTACTTCTTTACCAGACCCAGACTCTCCGGTAAGCAATACGGTAACATTGCTCTGAGAGAGTTTTCCAATCGCACGGAACACTTCCTGCATGGCCGGAGCCTGCCCAATGATTTCCGCATCGAGAGGAAGAACTTCAGATGTTTGCTCATCGGCCGTTGACTCTGCTATCGCTCGTTCAATCAGCTCAATGGCTTTGCCGATGTCAAAAGGCTTCGGAAGATATTCAAATGCGCCTCCTTGGTAACTGGATACGGCACTGTCAAGGTCAGAGAAAGCGGTCATGATAATGACAGGAAACTTCCAGTCCGCATTCTTCTTAATTTCGGAAAGAAGTTCCAGTCCGCTTTGATTCGGCATTCTGATGTCGCTAACCAGAACGGAAGGAGTTTCTGTTTTCAGCGCATTTAGAACTTCGTCAGCACTTTGAAAGGTCTGGACCGGGATTTCTGCTTTTTGAAGCGCCTTTTCTAAGACCCAGCGAATCGACCGATCATCATCAACAATCCAAACTTTTTTCATAATTCCAGAGGGAACAGCAGACTGAAATCTGTCTTCCCTTTCCTACTGTAAACTTCGATTGAACCCCCGTGCTGCTCTACGAAGGAATGGACTAGTGACAGACCAAGACCGGTGCCTCCCGCTTTTCCTGTCACCAATGGAAAAAAGATACTTTCCTGGAGTTCCGGAGGAATTCCGGGACCGTTGTCTACCATATGAATATTCAAAGCTGTCTTGTGGCGCAATGCACCAATCATGACATGATGAACAACTCGAGTTGAAATAGTCAGCTGTGCGGTATTTTCTCTAATTTGCTCTTCAAGTGCTTCAACTGCGTTGCGTAAAAGATTCAAAAAAATCTGGGTTAGCTGACCTCTGTCACCATCGATTTCCGGAACACTTATATCGTAGTCCCTGACGATGGTCAGGCCGGAAGAAAACTCGGACTCTATAAGAAGCCTTACTTTTTCTAATATCTCATGGATATTGGTTTTAGAGGGTTTATAGGGCTGACGGTACGGAGCAAGGAGTTTATCTACCAAACCTTGCAGTCTGTCTGCTTCGCTGATAACCACACGGGTATATTCTTTCTGTTCTTCATCCTTGAGATCGAACTCTAAAAGCTGAGCAGCTCCTCTAATTCCTCCGAGAGGATTTTTAATTTCATGGGCTAAATTCCGCAACAAACGCCTTGTATTCTCTGACAAGTCGTTCATGTGTTTATTATGATTCAGCAGCAAAGAATTCTTCGCCGGCTGCAGCTCAATGATTAAGAGCTGATCTTCCTCAGGCAGAGGATGAACGGAGGCATAAACCTGAACCAGAGCACCGGGACGAAGAATGAGCTCGGTGAGTTCAGCATGCACCGAAAACAGAGAGGAAGGATTCTTTTTATAACTTCCAATCCACTCTCTAGCTTTCGGCAAAAAAGAAGACACTGGGAAACCGAATAGAATTTTATTAGAACGTCCGAGCAGAGATTCACAAGCAGCATTTACATACTCGATCATGCCGTTTACATCTACAATCAGTACGCTTGTTGAGAGGAGATTTAAGCCACCGATTTTGTCAGTGTCTAACTTCATGGATGATAATCCGGGTTAAAAAAGGGCATCCGAGTCTTGCGATGCCCTTTTTTTTCAGTCAAAAGATTTTAACTATTGGGCGTAATACATATCGTACTCTTCCGGAGTAACGGCAAGCATGACTCTTTCAACGTCCTGACGTTTGACGTCAATGTAGGCTTGAATCATGTCTTCGGAGAATACGCCGCCGGCTGTTAAGAAGTCATGGTCAGCAGCAAGACTGTCGAGAGCTTGTTCTAAAGAAGAGCAAACGGTCGGAATCTTGGCGTTTTCTTCTGGAGGAAGGTCGTAAAGGTTCTTATCAGCAGCTTCGCCCGGATGAATCTTGTTCTGGATACCGTCAATGCCGGCCATTAACAAGGCAGCAAAGCAAAGATATGGGTTGGCCATCGGATCCGGGAAGCGAACCTCAACGCGGCGAGCTTTATCGCTGGCTACGTACGGAATACGCAAAGAAGCAGAGCGGTTACGTGCGGAATAAGCCAATTTAACAGGAGCTTCGAAACCCGGAACCAAGCGGCGATAGCTGTTTGTTGTCGGGTTAGTAATAGCATTTAATGCCCTGGCGTGTTTGATAACGCCGCCGATATAGTAAAGAGCCATTTCAGATAAGCCGGCATAACCGTTGCCTGCAAACAAGTTCTTGCCGTCTTTCCAAATGGATTGGTGAACGTGCATACCGGAACCATTATCACCGACCAATGGTTTCGGCATGAATGTAGCGGTATGACCCCAGTTTAAAGCGACATTCCAAACGGTGTATTTGAGAATCTGTGTCCAGTCAGCACGTTTTACCAATGTGCTGAACTTAGTTCCAATTTCGCATTGACCTGCGCCGCCCACTTCGTGGTGATGTACTTCAACAGGTACACCTTGTTCTTCGAGGCAGAGGCACATCGCAGCACGCACATCGTTAAGGCTGTCTGTCGGTGCAACCGGGAAGTACCCGCCTTTAACTGCAGGACGGAAACCTGGATTTCTGCCTTCCATGTCTTCCTTGTTGGACCAGTGGCCGCGGTAAGAGGAAACCTTAAAGAAGGACTTGTCCATGGATGTTTCCCAAGAAACACCGTCAAAAATAAAGAATTCAGGTTCCGGACCGAAGAACGCTGTATCACCAATGCCTGTGCTCTTGAGATAGGCTTCTGCACGTTTGGCAACGGAACGAGGATCGCGTTCATAACCTTTACCGTTTGCAGGATCAACGACGTCGCAGGTAAGGATAAGTGTTGGTTCTTGAGTAAACGGATCCATTCTTGCGCTGTCCGGATCCGGCATCAACAACATATCGCTAGCTTCGATGCCTTTCCATCCGCGGATTGAAGAGCCGTCGAATGCATGGCCCTCCTCGAATTTGTCTTCATCAAATGAAGAAACAGGAACGGAAACATGCTGTTCTTTGCCCATAAAGTCACAAAAACGAAGATCCACGAATTTAACCTCCTGATCCTTGATCAGGTCCATTACATCGTCAGCTGTTTTAGCCATCATTTTCTCCTAACTGAGTAGCATGTGTATTAAGAAGTTAACCAACCATATGCAAAAACCGTGCCAACATTTTCAGTGATAACTCTAAATAGCGGTGACCACGTTGGTGCATGAAAGCCGCGGCAAAAATACAGAGCAATCTTCTTCGTACGAAAAGCACCATTTTAGTGCATTTGCGCCTATTTAGTGCACAGGAACTCTTCCTGTACGCAATTTAAAAAGTTCCAACCTGTTTCCGTTGTTTTTAAGAGATTTGGGGTTTTGACAAGCATGCCCACATTTTGAAGCTTCTCTACGGTGGACCGAATGGATGCATAAGAGAGGAAAGTTCTTTTTTCCCAAAGTTCTGTTGGTACACCTTCCCTTAATCGAAGAACATTGAGCATAAATTCAAAGGGTATATCCTCTTGAGGTGTCTTAATATCTTTCACGAGCCCGGTGCCTCCTGAATGAACCTTTTCTTTCCAGAGTTCCGGATTCATCGCACTAACCGTTCTCCAAATTTGTTTATCCCGCGTCAGTTTGCCATGTGCTCCCGGCCCTATCCCGAAATAATCTCCATACTGCCAGTAATTCAAATTATGGCGGCATTGGAATCCAGGCCTTGCATAACCGGAAATTTCGTAATGCTCCAATCCTTTTTGAACTAACGATTCGGCAACCAAGTTGCTCATGTCTGCTCTGATATCATCATCGGGCAAATTAGCCGGCTCATATTTACCGAAATAAGTGTTAGGTTCGATAGTAAGCTGATAGTAAGAAAGATGGGGGCTGCCAAAGCTCAAAGCAGTTGAGATATCTTTTTCCAATTCGTCAAAAGTCTGCCCAGGCAAAGCAAACATTAAGTCAAGATTGAAATTATCAAAAATCTCAGCCGCTGCGGCAGCTGCTCGCTTGGCTTCTTCGCTTGAGTGAATTCTTCCGAGAACTTTAAGCTTTTGATCGTCAAAACTTTGTATTCCAATTGAGAGGCGATTGATTCCTGCCTTTCTGTACCCTGCAAAGTTCTTATATTCAAAGGTTCCAGGATTCGCCTCCATGGATATTTCAGCGTTCGGCGCAATATCAAAGTTTCGATGGAGTCCATCAAGAATCTGAGAAATAGACGATGGAGACAGCAACGACGGAGTTCCGCCTCCAAGGTAGATTGTTGAAATCTGCCGACCTTCTCCCCGGTGTGAGAGCCTCCCAACACTTAAGAGGAGGTTTTTCACGTATTCACTTTCGGAATCTTTTTCTCTCTTAAATTCATGAGAATTAAAGTCACAATAAGGACACTTATGAATACACCACGGCCAGTGAAGGTAGACAGATAAAGGAATCATTGTTATTTCCAATTATTGATAATGAGTTCTTTCATCTGCTGCATTGCTTTGCCTCGATGACTGACAGCGTTTTTTTCCTCTGCGGAAAGTTCAGCAGCATGCTTACCCAGTGCAGGAATAAGAAAATAAGGATCGTAGCCGAAGCCGCCCGCGCCTTTTCTTTCTTGGCTGACTTCACCTTCCCATCTGCCTACAGCGATGAGAGGCTCAGGATCGTCTGCACTACGAACGGCAGTCAAAACGCAAACGTAATGGGCTCGTTTATTGTTTTGAGTCTTCATCAACTCAAGCAGCTTCTGGTTGTTCTTTTCATCATCGGCATCTTCTCCGGCGAATCGAGCACTGAAAACACCCGGAGCCCCTTGTAATGCATCTACGCAGATACCGGAATCATCGGCAATTGCCGGCAGCCCAGACTCTTTGGAAGCATGACGGGATTTTGTCAAAGAATTTTCAATGAAAGTAAAAAAAGGCTCTTCTGCAGAAGGAATATTAAGACTTCCCTGGGAAACGACTTCTATTCCCAAAGGGGCAAGAAGTTCGTTCATCTCTTTCATTTTTTTCTTGTTATTACTTGCTAAAACAATCTTATTCAACATCTTTATTCCTGATTTTGAACCTTCATCAATTCTTTAATACCATTCTTGGCCAATCGGATTAAAGTGCCTAATGTCTCTTCGTCAAACGGGTCTCCCTCTGCGGTCCCCTGAACTTCAACAAACTTATTTTCACTTGTCATCACAACATTCATGTCGATATCGCAAAGATGATCTTCTTCATAATCCAAATCGCAGACCGGCAGTCCGCGAAAGACTCCGACAGACAAAGCTGCAACTTGAGCTTTGATTGGATTTCCAATAATAAGCCCTTCTTTAAGAAGTTTTTCAACAGCATCTTTTAAGGCCACATAAGCCCCGGTAATAGAAGCACACCGTGTACCTCCGTCCGCTTGAATGACGTCGCAATCGATCTTAATTGTTCTGGTCCCCAGCTTCTCCATATCCACAACTGCACGAAGAGAACGTCCAATCAAACGTTGAATTTCTTGAGTTCTTCCACTTTGTTTACCTTTTACTGCTTCTCTATCCGTTCTGGTTCCGGTAGCACGCGGAAGCATTCCGTACTCTGCCGTAACCCAGCCGCGGTTCTCATCTTTCATCCAACCGGGAACTTTTTCTTCTACTGAGGCAGTACAAATGACTTTGGTATTACCCATTTCAATAAGCACAGAACCTTCTGCGTAACAAGTGAAATTCTTTGTAATTCGAACCGGTCTGATTTGTTCAGGAGTCCGGCCGCTCGGCCTTACTACAGTCTCCATCTATGCCTCCAAAAAGTATTTACGTTTACTAATAGTGTGATAGTTTTAGAATAGAGCAATTTTAGAAGATTCAAGGACATAAAAATGAGCAACAATATCTACAGCATGACAGGCTTCGGCTCGGTCTCTGCGGATACAGAAATAGGAACTCTTCAAATCGAGTTAAGAGCTGTCAATTCAAGATTTTTAGATTTCTACTACAACGCCGCGACAGACGGCTTGCGTTCTCTGGAACCCAAAGTCAGAAAACTTATTGGCGATAGTGCTGACATCAAAAGAGGAAAAGTCGAATGCAAAATTTACATTTCCAATAGAACTTGTCCATTGCAGAACATCAGCTCCGTCAACATAGAAGCTATTAAAAATCTTCACGATCTTTCTAAAAAAATAAAGAAAGTCGTCAAAGTCAAAGACATGACTATCGGGGAAATCTTGAAAGTGCCGGGAATTTTCAATGATCAGACCGACGTCAATGCGAAAGTTGAAACGGCTGTATTAGCCGGTTTACAGGAATGCATTAACCGTTTCAATACTTCTCGAAATGAAGAAGGAAACAAATTGGCTGAAATCATGCTGCGTCAATGCGATGAGATTGAAAAGCTGGTCAAAGAACTTCAGCCGAAAGTCCCTGAAATCATTAATGCACTAAAGGCTAAACTTCAAGCACGACTTGCTGAGGCATTAACCGATGAACTAAGCAATAAGAGCTCTCTGACTGCCGAAGAAGTCAACGACAGAATCAGAATGGAAGTCACTCTTTTTGCAACCAAGATTGATGTTGCCGAAGAAATGGATCGATTGCTGACCCATGTCTTTAAGATTCGTGCCGCTGTTAAGGAAGGAGGATCCTTGGGCCGCAAGTTGGATTTCATTATTCAAGAGCTTAATAGAGAAGCCAATACTTTAGCCAGCAAAGCCAGTGCTATTGAAATGACTGATACAGCAGTAAAACTTAAAGTTGTTATTGAACAAATGCGCGAACAAGTTCAGAACCTTCAATAGCACTTTTTGTCTCTGAGAGGACCGCCTAAAACGGTCCTTTTTTCTTTTGAGTTTCTTTTATCTTGCCTTTCTGTCCATAGGCTTCACTTCCCAAGAAATTAACCAAAAGGTGAATCCAATCCTCTCAGTTTTATCATGTACGAGGCTTGGAGTTTTGGTTATAAACAATGAAAGATGTCCTACAGGCAAGGACTTTTCACATTATTAGAAGGACAGCACCTCTATAGTAATTTCAATTACCAAGAGTCTTCATAAAAATTGAGCTTGAAACCGCAAGATTCCAAGCCCTGACCAATATAGAAAAGCTGAGATAAATCAAAAATTTTTTGGTCTAAATACTACAAGTACAACAATTTGTCGAAAAAGATTTTCATCTCTAATCAATAAAGAATTTCTTAGGTACAGCGAAATCCGGTGCTGACTGCCCATCCATTGCTGAGAGGAAGTGCATTTGCTTTCCTCCTTTGTCCATATGGAAAAAATTCTTTGTCTGATTAAAGTGCCTCTGACGGCAAATTCCTCCAAAATGCGTCTGGAGCATCCTTGTGGGTACATTTCAAGCTATTGGTGGGTAAGGTGAACAGCACTACGTTCTCTATCGTGAAGAAGAGATGTTTTGCTTAGACTGTACCTTTGTTCTCTGTGAATGTATTTTCAGAAGCAACACCTGCTCGGCCAACAATGCTATCTATTTCTCTCTTTCCAATGACTATCACCGGAAAGAGAGCTTTTTAGAGCTGACAAAACCCCAAAGACGGCAGCTTATGTGACGCTTATTTTTAGAATGTATATTTGATGCCGACTCTACCAAAAACTTCCCTGTAGTTATCGTTTCCTCTAGCTCCACCAAAAGATAAGCCGACACTCAAGTTGTCTTTGGATACTTCCAGGCCCACACGACCTCGGCCAACGTTCTTAGACCAGACATCCAGGTTAGTAGCCATCTTAGCTGCCCCTACGCCTGTATCCGTCCTAACGTTGGTGTCCCCAAAGGTGCGGACGTAAGCAACATCAGCAACGGGCTTAACTTGCCAGCCGGATGTTGTTGCAATATTTCCTTTTACTGCAACGCCAATTGGAAGATTGCCAAGATTTTGGCTAACCTTATCAACCTTGAAGCCCTTCTTCGTTGAATAACCGTCTGTGTGAACACGTAAGTAGTTCATGCCAACATAAGGAATGACTGTCACATTGTCTGACACAGCAAAGCCCATTTCACCTCGACCTCCTACTGTGAAGACATTAACGTCCATCTTGGCTGAATCTCCCATGTAGTGTTTCACATCATTCTTGGATAACATCCAACCGGCTTGACCAACAAGATTGAACATACCGAGACGTTTCGCGGCATAAGCTTGCAAGCCGTAGAAATCGACATTGTTTTTAACTCCGGCGTTATTACCGTGACCTTTGACATTACCGGTGCCAAGATTCAGGAGCCCACCAAATGTCCAATCATTTGTGGTGTACTCACCGCCGGCAGCCAAACCGCCAAGTTTAGTCTTTGTCTCTGCCATTCCCGAACCGCTCCCAAGCTCAATCTGAGTGCCGGTAATTTCTGCAAAGCCGGTCCAGCCGTCAACAAAAGTATTTGTCAGAGCTGCCCGTTTAGATACTTGTTCCAGACCGAGCATAATTCCTTCGATACCCGCTGTCTGTGCTCCTCCGGCTGTAGCCAGATTAAATGCTGCATTCAACTGAGCGTGACGATGAGCACTACTGCTAATCATCGGATTCTGCTGGTCAAGCAGTGACTGAATATGTTTCGAAGCTTCATCGTTTTGGAACTCAATAAGGTCGAAGGCATACGGATTAAAACCATCTACACCCAAATCTTTAAGCTTGGACTCATCCTTAATATGAGCAAACGTAAACGTATTATCATTGTTGATTGCTTCGTAACGGACGTTGTCAACAGTGATGTTATTGTCTAAGTCAAACCCATTAAGACTGTCCGATCCAAACACAACCTTCTTGTTGTCTTTGCTTGCATCAGCAACATTAATAAAATACAGACCGCTTGTTTTGGCTCCGGAGATAGATCCGTTTGTCACCGCTGTATCTGCTCCGGCATCGGCCATCACTGACCCGTTGCTGCCAATCACTACACCTGATATCTCATTAGCTGCGCGGGTCACAACATTAGCTTCTGGAGCATTTCCAATCACTGCATTGACGTTAGTTAAGTCAACGTTTCCGGCCAGATACAAACCGGGGATGGCATTAAAGGTAGAGAGCTTCTGAGCGGATGATTTAGCGTTGGCCTTATCTCCTAACGCCAGGACTCCATTAGCAGCATGGAACGTAATGTCAGCAGCGGGGGCTTTAGTAAGGGCAACGATCCCGGAATCAGCAATCGTCAGCTTAGAAGGAGTTTGAGCTTTTAATTCTGCAATATCGAAAACACCAGCAAATGTAGCCTCATTCTTTTCGCCAAAATCAAATGTTAGATTATCTACGTGACCAGCCGCCTCAAGTTTATTAAAACCTTTAACAGTAACGTTGCTTAAATCGATCTCCTCAGCCCCAAGAGTAAGAATCGCATCTCCAACGACTCCGGCGGCATCAATGTTCTTGCCTTTGAATACGCCGTCCTTCAATAAAGTCACATGGGAGGTTTCGACGATCGAAGAAGCCTCATTCCGATTAGTATCTTTTTCCGAACTAATAACTCTTCCGCCTGCATAGATGTCTCCATTTACTGTACCGCTGGCGATAACAATATTGGCTGAACCAACTTTTGACTGAGCGTTATTGTAATAAGGAGCATTACGATACATACCATCTAATGCAATACCACCCCCATAGATATCGCCGTTGATGACGGGCCCTTCAGAAGAATTGTCCCCAATTTGAATATTTACGGTTCCTACTGTAGACAGTGCGCCTTCAGTCGCAAGGCCTCCGCCATAAATATTCGCGCGGTAATTGTCATCATCTGCACCGACTACAGTATTACCGGCTATCGTAATATTGACTGTATTGACATGAGATCCGCCCTGAGGTTCGGCCTCATTACGCAGACCCGAAGCGATGCCACCGCCGAGAATACCAGCCTGCCCGTTGATCATGGCATAGGTCATCGAATCGAGATAATCTCTAAAGCCAGGCTGAGTTTTCTCGAATGGTGGCATTTGATTATTGCCAAAAGCCACATCAAACGCTAAGCGCCCGACTTTTCCGGAAGTTGCTGTAATGTTGACGGTATCTACTATCGAGCTAGCGTTCTTGGCTGCCTGCGGTTGATTGTTGACTACCGGATTTGTATCGTCGACGGAATAACCTCCACCAATAATTCCATCAACAGAACCGCCTTGAACATTCAAGTTAACCGTACCGACGTTAGCGACGGCACTAGTACCGAAATTCATATCACCGCTGCCAGTCGCAACCGCAATTCCGCCTCCCATCGCTCCAATAGTCTCACCGCCCTTGAAATTAACTGTTAGGGTCCTTACCTCTGTTTTAGCCAACTCTGCTTTGGGTTTCTCTGCGACAGAACCAGCCGCATCTCCAGAAGCAGCTGCAAAACCGCCTCCAAAAATTCCAACTGTATAACCGCTCAGCACATCAATAGTAACGTCGCCCGTCGCGGCAGTTGCGTTAGGAGCAGAAACTGCAGTCAATTCTCCCGACACCTTGTTACGAGACCAAGCCAGAGCCATTCCTCCGCCTAAGACACCGACATTAACCCCTGGTTCAGAGGCCAACGTTGTGATTAGATGTTGAGCGGTAGCTTCTGCTTTATCTTTAAAATTATCTTTGTTTAGGGCCTGTAGACTCGTTATAGATTCTTTGAGACCTTTGAGATATTTGGCTTTATCTCCGTTAGAAGGAAAAACAGGCTCGGCACCTTCTTCTCCGATCAAAATGTTAACGTTGCCGGTCTTAGCAGTAGCACTCGTAGGTTCAGTTGCATCGTCATACTGATATGCTGCAGCAAAACCTCCACCAAAGACTAAAGCATTCGATGTGTTCTTAGCTAAATTTAATTGAATGTTTTGAGATGTGGCTGTTGCAGTTCCACCTTTTTGAAAGGCGTCCTTATTAAGCTCGATCTTGTCTTTGTAAGAATCTGGAATTAAACCTTCAACATTTTCCTTCGGAAACTGAACTGAAGCAGCCAACCCTCCGCCAAACACACCTAAATTCACACCAGATTTGACGTCCACGTGAGTATCTTTACCAATCTCAGAAGTGCCGATTCCGCCAAAGGCGCTAACAGCCAGTCCGCCGCCCATCGCACCCACAGTTACGCCTTCAAAACCCTCCGCCTTTGTTATTGTGTTGACTAACAACTTAGTTTGTCCGGTTACTGTAGATGTAGCACTGCCACCTAAGGCTATAGCCGAGCCTCCTGCCATTGTCCCAATAGATGAAGAAGAACCTAATAAACTAACGGAGGAATTACCATCGAGATTGACAGAAGTAAGCTCGGCAGAGAGCGAAGCTTGGAAAATGCCTGCTTTGGCTTTTGCAATATCTCCAACATTTATGGCCGAACTACCGCCAGTCATAAGAAGGCTATTTCCTGAATTCATCACAATAGATGAATTTCCTTTTCGAATAACGGTTCTTTTCACCCCTTCCGAAGAAGCAAGGCCTAAATTTACTAATCTATCTCCACCAACGGAGGAGAGAATGAGAGGATTTGCAGAGGTCCCTCCAACTGTTATCGCTGTATCGTTTTCATGTAAAAGAGCTTCTTCCGACTTAACAGCCGTAAATTGTTTTTTGATTATTTCCGAAATTGGTTTAATGGCGGGTTTAAATACCGCAGCTAAGGAAAGGAGGCTCTGAGTGCTCCCATCTATAAAATTCTTTCCCCCAGCAAGACCAACCATCGTTGCGTTCTTGCCATCGTATCCAAGTGCTAAGCGAATATTTCCGAGATCTTTGCTGAGTAACGCCTTTAGGAGATTTCTTGCGCTACCGTTTGTTTGAACGTTTACAACCTGTCCATCACCAGAATGGAATTTTGTTGTGCCTATTTGGGCGAGGTTGTCATTATTAATATCAAATGTTAATTCTAAGTCAGCCGCAAATAATTTACCCCCCTAATGTACAGGCCATAATGCCTGCTAAGCTTATTGCCAACATTTTCTTAGAAGCTTTCGTAGATTTTCCGCGACTCATCTTAGTCTCTGAGGAAACAACGAAAGTTCTTCTTGCATCATTCCAAAGAACTTTAAAAGCTTTATTCATACTTATTACTCCACGGGATATACATCAAACAATTTAACTCCCAGCGCAAGTTTATCCTCAAATTCTTAAAATGCATACCCTCCGCAACACTAATAACCATATCTGGCTAGCCGCCTAAGGGATATTTCTAAGAGTCTTTTAACTAAGATTTTTCGTTCGTTTATTTAAGCAAAAATATTTTTTGTTAGGGCGTTAGTTAATTATATTTTGTCTTATCTTCTTCAATGTTAAAAAATCTCTAATAATCAATTTACTACACTGACAACACTATCCCTACTCCGTGCCAGTCCTAATTAACAACAGACCGAAAACTCTTCGCATCATTCAAGCGAACAAGGTTTCTTCAGAGATACTCCATCAATATCTCTGAGATCTATATATTCGGGTCGTTTTTTTAAATTGGAAGATTTTTCCGTCTTTAGTAACTTTTGATAAATTTTGGTTACATCACTGAAAAAGACTTCAAGTTTGGTAGACAACGCCTATCTGCGAAACTAATATCAAACACAGGACGATCTCAGAATCTGGATATTTTTTCAATGTCACCACAATGGCATGAAATTCCCCCGTTCTCCTCCTCTTCTCTCTACTATTTCAGAAGAAATAAGAATGAAAGAGAGTGGAAGGTACCGCCGTGTTCATGGAGTTATTCACCAATGTAGATTTGTTTTTGAGCCATATGCACGAGACCTATGGCCTGTGGTTGTATGTGGTTCTTGGTCTTATCTTCTTCTTAGAATCGGGTGTGTTTTTTACCGGTCCTTTCCTTCCAGGAGATTCTCTGCTATTCGTCGCCGGTGCAACAGCCGCTGCCGGCGTTCTTGATCCCTGGGCTGTCATTCTCGGCTCAACGGTAGGTGCGCTTTTTGGAAATATTGTCGGATTTCTCTTTGGAGCTTGGATTGGTAAAAGACTTTTCACCCACGAATCCAGCAAATGGTTTAATCAAGAAAATCTTCAAAAGGCCAAGCTCTTTTTTGACAAGCACGGCGGCAATGCAGTAGCCCTCGCCCGCTTCATTCCTCTTATTCGCTCTCTTATCCCTGTCGTAGCCGGTTCCTCAAAGATGAACTTTATGCTTTTTAACATTTACAGCGCTTTGAGTGCCTTGGCATGGACCTGTATTTCAACCGCTCTCGGCTACTGGCTCGGCTCAATTCCTTTTATCAAGGACAATCTTTCCTGGTTGGTAGTCGGAAGCATTCTGATTGTTATTGTAGGGATTCTTGGGTCTGCCGTTTACAAGAAAAGGAAAGAGAAATAGACCAAACACCTTACGGAAAAGCCCGGCATGACACCGGGCTTTTCAATGACTTGAAAAAATTAAAGATTAGTTCTTAGAGCGGTCGATGTGCTTGTGAGCGGAGATGAAAGGCATCATCTTGCGCAGACGGCTGCCGACCTGCTCGAGCTGGTGAGCAGCTGTTTGATTGCGAATAGCACCAAGCTTCGGAGCACCAACCTTGTTTTCCAACAAGAATTCCTTAGCGTATGTACCGTCTTGGATCTCTTTAAGAGCCTTTCTCATAGCGTTGCGGGCAACGTCAGTAATGACCTTAGGTCCTGTTACATATCCGCCGAATTCAGCGTTGTTGGAAATAGAGTAGTTCATATCAGCCAAGCCGCCTTCGTAGATCAAGTCAACGATAAGCTTGAGCTCATGGCAGCATTCGAAGTAAGCCATTTCAGGAGCGTAACCGGCTTCAACCAATGTTTCGAAACCAGTCTTGATAAGTTCGGCCAAACCGCCGCAAAGAACACACTGTTCACCGAACAAGTCAGTTTCTGTTTCTTCTTTGAAAGTTGTCTGAATAATGCCTGCTTTACCTGCGCCGTTAGCTGCAGCATAAGACATAGCAACGTCACGTGCTTTGCCGGACTTATCGGCATAGACAGCGATCAACTGAGGAACGCCTGAACCTTCTGTGTAAGTTCTGCGGACTGTGTGGCCCGGAGCCTTTGGAGCTACCATCCAAACATCCAAATCAGCACGCGGTTTAACTTGGCCATAGTGAACGTTAAAGCCGTGAGCGAAGGCCAAAGCAGCACCTTCTTTGAGGTTCGGTTCAATCTGCTTCTTATAAACTTCAGCAATGTTTTCGTCCGGAAGAAGGATCATGACAACGTCAGCGCCTTTTGTTGCGTCTTCGATAGAAGCAACTTTCAAGCCTGCTGCTTCAGCTTTTTTCCAAGAAGCTCCGCCTTCTCTTACGCCGACAACAACATCCACGCCGGAATCATGAAGGTTCAAAGCGTGTGCATGGCCTTGGGAACCATAACCGATGATCGCAACCTTTTTGCCTTTGATCAAAGAGAGGTCAGCGTCTTTATCGTAATAAACTTGCATTTAATAATTCCTTTTTAATAAAAGTAGTTATAAGAAACAAAAAATTAAACTCTTAACACGCGGTCGCCGCGGCTGATGCCGCACGCACCGGTCCTCACCATTTCAAGTACGCTTGCCGGATCAATGGCTTTGAGGAATGCGTCAAGCTTGCCTGTGTCCCCGGTTAGCTCAATGGTGTATGTTTTATCTGTAACGTCAATGATTCGTCCGCGGAAAATATCGCTTAAGCGCTTCATTTCTTCTCTTTCTTTTCCGACGGCGTGAACCTTGACGAGCATTAATTCTCTTTCGGAATGTTCGCCTTCGGTCAGATCGACCACCTTAATGACTTCAATCAGACGATTCAGATGCTTAGTAATCTGTTCAATAAGTTCATCATTACCGAGGCTGATAATCGTCATTCTTGAAATGGACGGATCTTCTGTAGGAGCAACGGTCAAAGACTCGATGTTATAGCCGCGGGCAGAAAATAAGCCCACAACACGAGAGAGCGCTCCTGGTTCATTCTCTAAAAGAACGGAAATCACATGTCTATTCATTTAAATTTTCTCCGAGCCAAGAAGCATCTCTGTAAGACCTTTGCCGGCCTTAACCATCGGCCAAACATTTTCAGTAGGATCGACGCAAATGTCGAGAAGCACTAATTCATCCTTGTATTTTCCGAAAGCATCTTTCAACGCCCCGTCCAATTCACTTGGATGTTCAACAACGATTCCGACATGACCGTAAGCCTCAGCCAATACTTTGAAATCCGGAGTCGGTGTCATGTGAGAGTGAGAATAGCGCCCGGAATACTCGAGTTCCTGCCACTGACGAACCATTCCTAAGTAATTATTATTGAGAATAATAATCTTCGGATTGATGCCTAACTGCTTAGCAGTTGCCAGCTCTTGAATATTCATTTGAATAGAGCCGTCTCCGGTAATGCAGACAACTTGCTTATCGGGATTTGCAACGCAGGCCCCGATTGCATAAGGCAGACCGACTCCCATGGTGCCAAGACCGCCCGAACTCAGCCAATGTCTTGGTTTAGTGAAGCTCAGGAACTGAGCGCACCACATCTGATGCTGACCGACATCACTAGCCACGATTAAATCTGGGCCGGCAACTTCTTGTAATTTCTCCAGCACTTCCTGCGGCTTAATAACCTTGTCGCTCTTCTCATAATGCAGACAGTCAATTTTGCGCCATTCATCGATCTTGTTCTGCCATGCAGCCATCTTTTCAGCATCCGGCCGTTCCGGAATTTCATCAAGAAGGTTCAGCATGTCTGCCAAAACGACTTTCACATCTCCGACGATTGGAATATCAACTTTCACACGCTTAGAGATTGTTGACGGATCCACGTCGATATGAATAATCTTTCTGCCGGGCTGAGCAAAATTACTCGGCAAACCGACAACTCTATCGTCAAATCGTGCGCCGATAGCAACCAAGCAATCGCAGTTCTGCATTGCCATATTGGCTTCATATGTTCCGTGCATTCCAACCATGCCGAGGAATTTTTTGTCACCGGACTTAATAGAGCCTAAGCCCATCAAAGTGGAATTGACCGGAACACCAAGTTCACTGGCAAAGCGCTGGAGCAGTTCGCTGGCATTTGCAGAGATTACGCCGCCCCCAACAAGAATAAGCGGTCTTTCTGCATTGATTAATTGTTGAAGAGCTTTCTTAATTTGCCCTAAGTGGCCTTTTGAAATCGGTCTGTAAGAGCGAATATCAATGTCTTTTGGATAAGAGTATTCGCATTTTGCGGCTGTAATATCCTTCGGAAGATCAATCACAACAGGACCGGGACGGCCGCTCTTGGCGATATAGAAAGCCTTTTTAATTGTTTCGGCGAGATTTCGAACATCCTTAACCAAGAAATTGTGCTTAACACAAGGTCTGGTAATGCCGATGGTATCCACTTCTTGGAAAGCGTCTTGGCCAATTGCACCAGTGTTGACCTGACCTGTAAAGACGACAAGCGGAATGCTGTCAGCATAAGCCGTGGCAATTCCCGTGATGGCATTCGTTGCTCCCGGACCGCTGGTTACTAGAGCAACGCCGACTTTGTTGCTGGAACGTGAATAGGCATCTGCTGCGTGGACGGCACCTTGTTCGTGCCTGACAAGGATGTGCTTGAATTTATCTTGTTTGAAAATAGCGTCAAAGACGTTTAAGACGCTCCCACCCGGATAGCCGAAGACGTGCTTTACACCCTCTTCAGCTAAAGCTCGGACCAGTATTTCTGATCCGTTTAATACTTCTGCGTTTTTTTCCGCACCGTTCTGATTCATTAAAAATCCTTTCAAAGTCCTTGGGAAATTGATCGGACGGCTCACTATCTTTTTTTGAAAGACGACGAGCTATTCGATTAGTGCTTCGATCCATCTAATTTTGGTAAAAACTCAGACTGTCGAATTGGGTCTTTTTGGTTAAAAGAGTGCATTTAGAATAGCTCAAATCTAACCTTTGTCAGAAAAAACAGAATAGTATTTGTACTAAGTGTGCTTCGTATTCAAAAGCCTTGAAATAGCTTTATTGATTTCGTTCGGTGAAACAGGTTTTTGAAGAATTGTCGGCAAATCAGTTAGGTCAGTACCGTATTCGCTGAAATTTAAACCTTCCGTCTCTTCTTCATAATGTCTCATGACCTCCTCTCTCGGAGTCGCACTCATGACAATGGCAGGAATCCTCTTACCGACAGCGCTTCTTATACGCAGTGTTGCCTGAAGCCCTGTCAAATGTCCGGGCCCTAAGTTAAAGTCAGTCAATATCAGATCCAATGGATTAGAAACCACGATTTCCGCTGCAAGCTGAGCATCATAGTGTTCCGCAACTTTAACCTTTGCACCCCAAGCTTCTAATAAAGCCTGAACACTCCGGCGGATTAAAGGATCATCTTCGATAATCAATATTCTCTTGCCTTTCAGCGAGAAGAAAGATTTAGAGTGCTCCGGTTTATTAAGTAATTTGACCTGATGCAAATCTCTCGAAAGAGGCACAACGACACGGAAGACTGTACCTGAACCTTTCTTGGACCGGAAAGAAATAGAGAAGTCCAGCAAATCACAAATCTTTTTGACAATAGAAAGTCCTAAGCCATAACCCTCTTTTGCCTGGTATCCGGATTTTCCTCGGTAATATTCTTTGAAGAGATCCTGCTTTTCAGACTTATCGATGCCATTGCCGGTATCAGCAACGATAATAACCAAAGTATCTTTCAACCCGCATCTTGCTCTTAAAACCACTTTTCCCGATGAGGTGTATCTGAAAGCGTTCGAAAGCAAATTTCTAATAACTCGTTCAAGAAGCTGGGCATCGGTGCAGATAGTCGCAGAAATGGGATCAAGAACAAATTGGATCCCCTTGGTTTCAGCGACGGATGAGAACTCGATCTTCATTTCCTCAAACACTTCATCCAAAGAGAAGGTTGTGGGATTGATTTTGATGCTTCTGGAATCCAATTTTGAGAGGATCAAAATTTGATCCACCAAAGTTGCTACCTGATTACATGCTTGGGATAGATTATCGACCAAAGGCTTACTGTCAGGCGGGACTTGAGCTTCCAGCACAGAAATAAAAATGCCCATGGCCTGCAAAGGCTGTCTTAAGTCATGATTGGCCGCAGCAAAAAACTTAGTTTTAGACACAATGGCCATTTCTGCGGCTTCTTTTGCCAGTTCAGCGGCCTGGCGCTGCTGGACTAACTCTTCTACCAGATACTCTTTCTCAAAATTTCTGAATAGAGACAGAGAGTAAATCTCATTGAGGCGCGTTGAGAAGTACCAGAGGATAAGAAGGATAATTCCAACCCAAAAGGCAGCCACTCCAAAAGAGATGTTATAAATCATCGCCAGCTTGACCATCGTCGGCAGCAGTACTGTCGGGAGGAACGCCCAGAATGCAGGAAGCCAACATGCATAAAGAGACATGCTTCCGAAAGAAACACCAATAATTAAGGCGATAACAAGCATTTGAACTTCAGTATTGCCCGGAATCATGAAATAGAAACCGGCAAAACCGAATGACAATCCGGAAACAAAAACCATTTGAAGAGAACGGTTTTTCCAGAACTTGAACTGCTTCTCAACGTCGGGGCACTCAAAAAAATCATCTGTCGATTTAATCCCGGCAAGACTGTGCATCAGTACAAAGCCAACCCATAGTGCCATTACTCCCCCGCCTATCGAATCCCAAGTCAGACATGCGAAGAGCACACAAAAAATAAACCGGGTAAGAATTGAAGCGGAGGAATGATGCTTCATTTGCGCTAATTGGCTTAATTGAAGCTTCTTTTTAAGGTCGGGCGCAGTCAGGCCCAAGTCTCGAGGATCATAACTTCTAGGACCTGGTTCGAAAATAGTTCGAAATTTCTTGTAAAGATCTTTTAAATTCATAACTAGAAGTTCGGAGCATCCGGAATCGTTAATGTGCAATGTCTAGAGTTTACGCTAAGACAGCACGGAGCCCCAATCACTAGTGTGCAAAGATCATCAACATGCCCGAAAGGGAGCCCTTCGATTACCGGAACCTTGATTGTCTTTCGCAAGATTTCTTTTGCATCCTCGATGGAGTATCCAAAGTCGTGTGCAGAATTTCTTATATGAGAGAAGTGTCCCAAAACGATTGCTTGCTGCTTTTGTAGAACTCCCGCTTGAGCTAATTGAAGTAAATTTCTTTCGATTTTGTAGGCAGGTTCAGCCAAATCCTCCAGAAACAAAACTCCTCCCTCAATATCGGGAAAATACGGTGTCCCTAGAGCCGAGACAAGGACGGATAAATTTCCTCCCCAAAGAGTGCCTGAAACCTTTAAATTTGCAGCATCTGTTTCAAACTCAATGGCATATTGTTTTGAAGATAAAGCCGTCCGAAAAGATTCAATACTAAAGGCAGAAACGGAAGATTTTCCTAACACACTTGCTGTCGGACAATGCAAACTTTTGCCTTGATACTTAGCAAGATATGCCAAAGAAAACAACGTGATATCCGAGAACCCTCCGACCCACACTCCTCTCTTATGAATCTCTTCAAAATCAATTGTGGGAAGGATGCGGTTTAAACCGTAACCTCCCCGCGCGGCTAGAACAAAATCACACTTGCCGCATAGCCGATTGAAATCTTCGGCACGCGCCTCGTCACTGACACCTCCGAATCGTTGAAAAGAAGTCAGGACAGACTTACCGAGCTTCACTTCCCAACCGTCTTCTTCTAAAAGCTTAGCAGCTTTCTTTACGTCTTCAAGATTTAATACATTACCGCTAGGGGCTGCAATGCCTGCAATTTTCTTCTTCAATTGCTGCTCTCCTTTTTTCTCTTCTTTTCGAAGAAATCTCGCAGCAATTTAAGGCAGTCTTGACTGCAAATCCCGGATGTAGTCTTTGTATGATGGTTAAGTGTAGGGTAACTGAAGAGTTTGCACACATTATCAACGACACCCGCCTTTTCATCGGAGGCTCCGTAGACCAAACGGCTAAAGCGAGAATTCATAATAGCGCCGGCACACATTGGGCACGGTTCAAGCGTCACATAAAGCGTGCAATTTTCCAGACGGTAATTCTTTTTGACTTTTGCGGCTTGTCTAATGGCCATGATTTCCGCATGGGCGGTAGGATCGGCGTCTCCGATTACTTTATTAAATCCTCGGCCGATAATTACACCTTTCTCGTCAACCACTACTGCACCCACAGGGACTTCACCGCTCTCTTCTGCTGCCCGTGCACAATCCATGGCTTCCTTCATGTACTTAATATCATCATCTTTGTTGATTTTTTTCTCTTCATTTTCTTTTTCTTTTTGAAGAGCAAAAAGTCTTCTTTTTTCCCGCTCGTCCTTTCTGCGTTTCTCAACTCTTTCGAAAAGATGATTCAAGTTGATATGAGCAAAAAGCGGCGGCCGAACCAAATTAGCGGCCTGCACCAACTCATCCGGAGTCAGGCTCAACCAGCTTCCGGCTGTCTGCAAAAAGATCTGAGCCTCAAATACAGTAGGACTTAAAGGATTTTTTGAGGTCGCCTGAAAGATCATCAAAACGCATGACAAGTTTTCAGGAACTTTGCTAAGAGCTTCAATTGTGGATCCGACACGAATCGAAAGATTCACAAACTTATCAACTATATCCATCCACCCTCCTCCTCATGGAAATGAAACCATGCTGATTTTTGAATTTGTGATTACTCTCCTCTTACTTTACGGCAGATGAGTTGCTTAATCAAGAGTCCATCCTTCAACTCCTTTAATCACCGAGTCTTCAAACAATTTTCGACAAGACGGATTGTCTACAGATCTCGTGAGAAATAGCATCAAGGCAAAAGAAGACAAAATAATAGAGATAGCATTTTGGAACTCTTAATACAAATTTGTCCAAGCGTACTCATTCTTTAAAGTCGCCAGCAACTATGAAAAGACAGATCCTTGTACTTTTTAGAGGACCTATGAGACTCTGTTTGAAGCCGGATGAATTCTTGACAATTCCAATTACAGAACTTCTCTGCCGGAACTTTTTCATTTTATTAGGAAAAATCCTGATTAATTAAAAGCAATTATGAGATTAATATTTGCATATTAACTAAACCGGCTAGACGGTATAGTTTATGAGAAAGAAAATGCTAGTTACTTACTGCGCTCTTGATGTGTTGTCGTCAAATCTCCACAAGGAAAACGCGCATAGCTAACTTGGCTAACGCTTTACCAAAGCGTCTGAATGTCCTTCTCAAGTACTCTTATAAACCTCTGCAACTCAAACTAAGGAGATTTTGCAATGATCAAAAAACTTCTTCCTGCCGCCCTTCTGGCCGCATTGTCGTTCAATGCAATGGCAGCCTCTAATGTCACGCTCTACGGAGTAATTGACGAAGCAGTCACCGTCACCAAACACAAAGGTGAGAGTGCCGTCGTGAAATTGGATAATGGTATTTACGCCGGAAGCAGATTCGGCTTGAGAGGCGTCGAGGATCTGGGCAACGGCAACTCCGTCGGCTTTATTCTCGAACAAGGATTCAACGCTGATGACGGAAGCGAAGCTTATGGAGGCAAAGCATTCAGCCGCGAAGCTCTTTTGCAGGTTAAAGGCAACTGGGGCGAATTCGCTTTTGGCCGAGCCGGCGGTTTGTCGTCTGACTGCGGCACCTACACTATTCTGCACGGCGGTGCTCTTTGGACGTCTTACTACACAGACGGCAATATGGCAAGTGCTTTTATCAATACAGACCGCATGGACAATCTTGTAATCTACAAGAGCCCTTCCTTTAGCGGCGCAACAATCACTGCTATGTACTCCAACGGTACCGGTTTAAACACCACAGGTGAAGACGACAAGAAATGGTCTAAGAATTCTCACTATTACGGTATCGGCTTAGATTATGCCCATAACGACACTGTGTTTAGTGCAATGTGGGAAATGCTCGACAACAAAGACATTGCTGCAAAATCAACTCAGCTCTTCACCTTGGGCGGTCAGCAAGGCTTTGGCAATTGGACGGTTTGGGCTGCCTACCAGTATGCACATAACAGCCAGATGCTTCCCGGATGGAATTATGCAAATCAAGGAACTAAAGGCGTATCTCAGCATGCTGTCACTGCAGCTATTGGCTATAAGATCGCCAGTGGGGAATGGAAACTTGAAGGCAACTACGCCCACGGAAAGTCTAATTCCACAAACGAAAAATACAACATTTGGTCCGCCGGAACTGCATATGAGTATCCTTTGAGCAACCGTACCTTAGTTTATCTCTACGGTGGTTATGGCAAAGCCAACAAACTTCTCAATACCGGCTCTTATCGCTCAACATTTAACTCATGGACTCTGTGCAGCGGTATTAGCCACAGTTTCTAATAAACCAACGGCTGGAATGATTCATCTTTAATAAGCTGAAAATCATCTTTCCATTAGGTTTTCCGAGGCGCACTTCTAACGAAGGCGCCTCTTTTGCTGTACTAGAAATCTGCAGATCGCAGCTCTTAGTCCCTCCGCTCGAAGACTAAGCGAACTGAGAGGTGTACGCAGCGACAGTAATATGAAAATCTGCCCAGAAAAGTTTTCCTTAACCAATTGAAACCGACTCATAGGTAATTTCTTGGCACGTGTGTAAGTTAGCTCGTAGTCGTCTTGACAACATTCAGGCAAATCATCAGAAATCTCGTTGACCAATCTGAAAATTCAACAGGACCTCTCCTCTTTACCGGCTAAAAGCGCCAGTGAGCTTCAAGCCGCAAGGTATGGTCAGCCTTGCCTTTGGAACCTCCTGTAAAACCGTACAGAAATCCGAGGGGGGCACCACCTTTATCAGCTTGAACACCCAAATTCACATTCGTCCCGAAGTTTCCTGCAAATTCACCGCTTATGCGATCAGAAATGCCGTTTACATCTGTCAATGTTGTCCGCTGATTAGAGCTTCCTGCCTGCGGAATGAAAGTGAGCTCAGCTTGCGGACAAATATTCCAGCCGTTACCGGTCGCGATATCGCCGCGAAGTGCAACACCAGTCGGGAACTGAATGGCGTGATTTGCTTTGGTCTTGTTTGACCAGATCTTCTTTCCATCAACCTTGGTATCGTACTTCCCGCTCTTAGCGTACACATAGGGAATTCCTGCATGAGGAACAACACTTGAACTTCTAGCTTTCAAGGTTGTTTCCACACGAATGCCTGCTGCAAGCAAATTGGTCTTGACATCAGCATCGGCATTTCCAAAACCTGCGGCATTTATATACTGGGTAATATCAGAGGAACTTCTAAGATAGGTCAACGTTCCGACAACGTTTAAGTTAGAACTAGGACTGTAAGCACCGTAGGCGTGAATTCCGTAAGAATTGTATTTATTTTTCGTTTTAGACAGATCTCCGGTTGAATCCTGCGAGCCTCGGTTGAAACTGGAAGCCGCACCTACAATTGAAGTTACTGTCATCTTGTCGTCAAAGCCCAGGGTAAAACTGAACGCGCCAGTCTTATAGCCTGCTTTACCGATTCCCGTTGCTGCAAACCTCTTGTATTTCTGTTTTTCGCTAATCAAATCAATCCACAGATTGTTTCCATGCGGCCAATCACGCATCAAGCCTTCTTCTGTGAAAGATTCACCTTTCATTGAAACTTGATTCTCTACGGAATCCAAAGCAGTTGTAAGATCATTGAAGCCTACAGAAAGAGTGCCACCAGCAAAACTTATATTTGCCGCAGAATTAACAATTGCTGTCTTCTCAGCTGCAGACAAGTCCTTGCGCCTTAAAACGCCGTATGTGAAAGCATCTTTCTGAGCATGACGAAGTTCATCATTGGCAATGTTTGGAACCGCAATATCCGGATACATAGAAAGAACATCATTAAGGATGGCACTTACCCACACCCTGGATGCATCGTTATGCAGTTCCAGTTCCCAATTAATGCCGGTTCCGTCTTGGGCTAAAGCATAAAGCTTGTCTCCTATCCAACCACCCCTCCAGCCATTGCCGAAAACGTTGTCTGCAGTATCAAAGCCTCTCACAACGGTATAGTCACCGGCTTCATCGATATTTCCAAGAATAAGAGTTGCCGTTGGTGCTACCGTCAATGATGCGTCTTGCCCATTAGTAGAGAAGGCGCCCGTACCATCTTTGAGAAGTGAGCAATCTACTAACGTCGTTGTTCCATCCCCGAAAACGAGGCTTGTTGTACCGGATGCATCTTGCGCAGCCGGATGGGTATTATCCGAACTCTCCCAGACAAAATCTCCATCTTATCGGGCAGGTTGTTTCAAGCGTCGATACCTTCTCCGGGAAAAGCAACTTTAATCTTTAAAAGAAATATTTCAAATCCCTAAAACCAATCCAGCTCGTTAGAACTGCTTAATTGAGTGATTTAAAACCTTGATTTTCGCATCTGTGATGTCTAGCAGTTTAGCCTTCATGGGAGAAATAGGAACCATGATAAGAACAAGAAGGGGCTGTTGCAAAATTCCCTCTTCCTAAGAGGGATTTTCACAGCCCTTCT
>ERZ777306.1317-NODE-1317-length-40318-cov-6.924223_pt1 | contig 40318 bp, 37 predicted proteins | sample MGYA00374966_ERZ777306 | MGnify/ENA primary metagenome ERZ777306 (study PRJEB29329, sample SAMN06343882) | mouse gut metagenome | isolation source: Mouse cecum | place: Austria: Vienna | collected 2014-11-15 ... | reverse complement strand
TTGGTAGAGCAGCGGTCTCCAAAACCGCAAGTTGAGGGTTCGAGTCCTTCCTGGCCTGCCAGCTTGTTTGACGAGCAGCCGTGTGGCTGCTTGTTTGGCGTTAAGACATAAAACATTTAAGGAAGACCATGGCAAAAAAATCCAAGACCCAACGCGCTAAAGCCTCTGCTGCCCGGCAGCAGCGCAAGGCTACTCGTGAGGAGATCGGCGATCAGCCGGTTGCCGAGGTAGTTGAAGCCGAGGAGAAGCCGAAGAAGTCTCTTTTCAAGAAATCGGATGCTGCCGATTCCGATGACGAGGCGGCCAAGAAGCCTGCTAAGAAAGCGGACGAAAAGCCCGCTAAGAAGCGCTTCCAATTCCTGCGCGACGTAAAAGCGGAAATGAAGCGCGTCACGTGGCCCACCCGCGTTGACGTTCTGCGCTGGAGCGGCGTCGTCATCGTTGCCCTTCTTTTCTTCGGTATCTTCGTTGCCGTCTTGGACAACCTGATCATCACCCCGGTGCTGGTCGGTATTTCCGGATTGTAGGTTCACAATGGCTAAGAAATGGTATGTGCTTCACACCTATTCCGGCTACGAGAACAAGGTGAAGAAGAACCTGGAAATGCGCATCGAGGCGCTGGGCCTGGAGAACAACATCTTCGCTATCGAGATTCCCACCGAAATGGTTACGGAGATCAAGGATGGCGGCCGTCGCGTTGAGGCGGAGAAGAAGGTGTTCCCCGGCTATGTGCTGGTGCGCATGGAGCTGGACGATCGCAGCTGGGCGGCGGTGCGCAACACCGAGGGCGTAACCGGGTTCGTGGGAACCCAGGGCAACCCCTCTCCGCTCACTCGCGACGAATACAACAAGATCATGCGCCGCACCAACCACGAGGCCCCCAAGAAGACTTCCACTACCCTGGAAGTGGGGCAGTCGGTGAAGGTGGTTTCCGGCCCCTTGGCCGAGTTCGACGGCGTGGTGGCCGAAGTGTCGCCCGAAGCCGGCAAGGTTAAGGTTATGGTGTCAATCTTTGGGCGCGAAACCCCGGTGGAGCTTGGCTTCAACCAGGTGACGCGCATCTAAGCGTTCACGTGCCCATCTTGGTGCCCGTGTGGACTCGGGGCTTCTCGCCAAGGCGAAAAGGGCTTTGTGATAAGGGAATGTAAACGGTTTATTTGAAAGGTAGTCAAGCTATGGCTGACAAGAAGGTCACCGGCTTCGTCAAACTGCAGATTCCTGCTGGCGCGGCCAACCCGGCCCCCCCGGTAGGCCCCGCGCTGGGTGCCAAGGGCGTCAACATCATGCAGTTCTGCCAGGCGTTCAACGCCCAGACGGCAGATCAGGCGGGTACGGTTATCCCTGTTGAAATCACCATCTACGAGGACCGCTCTTTCACCTTCGTGTGCAAGACCCCTCCGGCCGCTGTGCTGATCAAGGAAGCCCTGAACATCAGTTCCGGCTCCGGCATCCCGCAGATCCAGGCGGTGGGCACCCTCACCGAGGACCAGCTGCGCAAGATCGCCGAGACCAAGATGCCCGACCTGAACGCCAACAGCGTTGAGGCGGCCATGGAGATCATCGCCGGTACCGCCCGTTCCATGGGCGTGCGCATCGAGGGTCGTCCCATGAAGAAGAAGTACATTCCGTCCCGTAAGGTGGCGGCGATGCTGCAGGGCAAGACCATCGAAGAATAAGTGTTTAGCGCTTGGAAAGTCCAAGCGTTTGACAAGTGGAAGAGCGCAAGCGCTCGCCATTACCACGAAAGGAATTGATAGTCATGAAGAAATCCAAGAAGTACCGGGCAGCAGAAGCCCAGATTCCCGAGGCTCCGCTGGCTCCGCTGGCGGCCATGAAGCTGGTGCAGGAGATTTCCTCTGCCAACTTTGATGAGACAGTCACCTGCGACTTCCGTCTGGGCATCGACACCCGTCAAGCGGATCAGCAGCTGCGCGGCACCGTGAGCCTGCCCAACGGTTCGGGCAAGGAAGTGCGCGTGGCCGTGTTCGCCGAGGGCGAGGCTGCTCGCGTCGCCGAGGAGGCGGGCGCCGACATCGTGGGCACCGCTGACTTGATGGAGCAGATCCAGAAGGGCGAGTTCAACTTCGACGCTGCCGTTGCCACTCCCGACCAGATGGGCAAAGTGGGCCGTCTGGGCAAAATCCTGGGCCCTCGCGGCTTGATGCCCAACCCCAAGCTGGGCACCGTGACCAACGATGTGGCCAAGGCCATCAAAGAGCTGAAGGGCGGCCGCGTTGAGTACCGCGCCGACCGTTACGGCATCGCTCACGTGATCATCGGCAAGGTGAGCTTCACCCCCGAGGCGCTGGCCGAGAACTACGGCGCTGTGTACGATGAGATTCTTCGCATGAAGCCTGCGGCTGCCAAGGGCAAGTACGTGAAGTCCATCACCGCTTCTTCCACCATGAGCCCTGGTGTTCCGGTGGATTCCTCGGTGACCCGTGCTTATACCGAGTCGACCGAATAAGCCAGATTCCCTTATCGGAGAAGCGCCCCGCCTGTGCGGGGCGCTTTTTTTATGCGGCAAAGCGGTTGCCGATTGCTTAGGCGAAGAAGTCTTGGGCGATGGCCTGGTAGAAGGTGTCGGGGCGGGGGCGCAGCAAGGTGACCGACTGATCGGCGCGGGAGGCGATGACGGTTTGCACGGGGCCGGGCAGAAGCACCAGTTCCCCATCGATGAACAGTGCGATGTCGCGGAATTCGTCGGTTTGCCGGGCGGTAACCTCCAACACGTCGTTGGGGTCGGTGACAATGGCCCGCGCCCGCAGGGTATGGGGGGCGATGGGCACCGCCAGGAGCCCGCTGTAGCGGGGCGACACCAAAGGCCCGCCGCTGGAAAGGGCGTAGGCGGTGGAGCCGGTGGCGGTGGACAGGATGATGCCGTCGCCCCGCTCTTTGAACACGGGGATGCCGTTAACTGCGAGGGATATCTCGATGATGCGTCCCATGGCGCCCCGGGTGAGGGAGGCTTCGTTCAGGGCGGTGAAGACTGTCTTTCCCTCCAGCCCTTCGCTGTTCACACCGTAGTCGTCGGCCTGGGCGGCGCCGTTGTGCTCGGGGCCGCCGTCTTGGCAGGTGACCTCCAGCTGCAAAAGGGCGCGGCGGTCTTCCCCCAGCTCGCCTGCCAGGGCAGACGCCGCCAGCGGGATGATGCCGTCCTCGTCGTCGTTGGTGAGAAAGCCCATGCGCCCGAAGTTGATGGGCAGAATGGGACACAGCCGCCCCTCCAACAGGTGTACGGTGTGCAGCACGGTACCGTCGCCCCCCAGCACGAAGGCCAGTTGCAGCTGTTCCGGCAGCTGCTGGGCGATTTGGGCCCGGCGCCGGCTGTTGCCCAGGTCTGAGGAGTCGGCCATGTAGGTGCTGGCCCCCACCGAGTTGAGATAGGACATCAGCAAAAGCGAGGCGTCGAGGGCTTTGGAATTGGAATTATTCCGCACGATGAGTATGTGCATGAAGGGGGCCTTTCGGGTTTGGTATCATGGGCAATTATATCCGATTAAGAAAAGGTTTCCCCTATGGCAGACAAGCTGTCCCGAGCGCGTCATGCTCGCCCGGCTGCCTCCGAGCCCTGCTCGGAGAATCCCTCGGTGGAGCGCCCGGCTACGCGCGGACGGCATGCCGGGGTTCAAAAAACCTCCCATGAGGAATTTGCCCCCGGAAAAACGGGGCTCATTCCAGTGGTGGGGGGCCATGCGGGGCTGGACCGCACCAACCCTTCCTGGAGTTTCGAGCAAGCGGCCCAAGGGCAGATGCTGCTGGAGGAAGAGGAGGCGCAGCTGCGGCGCCTGTCGCGCTACGGAGGTGCGGCGGCGAAGCGGGCAGGGGCTGGCGTGCAGGCCCAGGCCCCGGCCCAAAAGAGCGCGGCGTCTTCGGCAGCCCTCATAAGCATCTGCGTCATCATCTCCCGCATCACCGGCTTCGGCCGCACCTGGGCCATGGCCTTTGCCTTGGGCTCCACCTTCACCTCCAGCGCCTACCAGGTGGCCAACAACCTTCCCAACATGCTGTTCGAGCTGGTGATGGGCGGCATGCTGGTAACCGCGTTTTTGCCGGTGTACGTGTCCACGAAAAAGAAGCTGGGGGAGCGGCGCGGCAACGATTATGCCTCCAACCTGCTTACCATCGTGGTGCTTTTGCTGGGAGCGGTGAGCGTGCTGTGCATGATCTTCCCGGCGCAAGTGATCTTCACCCAAACGTTCTACTCCGACCAGCAGGAAATGGCGCTGGCGGTGTTCTTCTTCCAGTTCTTTGCCATCCAGATAGTGTTTTACGGCGCCTCCACCATCGTTTCGGGGTTGCTGAACGCCAACCGCGAGTATTTTTGGTCGTCCATCGCGCCGGTGTTCAACAACGTCATCGTCATTGCGTCGTTTTTGGCCTACGCCTTCGTGGCCCAGCACAACCAGCAGATGGCGTTCTTCGTCATCGCCATCGGCAATCCCTTGGGGGTGTTCGTGCAGATGGCCATCCAGGTGCCGGCGCTGGCGAAGCAGGGCATCCGGTTGCGGCCGCGCCTCAACTTGCGCGACCCGGCCCTGCGGGAAACGGTGTCGCTGGGAGTGGGCGCCCTGTTCATCACGTTGTGCGCGTTCGCCACGGTGTCGGTGCAGAACGCCGCCAGCTACTGCTTCGCCGACAACGGCCCTTCCGTCATCGCTTACGCGCGGCTGTGGTTCACGTTCCCGTATTCGTTTCTGGTGGTGCCGGTTACCACTTCCATGTTCACCGAATTGGCCGACATGCAGGCGGAAGACGATGTGGACGGCGTGGTGCGGGGCATCATGGACGGCGCCCGCCAGGTGATATTCCTCATGGTGCCCATGACCATGTACCTTATCGTGTTCGCCACCCCGCTGGTGACGCTGTACCACGTGGGGGCGTTCACTCAGGATGCCATCGGCCAGATTGCCAGCTACCTGGCGGTGATGGCGGTGGCGCTGCCCTTCTACGGTCTTAGCTGCTACCTGAACAAGGTGTTCAGCAGCATCCGCCGCATCGGGCTGTTCTCGTGGATTAATTTTGCTGCCGTGGTTGTGCAGGTGCTGCTCACCCTGGCGGCCGCGTGGGGGGTGCAAAACGGCTATCCGGTAACCATTGAGTCCATCGCGGCGGTGACCATCGTGTCTTACCTGCTGGGGGATGTGGCGGCGTTCGTGTACCTGAAACATCATTACGCGCAGTTCCGTTTCGGGCCTTTGGCCCTCAGCACGCTGCGGGGCCTGGCGCTGGGGGCCGTCGGCGCCGCTGTGGGCTGGGCCGTGCTGGCGGGGCTGCAGTTTTTCCTGGGGCCGCTTGACGGCAGCATCGGCAAGTCGCTGCTGTTTATCTTGGCCGGCGGCCTGTTGGCGCTGGTGGTCACCTTCGGTCCGGCCGTGGCCGCTCGCTGGCCCGAGGCGTCGCTGGTGATGGCCGCCACCGATAAGGTGGCCCGCCGTTTGCGGCGATAGCGCGGCGGCATGGAGTTTTCGAAAAGGAGAGCAGCCATGAGAAGGCGTCGCGAGTGGCCCATTTTGAAAAGTCCTGGCGAGATTGAGGCCATGAAGGAAGCAGGGCGCGTTTCCGCTTTGGCGTTGCGCCAGGTGGGACGGGCGGCAAGGCCCGGCGTGAGCACGTGGGAGCTGGACCTGTTGGCCGAAGAGGTAATTCGCAGCGAAGGGGGAGTGCCGGCTTTCAAGGGCTATGGCGGCTTCCCCGGATCCATCTGCGCCTCGGTGAACGAGCAGATAGTGCACGGCATTCCGTCCCGGGCGGTGAAGCTGGCGGAGGGGGACGTGTTGTCCGTTGACACCGGGGCCATTGTGGACGGTTGGGTGGGGGACAACGCCTGGACCTTCCCCATTGGCGTCATAGACGAGGAAAAGCAGCGGCTGCTGGACGTGACGGAGCGCTGTATGTGGGAAGGCATCGCCGCTGCCCGGTCCGGCAACCGCCTGGGGGACATCGGGCACGCGGTGCAATCGCTGGCAGAAGCCAACGGGCTTGGGGTGGTGCGCGAGTACGTGGGCCACGGTGTGGGCCGTGCCATGCACGAGCCCCCCAACGTGCCCAATTACGGCCGCCGCGGCACCGGCATCGAGTTGTGCGTCGGCATGGTGCTGGCCATCGAGCCCATGATCAACCTGGGCACCCACAAAACCCGCCCCATGCCGGACGGCTGGCTGGTGTGCACCCGGGACGGGCGCCCGTCGGCCCACTTCGAGAAAACCATCGCCATCACCGAGGACGGCCCCGTTCTGCTGACGGTGGAACCGGGTCGCGAAAAGCCGCTGTAGGGCGGCGGCGCTGTTTTGGGGCAAAAGAAAGCCGCCCGGACGGGGCGGCTTGAACGGGCAGCGGTGATGGCGGCTCTTTACTTGTGGTAGAAGCGATGCTGCTCGTATTTCGGCTCGCAGCAAACGTTGATGCCCAACGTGCGATACAGCTTTTCATCGGCGGCGGAAATAATCACCGAGAAGTAGGCGTCGCAGCCCCGCAGCTTGTCGGCGTTATCGATGAGCTTTTCCGCCAGCGGGTTGTCCACCGAGGAAATGGAAAGCGCCAGCAGCGTTTCATCGGAGTGCAGGCGCGGGTTGCGGCTCTTCAGGTGCGCCGTCTTCAGGTGGCAGATGGGCTCCAGCACCTCGTCGGAAATCACCCGCAGCTCGTCGTCCACGTTGGCCACTCCCTTGAGGGCGTTCATCAGCAGGGCCGAGGCCGCTCCCAGCAGGTTGCCGGTTTTGCCGGTTACCACGCGGCCGTCCGGCAGCACCATGGCGCCGGCGGGGGCGCCGGTGGTTTCCTCTTTCAGCAGCGCCGCCGAGCGGGCAGGGGAGAGGTTGGGGGTGATGGCCGCCTTGTTCATTAGCCGCTCGATTTTCTCCAACGCCGCTTCGCCGTTGCCGGTGCGCTTAAGCTCTTCGGCGGTGGCGAAGTAGCGGCGCACGATTTCGTTGCGGCCGGCATCGCGGCAGGCCTCGTCGTCGCAGATGGCCATGCCGGCCATGTTCACGCCCATGTCGGTGGGGGACTGGTAGGGACACTGGCCGGAGATGCGCTCCATGGTGGCCCGCAGCACCGGGAATATCTCCACGTCGCGGTTGTAGTTCACGGTGGAGGTGCCATAGGCTTCCAGATGGAAGGGGTCGATGATGTTGTCGTCGTCCAGGTCGGCCGTGGCCGCTTCGTAGGCGATGTTCACCGGATGCGACAGCGACAAGTTCCAGATGGGGAAGGTCTCGTACTTGGCGTATCCCGCCTGCACGCCCCGCTTGTTCTCGTGGTAGAGCTGGGAAAGGCAGGTGGCCATCTTGCCCGAGCCGGGGCCTGGGGCGGTTACCACTACCAGCGGGCGGGTGGTTTCGATGAATTCGTTTTTGCCGAAGCCCTCGTCGCTCACAATGAAGTTGATGTCGTTGGGGTAGCCGGGGATGGGGTAGTGCAGGTAGCTGGTGATGCCCATGGCGGTGAGCCGTTTGCGGAACAGGTCGGCATCCGGCTGGTTGGCGTAGCGGGTGATCACCACGCTGCCGATCATGAAGCCCATGGAGCGGAAGATGTCCATCAGCCGTAGCACGTCCTCGGCGTAGGTTATGCCCAGATCGCCGCGCACCTTCGAGCGCTCGATGTCATTGGCGTTGATAGCAATGACAATCTCCACGTCGTCTTTCATGGAGCGCAGCATGGAAATCTTGGTGTCGGGTTTGAAGCCTGGCAGCACGCGGGAGGCGTGGTAGTCGTCGAACAACTTGCCGCCGAACTCCAAGTACAACTTGCCGCCGAACTGGGCAATGCGCTCGCGGATATGCTCCGCCTGCAACTCGATGTACTTGTCGTTGTCGAAACCTTGGCGCATGGGCGTCTCGCTTTCTAGTGCTGAAATTTACCTTGGGGATTATATCCCACCGGCGGTGAGGACAGAAGGCCGCAGGTGAACCGTATGCCCCAAAGGTTTTTAAAGCTGTTGCGCACGGGCGGCTTTGATGAAGCCGCAAAACAGGGGGTGGGGGGAGGTGGGACGGCTTTTGAATTCCGGGTGCGCTTGGCTGGCCACGAACCAGGGATGGTTTGGCAGCTCCACCATTTCCACCAGGCGCCCATCGGGCGAAGTGCCGGAGAACTCGAGCCCCGCCTCTTCCAGCTGGCTCCGGTAGCTGTTGTTCACTTCGAAGCGGTGGCGATGGCGCTCGGATATGAGCGGGGAGCTGTAAGCGGCCGCGGCGCGGGTGCCTTCCTGCAGCACGCAGGGGTAGGCCCCCAGGCGCATGGTGCCACCCTTGTCTTCCACCCCTTCCTGCTCCGGCATGAGGTCGATCACCTTATGGGGCGCCCCTTCGTCGAATTCGGCGGAAGTGGCGCCCTCGAGTCCTGCCACATGGCGGGCGAATTCGCACACCGCCGCCTGAAGCCCCAGGCAAATTCCCAAATAAGGCACGTTGTTCTCGCGGGCAAATCGGGCGGCCTCTATTTTGCCCTCGAAGGCGCGGTTGCCAAAACCGCCGGGCACCAGGATGCCGTCCGCCTGCCCCAGCACCTCTGCCGCGTTGGCGGCGGTTAGCTCTTCGCCGTCCACCAGCCGCACGTTCACCGCCACCCCGTTCGCGGCGCCGGCATGGTGCAGCGCCTCAATCACCGAGAGGTAGGCGTCGGGCAGCGAAACGTACTTGCCCACCACGGCGATGTCCACCTGCCCTTTCACGTTGCGGCTGGCGTCGATGAAGCCGCGCAGGGGGGCGAGGTCTATCTTGCGCGGCGGCAGGCCCAGCTTCGCCAAAGCCGACACATCGAAGCCCTGCTCGTACAAGCTGATGGGCACCTCGTAGATGGAATCGCAGTCCTCGCAGGCCAGCACGTCGTCGAAGTCCACGTCGCAGAAGGAGGCGATCTTGCGGCGAACGCCGTCGGTTATCTCGTGGTCGGAGCGGCAGATGATGAAGTCCGGCTGCACCCCTAGGCTGCGCAGTTCCTTCACCGAATGCTGCGTGGGCTTGGTTTTCACCTCATGGGCGGCGGCGATGTAGGGCACCAGGGTCACGTGCACGAACAGCACGCTGCCGGCAGGTTGCTCTTTTTTGAACTGGCGGGCCGCCTCGATGAAGGGCAGCCCCTCGATGTCGCCCACGGTGCCACCGATTTCCGAGATGACCACATCGGCTCCCGTCTGGCGGGCGATGGAGCGCAGCTTGTCCTTGATGGCATCGGTCACGTGGGGGATAACTTGCACAGTGCCGCCCAGGAAGTCGCCGTGGCGCTCGCGGGCGATGAGGGTTTTATATATGGAGCCTTGGGTGAAGTTGGAGTCGCGGGTGAGGTTCTCGTCGATGAAGCGTTCGTAATGGCCCAGGTCCAAGTCGCCCTCGTGGCCGTCTTCGGTTACGAACACCTCGCCGTGCTGGAACGGGCTCATGGTGCCCGGATCCACGTTCAGGTAAGGGTCCATCTTCTGCATGGTCACCTTGTAGCCGCGGGCCTTCAGCAAATGCCCCAGCGAAGCGGCGGTAATGCCCTTTCCCAGCGACGACACCACGCCTCCCGTTACGAAAATGTGCTTGGCCATGCGGGCTCCCCTTTCCGGTTTCGGGCATAAAAAATGCGCCTGACCTGGCTTGCAAACCGTTCTCAAACGCTTGTCTATGATACGCCCCGCCAATGCGCGCCGCTGCTGGGGCCCCTCTGATTTAACGGAGGCGAAACAGAGAGGACCCACCGGCGAAACCGCCCCTCGGGCGGGAAAGCCCCCGCGGCTTTCCGCTTCAGCCGACCCTGTGCACTGGGGGCTTTTTGGAGTTTCTGCGAAACCGGACAAGGGCATTGGCGGCGGCCCTCGGGGTCCCCTCGTGAGAATCGACGGCGAGTGCTATACTTTGCCGTTGCCAAACGTCATAGAGGCGACACTTGCCTTGCCGTATATTTTTCGACTCAAGAACCTAGGCTGAAGGGCGCCTGCCCGCAAAGGTTCTTGGTCTGCGCGTTCTGCGCTGCTATGGCTTTTGACGTTTGGCGACGACGGGTGGGTGCCTTTCATCTTGCGGCTCTCTCAAATGGGGTTCTTTCCTACAGCCATCGTCATTGCTTCTTTGGTCCTGATTCCAATCTACTCCGATTTCCGAGCCGCAGGCAGTTGCCTCTAGTTTTCCGTTTGTCCCTCAGCGGAGGCATGCTATACTTCCGAATTGCCAAACGTCATAGGGCCTGGTAATCGGGCCTACCATAGTCATAGCTTATTGCTCACCCAACTTTTCAGGCGACTCGTTTCGCCTGTCCGAGCATTCATGCCCCCGCATGTCGCCATGCCTATCTATGCCGTTTTGCAGCGAGGGATGGGGTGCCTTTTTGCACAGCCTTCCCTTACCGAATGCGATGAACGGTCCGGTCGAGGCGCCGGGGGAAGGGTGTGTACGATGAAGGCGCAGTTTGGTTGTGGCAAAGCGCTGTGTTGTGCGCCGCTTAGTTGCGCGCAAAAAGCTTGTTTTGTCCTTGTCTGTGTGGCTCTTTTTGCTGCAATAGCATGCTTGTCGAGTTGTGGCGGCGGCCTAATGACATCTCAGTTGTCGGAAGATGAAATCCTTGATAGCGTTGATGCTGAAGATGTTGCTGATCATGTGATTCTGCCCGACGAATGGTGTTCCAGTGAAGTGCCTGCGGTTGTATCAAAAACCCTTGAAGGGGTGGAAGACCAGAAGCTTGATGATGCCTTGTACAAGGAGGCGACGGTGGTGGTGGTGTGCGAGACGAGCCAGTTTCGTATATCGTCCGATTGGGTGACCCAATTCGAGCTAGTTGGAAACCAATGGCAACATCTTGATAGTTATCCAATGGATGAAAGCATCGAGTGGGTTGGTGGCATTCCGAATGATTTGCTGGCATCCCGGGCAACGGCGTTCATGCAAATGGTTGACGAGAATTCTGAATCGTCAAAGAGGGACACGAGGCTTCTTGATTTATACAAGGAGGGCTTTTCCGCCGAGGTGATCGACAATAAAACGGCAGAGGATGGTACTGCTCTTTTGGCTGTATCGGCCCAGCAGGGTCTGACGAAATACCAAGGTACCCTTGCGGCATCGTTTGCGTGGACGGGTACGGATTGGCAGGTGACTTGCACTGCTGACAAGGGCGCTTACCAGGCGGACTATTCGCCATACGAGGGAACTTGGATCGGAAGCTTTGTTGAGACCTCCGGATGGTGGGATGCGGCCGGCCATGAAGGAAAATGCTATGCAGCAAAAGAAACGAGTCCGTCGATTACATTCAAAGAGGTCGATCCCGTGTCGCTGACGGCAAAAGCGGACCTCTCGTTTGTCGTGCATGCTCACGACGATACGTTGGACAATGACGTTGCTTCGGTTGAGGGCGATACGACCATAGAACTTAAAGATGCCCTTATTACCCTCGAGCCAGACAATAGCAATTCTTACAAAATACTAGATAAAGACTACGGAGACTATAACTATACGGTCTATCTCGAGAATGACGATTCGGGAAATCTGAAGCTCATGGTCAAGGTATTCAATTTCTTGGTTGCCAATGTTTCTGACTCATATTCCCTTTCGAAGCTCGAAGAGGCGTGATTGTCCTCTGTTTGGAGGGATTGTGATTACAGGGCGAGATGGCAAAGGAGAAGCTTGGATGGGAATACTCGATAACGTTAAAGGGGCAGCAAACCGCGGGACGGCTACTGCCGGTCGCGCGGCTGAGCGTTTGAGGATCAATACGCAGTTGAGCGATTTGGAACGAAGGCGAAAAGGTCTCGCGGCGCAGCTGGGTGCTGCGCTTTATGTCGCAACGAAGGATGATCCGGCGTTTTCAGGAGGTGAGCAGAAGTCGCTTTACGAAGCGATAGGGCGCTGCGATGCCGAACGTGCGGTTTGCCAAAAAAGACTGGACCAGATAGATGCTGCAGAACGGGCGCAAGCGCTTGAGGCAAAGACTTTCACGTGCGTGCTGTGCGGCTCTCAAATGAGCGAGAGAGATTTGTTCTGCAGCGGATGCGGCGCCTCTGCCGACAAGGCTCGCCCAGCGCCTTCCGTTTCGAAGACGACTGCCTCGGCTTGCCCCAACTGCGGGGCGTCTGTCGGTAAGAACGACCTATTTTGCTTTGATTGCGGGTTCCGCCTCGCGGCACCCGCCAATGAGGGCAAGGCGAATCTCCCGTCTTCTGACTCAGACGGTGGGGAGATGCAATTGGTCTGCTCCGACTGTGGAGAGCCATTCGAAGAGGGAGACGCCTTCTGTATGCATTGCGGTCGCGCGTTAGCCGTTGGGCATGGCGATAAAGCCGCAGCGGAATAATAGAGGGGAGTCGGTATAGTGTTTTGCGAGAAGTGCGGAAATGGTCTTGCAGAAGGCGCGTCTTTCTGCTCTGCCTGCGGCGAGAGAGTGTCCGCCAAACCACACAATTCGGAATCGACCGTAATATGTGACGTTTCCAAAGATGTTCGGCGACATGAAAGCGACATTCACGCTGCTGGGCCGGAATCTACATCCTCCGATAACGCGAAAAAGCCTGTCTCAAGGAAAAAACTGGCTTTGATTGTTGTGGCGATTGCGCTGGCCGTAGTGGTTATTGCTGTGATAGTTGTGCGTGCTTTGACGGGGTCAGACACCAGTCAGTCGGAGCAAGACCCAATAGTGGGCGATTGGACGGTAGTCGTGAACCAGTCAGATGTTGAAATCTCTTTCGAGGTGAGAGAAGACGGTTCTTTTGCTCTGACGAAGCCTTTGCCTGGCGGAAAGTTTCTGGGGATCCCCATGGATGGGGACGGTTGGAATGATTTGGTGAGTGGGCTGAGGTGGGAAAGGGGACCGTTTGAAGGGGGAGTGCAGCGATATCGTTTGCGTTTCGATGGCGACTTAGCAAGCGTGCTGGGTTCGGCTGCGGTTTTCGAATCTACGGCCATCGGTTTAGACATTAATGCTTTCGTGCGGGACAGTACGCTTGAATTCTGGGTGCCGCTTGGTTTTCCGGAGTCAGCCGACGGGGAGTGGGGATTTTGTTTTGCTCCCGCGTTTCATGACGCTTCTTGGGATGGATTGCTCGAGTACGCGGAAATTGAAATGCGGTTTGACTTGGATTCGCAAGGAGAAATTAACTGTTGGCGCAAGTTTGAGCCGTCCGATGGTGCACCACCCGAGGAAAGCCAGTTTGCGCTTGGCAAATGGAGCGAGACTGCGAACCATGACGGCACTTCGGACGCTGATCTTTCAGTGAAGCTGAATCATGAAGAAGCCTATGGCGTAGAGGTCGATTTTTCCCCGAAGCAGGTGAGGTAGGCGATGGGCATAGGGGTTGCGAGTCGGATTCCGGCCTCTTTTGTGTCAAGGGGTCATGAGGTTGGGAAGGCTGCGGTACGTTGTTTGATGGCAATTGCACTGGTTCTCGGCGCTGCACCGTTCATGGGAGGATGCTCGCACGACGGCTCCGTTCCTGTTGGCGCTGCGTCAGATGTATCCAATGAAAAAGAAGTTGCAGCTCCGGCTGAGCCGCCGAAGTGGCTTCTTGTGGCGAAATACACGGACGACCTCCCACCATTTCACGATAACTGGACAACTTACGAATACTCTGAAGAGGGATTGCTGCTTCGCGAGTATTGCATCAGGGAAGGCAACGAGGAGGTGGGGAACGACAACCTTGTTACCAATTATGGCTACGACGATTCGGGTGCGTGTACGGAGCGCATCTTTGTCTCGCCACACGACAATGGCTCGGAGTTTACATACTGGGGGTCGCGAATCGGAGCTTATGACGATTTGGGTCGTCCATGCGGGCTGATCGATCTAGCGGGAGACGAATCAAGGGAAAGCAAATCGGTCCTAAACACCTGGGAATATGTTTCTTCCGACACCAATCCGCTTCCTGGTTATACGGCCTATGGTGAAGACGGCAGCCTCAAATCTCAGGTGACTCGCGAGTACGACGCCGATGGCAACAAGACCTATGAAGAAGTCTATGTTGATGACGAGAATTACCGTACGTACGAATACGAGTACGATGAAAACGGAAACATGATTTTTGAGAAATACGAAAACGTTCTTTCTGGGCGCCAGCAGTACTACCACGAGATTTCGTATTGGTACGACAATGCAGGGAATCCTGTGTTCCAGGGCAACCGCGAAGACCCATCTTCGGGTTGCTACTACGCATACGATGACAGGGGAAATAGGCTGCAGGAGCTAACGTTCGATAAAGGCGTGATTGTTGGGAACACTATTAGGGTCTTTAATCCGGATGATCTCCTTCTTATGGAGCTGGAGTGCAGCAGCAATGATGGCTTGGGTGGTAGCTACCTTCCGTGGTCTTTGACGACGTATGAGTATGTGGACGAGGGACGCTCTCGGATTGTCTCGGGGGCTAGGTACTGTCGCGACAAATTCCACACAGGGTTTGCGGTCGAATATCCGTGGAATACGGAATCGTTGGTGGACGTTGCAAGTGTTTATGAAGGGTTGTTTGGCGGAGACGCCTCGTTTCTCCAGGAGCAGTATGACTATGTTCCAGATGGGGGGCCTCTTGTTTTCGATGCGGCCATTTCTACCGACCTCGATACGGATATCTTGCCAAAGAGGATCGTCGACTATTTATCGGTGGGCGATTGCGGGTTGGGCCGAACTGGCTATCCGTTCGAGTTGGACGGAAAAGGATGGAATGAACTGAAAAAGGTCGTAGACGATGGTCGCCCTGAAAGTGGGACTGCCGAAGTTCCTGGGAGCGCATACGACGTTCAGACAGGGCTCTTTGCTTTCAACCTCCCTGATTCGTGGAAGGGCAAAGTGGATGTGGATATACGGGATGCCGATGGGGAGTATCCGGTTGCCATCATTTCTCTTAAGTTGAGTGATTGCCCGCCCATTTTGTGCGCAAGCGTTCGGGATTCATCAGAGGAACTCCTGGGGGGAGATATTTCTAGCTCGATTTTTGAGCGGCTGGAAATACCTGATGGGAAAAGAATAGATTTCAGCACGTGCTATTTTCTCGCAGCGCTCATGGAGGCGCGGGAGTTCGGGGCAGATTCGCCCTTTTCTCTTACGGATGATCAATATGAAGACATATTCGAAATGACTCTAGGAAGCTCCTTCGAATATGACGCTGTTTCCGAGGAACGGATTGAGGAGATCAGGCTCGCATCCTTTGACGTGCAAACGGACCACCTGAAAAGTGAAATCGTTGACAAAGTAATTGTGGACAACTTTGCCTAGTGGGGGCTCAAGAAGAGAAGAAAGGTGAAATATGCCATTTTGTAGCAACTGCGGAAAACGGGTGCCAGATGAAAGCCGTTTTTGTCCTGGGTGCGGAACGGAAGTGAGGAGCGCTCAGCCGGCGCCAGCGTCACCGGCCGCTGCTCCAAGCCCGAAAAAAGGTACTGCGAAGACTGGGGTTCTTGGGACGGAAGTGGGGAAGGCTCGTCGGATAATTGGCTGCATGGACGTGGCTCTTATCGTCCTTACGTTCTTTCCCTGGGTGAAGATAAACCTCTATCTTTGGTCAGGAGAGTACTCTCTGCCGTCTCTGATTCAGTTGATTGGAAATGCTCAGAGCCAGGCGTCGTCTCTGCTTGGTTCATATTGGAGTGGAAGCGAAATCGGTGCCAATGTAACCATGTTCGTTGTCGTTCTCGCTCTTGCATGGGTGGGACTGGTTGCTTCACTTGGATTTGATGCGTATAGCTATTTTGCTTCGGGTACGCGCAAATTTCGATCCGTGGGCCCGGTTGTGGCAATCGTTTTGGCCTTGATTGTCTTAGTGGCCTGTTTCGAGTTGGACGTGGCCATTTCGGGCGGTTCCGGTTCGGGCCTTGCTGGGATGATTACTGCAACTGGATGGGTGTGGTTGACGCTCGGAGTTGCGGCTGTGGAGCTTATTTACATTGGTGCCACCGACCCTGCGCGAGCTTAACGGCGCCCTTTTTGTAGAAGCATTAAACAGGGAAAGGAAGTGAAGATCAATGGCATTTTGCAAGCAATGCGGTGGCCGTCTTGATGGGGGGATCAAGTATTGCCCTGCATGCGGTAAGGAGGTGGGGGGCGCCGTTCCCGCATCGGTCCAGATGTCGGGTCGGGACAGCGGGCTGACCGCCGCATCGCCTCGATGGATTATCGCTGCCATTTATGCGCTTCTAGCCGCTACCATGCTGTTTCCCTGGGTGGAGGTTGGCTTCTTTTTGGGGACGAATGCTTACTCGCTGCCGATGTTGGGCGCGCGCCTGTGGTCTCTGGTCGACTCTGCGGGCGCCTACTTGGACGAAGGAACCGGTGTTGTTTTTGCTGTGACTGTTTTTGCGATCGTTGTTGCATGGGCTGTCGTCTTCGTGCTCTTGATGAAGGGGATTTACGACATCGTGAAGCGCCCTGGCCAGAGCCCAGAGAGACCGGTGACGTTCCTTATCGCCCTCGCGAGCATGACGGGGCTTGTGTGCTTGATGCTGGGCGCGTCAGGGCAAGATTTGGGACTTGGGCAAAGCGGCCTTATTTCGGTCGGAGCCAGCCCATGGCTCTGGGCGTCTTTGGGGCTTTCCGTGCTTGCGCTTTTCGTGATTGAGCTTCTTCCAAGTGAAAAATGATTCTTGGCGGCTTTGCGTGTTTTTTCGTCAGAATAGGGATTGGAGAAAAAGCTATGTTTTGTAAAAAGTGCGGAACCAAAGTTGAGGAAGGGGCCTGGTTGTGTTGTGGGTGTGGTGCCCAAGTTGGCGAGAAGCCGGTCAATACCCAGGCGCGTGAAGATGGGAATCCTTCTAAGAAGGTGGTTTTGATTGTTGGTGCCGTGGTGATTGCTGTCCTGCTTGCGCTGCTTCAGCTCCATATTTGCGATTTGTGCGGGAAGCTATTTTTTGGTGAGCCCTCAAGTTTGTTTGGGCAGGGGACGCTTTGTTCTGACTGTGGGTCTGGAAAGACGCTTATGCAGGGCCTCAGTTCAATGTTTGCATAAGCCTCTGTCCGCTCCGGGTGAGCAACCCTCGGGGGGTTTCCCGTGAAGTAGAATGGGGGCATGACTGAAATCGAGGAGTACATACGGGAGTTTCTGGACTACCTGCGCATCGAGCGGGGGTCGAGCGGGAACACCTTGGACGCCTACGGCCGCGACTTGAAGGCCTTTGCCGAGTTTGCCGCTGCCCAAGGGGTGGCCGAGTGGCGGGACGTGGACCGGGATTTGGCGGAGGCGTTTCGGGAGGCGCTGTTCGCGGAGGGCTACGGTGCCTCCACGGTGAAGCGGCGCATCTCGGCGCTGAAGAGCCTTTCCCGCTATTGCACTCTGGAGGGCTATGGCAAGGGCAACGTGGCTTCGGCGGTGCCGCTGCCGAAGCTGACGATTCAGCTGCCCGACGTGCTGACCATATCCCAAGTAGAGCTGATCATGGAACGCAGCGACCGGGATGACGCGGCCGGTCTTCGCGACAGGGCCCTGCTGGAAACCTTGTACGGTGCCGGGCTTCGGGCCAGCGAGGCTTGCGGGTTGAACATGGACGACCTGTTTTTGGAAGAGGGTTTTTGCCGGGTACGCGGCAAGGGGGACAAAGAGCGGTTTGCGCCGCTTTCCGGCAGCGCCCATCGGGCATTGGAGCGCTATTTCGCCGAGGGGCGCCCCCATTTCCGCAACGGCCGTGGCGGCCAGGACCGGGCAGTGTTCCTCAATCGCCGCGGCGGCCGGCTGAGCCGCCAGAGCGTGCACCGCATCGTGGAGGAGGCCGGCCAGATGGCCGGCATCGAGCATTTGCACCCCCATACGCTGCGCCACTGCTGCGCCACCCATCTGTTGCAAGGGGGCGCCGACCTGCGCCTCATCCAAGAGATACTGGGGCATTCCGACATATCCACCACCCAGATCTACACCCATCTCGACCGCGAGCACGTGCGGGCGGAGTACATGGCCGCCCATCCTCGGGCCCGCCGCCGGTTCTAGCCCAGGCGCCGTTTACCGCCCACGGGTGGGCGAATGGGGCGAAGTGGGGGCGCGGGACACCCAATCGTTGATTTTCCACCGATTTTGCACGGGCCACTTTATATAGGGCTAAGCCATCAATGTCTACCACAACATTTAGGTGCACTGTTTTTTGACCCCAGCCTGACCTGGGGTTTTATTTTTGTCTGAAAGTGGGACGGTGGTGGGAAAAGTGGGTGCAAGTGGGGGATTGTGTGTTGCGTTGTGGGGTGTTGTGGGGTACTATGCAAACCACGAATTCGGAGAAAGGCCAAAGGACCCGTGGAGGAAACCCAAGCCACAGAGCCACAAGAGGAGCGGGCGAAGGAGCCCGTGAATCTGTATGGGGAATACCCTTACAAGGTGGACGGCAAGGGCCGCGTGGGGCTTCCGGCGGCGTTTCGTCGAGTTCTCAGCAAGGATCTTCTGATCGTTCCCGATCTGAAGCAGGACTGCGTTTTGGTATTCGAGAAGGCGGACTACGATAAATGGTGCGAGAGCATGTTTGTGCAGCGGTTCGGCGGATACGAGTCCAACAACAAGATGCACATCGACCTGCATCGCCAAATGCGTGCACGGGCGAGGGCTGCGGAAGTTGACGCATCGGGTCGCATCATGATTCCCGGCGACATGCGGGGCAAGTGCGACATCGACAAGGACGTGGTGCTGGTAGGAAACGGCGACCGATTCGAGATCTGGGATGCAAAGCGCTACCAGCAGGTGGCGGAAGAAGCCGATCTGAGCATCTTCCTCGTCTAGGTAGGCGTGAGTACCGTGACAAGCGAATACCGGCACATTCCCGTCTTGCTTACCGAGTGCCTGGAACAACTCGAACTCAAAACGCACCCCACGTTCCTGGACTGCACGCTCGGTTTTGCGGGACACTCTTTCGAAGCGGCGAAGGAGCTGGGCTCTTCCGGTCTGCTGATAGGAATCGACCAGGACGAAGTGGCGCTGACCAGCGCCGCGGAGAAACTGGAGCGCATTCCGGCAGCCGAGCGCCCTGCTCTCGAGCTGCTTCGAGGCAACTTCGGCGATTTGGACGACCTTCTGCTTTCGGCGGAAGTGCCCGGGGTGGACGCGATACTGTTCGACCTGGGCGTGTCGTCTGTGCAAATCGACACCATTGAGAGGGGCTTTTCCTTCAAGGAGAATGCTCCACTGGACATGCGGATGGATCCGGGGAAACAAACCCTAACCGCAGCAGAGATCCTTAACACCTACAACGCAGCAGATCTCACTCGGATCATCCGCGGCAACTCGGACGAGAAATGGGCCTCGCGCATTGCCGCCTTCATCGTGAAGGCGCGCGAGGAGCAGCCGTTCTCCATGAGCGACCAGTTGGTGGAGGTGATAAAAGCGGCAATTCCCTCGTCGGCCCGACGGGCCGGGGGGCATCCCGCGAAGCGCACGTTCCAAGCCCTGCGCATAGAGGTCAACTCGGAGCTTACCGTTTTGCGTCGCGGTCTCGACGCGGCGGTTCGCTGGCTGAATCCGCAGGGGAGAATCGCAGTCATCAGCTATCACTCGCTGGAAGACCGCATCGTGAAAGAGACCTTCGCCTCCTTCGCCGACCGCTGCACCTGCCCGCCGGATTTGCCGGTGTGCGTGTGCGGCCGAACCCCTGTGCTGGACATCGTGAATCGCAAGCCCATCCTTCCCACTGCTGAAGAGATTGCCCGGAACCCCCGGGCGCGTTCGGCGAAGCTGCGCGTGGCCCAGAAGCGCGGCTGACGAGAGAAACAACCATGGGCCCTATAGTGAAAACCCGCAATCAACTCCCTTAGGGGCGTTGATTTTTTATCCTAAGGAGGGATGCCATGAGTGCGCAACCGGCTTATTCGCGCCCGCGCTACAGTGCGCAGCCCTCTTACACCCCCTCCATCACCGTTGTGCGGGGCAAGGGGAAGTCCCAAGCCCCTCAGACCTTGCCGTCGGTGCTGGTGCAGGCGGCCGTGGTGGCCGTTGTGGTGTTCGTGCTGCTGGCGGCAGTGGGCTTTTGCCGCGTCACTTTGACGTCTGCCAGCGCCAGCGCCGCCATCCAGGCGAAGAACCTCGATTCCGAGATTTACGACGCCCGTACCTCTGGCGCCGATTTGGAGGTGCTGCAAAGCTCGCTTTCCAACCCCTCCCGCATCCGCATCCAGGCGGCTTCTTTGGGGATGGTGGAACCGGAAGTGGTGACCAGCATCAATCTGGCCGGCGATGTAGTGACCGTTAACGAGCAGGGGGCCCTCTCCCTGTCGGGCAGCGCTCAGGCGCTGTTGGCCCTGTAGGCGCGCGCCATGGCCGGGCAGGGATCGGGAAAGCGCCCCGGGCGCCCGCGGGCTGCGGCTCGCAATAGCGCGCGCGGCTTCGCTTCCCAGCGCTTACCTCGCAAAAACGATTTCAGCATCGGCCGTCGCTCGTTTCTGGCGATGGCCTCGTTTGCCGCTTGCTCGGTGGTGTTCACGGGGAAGATCTTGTTCCTGCAGGTGATCGACGATGACCGCTACCTGGCCCGCGCCGAGGCCACTCGCGAGCGCAAGTACCCGGTTCCCGCCAAGCGCGGTACCATTTACGACCGCAACGGCATTGTGCTGGCCACTTCCACCGAAACCCGCAACGTGTACGCCGACCCCCGCTTCGTGGAGGATCCCGCGGCGGTGTGCGCCAAGTTGGCCCAGCACCTGGGTGGCTCGGTGCAAGAGTATGAGCAGTTGATCCGCAATCCCTCTTCGGAGTCGTTCGTGTACCTGAAGCGCCAGGTGGACATGGCCGTGGTGGATACCCTGAAGGCCGACTTGGCGGAGCTGGAGCTGACCGGCGTGTTTTACGAGCAGAGCTACCGGCGCGATTATCCCAACGGCCAGATTGCCGGCCAGGTGGTGGGGGTGTGCGACGTGGACGGCAACGGCATCACGGGCCTTGAGCTGCAATACAACGAGCAGCTGAAGGGCAAAGACGGCTACTACTGGGGCGAGGTGGGCTACAAAGGCACCCCCATCCCCGATGGCGTGATCGAGGAAACCGACGCGGTGGACGGCGCCGACATCATGTGCACGCTGGACGTGAAGATGCAGGCGGCGGTGGAACAGGCGCTGGCCGAGGGCTGTGAGAAGCTGGACACCAAAGACGGCAGTGCGGTGCTGATGGATGCCGCCACCGGCGAGGTGTACGCCATTTGCTCGCTGCCCTACATGGACCCCAACGACCTTGCCCATGCCGACAGGGAGTCCCCCAGCATCAAGGCCATCACCCAGGCCTACGAGCCCGGTTCGGTGTTCAAGACGGTTTCCGCCCTCACGCTGCTGGAAACCGGCACTATGACCCCCCAGAGCGAAATCTACTGCCCCGAGACTATCGACGCGGACGAGTACACGGTGAAGGACTCCCACGATCGTCCCGCCGCCACCATGACGCTGCGGGAGATCCTGAACCAGTCTTCTAACGTGGGCATCTCGCTTTCTGTGGAGAAGATGGGGTTTCGCCCCCTGTACAACAACATTTTGAAGTTCGGCCTGAATGAACCCACCGGCATCGATTATCCGGGCGAGTCGAAGGGCTACATGGCCGAGTTCAAGAACTGGAGCCGCATCGCCGGTTACAACATCACCTTCGGCCAGGGCATTTCGGTGACGCCGCTGCAGCTGACCCGCTTCTACGCCATGATCGCCAACGACGGCGTGGCCACCACCCCGCACCTGCTGCTGGAGTATCCGAAGACCCAGGAGATGCCGGAGTACGAAACCAAGACGGTGGTGACCGACGAGGAGGCGCTGGCGAATATCAAGTCGATGCTGCGCACCGTGGTGACCGACGGCACCGGCAAGGTGGCCAACATCGACGGCTTCGACGTGTGCGCCAAAACCTCCACGGCCGAAATTGCCGACCCGGAAAAGGGCGGCTACAAGAAAGAGGTGTACAACCTGGCTTACGCGGGGTTCATCGATAATTCTACGAGTAAATTGGTTTGTTTTGTTGGGGCCAACAACGTTTACGGCATGCGTCAGACCGGAGATATTTTTAAGGCTATAATGACCACTGCAATCGATCAGTACAGTATTACTCCGGAATAGGACGGCAGGGCAATGGCTAAAACGTGCGCAGAACTGATGGCGGGACTGGACTGCACTATTCTGGGAAACTCCCAAGAGGCGGTTGAGGGGCTGGCCTACCGCAGCGACAAGGTTAAGCCCGGCGACGCCTTCTTCTGCATCGTGGGCCTGGCCGTGGACGGTCACTCGTTTGCCCAGGACGCCATCGACCGCGGCGCGAAAGTGCTGGTGGTGGAGCGCAAGGTGTACCTGGCGGACGCCACCGACGTTACCGAGATTGTGGTGGCCGACACCCGCAAGGCCATGGCCCAGGCGGCCGCCAACTTCTACGACCATCCTTCCCGCGCTTTCCAGCTGGTGGGGGTAACCGGCACCAACGGCAAAACCACTACCACCTACCTGGTGGAGCACATTGCCCGCGTGGCCGGGCGCCGCACCGGTGTCATCGGCACGGTGGGCAACTCCATTGGCGATGTGCACGAGAAAAGCGAGCACACCACGCCGGAGTCTCCGGATCTAGCCCGCATTTTGGCGCGGATGCGCGATGCCTCCTGCGACGTGGTGGCCATGGAAGTGAGCTCCCACGCGCTGGATTTGAAGCGCACCTGGGCGGTGGACTTCGCCGTTACCGCGTTCACCAACCTCACCCAAGACCACCTGGACTACCACCACACCTTCGAGGACTACTTCGAGGCGAAGGCCTTGCTGTTCTCGAGGGACTACCCGGCGAAGCGGGTCATTTCCGTGAACGACAAGTGGGGCCGCGAGCTGTGGCGCCGCTGCTCCGAGCGGGGAGATGCGGTGATAACCACCGGCATGGATTCCTCGACCCAGATTTACCCGGTTGTCGTGGAGCTGGGCCCCCGTTCCACCACGGTGGAGCTGGAGGTGCGCGGCCAGCGCTACCGGTTCAGCTATCCGCTGGTGGGGCGCTTTAACGTGGAAAACGTGATGACCGCGTTCGGCATCGGCCTCGCGCTGGGGTTTGAGCCGGAAGTGATCGTGAAGGCGTTGGCGGACGTGCCGGCCCCTCCGGGCCGCTTGCAGCGGGTGGAGGCGGCGGCCGACGGCGGCGTTTCTGTGTTCGTGGACTACGCCCACACCCCTGACGCCCTGGAAAAGGCCATTTCGTCGGTGCAGGCGCTGTCCGAGGGCCGTACCATCGTGGTGTTCGGCTGCGGCGGCGACCGCGACGCCGGCAAACGCTCCATCATGGGCCGCGCCGCCCAGGCGGCTGATTTCGCCGTGGTGACCTCGGACAACCCCCGCTCGGAGGACCCGCTGGCCATCATCGCCGACATCACCTCCGGCATGGAGGAGGGGAAGGGCAACTTCGCCGTATGCCCCGATCGCCGCGAGGCCATTGCGTCGGCCATTCGCATGGCGCGCCCGGGGGACTGCATCTTGGTGGCCGGAAAGGGCCACGAGGACTACCAGTTGGTGGGAGGCAAAACCCTTTCCTTCGATGACCGCAAGGTGGCCGCAGAGGAATTGGAGGCCGCTTTCCTTACCAGCAACGGGGGCGAGTAGCCGGTGCGTCTGAACGCCAAGCAAGTTTGCGCTTACACGGGGGGAACCATGGTGGTTCCCCCGTTGGCATCGAAGGAGCTGCTGTGCGGCGTCACCTGGGACTCCCGCGAAGTGGAGCCCGGTTGCTTGTTCGTGGCGCTTATGGGCGAGAAGGTGAACGGCCACAGCTTCGTGGGCAGCGTCCTTTCCGCCGGTGCCGGCGCCGTGCTGGTGATGGAGCCTTTGCCCCAAACCGATTTGATGCTGGCCCGCGAGCTGGGGGCCGCCGTGGTAGAGGTGGCCGACACCGCCAGCGCTCTTACCGACTTGGCCCGCGAATGGCGCGGGCACTTGAAGGGGCACGTGGTGGCCATCACCGGTTCCACTGGCAAAACCACTACCAAGAACCTGGTGCGGGACGTGTGCGCCGCCGGCAAAACGGTGGTGGCCACCAAGGCCAACCAGAACAACGAGCTGGGAGTGCCCCGCACGCTGCTTTCCGCCGACGCCGACACCCAAGTGGTGGTGGTGGAGATGGGCATGCGCGGCCGGGGCCAGATTGCCGCCCTGTGCGATTTCGTGCGCCCCGACTGGGGGCTTATCACCAACGTGGGAGAGAGCCACATCGAGCTTCTGGGCAGCCGGGAGAACATCGCCCGCGCCAAGGGGGAGCTGTTGGAGGCGCTGCCCTCCGGCACCGGGATTGCCTTTCTGAACGGCGAAGACGACGCCACCGCATTCATGGCGCAGCAGACGCAGTTCGCCGCCCGCGGGGTGGAAGAGGTGCGCTTCAACGGGCGCCCTGCCGCCGATTGCCTAGCGCCGGGCCAGGTGCCCGCCGCGGCCGTGTGGGCCGAGGATGCTTCCCTTGACGAAGAGGGGCATCCGCTGTTCACCCTGTGCGCGCAGGGGTTCGAAGGGCTTGAGCCGCTGGACGAGGTGCACCGGGTGCCGGTGGCCATGGCGTTGCGCGGCTATCACAACATATGCAACGGATGCGCTGCCGCGGCCGTGGGGCTGCGGTTGGGGCTGGGGCTTCAGGCCGTGGCAGAGGCGCTGGGGGCGTCGCTGCCGGAAAGCGGCCGCCAGGAAGTGCTGAAAACCCGCGACGGCGTTACCGTGGTGAACGACGCCTACAACGCAAATCCCGACTCGATGCGGGCGGCGCTGCGCACGTTCGCCGCCATGGAAACCTCCGGCCGCCATGTGGCGGTGCTGGGGGACATGGGGGAGCTGGGCGATTTCGCCGAAAGCTGCCACCGGGGCGTGGGGCGGGCCGCCGTCTGCTGCGACCGGCTGATTTGCGTGGGGCCGCTTTCCCGCTTCACGGCGCAAGGGGCGCTGGAGGCGGGGATGGACGCCGCTGCCGTTACGGCGGTGGATTCGGTGGGGCAGGCGCTGGCGCTGCTGGAAACGGAGCTTTCTCCCCATGACGCCCTTTTGGTGAAGGCCTCCCACTACATGGGCCTTGGAAGAATAGCCGATGGATTGGTGAATTAAACATGCTGGGATCTTACGCCGCTTATCCGACGTTCATTGTGTTTTTGGCCGTGGTGGTGACCATGGTGCTGACCATGGTGCTGATGCCGGGGTTCATCCGGTTTCTGCGCCGCAGCGCCATCGGGCAGCAAGTGCGCGACGACGGCCCGGAAACCCATTTGGTGAAACAGGGAACCCCCACCATGGGGGGGCTGGTGATGCTGGTGGCGGTTATCGCCTGCACGCTTTTGGTGGGAGTGCCCACCCCCGAGATGTTCCTGCTTTTGGGGGCTACGGTGGCCGCCGGGCTGCTGGGGTTGGTGGACGACGCCTCGAAGGTGATGCACGAGCGCTCGCTGGGGCTCACCCCTTCCGCCAAATTGCTGGGGCAGTTTGCCATCGCCACCATCTTCGTGCTGGTGGCGGTAAACGTGATCGGCATCAAGCCCACGGTTACCATTCCCTTCGTCTACACCTTCGACCTGGGTATTCTCGAAACGGTGCTGCCGGTTGGGGAAGGAATCTCCATCCCGTGGCTGTATGTGCTGTTCGTGAACATCCTCATGGTGGGCATGTGCAACGCGGTTAACCTCACCGACGGCCTGGACGGTTTGGCGGCGGGCACCGTGATGGTGGTCATGATTGCCATGGCCGGCATCGCGTTTCGCTCCGGCGTGCTGGAACCGGCGGTGTTCTCGGCGGCCTTGGCCGGCGCCTGCGTGGGCTTTCTGTGGTTCAACTCGTATCCGGCCGACATCTTCATGGGTGATACCGGATCGCTGGCGCTGGGCATGGCCTTCGGCGGCTTGGCGGTGCTCACCAAAACCGAAGTGCTGTCGCTTATCATCGGCGGCCTGTTCGTGGCCGAGGCGCTTTCGGTGATGATCCAGGTGTTCTACTTCAAGAAAACCCACAAGCGCATTTTCCTCATGGCCCCACTGCACCATCACTTTGAGAAGAAGGGATGGAGCGAGACCAAAGTGGTGGTGCGCTTCTGGATTGTATCGGGCATGTTGGCCGCTGTGGGCTTCGCCCTGTACTTTGCCACAACGGTGGCGGGGTAGATGGCGGCGGGGCCGGAAGGCCCCTTCTTTTTGCGATGGAATTGCCGGCGCGCGGGCGGCGGCGGATGGGTGGACATGGTGGCGAACACGGTTCAGCAAATGATAGAGGGAAGAAAGCAGGCCCCGGCGCAGCTGGGGCGCGTTGCGGTTTTGGGGCTGGGGAAGAGCGGCTGTGCCGTAGCCGAGTACCTGGTACCCCTTCTGGGGGGGCGCTTGGATCAGCTGACAGTGTACGCCGGCCCTTCCAACGCCGATGCGCAAGCGTGGGCCGAGGGGGTGCGCCGGGCGGGGGCCCAGGTGCTCTTCGACACCGAAGAAGTTGTTGGCCCCTTCGAGCTGTGCATCGCGAGCCCTGGCATTTCCCAGTTCAGCCCGTTTTACCAGGCGGCGAAGCGGGCCTCTGGCTAGGTGGTGAGCGAGGTGGAGTTCGCCTGGCGCGAAAGCCGAAGCGACGCCGTGTGGGTGGCGGTGACCGGCACCAACGGCAAAACCACCACCACCGCCCTTGCCTGCCACCTGCTGCAGCAGGCGGGGCTTGCCGCATGCGCGGTGGGCAACATCGGCGACACCTGCATCCAGGCGGTGGCCTCGGGCCGCTGCAGCCATTACGTGGCGGAGGTTTCCTCTTATCAGCTGGCTTCCACGGTGAACTTCGCCCCCAACGCGGCCGTAGTGCTGAACATCACCCCCGATCACCTGGCGTGGCACCGCAGCCACGAGGCCTACGCCGAAGCCAAATGGAAGCTGCTGGCAAACCTGCCCTCCGTGGAAGGGGCCGTGGCGGTTATTGGCGCGGTGAACGATGAAACGCGGGCGAAAGTGCGTCAGCTGAAGGCAGAAGGCAGCGCTCGCGGGTTTTCCTATGTGCCCATCGGGGCCAAAGGGGGCCTGGGGCAGGACATGCGGAAAGCGTGCGGCTCGGAAAACGCCGCCTTTTTGGACGGGGATGTGCTCACGGTGGCGCTGGACGGCGCCGAGCATGTCCTGATCCCCCGGAACCGGCTCCAGCTGGAGGGCATTCACAACTGCGAGAACGCTCTGGCAGCGGCGACGGCCGCGCTGGCGGTAGGGGTTTCGGCGCAGAGCGTGGCGGCGGGGCTTGCCACCTTCACCGCGCTTGCCCATCGCATCGAGCCGGCGGGCACCGTGGCCGGCGTGGCCTGCTTCAACGACTCCAAGGCCACCAACGTTGACGCTACCCTGGCCGCCATCGGCGCCTTCGATCCCAAGCGCCCCGTCATCTTGCTGGGGGGCCGCGACAAGGGCACCGATTTGGAGCCGTTGGTTCGGGCCTGCAACAGCCATGCCAAGGCAGTGGTGTGCTTCGGGGAGGCGCGGGAGCGTTTCCTGGAGGCGTTCCGGGTCCAGGGGGCGGCGCAGCTGCAGGTGCTGGAGGCACCGGGGATGGAGGCGGCGTTGGATGCGGGGCTTAGCGCGGCGGTGCTCGGCGACGTGCTGGTGCTCTCTCCCGCCTGCGCTTCCTTCGACGAGTTCTCCTGCTTCGAAGAGCGCGGCGATGTGTTCAAGGCCCTAGTGGCCCAGCGCGCGGCCGCGAGGGGGGAGTAGCGCCCGTGGTTTCCCGTTCCGACAACTCCGCCCAGTTGCAGGGGCCGCGCATCCTCATGCTGGTATGCGTGGCGGGTCTCACGCTGATGGGGCTGGTGATGGTGTATTCCACTTCCTCCATTGACGCGGTGGCCGGCGGCCGCAACATGTTCCGCGACGTGGGGATGCAGGCGCTCTACGCCGTCATCGGCATTGGGATGGGGCTCATTGTGTGGAAGGCGCTGCCCTACCGGCTGTGGGCCACCAACTTCGTGTGGGTGGTGTGGGCCATCTCGGTGGTGCTTCTGGTGCTGACAGCGGTGGTGGGCGTTGACGTGAACGGTGCCCAGCGCTGGCTGAAGATCGGCATCGTGCAAATTCAGCCCTCCGAGTTCGCCAAGATAGGCCTGCTGCTCACTTCCATCTACATCTATTACATGTACGACAGCGGAGCCTTCGATCCGAAGGCCACGGCCCTCGCCTTCATCGTGGGGGTGCTGGTGCCGTTGATGTTTCTGTTCTTCACCCAGTCCGACCTGGGCACCACCGCCGTGCTGGCGCTGGCCATCGTGGCGGTGCTGTGGTTCGGCGGCGTACGGGCCTCCATCGTGGGGGGCGTGCTTGTGGCGCTGCTGGTGTTCGCCGCCTTCGCCATCCTGCGCAGCGGCTACCGCAGCGACCGCTTGGTGTTCCTCGACCCCTTCAACGACGGCAAGGACGGCCTGGGCAACGGGTACCAGATGACCCGCTCCTACATCGCCATCGTGAGCGGCGGCCTGTTCGGCCGGGGGCTTGGCGGTTCCCATGAGAAGTTCCAGTACCTGTTCGCCTCCGATTGCGACTTTATCTACTCCATCATCATCGAAGAGCTGGGGCTGGTGGGCGGCTTGGTGGTGCTGGCGCTGGTTTTGGGGCTGCTGGTGTCCGGCTTGCGCATTGCCGAAAGCGCACCGGATGGGCTGGGGGCCATGATTGCCGGCTCTGCCACCATCATGCTGGTGGGCCAGGCGTTTTTGAACATGGGAAGCGCCATCGGCGCCCTTCCCACCACCGGCAAGCCGCTGCCCTTCGTGTCCAGCGGCGGTTCTTCGGTGATGGCCTCGTTCATTTTGGTGGGGCTCATCCTGTCGGTTTCCCACAGAAGCCGCAGGGCGTCCGTGTACGAGCAGCGGCGCGACAACCTGCGCGTGGTAAAGAGCGCACCGGCGCCCTCGCGGGCCAGGCGCAGGCGGTAGAAAGGCGGTAGCGCAATGGTGATAGTGCTTTCGGGCGGGGGAACCGCCGGCCACATCAACCCGGCTTTGGCGCTGGCGGAAGAGCTGAAGCGCCGCGACCACCAGGTGCTGTTCGCCGGCACACCCCAGGGGGTGGAGGCGCGGCTGGTGGGGCAGACCGACATCCCCTTCACGGCCTTCGAGGCCAGCGGGTTCAATCGGCGCCATCCGGCTTCGCTGGCGAAGGGCGTGGCGAAAATTGCCCGGTCCACCGCTAAGGCGAAGAAGTGGTTCGCTGAGGTGAAGCCCGATGTGGTGGTGGGTTTCGGCGGCTATGTGTGCATCCCCGTGGCCCGCGCCGCCGAGCAGCTGGGCATCCCGGTGGTGCTGCACGAGCAGAACTCCCATATGGGCATGGCCAACCAGTTCCTGTCGAAAAAGGCGGCCGCCGTGGCTCTTACCTACGGCGAATGTGCCGGCCAGGCCAAAGGGGCCGGCCGTGTGACGGTTACCGGAAACCCGGTGCGCCGCAGCGTGGCAGAGGCCAGCCGGGCGGAGGGGCGCAGGATGCTGGGCATCCCCGAGGACGATTTGATGCTGCTGGTGTTCGGGGGCAGTTTGGGGGCCCGCTCCATAAACGACGCGGTGGTTTCCCTGAAGCAGCAACTGCTGGGGCGCCCCAATCTGTCGGTGGTGCACATCGCCGGCCCCAGGGAATACGATCGCGTGGCCGAGGCGCTGGCGCTTACGGAAGACGAGAAGCGCCACTGGCAGCTTTTGGCCTATCAGGACCGAATGGGGGAGACGCTGGCGGCGGCCGATGTCATCGTTTCGCGGGCCGGCGCCACGTCGCTGGCGGAGATTTCCGCCTTGGCCATTCCGGCGCTGTTGGTGCCCTATCCTTATGCCACCGAAGACCACCAAACGAAAAACGCCCGCTCCTACGTGGAGGCGGGCTGCGCCGATTGGCTGGCGGACGACCAGCTGGCCGGGGCGGAGTTCGCCGCCAAGCTGAACCGGTTGCTGGACGACGGGCAGCTGCGAGCGCAGATGACGGAGGCGGCGCGGCGCCAGCCAACGGTGAATGCGGCGCGCAACTTGGCCGATGTTGTGGAGGAGTCCGCCAAAGCCTAGCCGATAAAGTAAAATGGCTCATTCGATACGAACGGTACGGCGCGGCGCGAACGGAAAAGGTGCATTGACTATGGAATTTGGCGGCAAAGGGGCCCTTCACTTCATTGGCGTGGGGGGCGTTGGTATGAGCGGCATCGCGCGGGTGGCCAAAGACCAGGGCTTTCGCGTGTCCGGTTCCGATTTGCGCGGCAGCCGCTACACCCAGCAGCTGGAAGAGGCGGGCATCGACGTGTTCATCGGCCAAAGAGCCGAGAACATCCCCGAGGGCGATGTGACTGTGGTGGTTTCCACCGCCATTTTGGACAACAATCCCGAGCTGATGGAGGCCCATCGCCGCGGCCTGCCCATCGTGCACCGGGCCCAGATGCTGGCGAAGCTGGGAGAGGGCCTGGACACCCTGGCGGTGGCAGGCACCCATGGCAAAACCACCACGTCCTCCATGTTGGCCCATACGCTGGACGCTCTGGGGCTTTCGCCTACGTTTTTGGTGGGAGGCATCGTGCGCAGCTGGGCCACCAACGCCCATAGCGGTTCCGGCCGCTATTACGTGGTGGAAGCGGACGAGAGCGACAAATCCTTCACCTACCTTTCCCCTGCGGCGGTGATTGTCACCAACATCGAGGCGGATCATCTGGACCATTACAGCGGCCTGGAGGAGATTTATCGCAAGTTCCGCGAGTTCATCGCATCGGTGCCCGATGGGGGCCCGGTGGTGGTGTGCGCCGACGACGCGGCGCTGGTGGAAACCGCCCGCGAAACCAGCAAGCGGGTGATCACCTATGGCTTTGCCGAAGACAGCGATGCCCGCATCGTGGCCGCCAGCGCCGCGGGCGTGGGCAGCCGGTTTACCTTGGCGCTCCCGGACGGCACTCTGGTGGAGGGCAGCGTGAAGCAGAACCCCGGCATGCACAACGTGGCCAACGCCGCTTCGGTGCTCACGCTTCTGTGGGCGCTGGGGGTGGACGTGCGGGCGGCCGCTGAAAAGCTGGCCGAGTTCGCCGGCGTGCGGCGCCGCTTCGATTTGGTGGGGCAGGCCGGCGGCGTTACGGTGGTGGACGACTACGCCCATCATCCCACCGAAATCCGCGCCACCATCCAAGCTGCGAAGGCGCTGGACTTCAACCGCGTGCACGTGCTGTTCCAGCCCCATCGCTATTCGCGGGCCCCGCTGTTCACCGAGGTGCTGCGGGACGAATTCGGCGCTGCTTTCGACGAAGCAGATTCGGTCACCTTCATGGACGTGTACCCGGCCGGTGAAGCGCCGGTGCCCGGCGTGAACGGCGCCACCTTCATGGAGGTGGTTACCAGCCACGGCTATGAGATGGCCCGCTACGTGCCCCGCCGCATCGATGTGGTGCCGGCCATAGTGGAGACGGCCGAGCCGGGCGATTTGGTGATAACCATGGGTGCGGGCGACGTGAACGCCATTGGCCCTCAAATTGTGGACGAGCTTTCCTAAGGGGCGGCAGTGGCACGGCATGCGTCTCCTTTGCAATCTCTTTTAGTGGACGACCGCCTGGATGCGGACGTTTACCCCAACGAGCCCATGGCCCGTCATACCACGCTGCGCATCGGCGGTCCGGCCCGCTTCTACGTGCGGGCGGGGTCGGTGTCGGCGCTGTCGGCGGTGGTTTCGCTGTGCACTCGGGAGGGCATTCCCTGGACGGTGGTGGGGCGCGGCTCCAACCTGCTGGTAGCCGACGAGGGCTTCAGCGGCGTGGTGATTAGCCTGGGGCGCGATTTCCGCAGCATCCAAGTGGATGAAGACGATTGCTCCATCGTGGCCGGCGGCGGAGCGCTGCTGTCGGCGGTGGTGCAGGAGACGTTTCGCCGCAATTGGCAGGGGCTGGAATTTGCCGTGGGCACCCCCGGCACTGTGGGGGGCGCTGTGGCCATGAACGCCGGCACCCGGGAGGAGTGGATGAGCTCGGCGGTGCGCTCGGTAACCGTGATGGATGCCGAAGGGCACCTGGGCAAGCTGCCCGGCAGCGCCATCGCCTGGGGCTACCGCACGTCGGGGATTTCCGGCGTGGTGGTGGAATGCGAGCTGCAGGCCCATCAGTGCGACCCCTTCTACATCCGCGGAAAGATGGAGGCGGCCTTGGCCCGCCGCCAGCAAAGCCAGCCGCTGGGGCAGATGTGCTGCGGCAGCGTGTTCAAAAACCCCGAGGGGGCTTCGGCCGCCCAGCTGATAGAGGGCCTGGGGCTGAAGGGCGTCGCCTGCGGAGATGCCCAGGTTTCCGACAAGCATGCGAACTTCATCGTGAACAACGGTGCCGCCACTGCCGCCGACATGGCGTCGCTGATGCGGGACATCCAGCAGAAGGTGAGGGAGGCTCATGGCATCGAACTCGCGCCAGAAGTCCGCTTCCTCGGCTTCTAGGGCATCCCGTCCTGCGGCATCGAAGCCGTCTGCACGCCGCAGCGCCGGCGCCTCCCGGCCGTCTTCGGCCCGCGGCGGTTCGGCCCGCTCTGCGACCTCGCGGCGCTCCGGCGCGGCGCGCCCCTCCCGCAGCGACTCGCCGTCGGCCCGCCCCTCCCGCGGCGGCGCCCCCCGCTCCGGCACCCCTTCCACCTACCGGCCCAACATAAGCTCCCGTTCCATCGGCGACATTCGCCGCTCCGAGCGGGAGATGCGGCTTCGCCAGAAGGCTCAGAAATCCATCAGCCGCCTGGTGGCAGCGGCGGCAGTGGCGGCCGGCCTCTTGGTCCTGGGGTTGGTGCTGTACTTTTCTCCCATCTTGAAAGTGGAGGACGTGCAGGTGAGCGGCTCTACCCACCTCACCGATGCCGACATCCAGGCGTTGGTGAGCATCCCGGAAGGGGCCACCCTGCTCAGCGTGGACGCCGGGGGAGTGGCTCGCAGCCTTGAGCGGGACGCCTGGGTGGAAACCGCAACGGTGCGGCGGGTGTTTCCCCATACGCTGGTGATAGACGTCACCGAGCGGGACATCGCCGCCGTGGTGGAAGTGATGACCTCCGACGCCAAAGCGGTGCAGCCCTGGGCCATCGCCTCCGATGGCGTGTGGCTGATGCCCATCCCCGAGAAGGATTCTGAGCTGGGGGCTTCCATCAGCCCGCAGATTTACGAGGACGCCGAATCGGTGCTCACCATTACCGGCGTTCCCTTCGGGCTCATCCCCGAGATCGGCTCCACCTGCACCGACGAGAACGTGGAAAACGCCCTTTCCATCTTGAACGGCCTTACCACCGACTTGGCGGACGCCATTGTGAAGGTGCAGGCCACTGACGCCGAGTCCACCCTGCTCACCCTGAGCAACGGCATCCAGATCGCCTTCGGCACGGCCGACGACATCCGCGAGAAGGAGCGGGTGTGCCTGCAGATCATGGAGCAGAATCCCGACAAGGTGGCCTACATCAACGTGCGCGTGGTGAGCAAGCCCACGTGGCGTGCGGTGTAGCCCCATCCTGCAAGGGCTAAGCGCCTGGTGGGCCCCGGCTTTTTCCGGCGGTCACCTTTTGGGTTGAGTTTTAGGTGCCAGATTACTAAATATTGGCGTTTTGAGTTGAATACAAGGCCACTTCTTGTAAAATGCAGTCTCACGTGGGCAATGTCCCAAATGGGGTCATATGCCAAAGCAAGCTATCTAAAACGCAGCAGTTAAACGCAACAGGTGTGGAGGAAACAATGCCAAACAATATGGGTGCGGATCACTTGGCGGTTATCAAAGTGGTCGGAGTTGGCGGAGGCGGCACCAATGCCGTGAACCGCATGGTGGAAGCCGGCGTTCGCGGGGTTGAGTTCATCGCCATCAACACCGATCGCCAAGCCCTTCTCATGTCCGACGCTGACAAAACCATCCACATCGGCGAAGAGCTGACCCGCGGCTTGGGCGCCGGCGCCAACCCCGAGGTGGGCTGCCAGGCGGCCGAGGAGAGCCGCAACGAGATTCGCGAGGCGCTGGCCGAGGCCGACATGGTGTTCGTCACCGCCGGCGAAGGCGGCGGCACCGGCACCGGCGCTGCCCCCATCGTGGCCGAGATCGCCCGCGAGGAAATCGGCGCCCTTACGGTGGGCATCGTCACCAAGCCCTTCTCCTTCGAAGGGCGCGTGCGCCGCAACCAAGCCGATCAGGGCATCGATCTTCTGGCCCAGAAGGTGGATACCCTCATCATCATCCCCAACGACCGTTTGCTGGAAATCGTGGACAAGAAAACTTCCATGATCGACGCTTTCCGCATCGCCGACGACACGCTGCGCCAGGGCATCCAGGGCGTTACCGACCTCATCACCATCCCCGGCCTGATTAACCTCGACTTTGCCGATATCCGCTCGGTGATGAAGGACGCCGGCACGGCCATGATGGGCATCGGCATCGCCACCGGTGAGAATCGCGCGCTGGACGCGGCGCAGCAGGCCACCAACTCCAACCTGCTGGAGTCTTCCATCCAGGGGGCCTCGCGGGTGCTGTTCTCCATCGCCGGCGGCCCCGACCTCACCCTTACCGAGGTGTCCGAGGCGGCCCGCACGGTGGAGTCCTGCGCCGACGAGAACGCCAACATCATCTACGGCCAGATTATCGACGAGGGCATGAAGGACGCAGTGCGCATCACCGTCATCGCCACGGGCTTCAAGGCCAACAACGCCGCCGCCCAGAGCTCCTTCGACTTCAGCCCCCGCAAAGACCTGTTCGCTTCCACCGCCGAGCCGGCCGCTCCCGTTTCCACGGTGAGCACCTCCAGCTCCGCCACTTACAGCAGCACTACCACTACGGCGTCCTCTTCGCAACGTTTCTCCGACGAGGACTACATCCCGGACTTCCTGAAGCGTCAGCGCTAAGCTGCTTTGATGCGTGGCTTCATGAAGCTGCCCGAACCTGCACTTCAGGCCTGCACTCGTGCGGGCCTGTCTTTTTTGACCGACGAGCCGCTGTTCGCCGCCACCAGCGTGCGCATGGGCTTCACCCGCCGCATGGGCGGGGTGAGCGAGCGCCCCTATGATTCGCTGAACCTGGGGTCGCACGTGGGGGACAGCCTGCCGGCTGTGGAGGAGAACCGCCGCCGGCTTTTGGCGGCGGCCGATTTGGACGCCACGGCGCTGCTCACCCTGAACCAAGTGCACGGTAGCCGGGTGCTGACGGTTTCCAGCGCTGCCCCCGCCGTTCTTGAGGCAACGGCGCGGGCCGGGGCCGAGGGGGCCGACGGGCTTGCTGTGGGGGTGCCGGCCGTTACGGCCCTGCTCTGCTTTGCCGACTGCGTGCCGGTAGTGGTGGTTTCCCCTTCCGGCGCCTTCGCCGTGGCCCACGCCGGTTGGCGCGGGGCGCTGGCGGGCATCCCCGCCAGAGCGGTGCGGGCGGTGGCGCAGTTGGACGCGCAAGCGGCCCGGTCGGATTTTTCTCCATCTGATTACAACGGCTACATCGGCCCCCACATCATGGCAAAATGCTATGAATGCGGTGAAGACGTGATTTCCCGGTTCGTTGACGGCTACGGCAAGGCATGCGCCCCGCTGCCCGGGCATCTCAGCCTGGAGGCCGCGGTGCGGGCCAGTTTCGCAGAGGCGGGGCTGGTGCCGCAGCGCATCGCGTCGGCGGGGGAGTGCACCGCTTGCAGCGCCGATGAGTACTTCTCATACCGTGAAAGCGGTGGGCGCACGGGCCGCCACGGGGCGTTCGCCGGTAGAAAGGAAGAATAGGAAATGGGCATTGAGCAGCGCTATCGGGACATGCGCCAAGAGGTGGCCGAAACGGCGGCCGCTTGCGGGCGCGCTGCGGGCGACGTGGCCCTGATAGCGGTTTCCAAAACCGTGGGGCTGGAAGGAGTGCAGGAGGCCATCGAGGGCGGCTGCACCGTGTTCGGCGAGAACCGGCCCGACCAGATAATGGAAAAGTACGCCGCCTTCCCCGAGGTGCAATGGCACTTCATTGGCAACATCCAATCGCGGCGTATCCGCGACATCGTGCCCTGCGCCACCATGATCCACTCTCTCAACCACCTCGACCATGCCGAGAAAATCGGCCGCGTTGCCAAAGGCCTCGGCAAGGTGCAGGACGTGCTGGTGGAGGTGAACGTTTCCGGCGAGGAGTCGAAGAGCGGCATTGCCCCGGCGGACGCCGTCGGGTTCGTGCAGTGCTGCTGCCGCATCGAGGGGCTGCGGGTGCGGGGGCTTATGACCATGGCCCCGCAAGGCAGCCGGGAAGCGGCGCGCCAAACCTTCCGGGGGCTGGCGCGGGTGGCAGATGAGGTGCGGGCGCAGCTGACGCCTCCCGAGGCTGTGGCCTTCGATCAGCTTTCCATGGGAATGAGCGAGGATTGGCCGGTGGCAATTGCCGAAGGAGCCACGATGGTGCGCATTGGTCGTGCTATTTTCAGCGATAATTTCACGGAATAGCCGCGGTATGGTACCGTGGACACAACAGGCCTCTGAATACAGGGTAAACGCAGCAAGGAGGTTGGCCTCATGAGAGACGGAAGAAGCATGTTTGGCGGCATCAAGGCCCGCTTGGGCTTCGCAGACCAACAGGGCGACTACGACGACGAGTACTACGACGACGACTACGACGATTACGACGAGGGTTACGCCGAGTACGACGAGTACGCCACCGCCCCCGATGACGGCTACCTGTCTTCCACATCGCGTCCCACCACCCGGGTGTCTTCTACGCCGCGCCTGGTTTCCTACGAAGACGTGCGCGCCAACACCACGGTGCCCCAAAGCCTGAACCGCGATCCGCTGCCGCCGCGCCATGTTACCAGCGCGGCCGATGCCCGCGTCACCTTGCGCGGGGGTTCGGTGGGGGGCCGCACCATGGTGGATTCCACCCTGCCGCCCCAGATGACCCCCGAGGGCACTGCCGCCGAAGCCGCTGCCGCCTCGCGACGCCGTGGCTCTGAAGGCGTGAACGCCCTGTTTTCCTCTACGGTTCCCGACGGCCGCGCCTCCGGTGGCGAAAGCGCCTCCCGCGGTGCGTCTTCGCTGTTCGGCGCCCCGTCTTCCGGTCGCAAGATGGTGGTTATCACGCCTTCCAGCTATGCGGATGCCGAAGAGGTGGCCAAGGGGCTGAAGGTGGGCAACGCGGTGGTGCTGGTGCTGCGTAACACGGCGCCCGACCTGGCCAAGCGCGTGCTGGACTTCTCGTTCGGCGCCGCCGCCGCCCTGGATGCCTCGGTGGACGTGGTGGCCGAAAAGGTGTTTGCCCTCACGCGGCTGCAAGACCTCACCGATGGCGAGCGGGACAGCCTGCGCGCCCAGGGCCTTCTGTAGCTGAACGGCGTTCTGGCAAGGAGAAAAGATGCTCACGTACCTGCTTATCCGTTTGGTGGACCTGTACTCGATGCTCATTTTCGTGTACGTGCTGATGTCCTGGCTTCCCGTGCACAACGGGGGGCTTTTGGGGGACATTTACAAAGTGCTGGGACAGGTGTGCGACCCGTATCTTAACCTGTTCAAAAAGCTTATACCGCCCCTTGGAGGAATGGTGGACGTTACCCCCATCATCGCCTTGATTGTATTACAATTGGTTGCACGTCTGATTGTTGTCATCCTGTAGCCCCTTCGGGCTGCTCGATGCAAAACCGGCCAAGCTCACCGTGAAGGGAAAAAACATGAGCATTACTTCCAACGATATCCACAACCAGAGCTTCTCCATCGACCGCAAGGGTTACGATGTCGATGAGGTGGATGTGTTCCTTGAGCATGTTGCCGACGAGATTGACCAGCTCAACGACATCATCACCCGTTTGCAGAATCAGCTCTACGATGCCCAGGAAACTTCCGCCGTTGCTCCGGTGGCCATGCAGGCGGCCGTTGTGGAAGAGGTTGATACCTCGCACTTCGACGTGCAGATTGCCGACCAGGCCTCCCGCATCAACGACCTGGAACGCCAGCTGAACGAGAAGCGCGCCGACGACAATGCAGTGGCCCAGGCGCTCATCATCGCCCAGCGCACCGCCGACGAGGTGATCATGAAGGCCAATGCTCAGGCCAGCGAGACCATCGCCGATGCCCGCGAAGAGGCCCAGCGCATCATCGACCGCGCCAATGTGGATCGCCAGAACGTCATCGATTCCATCCGTCGTCTGCAGGACGACCGCGAGACCGCCCGCGATGCCTACAGCGTGATGCTGAAGGACATCATCACCGACGCCTCTCGCAAGCTGGCCTCCATCAGTGCCGACAGCCGCGCGGTGGAGCCGGCCGACTTCGTGCCCGCCGCTGCCCCGGGCGTTACCAACGAGTTCGAAATCGATGAGTACGTGAACCCGGCCCCCCGCCAGGTGAGCTACACCACCCCGCAGGCCACCGACGCCGTTGTGGCGGCTGAGGCGGCTGTGGCCTCTCCTTACGAGAAGGACCTTTCCGGTTTCGGCGATGCCGACGCCTTCGAATTCGAGGACGTGGACTAACCCTGCACAGATCGGCAGCCTTGACGGCCCCCGCCTCGGCGGGGGCTTTTTTGTGTTTTCGCGTCGATGCAGGTACTCCAGTGCTTACGCTCCTTTTGCTTCTGGTGGAGCATTGAACTATCAACCCCGTTTTCGCCATGGGCGTGCTGTTCGGGCTCGTCTCAAAGCCGCAAGTCATTGGGCAACCGGGTTAGAAAGGGGGGCGTTATCCTACGATAAGGTTTTAAGTGGAAGGACGCGTTTTGGGCGAATTTAATAGCGGCAATCAGCAAGAATCATCTTTTGTGACAAGGTTTTGGAGGTCGTTGAAATTTCCGGGAAAGGTTCTTGCCCTGCTTGTTGTGCTTTGGATAGCTAACTGGGTTCTAATTTGCTTTTGGGTAATTCGGGGATATTCGGGCGTTGAACCAGGCAGTCCGACGGCAATCGCCTTTGGTTTCTTCGCCTTTCTTCCGATTGCAATTGTCGTCCTTGTCGTTTCTGCGGACAAATTAGCGGTGTATGGTGTTTTTGGCGGCGTGCTCATTCCTATAGTCCAAGTAGCTGGTGCTTTTGCAGATTGGAGAACCGGAAGATCTGCATCGTTCTCCTTTAGAGGAATGGATCCCCTGTGTTTGGCGCATTGATTGTTTTTCGCTGCCTTTATGACGCGGGCTAACGCTTTTCGTCTTGTTCTTAGTCGAATCGTCGATGCTGTCATGTGTCTCTATTGAGCTCAAATAGTCTCGGCATTGAAAATACGATCTGTGGTTTTCAACTTCGAGTCAAGGTTTAGCCCAAGAGCGGCTGCGGGAGGAGCATCGCTGGACTTCTTGCAGCACCATCTGCTGAAATGAATGAGCAGTTTCGCCGATGGCGTGCAAGAGCACTACGGCGACTGCTTCTACGGCGCCATCGCCTCCATGGTCGCCGCTTACCTGCAAAGGGACAAGGCGGTGCTAGAGGAGCTGCTGAGCTGACGCTAGCCAGCCGCCAGAAAGGCTATCGGGGCCCGCTCCCTCGGGGGCGGCCCGATTTGGTTTGCGGCGGCTTGAAGGCGCATCCGACTGCGTTTTGACAGTCTGCTTCATGCAAAGAAAAAGGCCAGAGCCAATAGTGGCCCTGGCCTTGTAGTTTCTGGTAGCTCCGACCGGATTCGAACCGGCGACCTCCGCCTTGAGAGGGCGGCGTCCTAAACCGCTAGACGACGGAGCCACGTTTTAGCGCCAAGCTATTATACACAAACTTATCGCTGCTGCAAGAATGGCTGGGGTGGAAGGAGTCGAACCCTCACATACGGCACCAGAAACCGCTGTCCTGCCATTAGACGACACCCCAAAAAGCATCTTCTTGCGTTTTGCAGTAGCTGCAAGCGCGACTAAATACTTTACTGAAGGCGCCTTTGCCCGTCAAGAAATTTTTTGTCACTGTGCGAAAAATCCCTTCGGATGCCACCTCTTAGTAGCGATAGAAGCCCTCGCCGGCATTGACGCCCGTTTTGCCCTCGTCAATCTTGGACTTCAGCAGCGTGGCGATGCGCTGGGCAGTGGAGCCCGGCTCCTTCGCGGCAGGGCTGGCGGCCACGATGTTGTAGGCGGTGGCAAGCCCCACGATGTCTAAAATGCGGAAGGGGCCCAAGGGCGCGCCGGTGCCCAACATCCAGGCCTTGTCGATGGTTTCCACATCCGCCACGTCGTTGGCCAGCAGCGCCTCGGCCGCATTCAAAAATGGCACCAGCATGCTGTTCAGCAGGTATCCCGGCTGCTCCTTCTTCAGTTCCAGGGGAATCATCCCAATGGCGCGGGCGAAATCCACTACCGCTTGGTACGATTCGGCGCTGGTTTTGGCGGTGCCCATCACTTCTGCGGTGTTGTTCTTCCAAATGTTGTTGGCGAAGTGCAGCGCCAAAAAGCGATCGGGGCGCCCCGTGAACTCCATCATGGCGCTGGGCAGCAGCGTGGAGGAGTTGGTGCAGAGGATGGCCCGCTGCGGCAGCAAGTTGCGGATGGAGCCATAGAACGCCTCCTTCTCCCCAATCACTTCGGCGATGGCCTCAACGACCAAATCGGCATCGGAAAAGGCCTCTTGCTCGCTAGTGAAAAA
>ERZ777306.1310-NODE-1310-length-40455-cov-5.192005_pt1 | contig 40455 bp, 40 predicted proteins | sample MGYA00374966_ERZ777306 | MGnify/ENA primary metagenome ERZ777306 (study PRJEB29329, sample SAMN06343882) | mouse gut metagenome | isolation source: Mouse cecum | place: Austria: Vienna | collected 2014-11-15 ... | reverse complement strand
GGACATGCCATAACCTCTACAAAGTCAAAATCTGCTGTGCCATTTTTTATTTCTGGATATTTGCGTCCACTTCTTACAAATAAAGAGAGGGAATAGCCCTCTCTCTTACGTTGTTACCCTTTCTTTGCGATGTACGCGTGTACATCTTGACCTTATCCTCCTTGGCGACGGGGTCATCCATAAACGTTTTGGCCATGTCGGCGTAGAAATTTTTACGCCGTGCTGCTTGTCAACCTTGCAATAGTCAGAGTACATGGCATTGATGACAGCAAAGAACTCAACGATCTTCTCCTGTCCTTCCACACCAAAGCCCCCGAGCATACTGCTTGATCTCATCCAGCGACCAGCGCTCCCCCTTGGAGCCGTCCTCCTTGCGCATGGACTCACCCAGCGCTTTGCCTGTTCCTCCGTCAGGTGCTTGCCTTGGTCTTCATCAGGAGACTCACCAAAGCCGATCATCGGCTGGCGTTCCTTCATTCGGCCCCGGTTTTCTTCGCCATGGCCTCCCATGTTGTTCTGAGGCGTGTAATGCCGCATAGTCTGACCGTCATAGCGTTTCATCGGCGGAAGGTTCGGGATGTAAGCGTCCCACACAACGGCTCCGGCGCGCTTTCCTCGACATCATATGGAAGCGATGCAGACCCTATCATCTAATACGCACGACAGCGGTTCTTCTGTCGGCTCGTCCCATCGCTATGTGCAGCCCTCTGTCAATGCTGATAGGCTGGAAGCTGCCGGCGAGACCCTGTTCGAGCCGGGCCATGAAGCCGGCGCTGGAATAGTCAGCAGGTTTTCCCCTTATCAACAAGGCAAATTGATACCCGAGTATGATAGCGCGCTGCCCATTGTCTCACTTCCCAGGCGTCCCATCCCCCAGAAAAACCGTGACATCCGCCACGAAAACGCCATCCGCGCTGGGGGTAAACTGCGCCATGCCCTGGTGCATCCTGGCAATCTCACGAATCAGATCCAGGCCGAAGCCGTGAGTTTCCCGGTTGGCCTTGGTGGTCTGCAAATTATCGCCGTCCAGATAACTGCAGTCGGCCCGATTGCGCACGCTGAAGCAGAGATAGCAGCGCGTTGGATAGATGTGCACGGCGATCTCAGGGGCGTCCACGGCTTTGGATGCCTCCGGCGCGTTATCCAGCAGATTGGCCCGGAGAGAAACCAGCTCCGCGCCGCTCAGGGGCAGATCGGGTGAGAGACAGACATCGGCCTTGAAGGGAACTCCTTGGCGTTTGGCCTCGGCGACCTTTTGGTTAAGAACCGCATCGGCCACCGGGTTGCCCGAATGGATGACCTCCCCGCACGCCCCCTCGGCGTCCGCCTGACTCCGCAGCAGCTCGGCCAGGCGATCGTATTCCTGTTGACGAAGCAACGTCTGAGCCGCCGTCAGCGTGTGGCTGTATTCGTGGCGCTGCCTGCGCAGTTCCCGGTTGGGACGCATGGATTCCTGCACGAGCTCGCTTTGCGAATCAATGATTTTCTGGTTGACGGCCAGCTGAAGATAGGTTTCATAATACTTGGTCATCCGGCTGCAAATGAAGAAGGAAAGATACAGAATAAGCAGATGCAAAAGCGAGCACAGGGCGCGGTAGTTCAGCCATTCGGCGGACTGCAGAATCTCCCTGGAGGCTGGGCGCAGAAGATGCTGCGCCATGCTGAGCAGAGCCGTAATGGATCGGGAGCCAGCAAAACCACGGCAGGCCGCGGCGCGGGTGAAGGGCGAAACGGTAAGCCGCGTAGCCTCCCAGCATCATAAAAGGAATGTCGAACAGACGCCAGTAGTAGGTGCTCGAGCCGAAAAGACGTAAATCCAGATAGAGAGTGATGCCGTTGAAAAACTCGAAGGTACAGGTAAACATCAGGAGCAGAATCAGCCACTCAATGAAACGTCCGCATAAAAACAGCGCTCTGAAAAGCGAACCCATCAGCACAAAAAGCGCCAAATAAACCAGCATGTTTCCAGCGGGAAGCAATTCCTTCAAAACCGTCATCCCGATGCTGGCGGCGGTAAAGAGTAAAATGCCAAGGAAGCAGAGCCCCTTGTTCCGCCTGGGAGGATACGCCGCGGCAAGGCATAGAAACATTGTCAGATAAATCACTGTGTCAATCAATCTGATACGGAGCATTGAACAGCCTCCTTGTCCGTTTCTTGCGTGCTTCTTCGGTTTTGAAGCGGCTGATGGGCAAGCGGGAACCGTCACACAGCACCACATGCCCAGTCTCTATGTGGATAACAGCGCCCATATTGACCATGTAGCTGCGTTGAATGCGGAAAAAGTCCCTGTTATGCAGCTGCTTTTCAAACCAAGCCATGGACTTGTAGACCGTATAGGTTTTCTTCGCGGTAACGATCTGTTGCTTCTTGTCATAGCTTTCAATATACAAAATGGTGTTGACCGGTATGGTGGCGGTCTGATAAGCCGAGGTGACCACCAGCGTATCGCTGCCAAAGCACTGCCACTGGCGAAGCACCGCCTCCATAGCCTCCCCCAGCTCCTCATGAAGGCGTGATTTACGCACGAAACGCAGGGGCTGCGTAGGCATGGCCTCAAACACGCGCGATTCCATGCTGGAGATGAACACGATGCAGCTCATGCTGCCGCGGTCGCGTATGCTCCGGGCCATCCGAACACCGTCCATCTGGGGCATGGAAATATCCGGAAAATAGGCGTCGTACACCAGCTCGTCCAAATCCACCGGACTGCTGAAGGCATGGACGGCGCAGCCTGTTCCGGCCCTTTTGGCAATTTCTTGCAGCTATCCGCTGATTTGACGCAGCATCTGGCATCGTCATCAATGACGGCGATTGAGTACGGCATGGCTTCCTCCACAAAAACGCTGAATCGGGCAATTCATCCTGATGATAGCATATGCCCCCGCCGTCAAGTGGGCGTAAACGTCAATGGCAAAGTTTAAGCGCATTTTCCGGCGAACCTCCGAGGCAATGGAAAAAAGTCCTTATAATGAAAATAAAGAAACCAAGCAAAACATGATAAAGGAGCGCAGCTGGGCAGTTTTTACCATTAGACAACAAATAAGGAGGAAGAAGGAAAATAAAAAAATATCTTTGCTCATGGCCGTTATGGTGCTGATCTCGAAGGTCGCCGTTCCTTCCTGCGCGGAAGAAAGCCATCTGCACATGCTGACGGAAACACCCGTTATTGTGGAGGCGTCGGATGGGCAGGCGGCCCTGGAAGCCCGCTGCAAGCCCATCATTGAGGTGGACGGCCTCCAATTCAAGGAGCTGAACGGCAACGGTCAGTTGGACATCTACAAGGATTGGCGGCAGGATGTGGACGCCCGCGTGGTAAACCTCATCAGCCTGATGACCATGGACGAGCGGATCGCTACGCTGATGAACAACACCACCGGCGGCACCTTCACCTCGCTGTTCCCCTATCCCGACGAATGGATGTGGAGCGACGAGGAGCGCATCACGGTGGACGGCATGGGCTATACCCCCATGTATTACAGCATCGTGGAGGATCATGTGACCACCTAACTGCTCAACGGCAACGGCACCGCGGCCGATCAGGTCAAGGAAACCAACAGCATTCAGCTGATCGCCGAAAGCGCGCGCCTGGGCATCCCTGTGGTGCTCAACAGCGACCGCTTCTACCAGACCTTCGCAGGCATGGTGGATATGGCGAAGTACGCCTTCGGCACCGCTCATGATGAGGAGCTGCTCTATCAGCCGGCTTATCAGTACGCCCTGGAAAAGCGGGCCATGGGCTATCATGTGCCCTTCCAGCCCCAGGGTTCGGAAATCGGCGCCTTCTACGGCGAGGAAGTCAACCATTTGTCCAGGATGATCGCCGCTGATGTAAAGGCCAAGTACGACGCCGGACAGACGGCCTGCTCCAAGCACTTTGTCTCCACCGGCAACCACAACACCAATTACAGCGGCACCCGCAGCCCCGCGGAGCTGATCGACAGCTGGCTGGTGGGCTGGAAAGCCTCCCTGGACGCGGGCACCCAGTGGATCATGGCCCACAACGGTGGCGGCCGCACCGCAGGCATCATCCCCCCCTATGACAGCGAAACCCTGAGCATCCTCCGTAACGACCTGGGCTATGAGGGCATCATCGTCACCGGCTGGCCCCTGTTCGTAACCTACCCCACGGCCACCGGCATCACGGTGGACGGCAAGGATCTGTCCCAGATGACCCCCGGCAAGCTGTACACCCAGATGCCGGAAGCCGGGATCGACCTCTTCGGCGGTTACATCGTCATAGGCGGCACCGATACCACCATCATGGACGCCACCAACGCCAACTTCAGCTTTGGCGGCGGCCCCACCTTCGTGCTGACCAACTGGCCCGACGTCATCAAGGCGGAAGTCGAGGTCGGCCGCTGTGACATGGAGCTGATTCTGCGCTCTTGCCGCCGTGTGCTGCGCAACAAGTTTGAGCTGGGCCTCTTTGAGAATCCCTACCCCCATCCGGAGAACGTGCTGGAGCTTTTCGCCAGCGACGCCTACAAGGCCGATCAGTTCCCCAGCGAGACCATCGACGATGTGTATGCGGCCCGCAAGGACAGCCTGAACGCCCTGGAAGAGCGCCTTCAGACCGAATCCGCCGTGCTGCTGAAGAACGACGCCAGCATTCTTCCCCTGTCCAAGGACATGAAGGTCTTCGTTACCGGCAGTTCCAAAGAGACCGCCAAGATGGATCGCGAGGCTGTCGCCGCCTACGCCCAGGTCGTGGATACCCTGGCCGAGGCGGACGTGGTGATCGCCCGTGTCACCTCCATGGATGACAATACTGAAATGATTATTGAGGATGCCGCGTCCGCGGGCAAGCCCGTGGTTCTGGTGGCCCAGGTGGGCAACAAGGAAAACGAGATCAGCACCACCGTGGCTTAGGGCAGCGCGGCCATCCTGATGATGATCTACAGCACGGCGCCCGATCACGGCAGCTCCATGGGCAACATCTTCAGCGCCACTCTGCCCCGCATCCTGGCGGATATAATCTTCGGTGAGCGTGAGCCCGCCGGCAGCCTGGTGTTTGAGATTGTCCGCAGCGCCGAAGACAACCTGCTGGACTGTGGCGAACTGCAGCTGGACCGCGGCGTGGATAACCGCACCCGCCTGTATATGGCCGGCACCGTGTGTCAGAATCCTGAAGCCGTGCTGCCCAACAACCTGGGCAATGTGCTGTTCCCCAACGGCTTTGGTATGCGCTATGGCCAGACCGCCGATATCAGCCTGAACACCCTGCTGGTGCCCCAGGACGTGGTCGACGGCGCCGTGATGAACGCGGAGCAGCTCTCCGGCGTACCCTTTACGATCGACAGGCTGGAGGAGAACGCTGGCGCCGACGGCAACGTGCAGGTGAACGTGTATGAAGGCGAAAAGCTGCTGGCCACCAAGCTGGTCAGCGTCGAAGGCGGCTCCTTCTGCGTGGTTTCCCTGGACATCGTGTTGGAAGGCGCGGGTGAGCACACCATCACCGTGGGCGACATGAGGGCGGTCATCACCGTCAAGTAACTCCGCCCGATCATCAGACCAAACAAAGCAGGCCCCGCAAGATGATTCCGGCGGGGCCTTAGGATGTCGACCAAGTGGCTTATACCACTTTGTTGAGTTTTGCACGCCCTCACTGGTCAAACGGCAAAGCCGTTCTCCCGGCCGTTCGTTCGTGTAACGGAGCTTTTTCTAACGAAAAAGCGCGAAAATCGCCGTACACGCCGCCGATTTTCGATTGACAGTCTGCCGACGGCAAATCAGGCGTTCTGTACTATGACTTCTTTGATGCTTTGAAGCCCCGCCGGCTGATTCCGGCGGGGCCTGTTTACAGTGGGCGCATCGCTCCCGCCGCGTCTTTTTCCCCGGCCATTGACAACCATACGCCGCCAGGGTATACTAAAATCGTTCAAACATGCATCATCATTCACGAAGCGCCGCGGCGACAGCAGCCAAACCGCACATGGCGTCGTTGTCCCGTCCGGGATCGGCGCAGCCAAAGGCATAGCATACAGCCTGTCGGAGAGCCGGATTCCTGGCAGCGCACCCGCCCGAAAAGGCAAGCTGACGGATAGGCAGAGCCAGCTGCTCCGCCGCGATGCGGTAATTCTCGGCAAAATCAGCGTACAGCCCCGCGACCCATTGACGGGGCGGCAGGGTCAGGCGCTGCCACGGATCGGCAGCTGGCGGTTCCTCCGGGGAACACGCGGTCAGGAAGGCCCAGACCGCGTCTTCCTCCGCCGAAGCGCCGAACTGCCGCGCCAGCGCCCCTACCAGATGGGCCAGGCCTGCCATGTGCCGCCCGCCCGGAAGGCCGGAGATGGTGCGCAGATAGCGTTCCGGTGTGAGCCAAGGCCGGTTCTCATAGGGGCCGCTCTCCCACCGTGCCGTCAGTGCGCCGATCAGTCCCGCCGTACCGACGCTGACATGCAGGCTGCGTTCCGGCGTCAGCGTGGCCCCGGCAGCACAGACCTGCTGATCCCCCAGGTCGGGATAAACGACCATGCCCCGCCACTGGCCCACAGGCTGTACATCGCAAACCAGCCTGGGCAGCCGGAGATCCAGCCCGGCCCGCTCCAGCAGCGGCAGATTCCAGCAACCGCCGCGAACATCCGCCAGACCCGTGGGCGCGGCGTTGGTCATATGACATACATGCCGGCCCGTCATTCGGCCGATCATGTACCCCCCCAGCGTACACAGGCGCGCTCGGGCCGGAAGCGCTTCTCCCCGCAGTACCCGGGCCAAAAGGGCGCACAGGGCCAGGCTGCCCTTCAGCTTCAAGCCGGAAGGCAGAACGGTCTCCTCCCCCAAGCGATCGCGAATGACGGGCAGGCTGGCCGCGCCCAGGCCGTCCCGCCAGGAAATGTAGGGCGTCATGGGTCGGAAGGCGTCGTCCGTCAGCACACAGCCGTGCATCTGGGTGGACATCAGCAGCGCGGACGCGCCGTCCCGATGCAGATCCTCCAGCAGGGATTTTACCTGCGCCCAATACGCCTCGGCGTCGATCTCATAGCGGCCGTCCTCGGTATGGGCCGGCCCCGGCGTTGGCAGGGAAATTTGCCGTAGCGCCGTGCCATCCGCCATCAGCGCGGCTTTGGTATAGGTGGAACCAAGATCAAGGGCCAAATAGCGCATGAGCGGCACAACCTTTCGTGCATAATCAGAGGAGTCATGAGCATGTTATCCTATGAGCGTCAGCAGGCTATTCTCAACTATATTCAGCAGCATCACAGCGCCAAGGTGTCGGAACTGAGTGGCATCTTCTACATGTCCGAAACCTCCATCCGGCGCGATCTGCACAAGCTGGAGCGGGCGGGGCTGATCCACAAGACCTACGGCGGCGCGGTGCTGGTGCAGGGCGACAATGAGGTTATCTCTCTGGAGGCCCGCCAGCAGGTGGAGCATGAGGCCAAGGTGACCATCGCCCGGAAGGCGGCGGAGCTTGTGACCAACGGCCAGGTGATCTTCCTGGATTCCAGCAGCACGGCGCTGGCCATGGTACCCTTCCTGGGCCGCCTGACGAACCTCTCCATCATCACAAACGGCCTGCAAATCGCCTCAGCCTTGGCGGATTATCCCCGCTTCAAGGTGTATGTGCTGGGCGGCCTGCTCAACACCCGTGCGCTGTCCATGCGCGGCACACTGACGCTGCAAATGCTCAAGGGCCTATACGCCAACCGGCTGTTCGTTTCCCCCCGGGGCGTGGACAGCAAGGGCAACGTGTTCTGCGCCGACGAGGAGGAAGCGGCCGCCCGCCGGATGATGATGGAGCTTTCCGACGAGACGCTGCTCCTGTGCAACACCAAGAAGCTGGGCCAGCGGGCCGCCTTCCGGCTGTGCGGCTTGGGGGAGGTCTCCGCCATTGTGTGCGACGAGCCGCCCCAGGCGGAATGGCTGGAGCCCTTCGCCAACGCCGGCCTGAAGATATTGTAATATGCCGCGCCCATTCATTCAAGTCTGAATAGGGAGCATGTCGGGGATTACTGTGCGATGGCAGGAACCGGCCGTCAGGTTTCGCTGCGCTCCCTGACGGTGGATTTTCGCTGCGCGATGAGGAACGTTGGGGGCCTTGCCCCCAATCCCCTGCCTGAGGGCCATCGGCCCTCAGACTCCCTTTTTCGCTGGCGCGATCCTGGTTTGTTTTGGGATATAGGAAAGGGAGAGCCGCGCGGACTCTCCCCTTTTTTTGCCTTACTTACGGCTCTGCCAGTATTCATTGATCTCGCGGGTCCACTCCGCGCCGCCCAGCTCGTTCCATTCCTTCACATACTTGTCAAAGGTAGCGTCAAAGTCGATGTCCGGGTTGCAGATCAGTTCCGCCGTGTAGGTGGAAACGATGCTGGACAGGATGGACTGATTATCCGCATAGGACGCGGTGGTGGGCATGACGGGGGTAGGCACAGTGGCGGCCTTGATAAGGGCGCGGTCGCCGTCAAATTCAGAGGAGAAAGCCGCGTTGAAGTAGCTCAGCCGGTACATCCAGGCATAAGAGCCGGTCCCCACGGCGGCGTGTTCCTCATCGGTGGTCAGCAGCGACTTGGGCTGACCGTTCTCATCATAGACCCAGTGCTCGCCCTCGATGCCGAACTGCGTCAGCAGCATACCTTCCTCAGTGGCCAGGTAGTTCAGCAGCTTAATGGCGTTCTCCGCGTTCTTCGCGTCCTTGAACACGATGCACTGGATCGACTGGTTCACGGTGCGCAGATGGGTCTTGCCCTCCGCGTCGGCAAAGGGCGCGATAACCGTCAGCTTGGCGTCCGGCACGGCTTCGTAGAGGCCGCGGGTCCAGGAGGTAATCACGGGATCCAGGATATCGGTAGTGTAGTCAAACGCGCCGTAAATGTTAGTGTACAGCTTATCCACGAATTGGTCACGGTTCATCAGCAGGTATTCCGGCTCGATCAGACCGGCCTGAAAGAACCTGCGCAGGGTGGCCATGGCATTTTTGTAGCCGGGCATGTTGATGTAGTACACCATCTCGCCGTCCACGTCATTCCAGGCCTTCTGGAAGCCATTCTCGGAATAAGTATACTCCGTCATGCAGTTATGGAAGTAGGTAGTGCAGGCGCCATGGGCCGCGAAAGCGTCGGCGTTGCCCGTGAGCAGCTCGGCGTTGGCCTTGAAGGCCATGAGCGTATTGTAATATTCCTCGGAGGAGGCAGGCACCGGCAGACCCAGCTTATCCAGCCAATCCTGGCGGATGACAATACAGTGGGTGCTGCCATCCTCCAGCACACGGCAGGGCACGCCCCAAATCTGGCCGTCGCCATAGTCATAGTAGTCATTGGCGCTGCGGGTAGCCTGGATGTTGGGGCCGTACTCGGCAATCAGGCTGTCCAGCGGCTGAACCACCTCGTCCTCGATCAGCTCAATGAACTGGTTGGGCCAGCTGCTCCACCAGACCTCCATAGCGTCCGGATACTCGCCGGAGCCAAAGGTCAGCTGGCACTGCTGGGCGTAGCCGTCGGTGGGCCACAGCTCCCAGTCGATGTCCAGACCGGTGCGTTTTTCCAGTTCCTTCAGGATCACGTTGTTCCCGTCGATAGCGTAGCCCAGGTTGCGGCCGATGATGTGCACATAGTTGTCGTCGCCCGGGGCCGCCAGCGCCGTCGGGAGGACGGCAAGCAGCAGCGCCACGCACAGCAGCACAGACAGGAATTTTTTCATGCGGATACCTCTCTTTCTTTGATGGAAGCTTGACTATCGTGTGATCGGCAAGGCTCGCGCGCAGCCGGGCCGATTTTCACTACGGAATCAGGAGCAATAACGACAGAAGACTCGCAGGAAGCAGCGGAGCCGCTTTGGCAGCTGCTTTTATCCTTTGACGGCGCCCACCATGACGCCCTTGACAAAATACCGCTGGATGAAGGGGTAGATGCACAGCACCGGCACCACGGAGACGAACACCACCGCCATCTGCACCGTCCTTGTGGATGTCTTCATCCCCGCAGCCGCGTCGGTGCCGCCGCCCATAATGTCCGGCTGGGAGGAGACCAGCACCTCTTTCAGGAACACCTGCAAGACCCAGTTGACGCGCTTGTTGCAGTAGATCAGCGCGGAGAAGTACATGTTCCAGTACGCCACGCCGTAAAACAGCGCGATGGTGGCGATGCTGGCCAGGGATAGAGGCAGAACGATCTTCAGCAGCGTTCTGAGCGTGCCCGCGCCCTCGATTTCCGCCGCCTCCATCAGGCTTTCCGGGATGGCGGCAAAGGCGTTGCGCAGAATGAAGGTGTTGTAGGTGCTGAAGGCCGCGCACAGAACAAGCGACCACAGGTTGTTCAGCAGCCCAAAGGAGCGCATGTTCAGGTAGTTGGGGATGGTGCCGCCGGAAAAAAGCATCGGAATGAGAAAGAAGTAGGTGGCGAATTTGTAGCCCCTGGGCTTCCTTGCCAGACCATAAGCCGCGCCGATGGTCAGCAGCATGCTCAGCGCCAGGCCGAAGAACATCACGAACAGCGTGTTGCCATAGATGTTGAGCAAGTCCGGGGTATTGAGCACATATTCATACGCGCTCAGGTTGAAATCCACCGGCCAGAGGATCAGGCCCTTGCCCGCCAGGGATGTGTTGGTGGAAAGGGACACGCACAGCACATACCACATGGGGTAGAACATCACCAGGCCCAGCAGCGTCAGGACGACGTACACCACCGCCCGCCCCGGGGACATGCGGTTGCTCAGGTCATATTTACGCTCCATGTCACAGCACCTCCTGGTCGAACCGGGCGGAGAGCTTGTTGGCGCCCAGCACGAATATCAGGCCTATGACCGACTGGAACAGATCCGCCGCCGTTCCCACGGCATATTGGTTCTGGCTGAAGGAAATACGGTAGACATAGGTGTTGATGACCTCGCTGACCCGGTACACCAGGTCGTTTTGCAAAACGAAAATCTGGTCGAAGCCGGCGTTGAGGATGCCGCCCATACGCAAAACCAGCATGGTCATAATGGTGGGCAGCAGGCAGGGCAGGGTGACATACCACATCTGCTGCCAGCGGTTGGCGCCGTCAATGGTGGCTGCCTCGTAGAGCTGAGCGTCGATGCCGGAAAGGGACGCCATGTACACGATGGTGCCCCAGCCAACGCCCTTCCAGATGTCGGAAAACACCAGCAGGTAGCGGAACTGCCCCGGGTCGGTCATGATGGTGATGGGCGCGCCCGTCATGCCGCGCCACAGCTGGGACAGCACGCCGCTGTCCGGCGCGAAGAACATAAACACCAGCGACCCGACCACCACCCAGGACAGAAAATGCGGCAGGTACATGACCGTCTGCAAGGTGCGCTTGTACTTGGTGGAGCGAACCTCGTTGAGCATCAGCGCCACGATGATGGGCGCGGGGAAGCCGAAGAGAATCTTCATCAGACTGATATTGACCGTGTTTTCCAGCACCGTCAGGAACATGGGATTGTCGAACAGCTTGTCGAAATTTTTGAAGCCCACCCAGGCGCAGTCCCACATGTTCCGGGCAATTCGGAAGTCCTTGAAGGCGATCTGAATGCCCAGGAAGGATTTGTAGCGGAACAGCAGTACATAGATCATCGCCGGCAGGATCAGCCCCCACAGCGGCAGCTCCCGCTTCAAGTTGAAACGCCGCTTTTTCCTCAGAACAGCGCTCATGGAGCCCTTCCTCCTTTCGCCACATCGGCGTCGATGTACAGAATGTCATGACGGTTGTACTCAATGGCGAAGTGAATATGGTCGCCCTCGCTGAAGCCGTCGGGATAGCAGAACGCGCCGGGGAAGTCAGTGATGATCCGCCGGTCAGGGAAGGAGACCATTTCATCCTCCGACAGCCAGACAGCCAGGGGATTGCGGCCCTTGAAGCCCTGGCGGGCATTGGGCGTATGGATCAGCGCGATGCGGCCGTCCTCCAGGCGCAGCAGCTTGGGCTTGTTGGAGGGATTGGGAATACCCGTGGGCCTGGGTGGGCAGAAGGTCTTGCCCCCGTCCGAGGACTCGGCGTAATACAGCCTGCCCGTGCCGCCCCATCGCAGGAGCATGGCGATCCGCCCATCCTGCAATTCCAGGATCGTCGGCTCGCTCCAAATCCACAGCCGGCCCGGCTCACAGGCCATGGGGATGCGTGCCCCGCCCAGGGTCGTCCAGGTTTCGCCTTCATCCGAGGAGACGATGACCTCGTTGTCCACATAGGGAGCCATAGCGTCGGTATACAGACGCAGGTTGCCCTCCCGCAGGCGGGCGTTCTCCCTTTCGTCGATGGGATAGCGCTGCATCGCCATCATCAGCCGTCCGTCCCGCAGGCGGATCATGCCCCGGGGGAAGGCGTAGGTTTCATAGCCAGGAATGGGGCCGATGGAGGTCCAGGTATAGCCGTTGTCCTCGCTGACCAGGCGGTCGCAGACCCAGTCCACAAAGTACCCCGTGTGGATGGTGAGGTAAACGGTGATCCGTTTCCCTACCAACGATACCTCCGTCAGGTAAACGGCTTTGCCGTCCTCCGGGCGAATCATCACCGGTCTGGACCAGGTTTCCCCCTCATCACCGCTGTGGAAGACGTACACGCGGTTATCCGGGGCAGGCTCGGTCACGTCGCCGCATTGGGCGACAAGCAGCATTTCCCCATTGGGCATACGGCGCAGAATCGGCTCGCAGCTGAGGGTATCCATATGCGCCAGTCGGATGCGGTTCATGCCTTCGCCTCCCTTCGGTTCAAAAGAGCGCGAGTGCTGTCCAGCTGCCAAATGGCGCCGTTGTGGATGGCGTTCAGCTCGCTGCCCACGCTGAAGCAGGTCATGCCCAGGTCCCGGCAGGTCTCCAGCAGCCCCGCGTTGGCGGTAATGATCCCCGACCATTTGCCATGGCGCTTGGCGGAAGCGGCGACGCGCGCCATGGCCGCCGTCATCCGCGGATGCTCGTACTGACCAAAGATGCCCATATGCTGACTGAGATCGTTGGGCCCCACCAGCACGCCGTCCACACCGGCTATACCCGTAATCTCGTCGATGTCCGCCACCGTTTCCGGCGATTCAATCTGGCAGATGACGATCACCCGCTCGTTGGCGCTGTTCATAATGGACTGGACGTTGCCGCTGGCATAATCCGTGTGGGCGCGGAAGGTGGAAACGCCGCGGTTGCCCTCGGGAGCGTATCGGCACAGGGCTACAAGACGTTCCGCGTCCGCCTTGCCGCCCGCGTCGGACAGGAGGATGCCTTGGGCTCCCATGTCCAGATATTTGGTGATGCAGGTACGGCTGGGCTGAGTCACGCGGACGATCACGGGAAGCTGCGCCCCCTCCGCCACGGCAATAAGGTTCGCCACCTGCGTCATGTCGAAATAGCCGTGCTCGCAGTCCACCAGCAGGTAATCGTAGCCGCAGCCCGCCAGCAGCCGCGCGATATTGGGCACATACAATTCGGACAGCATAATGCCGATGCTTGTTTCGCCGTCCGCCAATCGTTTCCTGAGCAACGCTTTGTCCATCGCCTTGATCCTCTCTGTCGCGTGGAATAGCCGTATTCCGATAGCAGCGCAGCCTTGGCTGACCGGGCTCAAGCACCGCTTCGGTATGGATACAGTGTAAAGGCAGGGTCAACATTTGTCAATTACGGTGGAAAAGTAGACAATTCCGCACTTTCATTCATTAATCGCGCACAATCGTGCAAAAGCATCCATACCATCAGGGTACAAAAATAGCGCCTGTTCCCCAGCGGCGGGAAACAGACGCCATGCAAAGCCGCCTTGATGTTTTCAGACGAATCGCCGCGAATCACTCTGCCGTACCCCGGGCAAGCCGGACAAACATATCCTCAAACAGCGCGTCACGCTTAATCTGGTACACATAGCGGCACAGCGGCGCGTCTGCCGGACAGCGCCAGCGGTGGTCATATTCCGGCACCGGCGTGGGCATCAGCCGATCCTGCATCAGGCGGCCATCCTCGTTCATCAGCCATCCGACTGCCGTCGCGTCCCAGATGACGCGGCTCCACACATGGCCCTTGGCATAGCGCTCGGCCTCGGTCACGGTATTTTCCACCAAATAATCGCACAGCGCGTTGCGCCCGCCGAGCCAGTGCCGCAGCTCATGCTCGGTGGTAGTGAAGGCGCTGACCACGCCAAAGCAAGGCAGCAGCACCAGCGGCACGCCGCTGGCCAGCACCACACGGGCCGCCGCCACATCCTGGCGGATGTTGAATTCCCGGTTGTGAGGCCATTCCAGCGCGTTGCCGCCCAGCCACACCACCACCACACGATCAGCCATCAAAGGGTTCAGCAGCAGCGCTGAGGCCACGTTGGTAATGGCCCCCAGCGCCACCACATAAAGCGGCCGCTCCGGGGTATAGTCCATGGCCCGGGCAGCAAGATCCCTGGCGGCGTCGGAGGGCGAGGGCGTTCCCTCATCCAGCAGATAGTCCGTGGCTCCGCGATAAACAGGCCGCGTCAATTTCGCCAGCCGAAGCAGCCTGAGAATTTCCTGGTAGCTTTTCTCCATGCCCTCCCCCGGCGCAGTGACCCGGGCGTTAAGAAACGGCGCGGCATAAATCGCCCGCACGTTCAGCCGCTCCGGCGAGCGCAGCGCATAGGCAATGGCGAATTGATCGTCAATCTCATTGTAGGCGTCCGCGTCAATTACAAGATCGACCATGGCGCGGGGAGCCTCCAGCAGTTTAAGGCGTTGGTCAGCATTCAGCATGGCAAGGCCCTCCTTTGTGATCCCTTTTGCCCTGATTATACTGACCGAAACTTTCCGCTGTCAAGCGCTCCGGGCAGCTTGCCCGGTATGTTGGCAAGTGAGGCGTTCCTTTGTGGAATCATGCAGCTTCGTGCAAAAACGTGCAGCCATCGAAAAAGCCGACAGCGAAAGTACGCTGTCGGCTGAGAGCACTGAAAAACTTCTGGGAGGCGTTGGAGGGCCCGCAGGCCCTTCGACTCTTGATCGAAAACCGGCGACATGCGCGGTGATTTTCGCGCGATTTCGTCAGAAATCGCTTCTTTACACGCCCTCACGACCGGGAGAACAGCGAACTGTTCGACCGGTGAGGGCGTACAAGGAAACCTGGCGAAGTCCCCCTCGCCAAAGTGGCGCGGCCACTTTGGCGACACCCTTGTTATACCGCTCCCTGGGCCATCATGGCGTCGGCCACCTTCAGGAAGCCCGCGATATTCGCGCCCGCCACATAGTCGCCGGTGGTGGCGTATTCCTTCGCAGCCTCATCAATCTTGTTGAAGATACCCACCATGATGTCCTTCAGCTTGGCGTCCACCTCATCGAAGGACCAGCTCAGACGCATAGAGTTCTGGCTCATTTCCAGGGCGGAAACGGCCACGCCGCCGGCATTGGCCGCCTTGGCGGGAGCGAACAGCACGCCGGCCTGCTGGAAGACCGCCGTGGCCTCCAGGGTGGAGGGCATATTCGCGCCCTCGCCCACAGCCTCGACGCCACCCTTCACCAGCAGCTTGGCGGAAGCCTCGTCGATCTCATTCTGCGTGGCGCAGGGCAGAGCGATCTGGCAGGGTATGCTCCAAATGCCGGAGCAGCCCTCTGTATAGGTGGCGCTGGGCACGGCCTTGACGTACTCCTTGATGCGCTTGCGCTCCACCTCCTTGAGCTGCTTTACCACATCCAGCTTCACGCCGTCAGGATCGTAAATGTAGCCGTTGGAGTCGGACATGGCCACCACCTTGCCGCCCATTTCGGTGATCTTTTGGGTCGCGTAGATAGCCACGTTGCCGGAGCCGGACACCACCACGATCTTCCCCGCCACAGCCTTGCCGTTGGCCTCCAGCATGGCCTGGGTCAGGTAGCACAGACCATAGCCGGTGGCCTCCTTGCGGGCCAGGGAGCCGCCCCAGGTGAGGCCCTTGCCAGTCAGCACGCCCTCGTAGAGGCCGGTGATCCGCTTGTACTGGCCGTACAGGAAACCGATTTCCCGGGCGCCCACGCCGATGTCGCCGGCGGGAACGTCCACGTCCGCGCCGATATGGCGGTACAGCTCCGTCATGAAGCTCTGGCAGAAGCGCTGCACCTCGTTGTCGCTCTTGCCCTTGGGGTCAAAGTCGGATCCGCCTTTGCCGCCGCCGATGGGCAGGCCGGTCAGGCTGTTCTTCAAAATCTGCTCAAAGCCCAGGAACTTCAGGATGCTCTGGTTTACGGAGGGATGCAGACGCAAGCCGCCCTTGTAGGGGCCGATGGCGCTGTTGAACTGCACACGGTAGCCCCGATTCACCCGTACCTTGCCCTGGTCGTCAATCCACGGTACGCGGAAGGTAATGATGCGGTCAGGCTCCACGAACCGCTCCAGCAGACCGGCAGCCTCAAACTTTTCCTCATTCTTGTCAATGACGGGCTTCAGGGTGGTCAGGATCTCCGTCGCCGCCTGAAGAAATTCCGGCTCATGGGCATACCGCGCCTTCAAGTCGGCCAATACCCGCTCAGCATAATTCGCCATATCGTCTCTACTCCTTTCAAACCCCGCAAGGTCGCTCGCGGGCGGGCTTTCCGTCTTCCTCGACGGTTCCCTTTTCCTTGTTGAACGCATTCATTATAATCCAGTTATTGCAGGATGGCAATAGCAATCCTGCATTTGCGCTGTTTTTTCTTTCGATTCAAAGGAAAATGCGGGAGATTTTTGTCAGCTGTTGTCATGACGCGGGTTCGTGCAGACAGTCGGAAGCGCGGCATACGGCTTGCCGATTTCAGGCGCTTGTGCTATGATATAAATTGGGTAGTATACATGCTGTCTCATATAGGCTTGTCTGAGTAAGCAAGATTGTAAAACAACCAAAAGGCGGCGATCTTGATGAAGAAACGGCTCTGTGTTCTCCTGGCGGCGGCGTTGTGCCTCTGTCTGGCTACCAGCGCCCTGGCGGAGACCTTCACGTTCTCTCTGGTGGGCGATTGCACCGTTGGGGTACAGTATAAATACAAAGACTACAAGAACGGCTATATCAAGAAAATCGCCGCTGCCGGGCTGGACTACCCCTTCTCCCTGGTAGCCGATCTGTTTGCCGCCGATGACTTGACCCTGGCCAACTGCGAGGGCGTGTTCACCAACCGCAGGCTCAAGGCCGGGGCGAAGGCCATGTCCCTGTGCGCGCCCCCGGAATTTGCCGAGGTATTCCGCCTGGGCCATGTGGACGTCTGCAACCTGGCCAACAATCACGGCAAGGACTTTGGCACGGAGGGGCTCAACGATACCAGAGCAGCCCTGGACGCCCAGGGCATCGCCCATTTCGGCTACGAGGAAACCCTGGTGCTGGAGGTCAAGGGTGTCAAGATCGGCTTTGTGGGTTATGCCTACCCCATCGAAAAGGCGCGGCTGAAAGCGTACCGCAAAAAGATTGACGAGCTGCGCGCCCAGGGCTGCACCTTCATTGTGGCCAGCGCCCACTGGGGCAAGGAGGAAAGCCTGCGCATCAACCTGCAGCAGCGGGAGGGCGCGCCGGCGCTGATCGACATGGGCGCCGATCTGGTCTTCGGCCACGGCAGCCACACGGTACAGCCCATTCAGATCTACAAGGGCAAGGTCATCTGCTACTCCCTGAGCAACTTTACCTTTGGCGCCAACGCCGCGCCCAAGGACAGCGATACCGTGGTGGTTCAGCTGATCTACGACATCAACCCGGACGGCACCATGACCGCCGCCGAGCTCATCGTCAAGCCCTTCCAAATGCATCAGGACAAGGACTTCCGTCCCTGTCCCATCAAGGACGAGGAGGGCTTCGCGCGGGTCATGAGCAAGCTGGTCTTCTCCCGCGCCAAGGACCCGGACAGCTGCCTGCCGGAGGATTTTCAGCAAAGCGGCTATGCCGACCTGCGACCCATCGTTCATGAGCAGTTAGCCGCCATGGAGTAAAAGGAGGCCCCTATGAACATTCTTCTGGTCAATGACGACGGCATTCAGAGCCCACTCCTGCACCTGCTTTGCCGCTCCGCCGCCGCTCGGGGACATCGCGTCACCGTCTGCGCCCCGGCAACCCAGCAAAGCGCCAAGGCCCACAGCTTCACCATTTTCACCCCGGTGGCCGTTCATCCCTGGATTATGGAGGGCGCGGCGGAAGCCTGGGCCGTGGAGGGCACACCGGTAGACTGCACCCGTCTTGGACTCATGGCGCTGTGCCAGGACAGGGTGGAGCTGGTCATCAGCGGCATCAACGGCGGCCTGAACGTGGGTCTGGCGACCTTCGTGTCCGGCACCGTGGGCGCCGCCCGGGAGGCTGCCTTCCAGAACGTCCCCGCCATGGCGGTCTCCATGGCGCTGGGCGCCCCGGCGGAAACGCGGCACTTTTTTGTCGATTGGACCGTGACCCTGGGCGAGCGCCTGGCCGGCTACCCTTTCCCGGAGCAGGCCGTGTGCAATGTGAACCTCCCCGCCCGCTCCATGCTCCAATTGCGTCCGCCGGTGATGTGCCCCATCTGCCGGAACGTCTGGACAGACGGCTATGAGCGCCGGGAAAGTCCCCGGGGCGGCAGCTATTTCTGGCTGAAGGCGGAGGAAGCACCTTCAGCCCCGACCACCGGCACCGACGTCGACTGCCTGAACAAGGGCCACATTACCTGTACCTTCCTCGCGCCCGAGGGCTGCTGCCAGGAAGACTATGCCGACTTTCTGGATTTCTGACAGGCGTATCGGCGCATCTCGGCCCCATCCCACAGACAGCCAAGCGGCAGCGCTGCCGCTGAAGCCCGCCGTCTGATCCTATGGAACCGGACGGCCGTCCTTGGGAAGCCATACGAATGAGCAGCCAATCATGTCCACGGGATTTGAAGAAGCGGCATACCGCGCTGTCCATCGTCAATAGAAGGGTGCGCCATGCCAAGGGGCTTGGCGTGCGGTCAGCGCTGGCGTCCCCGCGGCCATACTGAAAGTCAACCGCGCGGGAAAGATCAGCAGTCCCCTGGCAGGAAGGCTGTACGCCGTTGGGGAAGAAAGCAAGCGCCTTCACAGCCTGTCTAAAAGCAACGGGAGGTGTAGGCAGAGCCGCAAGCCTTCTATCCCTTCGGTGTGTTAAAACGGGATTAAGCCCCTATACGACGATTTTCGCGCGATTTCGTCAGCATCGCTTCCTTAATATATGGCCGACCACGTGAGGCCAAGCCCTCAACAAAGAGGTGTACACTGAAAAGGCCCGCTCATCATAGCGGGCCTTCATTCATATAGTCTTACGTCGCGGAGGGTGCCACAGCAGCGTCCTTCGGCTTCCTCCACAGGGCCAGCAGCCCCACCGCGCCTGTCACAGCCATGGCGACGCACACCCCCAGGTGCAGACCCCAATTCGTCCCCAGCCGCATCACCGGATTCACCAGATACCCCCATATCCCCACCAATCCGCAGAACGTCGGCAACAGCAGCGCCAGGGGCTTTTGCCGTTTCCACAGGCCGATAACGATCCCCGCTACGCCGGTCAGCAATACCAGAATGGGCATGGTCAGGACGTCATTCACGCTGAAGGCGTCGTTGCCCGTGGCGCTTCGCAGTACGTTCTGCAGCCCGGTATGGTTGGTCGGGAACCAGACATATCCCTGGATGGACACGGCGCCTTCCTCCGTTTGCCAGAAGGGCGAGAACTGCAGGATCAGCAGGATCAGGCTCAGGATAACGCAGATGCTGTTGCATAGGGTCGCGCATCGGGTGGCAGTCTTTTCAGTCATGGTTTTCTTCCTCCTTACAATACTCGGAACCGTTCCGCGAAGCCTGGCAAGCGCCGCAGGCCCGTCACCTTCACGGATCATGCTGTTTGGAATACCATGACTATAACGTTTATTTTTGAACTATAAATGAACTTGCCATGAACAATCCTTGATATTTCTGGAATCGCCGCCAAAAAAAGCAGACCTGCCGCCATCACGCGTCAGGGCGTGAAAAGCGGCGGTCTGCGAATGCAATATCTATTGGCGGGGATGTCGGAGCCCTTCTTATCGCTGAGCCTCCTGTTCCAGCAGGGCGATGGCGGCGGGAATCTGCGCGGCCTCCGCGCTGTCCAGTGGCGGATAAGCCGGATTCATCTCCTCCAGCACACCCAGCAGAATCTCACTGGTCAGGTAGCGGGTGTACCACTTGTCGTCCGCGGGAAGCACATACCACGGCGCCTCGGGCGTGGCGGTATGGTTGATGGCATCCTCATAGGCCTCGTCATAGGCGTCCCACAGCGCACGTTCTTTCATGTCCGCGACGGAGAGCTTCCAGTGCTTTTCCGGCAGCTCCATGCGATCCAGGAAACGGCGGCGCTGTTCCTCCGGGCCCACATTCAGGAAAAGCTTCACCACCCGATAGCCGTTCTCATACAGATAGCCTTCCCACTGACGCAGCTGGCGATAGCGCCGCTGATAAAAATCCTCCGTCAGGCACCGGGGCGTCAGCCGGTAGGTCTTTTCCAGCCGATGCACCCTTGTCACCAGCACATCCTCATAATGGCTGCGGTTGAGGACGCTGATGTGTCCCCGGGGCGGAATGGCAGGCGCGAACCGCCACAGATAGTCATGAGCCAGCTCTTCCTTGCTCGGTGCTTTAAAGGCATGAATCCGCAGTCCAGCGGGATTCAGCCCGGAAAACACCTTTTTTATCAGGCTGTCCTTCCCCGCCGCGTCCCTGGCCTGGATAGCGACGATCAAACCCTCCTGCCCGGCTGCCATCAGCCGATCCTGCAGCTCGGCCGCGCGGCACAGGTTGGCCGCCGTCTTCTCCCGAAGCTCGGCCTTGCGCTCCTTCTGGCTCCCCGCGCCCGTGGGCAAGTCCTTGATCTTCAGCGGCCTGGTTCCATCATAGCGGTATTCCCTGGCAGACACGGCGCTTTCCCCTCCATCGGCATGATGGCCTTATTATAGCACGCCGGTTGGGAAAATTTCAATATGACCGATGATCCTCCGGCAGCCGCTTCTTCAAATATATGGCCAGCGCCACGCCGCCGATCACCGTCAGCAGTCCCAGGACGATTACAAAGCCGCTGATAGCGTTCACGCCGCTGTCGAAGCCCCCCATCATGGAGCCGCCGCTGTTTCCCAGCGGACTGCTGATGACGTTTCCCGCCTCATCGTACCAGATAGCGCCCGGGCCAAAAAGATCGTCGCCGCCAAAGCCGAAGCCGCCCATACTGCCGACACTGCCGACACTGCTGATGAACCCGTTCATCACCGTGCGCATAAGGAAGCCAAAGGCCATCATCACCGCGCCGCCGATGGCCTGGTACACGCCGTAGAGCCAGCCGTACCGCCGCACCATGCCCACCAGAAAGCGAGGCAGGCTGTTCATCCACGCCGGATCGGCGGACGTCGACTGCGGAACGAATGCTGTCGGTTCCGAGGCGGATGCCGGGGCCTCCGGCTCCTCGGCCTTGGCGTCTTCCAGCATGGGATCCTCCGATAGAAGCCAGTCCGCCGTGACCCCGAAGGCCTGGGCCAATAGCGGCAGCTTTCCGATTTCGGGCATGGCCTCTCCTGTTTCCCATTTACTGATGGACTGCCGCGATACGCCAACACGCTCCGCCAGCGCCTCCTGGGATAAACCGGCCCGCTTGCGGCAGGCATATATCTTTTCATTCAGCTTCATCCTGTTTGCTCCCTTCCCTTGATGGTGCCTTTATCATACCATGCGGGACGGTTGCAATCAAGCACGGAAGGCTGGAAAAGTTGCAACCAGTGGTTGCAATTATTCCTTTTGGATCATATTGGAGCCATTTCCGACATTGCGTGATGGCAAAGCGCTCTTCCGCCGGGAAAGCGATGGCAGGCGCGAACTTGGCATCGCTACGGAGTTCCTGCGGGGAAAGCATCCGACGGCGAGGGGGTTCCGTCAGGCTTTTCCTGCAGCGCGCCGCCGCGTCCTCAGCCCTGCCCGATCTTCGCCCTTGCGGAATGTTTTCCACCGCCGCCGGAAGGTCTCGGCGCGCCCTTCCTCGTTGGCGGCGATGAAGTACGTCGCATCCGCGCACACCGTCAACGAGGAAGTGAAGCGGATGGGTTCATCGGCACATGAGCGTCGCCAAACGCTGATGGTCATCATTTGTTCCGCCGTGACGCAGACATGCCAGTGTTCGTTCAGTTCATCCATGCCGCTGATCCATCCGCTGCACGGTCGCGTAAAGAAACTCGCCTTGTAAATAAGCCAGGCGGCAGACCCTTGCGCATCGCCTGGTTCATCCATACCGATTGGCAGCAGGGACATTTCACATGTCTTCCATTGGCATGGATGTATCAGGAGCATCATTCGGTTTCAGCCTGACGCCCTCGCTTCTTACCCTGCGCTGCCCCGCCCTTCCCTTTCGCTCTCTTATCGCGCCCTTTTTCGGCTTCCCGCTTCTTTTCCTGCTTGTCTTTTTATTTGCCGGCTGTCTCTCCGCCCTTTACATTTTCCCCTGGGAACGGTATAATAAAGTGTATGCGTATGCCGACCAACCACTGTGAGGGAGCGTCCATGGCAAAAGTTATCGCGATCACGAATCAAAAGGGCGGCGTGGGCAAAACCACGACCTCCGTCAATCTTACGGCGATCCTGGCGGACATGGGGCAGCGGGTGCTCGTTGTTGACCTGGATCCCCAGGGCAACACCACCTCCGGCCTGGGCATGACCGTGGAGGATAAAAGCGTTTATGAGGCGCTGCTGGGCCGCCTCCCCCTGCGGGACTGCCTGCAGGAAACAGCCTGCAAAAACCTGACCATCATCGGCGCGGACATCCGCCTTGCCGGGGCGGAGCTGGAGCTGGTCTCGGTGGACAAGCGGGAATTTCGTCTGAAAACCGCCCTCACCACCGTGCAGAAGGACTTCGACTTCATCTTCATCGACTGCCCCCCGTCCCTGTCCCTGCTGACGCTGAACGCGCTGGCTGTGGCGGACACGGTGCTGATCCCCATCCAGTGCGAGTATTACGCCCTGGAAGGCGTGACCAGCCTGATGAACACCGTGAACCGGGTCAAACGCACCATCAATCCCCGCCTGGACGTGGAGGGTGTGCTGCTGACCATGCTGGACGGCCGCACCAACCTGGGCCTGCAGGTGGTGGATCAGGTGAAAAAGCACTTCCGCAAGAAGGTTTTCGCCACCACCATTCCCCGTTCCGTGCGATTGGGGGAGGCGCCGTCCCACGGCGAGCCCATCCATGTGTACGACGCCCGTTCCGCCGGCGCCGTCGCCTACCGTGCCCTGGCGGAGGAAGTCCTGGAGCGCAACGGCATCCGGGCCTGACCTAACCCCATCACCTTTCACGCAAAAGGAGCGCTTTTCATGGCAAAGAAAACCAGGGGCCTGGGCCGCGGGCTGGACGCGCTGCTGCCTGAGGTCGAGGAGACCCCCGGCGCGGGGCAGGAGATCGCCATCGGCGACATTGACCCCAACCCGGATCAGCCCAGACGGGTCTTTCAGGATGAAAGCATCGCTCAGCTGTCCCAATCCATCCGGGATCAGGGCGTTCTGCAGCCGCTGCTGGTTGTTCCCCAGCGGGGCGGGCGCTACCGCATCGTCGCGGGAGAACGGCGCTGGCGCGCTGCCCGGGCGGCGGGGCTGACCACCGTACCCTGCATCGTACGGGACATGGACGTCATTCAGCAGATGGAGATCGCGCTGATCGAGAACCTTCAGCGGGAGGATCTGAATCCCATCGACACCGCCCAGGGGATTCGCGCGCTGATGCAGCAGTGCGGCTATACACAGGAGGCCGTGGCCGCCCGGCTGAGCAAGAGCCGTCCGGCGGTGGCCAATCTGCTGCGACTGCTGACCCTGCCCAACGAGGTCATCGAGATGATCCGCGCCGGAGCGCTGTCTGCCGGCCATGCCCGGGTCCTGGCCGGCCTGGAGCAGGATGACGCGAAGCTGGAGCTGGCCCGGCAGACGGTTCAAAACGGCTGGAGCGTCCGGCAGCTGGAGCAAATCGCCGCCGGGCTGAAGCAGGGGCCCACCCAGCCCGTAAAGGCGGTCTCCAAGCCCAAGGCCCTGCCGGTGGAGCTGTCCGAGCTGGAAACGCGCGTTCGGGAAACCCTGGGCGTCCGCGCTACGCTGACGGGCACGGCCAAGAAGGGCAAGATCGTGCTGCAATACTACTCGCAGGAGGAGCTGGAGCACCTGAGCGAGCTGCTCAGCCAGCTTTCCGAAGCATAAGGGGAGCTAACCAATGGAGCAATACAACCATCTTCCCCGGTGGGACGGCCCGCTGTCCCACCCCTTTTACAGCCATGTGGTCAAGCGGGCGCTGGACTTCCTTCTGGCGCTGCTCCTGCTCATTCCCGGCTGCATATTGATGCTGCCCCTGGCCGTCTGGGTCAAGCTGGATTCTCCCGGCCCGGTCATCTACCGCGCCGTCCGGGGCGGCTACCATAACAAACCCTTCTATATTATGAAATTCCGCTCCATGGTGGTGGACGCCGACAAATCCGGCGGCTGCACCGCCCTCAACGACAGCCGCGTCACCCGGGCGGGAAAAGTCATGCGGCGGCTGAAGCTGGACGAGCTGCCCCAGCTGTTCAACATCCTCAAGGGGGATATGTCCTTTGTCGGCCCTCGGCCGGAGCTGCTTTTGTACACCACCCAGTACACCAAGGAGCAGGAATGCATCCTGTGGGTGCGCCCCGGCATCACCGACCGTTCCAGCATCGTGTACATCGCCCAGGATGAGATCGTGGGCACCGAGAACCCGGTGGAAAACTTTGAAAAGTACATCCTGCCGGAGAAGAACCGCCTGCGGGTGGAGTACGCGCTGAACCAATCCTTCCTGTTGGACACCGGACTGTTTTTTGAGACCATCGGCGGCGTGTTCGGCAAGGCGCGGAAAATGGCCGAAGAAAAGAGGGCCGGCTGATGAGCGAACACGACTATCCCTCCTACGAGGCCAAGACCCACGCGGCCTTCCATGGCCGCCCCATCGACACCTCCGATCCCCGGGTGCTGGCCTGGCTGATCCGCCGTCACGGGCTGGAAATGACCCATCTGAGTCGAGGCAGCCACATCGGGGCTATTTTTTCCGTGGCGGAAATCATGGCGGTGCTCTACACCGGCGTGCTGAACGTCAGCCCCGACGACCCGCTGATACCCGAACGCGACCGGCTGATCTTATCGAAGGGCCATGCAGGCGCGTCGGTTTACGCCGCGCTGGCGGAGCGGGGCTTTTTTCCCGTAGAGGAGCTCAAGACCCATTATCAGAACGGCTCCCGGCTGTCCGGCCACGTCAGCCACAAGGGCATTCCCGGGGTGGAGTTTTCCACCGGCTCCCTGGGCCACGGCCTGGCAGTGGCGGCGGGCATGGCCCTGGGCGCCAAGCTGGATAAGGCGTCCTGGCGCGCTTATGTGGTCATGGGCGACGGCGAGTGCGACGAGGGCTCCGTCTGGGAGGCCGCGCTGCAGGCCCACCAATACAAGCTGGACAACCTCATCGCCGTGGTGGATCACAACCACATGCAGTCCCTGGATTTCTGCGAGAAGACCATTGCCCTGGAGCCCTTCGCAGACAAGTGGCGGGACTTCGGCTGGAACACGCAGGTGGCGGACGGCCACGACGTGGACGCCCTGCGCGCCGCCTTCACCGCGGCTCAGAACAACCTTGGCAGCGGCAGGCCCAGCGTCATCATCGCTGAAACGGTGAAGGGCAAGGGCGTTTCCTTCATGGAGAACGACATCCTGTGGCACTACCGCACGCCCCAAGGCGAGGAATATGACGCGGCCCTGACGGAACTGGAGGCACAGAGGCCATGAGAGACGCATTCACCCGGGCGCTGATGCGGGAAGCCGCCGCGGATCCGCGCCTGACGCTGATTACCGGCGACCTGGGCTTCGGCGTGCTGAAGCCCTTTTGGGAGACGTACCCTGACCAGTTCGTCAACGCAGGCATCGCCGAGCAGGGCATGACCGGTCTGGCGGCAGGCCTGGCCCGAACAGGCCGCACGGTGCTGACCTATTCCATCGGCAACTTCCCCACCCTGCGCTGCGTGGAGCAAATCCGCAACGACTGCGCTTACCATGAGGCCAACGTCAAGGTGGTGTGCGTGGGCGGCGGCTTTGTATACGGCAGCCTGGGCATGAGCCATCACGCCACAGAGGATATGGCCATCCTGCGGGCGCTCCCCGGGGTGACGGTGTTCACCCCCGGCGATCCCGTGGAGGTGGAAGCCATCGTCCCGATCATGCTCCGTACCCCCGGTACCTGCTATCTGCGGCTGGGGCGCGGCGGCGAGCCCACCCTGCATACGGAGCCGCTGAAGGACTGGGCCATCCCAAAGGCGCTGACGCTGCGGGAGGGCCGCGACGTGGCGCTGCTCTCCGCAGGAGGCATCCTTACCCAGACAGTCGGCGCCGCCGGACTGCTGGCGGAAGCCGGGGTCTCCGCCGAGGTGGTATCCTTCCCCTGCATCAAGCCCATCGATCGGGACAAGCTGATTCAGCTGGCCGGACGGTTCCGGCACATCGTCACCGTAGAGGAGCATTCCGTGGTGGGTGGTTTCGGCTCGGCGGTGTGCGAGGTGCTGGCGGAAACAGGCGCGGACTGCCGCGTCCACCGCATCGGCATGGCGGATGAATACAGCTGCGTCGTGGGTACTCAGCAGTACCTGCGGGGCGCCTATGATATGGACGACAAGGCCATCTGCCGCAGAACGCTGGCATGGCTGAACGAGGCATAACACAATGGAAGAAACGAAGCTGTCCCTGGCCGAAATTCATGAAGAGCTGCTCTGCCAGCTGCGGGACATCGTAGCAGTGTGCGACCGGCACGGCATCCAGTACAACCTGATGTGCGGTTCCCTGCTGGGCGCGGTACGCCATCAGGGCTTCATCCCCTGGGATGACGATATCGACCTGCTGATGACCCGCGCGGAGTTCACCCGCTTCCGGGAAATCTATCCCCGGGAGTGCGACCGCCGCTTTGAGCTGACCTACCTGAACACCTGGACTCCCCGGGTGATGAACCGCGACCCGGAGAAGGCCGCGGCCTTCACGGATTTTTTCATCCTGGATCCTGTGCCGCCGGAGGGGCCGCGGCGCAAGACCTGGTTTCTGCGGCTGCATATCCTCCAGGGAATGCTCAAGCGCAACGTCGATTACAGCCGCTTCAGCCTGAAGAACAAGGCGCTGCTCTTCGTCACCCATGTGATGGGCCTGCCCTTTACCACCCGGTGGAAGACCCGGCGGTATGAGCGGCTTTCCACCCAAATCAAGGACGGGGACGATCTTTGCATGTCCAACGGCGCGTTTGAGTTGATGATGCACATCTGGCATCCCGAGCAGTTCGCGGAAAAGATCACTGTCCCCTTCGAGGGCATTCCCTGCCTGATCCCGGCGAAATACGACGAGGTGCTGACCATCCTCTTCGGCCCGGATTACATGACGCCGCCCCCCGAAAGCGAGCGGGTGGCCAAGCATCTTGACGTATAAGGACGAAACGCATGGCCATGATCTTTTGTCCCCTTTATTCCGGCTCCAGCGGCAACTGCCTGTTCGTACAAAACGGCCAGACGCGGCTGCTGATTGATGCGGGCAAGCCCGGCAGAACCATTACCACCGCGCTGGAATTGATCGGCGTTGATCCCTCCACCCTGCAAGGAATCCTCATTACCCATGAGCACAGCGACCATATCGCCGGGGCGGGCGTGCTTTGCCGGCGCTTCGGCATCCCCGTCTACGCCACCGAGGGCACCTGGCGGGCTATGGACGGCAAAGTGGGTGAAATCCCGCCGGGGCTGCGGCGCGCCTTCGACAAGCGGCATGATTTCTACCTGGGCGACGTTGGGGTGGCGCCCTTTGCCATCCCCCATGACGCAGCGGAGCCTGTGGGCTATCGTCTGTGGGGCGCCGGCGTCAGCATCGCCACCGCCACCGACCTGGGACACTTCACGCCCGACATCCTCAGCGCCATCAGCGGCAGCTCCCTGGTGCTGCTGGAAAGCAACCATGACCCGGATATGCTGATGCAGAACCGCAGCTATTCCGCCCAGCTCAAGCGCCGCATCCTGGGCAATAAAGGCCATTTGAGCAACGAGGCCTGCGCCCAGGCCATCCTCCAATTAACGGAAACGGGCGTCCATCACATCATCCTGGGACACCTGAGCGGCGAAAACAACACGCCGGAGCTGGCGCTTTCTGTCAGCGAAAACCGGGTGGAGGAAGCGGGGATCCGGTTGGGCAGGGAATTGTCCATCGACCTGGCCTGGCGCGACCGGGTGGGCGGCGTATACACCCTGAAGGAAGGCGCCTGATGTTATCGACACAGCATCTTCGGGCCGGGATGACCTCCTCCAAGATACGCTGGGCCATGCTGACAGCCCTTTTGGCGCTGCTGCTGCGAACGCCCCTGAGTTGGCTGATGGAATTCCTGCCCGTCCGGGAAGATCCGGCGCTGTATTATGCGCTGCTTTCCCTGCGGGAGCTGCTGGCCTGGGGCCTTCCGGCGCTGCTGCTCCGCCCCTGGAAAAGCCCCGTCTATCCGCCGGCACAGCGGTGGCTGGCGCCCTGCGCAGGCGCTTTCCTCATGGGCGTCGTCGCCCAAGGCGCTTTGATGACCGTAACCGCCCGCTGGGCGCAGTGGCTGGGACTTGAGCTTTCCCGCATGCTGATGCCCGCCAACGGCGCGCAGTGGCTCCTGGCCGTGCTGGCGCTGGTGGTTGTCCCGGCGGCCGCGGAGGAAGCGTTCTTCCGGGGCGGGTTACTAACGGCCCTCAGCGAGCGAGCGGCACCCTGGGCGGCCGCGGGCCTGTCCACCGCGCTGTTCGCGCTGATGCACGGCTCCCTGGCGGGACTGCCGGCCCATCTGGCGGCAAGCCTTATGTGCACCCTGTGCATGATGCGCTGGGGATACCTGCGCTTCAGCGTCAGCTTTCATCTGGGCTACAACGCCGCCGCGCTGCTTCTTGCCGGGTGGAACGGGAGCCCGACGCTCTCGCTGGCCCTGGGCATCCTGCTGGCATCCTGGGCCCTGGCGGTGGCCGGCGGCATCTCCTGGTACGGCAGCAGCCAGCGAATGGCCCGGCGGGATCGCCTGCTGTGCGCGCTGCTGCTACTGGCCTCCGCAACCCTGTACCTGCCGGATCTTTTATCATAAGTCAACCCGGCGGCCTGCCGGATCATACAGGTGGTGAAACCATGATTTTACTTTCCCTTCAAGGGATTCAAAAGAGCTTTGGCGCCAACGAGGTGCTTCGTGACGCCTCCCTTGTGCTCCAGGATGGCCAGCGGATGGCGCTGGTGGGCGTCAACGGCTGCGGCAAGTCCACGCTGATGAAGATCATCGCGGGGCTTGAATCCTCGGACGGCGGCGTGATGACCATGCAGAAGGGCCTCAAGCTGGGCTATCTGGCCCAGCAGGGTGAAGTCGGTGAAGGCCGAACCGTTCTGGAGGAGCTGGAAAGCGTCTTCGAGCCGGTGGTTCGCATGGAGGAGCAGCTGCGGGCGCTGGAAGTCCAAATGGCCGAATGCGCCCAGGACGAGGACATGCTCCATCGCTTGGGCAGTCAGTACGACCAGCTGACCCGGGACTTTGAGCGGGCCAACGGCTACGGCTGGCGCTCCACGGTTCAGGGTGTGCTGGCGGGTCTGGGCTTCCGCAAGGAGCAGCAGGGCCAGCTGGCTTCCCTGCTCTCCGGCGGCGAACGCACCCGGTTGTGCCTGGGGCGGATGCTGCTCACCGAGCCTGACCTGCTGCTTCTGGACGAGCCTACCAACCATCTTGATCTCAAATCCATCGCCTGGCTGGAAAACTACCTGCGGGCCTACAAGGGCGCGGTGCTGCTCATCAGCCATGACCGCTATTTCATGGATCATGTGTGCGACCGGGTCTGCGAGCTGCTCCTGGGCGCCACGGAATGCTATGACGGCAACTACACTGGCTACATGGCCCAGCGGGCGGAGCGCTTTGAAATCCGCATGAAGGCCTATGAGCTGCAGCAAAAGGAGATCGCCCGGCAGGAAGCCATCATCGCCAGGTATCGGCAGTTCAACCGGGAGAAGTCCATCAAGGCCGCCGAAAGCCGGGAGAAGCGCCTGGAAAAGCTGGAGCGCCTGGAAAAGCCTCAGGATGAAAGCGCCATCCATTTCCGCTTTGATATTCGCCGCCGCACCGGCGAGGATGTGCTGATGGCGGAGGAGCTGTCGAAGGGCTTTGACGGCCGCGCCCTTTTTGATCATGTGAAGCTGCACCTGCGGGCGGGGGACCGCGTGGCCCTCATCGGTGACAACGGCGTGGGCAAGTCCACCCTGCTCAAGTGCCTCATCGGAGAGATGAAGCCCGACGGCGGCACCATCCGCCTGGGCAGCGGCGTGGACATCGGCTATTATGACCAGCACCAGGCGCACCTTCACGACAGCAAGACCGTGCTGGATGAGGTGTGGGATGACTTCCACCGCCTGGAGCAAAGCGAGGTGCGGGGCGCGCTGGGACTGTTCCTCTTCACCGGGGACGAGGTGCTGATGCCCGTCAACACCCTTTCCGGCGGTGAGAAGGGCCGTGTGGCCCTGACCAAGCTGATGCTTCGCAAGGACAACCTGCTGCTTCTGGACGAGCCCACCAATCACCTGGACATGGACTCCCGGGAGGTGCTGGAAAGCGCCCTGGCGGAGTTTCCGGGCACTATCCTGGCCATCAGCCATGACCGATATTTCATCAACCGCTTTGCCGAGAAGGTCTGTGTGCTGGAGACCGGCGGCGTGAAGGAATACCTGGGCAATTACGACGACTATTTCGAGAAGATTAACCGGGAGCAGGAGCCTGACGGCGACGCTCCCGCCCTCACCCGTACCGCTCTGGAAAAGGAAAAGCGACGCTCCCGCGAGGAGGAAAAGCGCCTGAAGGAACGCAGGCTGGCTCTGCAAAAGGCTGAGGAAAGCGTACTGAAGGCCGAGGAAGAGGCCGCCGACCTGGAAGCCCGGCTGGCCGCCCCCGAAACCTATCAGGACGCGGAAAAGGCCGCTGAGCTGGCCCGGGAATACCAGCTGAAGAAGGAAGAAATCGACCGCCTGTACCGCGCCTGGGAGGCGCTGGAAAGCGAGGCATAACGCAGCAAAAAAGGACCGCCTGACAGGCTTACCGCCATAGGCAGTCCTTTTTGTATGGTTCATATGGTGGGCGGCAGGGACAGGAACAGACAGCCGTCGCCATAAAACAGAACCGGCTCCAGCAGCGCAGCCCAGTCTTCCAGCCGCTGTTCCCGGGAGCGTTCCTCATCCGCCAGCAGACAGATAAGCGCGTCGTTGGTTTCGCCCGTTGGCGTTATGCGCACCATGGCCGGCTGAAGGCGCTCCACGGCAAAGCTGTTGCGGAAGGCCCGCAAATCATATCGTGCGTCGGAACCTCCGGTAAAGCCATAGAGCCGCTTGTAGGGCGTGCCCGCCCCGGCTTCCTCGCCATCCAGCGCCCGGGGCTGGGAGTCCAGCACTTCAAAGGCGCTTGTCCGGCAAAATTCTCCGGGCGCGATGCTCAGGCAGACATAATGCCCCACTTTGCCGGAACGGGAGGGGCCCTGGGTATCCTCCGTACCCGCCGCCAGATGACCCACCACGATGCGCGCGTCGCCATAGCCCGCCCGCTCCAGGAGGTCGGCCATTTCGCACAATGTGCGCCAACGATCCGTCTTGGACAGCGTACCCAGCACCAGCCGTGGCGCCGAACAGGATGTATCCAGCAACGAGGACACATCCTCCGGCGTGATGCGCTGCTGCGTCCATGTCAACTCCCCGCCCCAGGCATGAAGCGTCTGCCCCAGGGCGGGATAGCTTGTGCCGTAGCGGTCTGGCGCGTGGAGAAGATCCGTCAGATAGCCCAGGCAGTACAGCTGCAGCTTGACCATGCTGGTATCCTCAGGCGCGCAGAGCAGGCGCATCATGTCCAGCATCAGCGCCGCCGCCTGATCCTCATCGGTGATGCGCAAAGACGCCAGCAACGCATTGGTCAGCAATGCGGGCCCGCAGCCATTTTCCTTAAATACGCGGTCGCCATAGCGGTAATCGCTGGTGTGAAAGCGGGAGTCGCGCTGGGAAATGGCGGCAGGCAGGCTTTCCGCCCGCGCGGCGGGGACAGCCGCCAGCAGGCAAAGGCAAAGAAGGCTCAGCCATCGGCGCAAGGAATCGCGTCCTTTTTTACAATTGTTACGAATATTCGACATGAGCCGCCGCTTTTCCTTTTCCATATACAATTCCTTTGTGGTCAGGCCGAGCCACACCAGACGGTACTTCCCGGGGATTAACCTTGAAAACCCAGCTGAAGGCGTGATATAATCAATTGATACAGCATGCGGGGAGCGGAAAGGAGATACGCTTTGGATGACGAACACGCTCATATATCAATCGGAAAATTCCGTTCAGTTGGATCGGGTCAGGATGGACCTGTATACCAACTTCACCTTTCCCATGCACATCCACCGCGATTTGGAATTTATCCTGGTGCTTGAGGGCGAGATCGAAATCATCACGGAATTTGGCGGCGAGACCGCCCATGTGGGGGAAATGGCGCTGATTCTGTCGAACCAGAGGCACGCCTTCCGCACGGCCGCCGCGTCAAAAACGCTGATCTGCACCTTTTCGCCCAGCTTTGTCAATGCCTTCACAATGCAGATCAAGGGCATGATTAGCCAGCGGTGCGTGTTTCCTTGCGGCCCCGGACTGGCCGCCTACCTGGAAAGCTGCTACCTAAGCCCCAGGATGCCCGACAAGCTCACGCTGAAGGCCTCCTTTTACGCCATCTGCGCCCGGTATCTGCAATGCGCCTCTCTGCTGGAAACGCCCATCCGGCATGATGATCTGCTTAACAAGCTTCTCCTCTATGTGGAAGAAAATTATCGTGATAACATCTCTCTCAACAGCGCCAGCCGCGCCATCGGCTATGATGAAAACTACCTGTCCCGGTACTTCCACCAGGCTGTCGGAATCAACTTCCGCCAGTTTGTCAACCAGTACCGGGTGGAATACGCCTGCCATTTGATGCATGACGCCTCCGTGCGCATGGCGGATGTCGCCATGAATTCCGGCTTTCAGAACATCCGCAGCTTCAACCGTGCCTTTTTGTCCATCATGGGCAAGACGCCCACGGAGTATATGAATTAGTTTCCGCCCCAGCCATGAAAAACAAGCACGATGAAACAGGAAAGAAAATGTCCATTCCATTGTGCTTTTTTTCTTTATCATCATGTTGTATATGACTATAATAAAGCCAGAATTGCAATGAAATTTGCAACCATAAAGGAGGTATCCCAAATGAAACGACTGCTCGCGACGCTTCTGGCAATGTGCATAGTTCTATCGGTTCCCTTCGCCAGGGCTGAGGAGGACGGCCCGCTGACCCCCTATGCCGATACCGTGGTGGTCGAGATGATGATGTCCGACGACCCCAACGTACCCTTCTTCAACGGCGAGACCCAGGACGAGAACGTGGTGGAGAAGTTCTTCCGCGACTACCTGAACATCGATTTCCAGGCCAAGTGGCTCATTGACAGCACCAAGTACAGCGAGCAGCTGAACCTGGCCATCAACGCCAACACCCTGCCGGATATGTTTGTAGCCTCCAAGGGCCAGGTGGCTAACATGGCTGAATTCGGCCAGATTGCTGATCTGACGGACGTGTATGAGCGGTACATCAGCGACAGCGCCCGCGAGGTGCTGGAGTTCCAGAACGGCGTGGCCTTCCAGCCCGTGACCATCAACGGCCGTATCTGGGCCCTGCCCCTGCCCAACGACTTCTCCGATGAGATCACCGTTATGTACATCCGCAAGGACTGGATGGAATCTCTGAACCTGGAAGCCCCCAAGACCGTCGATGACCTGATCGACATGGCCATCGCCTTCGCCACGAAGGATCCCGACGGCAACGGCGTGGACGATACCTTCGGCATCGCCACCGACGCCGGCCTGAACTACATTGCCGAGCTCATCGGCCATCCTCTGGGCGCCTATCGCGGCATCTGGATGGCCAAGGACGACGGCGCCCTCGAATTCTCCAACGTGAAGGACGAATACAAGGAAATGCTACGCATCGTCAACCGTCTGTACCATGCTGGCGGCATTGACAAGGAGTTCGCCGTCAAGGACATCAACTCCATGGCCAACGACATCGCCCAGGGCAAGTGCGGCATCTACCCCGGCTCTTTCTGGGCCATCTACTGGATGCTGAACATGAGCATGGGCAACCAAATTGAGGCCGAATGGCAAGCTTACCCTGTCATCGCCCGGGCGGACGGCGCCTATCAGCCCCGCGCGCTGGACACCACCTACCGCTGGCTGGTTGTTCGCAACGGCTACGAGCATCCCGAAGCGGCGGTGAAGGCCATCAACCTGTGGCAGGAAATGTGGCAGGGCCAGTACGCCGCCGAATACCGCGCTCTGTACAGCAAGGATTCCGGCTATGACACCGACGTGAAGTATTACAGCCCCATCTTCTTTGACCCGCCCTACAAGAACGTGGAAAAGGCCGCGGCCGTGAAGAAGGCCATCGAGACCGGCGACGCCTCCGGCCTGAACGAGGAGCAGCTGGTTATGTACAACAACTACCTCAAGGCTCTGGAAAACGGCAATCGCCAGGCTGCTTGGCAAGCCGAAACGGACATCGCGGTGTTCCACATCCTCAAGGACGACTATCAGCTGAACTTCCGTTACAGCGACTTCAACGGCCCCACCACCGCCGTCATGTCCGAACTGTGGCCCATGGTCAACCAAGTGACCGACGTGGCGACCCATGAGATCATCATGGGCGAGCCCGACCAGGTGGACGCCCGCTTTGACCAGTATGTGGCCGACTGGTACGCCGCCGGCGGCAATGAGCTGACCAAGGAAGTCACCGCCTGGTACGCCGAAAACGTTAAATAATCGCATCCGTCCAGCATTCGGGGAGCCGCCCGCGCGGCTCCCCGAATGCCATCACAGCCACGCGCGAACGATCAGGAGGCAGGAACACATAATGCAAACCAAAGCAAAAATCCCCCTCAAAGCCCCGTCAGCCAAGCGGCTTCTGCGCAACTGGCCCTTGCATCTGATGCTGCTGCCCTGCATTTTGCTGCTGCTGCTTTTCAACTATGCGCCCATGGTGGGCATCTCCATCGCCTTCCAGCGCTACAACCCCACCAAGGGCTTTTTCGGCTCCCAGTGGGTAGGCCTGCAGCACTTTCAGCGGCTGTTCGCCCTCCCCGGCTTTTGGCAGGTAGTGTGGAACTCCTTCCGCATCGCCGTACTGAAGATTGTCTTCTCCCAGCTCATGGCGCTGACCTTCGCCCTGTGCCTGAACGAGCTGCGCCTGCGCACCTACAAGAAGGTTGTCCACGCGGTGACGCTGTTTCCGCACTTTGTCTCCTGGGTCATCTGCGCCACCATCATCCGCGACCTGCTGTACGCTGACGGCGCCATCAACACCCTGCTCATCAACCTGGGCCTAATCCATACGCCCATCTTCTTCCTGGGCGACAGCAAGTACTTCCTGCCCATGCTGATCATCACCGATGTGTGGAAGGGCTTCGGCTACGGCAGCGTCATCATCACCGCTTCCCTGACCAACATTGACCCCGGCCTGTACGAAGCCGCCTATATCGACGGTGCGGGCCGCTGGAAGCAGACCCTGCACGTCACCCTTCCGGGCATCGCCAACATCATGATGATGCTGCTCCTGCTGAGCATCGGCGGTATCCTCAGCGCCGGCTTTGACCAGATCTACAACCTGTACAACACCCTTGTCTACGACGTGGCAGACATCATCGACACCTATGTTTACCGCATGGGCATCGGCAGCGGCCAGTTCAGCCAGGCCACGGCAGCCGGCCTTTTCAAATCGGTCATCGGCGCCATCCTGCTGATCATCTCGTACGCCCTGGCCTCCAGGTATACCGATTACCGCGTGTTTTAAGGGGGATGCGCCATGCTGTTCAAGAAAAACGATACCCGGGGCTATCGGGTCTTTACCATCTGCAACATCGTCTTCCTTGGCCTCCTGGGCCTGGTGTGCTTCCTGCCCTTCTGGCACATCTTCTGCAAATCCCTCTCCTCCGGCGCGGCGGTATCCGCCAATCTGGTGGGGCTGTGGCCCTCCGGCTTCACCCTGCAATCCTATAAGGAAGCGCTGACGGACGCGCGCATCCTGCGGGCGCTGTGGGTCAGCGTGGAGCGGGTGTTCTTCGGTACGCTGTTCACCATGGTGACCACCATTCTGGCAGCCTACCCGCTGTCTTTTGACGCCCGCACCTTCCCCAGCCGCCGGATATACAGCTGCGTGTTCATCTTCACCATGCTCTTTGGCGGCGGCACCATTCCCACCTACATTCTTATCAACAACATCCTCAAAATGACGGACACCATCTGGGCCATCACCGTCCCCGGCGCGGTGGTGGTGGCCAACACCATCATGCTGATGAACTTCTTCCGCAATCTGCCCAAGGAGATCCGCGAGGCAGCGCTGGTGGACGGCGCGGGGCAGATTGCCACACTGGTCAAGATTTATCTGCCCCTGTCGACGCCCTGTCTGGCCACACTGGCGAGCTTCTGCGTCATCGGTCATTGGAACGCCTGGTTTGACGCCCTGCTGTTCATGCGGGATCCCGCCAACTACCCCCTGTCCACCTATCTGCAGGTGGTGGGCAGCAAGCTGACGGCCGTCAAGTCCCTCCACGACGCCGAGCGCATGATGGAAATGAGTCAGCGCTCCATTACCAGCGCGTACACCATCATCTGCACCGTACCAATCCTGTGCGCCTTCCCCTTCCTTCAGAAATACATCCGCTCCGGCCTGGTGGTCGGTGCGGTGAAAGGATGAAAGTCATGCAGACGTATGTCAATCCCATCAGCGCGGGTCAGGATCCCTTTGTGCTGCGGGGCCCGGACGGGATGTATTACAGCGTGTTCAGCGGCAGCACCAACGCCCGGGGCATGTTTGTGGCCCAGTCCCCCCGCATCAGCGAGCCCGGCGTCGCCCGCCTGGTGTGGAGCACCCCGGCAGAGGGCTGGAACTCCGGCGCCATCTGGGCCCCCGAAATCCATTATCTCCGGGGCCGGTATTATATTTATTACACCACCGCCGCCATGAACTGCGGCGTCAGCGCCTGGCCCACCCGCCGCCTGGGCGTACTGGAAGCCGAAGCGCCTCTGGGGCCCTACCGGGACGCGGGCAAGCTGGAATTGGGGGACGAGATGTCCATTGACGGCACCGTGCTGGAGGCCGCCGACGGTCAGCTGTACTTCGTCTACATGCGCAACCTTTGCTTTGGTGACCGGCAGAACAGCCTGTACATCGCGCCCATGGCTTCGCCCACGGAGATCAGCGGCGAGCCCCGGCTCCTCAGCCAGCCCCAGTGGCCCTGGGAGGAATACGTCAACGAGGGCCCCGAGGCCATCCGCCACAACGGTCGGCTGATGATCGTCTATTCCGCTCACGCCGCCCACACCCCCGAATACTGCCTGGCGCTGCTCACCTGCGAAAACGAGGCGGACATCCTCAGCCGGGACAGCTGGACCAAGCACGACGCCCCCTGCTTCCGCAAGGGCAACGGTGTCATCGGCCCCGGCCACGCCAGCATGACCATCGCCCCTGACGGCAAAACCCATTACCTGGTCTACCACTGCAAATCCAATGCCTGCGACAACTTCCTGGACAGCCGCTCCATGTGGCGCATGGTCTGCGTTCAGCCCTTCGTCTGGCGGGAGGACAACACGCCCTGCTTCGGCGCGCCCCTGCCCCTGGGCGAGCCTCTGCCCCTTCCTCCCGGCGAGCCGGAAGACCAGCGGGGCACGGTGCTGGACAACGCCATCCGCTCGGACAACGACTGGATCATCCACTACGGCGCCCATGAGCACGCCCCCATTGTCGAGGACATTCTCTACATGGACGCCTGCGAACGGCCGGAATACGGCTGCAAGTCCATCGTCCGCGGCCTGTGCTGGGATGACGCGCGCCTGGCGGTGGATCTGCGGATGATCGGCGGCGAGGGCTCGGGCCTGCTGCTGCGCGTGCGCAACGCCGGGGCGCGCCGGAACCTGATGCAGGGTTATGCCGCGCGGATCTCCCAACGGTTCGGGCTTCAGCTCCTGCGGTATGACGGCTGGGGCGAGCCGGTTCGCCTGGGGCATATTGCCCTGAAGACACTCCCGGGCGACTGGCTGCGGCTGGAAGTCCAGATGGAAGGCGACGCCTTCACCCTGCGCGTGGGCGATACCGTCCTCACCGTGCGGGACGCCGCTTATGCCTCGGGGCGCGTCGGCATCATGGCCGAGGGCGACATGGGCTGGTTCAAAAATCTGCACGTGGAGGCACTAACGCCATGAATACCGTCGCCATTGACCTGGGCTGATCCCGGTGCGTCATCCATCAACCTTTACGGGCACCTTGCCGAGCGCATCGGCAGTATGTTCTGCGACGGGCTTTGGGAGGACGAGGCCGGCGGCATTGACAGCGTTTGCGGCTTCCGCAAGGCGCTGGCGGACCGCTGCAGGAAGCTCGCTCCGCCCATGCTGCGACGCCCGGCGGCGACTTTGCCGAAACCTCCGGCTGCCGCGACGGCATCGCCCCATTAAAGCCGCCCCCCGACGGGGCAGCCGGTATACTACCATGACCTGTTGCTCGAAAGCAACCGCTGTAAGCACGTACAAATTGATGACGCTGTGCCGACTGGCAGGAGCGATACCCTGCTTCACCGCCAGCATGACCTCCGTGTCGCCTCACATCCGGTATTGGATGAATACCGCAGCCCCCTCAGGGCACGACCCCCTTGGCCGACGAGCGCGCCGTCAACAGCGATGCGGAGCCCTTCAACGCGCCCTCTTGGGAGCATAGGCAACGAGAACCGGGACGGGCGGCGGACAGATGACCCCCGAGGCTCGCGCCCGGGAATTTATCCGCTTTATCGCCGCCTGCCGGAGCCTGGTCGTACCCCATGAGCGGGGCCGACGGCAGCGATATCGCATGGCCCCGTCTGCCGATGCAGGAGTGGGCCAAGCCCTGCATGGGACGCCCGCCTTCGGCGTCAACATCCTCTACTATACCGCCATGTGGAGGGCTCCTGCCTCATCCAACCTCTTCGAGCAGCAGAGCAGCCCGCGGGGCGCGGCAGCGGCGGCCCTGACGCTGAACATCTTCAACAACCGCGGCGCCTATATCGCCCGGCTGTGCAATAATTTGCACTCTTTATACATAGCCGGGGGCGGCCGCTTTGCTGAAGCATCCCCTGCCATGTCTTCGCCATGTGCAAGGTCCATCAGGGCGGCTGACAGCTGCACACCAGCATCCGCTGTCCTGTGAGGGAACAGGCCTCCGCCGCATTCCGGAGACCCTTGCCGCTTCTGTGAGGGATGACATGCTGACCCCCACCCCGGCCAATCCGGAGCTGACGGAAAAACCGTGCGGCCGGACGCCATCGTCGGCATGCTGAAGGGCATGGGAACGCCGCGTGTGCTCAGCCTTAGCCCCCCACACCTACAATATCTTTGATGCGCCCAGGCCGTAACGCCCGGCACTGCCGCCGTCAATGTCACCCAAACGACGGACATCAATCTGCCCGCAGCCAGCGCGTCTGTGCTGATCCTGCTATTGGAGGCTGTCAAACCATGAAGAAGCTGCTGACTCTGCTACTGATCCTGCTGCTCCCCGCCGTCGCCCTGGGGGAAGTCGGCGTTACCGTCACGGACGAGACCATCAACACAGTCAATCCGTTGCTGTTCGGTGACAACCTGTCCTGGCGCGGCGACGGGTACGGTTTATGGGACGCTGCCTCCGATACGCTGGACGCCTCCCTAATCGATGCCTTCGCCCGCAGCGGCATCACCCACCTGCGCTATCCTGGCGGCATTGAGGCCAGCTACTTCCACTGGCAGGAAACCATTGGCAACCAGCGCATCCCGCAGATCGACCCCTTCTCCATGGACTGGCCCACGGAGGCTGGAGAGCAGGGGGCGCGTTATCATCCCGGCTTCGGCTTCGACGAGTTCATTGCGTTCTGTGAGCAAACGGGCATCGCGCCCTCGGTCGTGCTGAACGTGGGCTCCGGCACGCCCTGGGAGGCTGCCGATTGGATTCTCTACTGCCTGGCCCGCGGCATTCCCGTCGCCGCCTGGGACGTGGGCAACGAAGAGCATTTCTGGCATAACCAGGTGCCGGGAATGAACATCGCCAAGACCGAGGAGGAATACATCGCCTTCTACCGGGAGCTGTACGCCATCCTTCAGGCGGAATTGACCCCGGAGCAGCTTGACGGCTTGAGCCTGGGCGCCATCGGCCTGCCCGCCTCCCATCCCCTGTGTGTTCGCAAGGCCTGGGATCGAACCATCCTCCAGGCCCTGGGCGGCCAGATGGATTATCTGGACGTCCACATCGGCTACGCCACCTATAATGTGGACGGTGCGGACAATGACAGCATCGCCAAGGCGCTGATGGCCTCGGCTGAGTGGGTACACCAGATGCTGGAGGACGTGAAGCGGGAAATCGACCGCTATGCCGGGGAGGAGGGCGAGCACATCGCCATCCACATCAGCGAGCACGGCCCCATGACGGCCTCCTTCCACTACAACACCGTGGCTGGGGCGCTGTTCCAGGCCGATCTGTTCAACATGCTGCTGCGTGAGCCCAAAGTGACCGCCGCCAACCACCTCCCCGCCATCAACC
>ERZ777306.1309-NODE-1309-length-40480-cov-9.086160_pt1 | contig 40480 bp, 39 predicted proteins | sample MGYA00374966_ERZ777306 | MGnify/ENA primary metagenome ERZ777306 (study PRJEB29329, sample SAMN06343882) | mouse gut metagenome | isolation source: Mouse cecum | place: Austria: Vienna | collected 2014-11-15 ... | reverse complement strand
AAAAATGAATATTATTTTGTCTGAAAAGATAAGTTTATCGAAAAGTATACTTTTTAATAAGTAGTTTTTCTTTTCGATTACATGGTTAGAATAACACAAAATATAGTGCCTTTCAACACTTTTTAAGTAAAATATGGAAATGATAAGAAATCACAAAAAAGTATACATTTCGAAACTGAAAAAGACAAAATCCTGCCTTTTTCGTCTTATATTACCATATATAGCAGCGTTTTGGCACTTGCATTCATCCTTTCAAATTGTACTGTTGAATGCCCTGAGATACTGTGAAGCAAAGCCCCTCTCCGGGAGTGGAGCTGCCACAGCCGCACCCAATTCTGCCGGAAAAATCACAATCGATATCGCAAAATAAAACAAACGCCCTCCCTCGTCAGTCGAAAGAGAACGTTTTATTTCTTCTGATTCCATCATGCAGTTCTCCAGCTCAAAAACCGAAAACGAGCTTGCTGAACAGAAAAAGTATCACAATAAAATGCAGAATTGCAGTAATCGTATAGACCAGTATAAAGTCAAGATGGCGGTTTTTATGGTGTTTCAGTACCATGGCAAACAGCCCGCCTGTGCCGCCGCCGAGTATCGCCAGAAGGTACAGATTCTTTTCCGGCACACGCCGCCTGTTTTTAATCGCGTTCCGCTTATCCACAGACATTATGATATACATAATAATGTTAATCAGAAAATAGTATCCGACCACAGCCACAAGCGCGGTCATATTCAGTGTTATCGTAGATTCCGCCGCCATTTTTCACCTCACTACATTCCGCCAGTCCAAATCGCCGCGGTCCAGTGCCAGCAGTAGCACCTCCGCAGTTGCCAGATTGGTCGCCAAAGGGATATTATGCATGTCGCACAGATGCAGGATAGAATTGACTTCCGATTCATAATCCTGATGAGAAACAGGATCCCGCAGATATATCATTACATCAATGTCATTATTGATAATTTGAGCGCCCATCTGCTTGTCGCCGCCCAAATGGCTGGAAAGATATTTATGCACAACAAGGTTTGCGGCCTCCTCAACCAGCCGCCCTGTCGTGCCGGTGGCATAGATTTCGTGCCGGCAGAGTATGTGCCGGTATGCGATACAAAGGTTTTCCATCAACTTTTTCTTGTTATCATGGGCAATCAAACCGATATTCATAGCAGGCCTCCTTCGAATAATGATTTCGTTTCTCTCTTCTTAATGTTCAGTATCAGGCCGACTGCCACCATGTTCGTCCACATGGAGCTGCCGCCGTAACTGACAAATGGCAGGGACATTCCCGTATTTGGCAGTATCCCCGTCGCTACCCCCGCATTTACAAATGTTTGAAACGCAAACATACCGGCGATACCTGCCGCCAAAAGCTGGCTGAAGATATCCCTGGCTGATATTGCTATAATAATACAACGAAATATGATAAAAAGCAATACAGAAAGCACAAATATACAGCCAAAAAAACCAAATTCTTCCCCAATTACCGAAAAAATGAAATCATTTTCCGGCTCAGGGAGATAGCTGAGCTGGTTCAGCGTGCCATGAAACAGCCCCTTGCCCGTCAGCTGACCGGAGCCAATCGCGCTGATAGATTTTTCCGTCTGGTAATACAGGCTCGCGTCGCGCGTCGGGTCCACGAAAGACAGCAGACGGTTAAACTGGTGTCCGTGAAAAATTTTATCCGTAAACAGCGGGTTTTCGCGGCTGACGTCCCATAATATCAGCAGCACAACCGGCGCGGCGACAACAACCACATTTCGGATAATCCGATAATCCAGCCCCGCCACAAAAAGCTCTATGCAGAATATCGCCAGCAGAACAAGGCTGGCAGACAATGCAGGCTCCTTCTGTATCAGCACAATAGGCACAGCAACGAAAGCACACAAAAGCGCCAGCATCGGAATCTCACTGATGCTGCGCTGTTTCAGGCTGATAAGCCGCGCCAGGCAGAATATCATGATAACCTTGGCAAATTCCGAGGGCTGTATTGTCAGCGGGCCAATCGAAATCCAGCGTGTCGCATTATTGAAATTCGTGCCGAACAGCAGCACTGCCAGCAGCAGAAGCAGGTTCAGGATATAAATTGGAATAAAGAACTGCGCGAAATATTCATAGTCCACATTCGCCGCAACCAGCATAAGCACAATGCCGATGAGGGAAAACACAGCCTGCTTTATGACCTCCGTGGCACTTGCGCCAAGGTTGATACGCGTCGCGCTGGCAATGCTGATAATGCCGAACAGCGACAGCAGGCAGACTGCAATAATCAGCCAGTAATCCAGATTTTGAAACAGTTTTTTGAACCGCATACAGCTTTCCTCCAGAAAAGATTATAGTGGGAACCTTGAGGGCTTTGCCCTCAAACTCCCACAAGGGATTTCATCCCTCGGCCCTTTTTTCATCGCATTCCATGCGATGAGGGATACCATTAGGGACTCCGAAAAACATTGTCCGGAAAACGCAGTTTTCCGCAATAAAGTTTGGGGTTAAGCCCTTTTCAAAGGGCTTGCAGGGTGCGGGACAGCGTCCCGCAGTTCTTTTCGCAGAAACCCGAAAAGACCTTCGGCGATAAAAACCTGCGCGGAAGGCCTTTTTTCCTCGTATGTATTGGATGCCTTTACGCCTGCCGCATCACCGGCGCGGCGCGTCAGTCCTCCTGATTGGATTTGCGCATACTCTTAATCGGAATATTCGCGTAAAGCACAGGTACCGTCCCTGCATTATCCTCCGTCTGCGTCTGCGTAATCTGGATATCCAGTTCTTCCTCGTCGATCTCCATGTAATTGGAAATGACCTTTATAATATCGTTTTTGAGCATTTCCAGAACATGGGAAGAACAGTTCACCCTGTCATGCACCAGCACCAGCTTCAGCCTGTCTTTCGCCACTGTGCCGGAAGGCTGGGCGTTTTTCTTGCGCAGAAAGCTTAAAATGTCCATCGAAACACATCCTTTCGTCCTTAGTCTGTCCCGGTTCAGTTCTTAAAGAGCTTTTTCAGCTTTTCCATAAAAGATTCCGGGGCCTGTTCAAAGGACATGATGGGTACGTCCTCGCCCAAAAGCCGCTGAACGATATTGCGGTAAGCCTGTCCCGCGCGGGATTCCGTCGTGTTGACGGAAGGCTCGCCCTTATTCGTCGCAATAACAATGCTTTCATCGTCAGGCACAACGCCCAGAATGTCCACCGCAAGAATCTCCGTAACATCCTGAATATTCATCATATCGCCGCGCTGCACAAGGTCGATGCGCAGACGGTTCAGTATCAGCGTCGGATTTGCCAGACCGTTCGCCTCCAAAAGCCCGATGATGCGGTCCGCGTCGCGCACAGCGGAAACCTCCGGCGTTGTTACGACAACAGCCTTGTCCGCGCCCGCAATGGCGTTTTTGAAGCCCTGTTCAATGCCGGCAGGGCAGTCAATCAGGATAAAGTCAAAGCCCTCTTCCCGCAGGCTGTCGCAGAGCTTCTGCATCTGCTCAGGGGAAACGGCGTCCTTGTCCCGTGTCTGCGCAGCGGGCAGCAGAAACAGCCCGTCAAAACGCTTGTCCTTGATGAGCCCCTGTTTCAGGCGGCAGTTGCCCTCCACAACGTCCACAAGGTCATATACAATCCGGTTTTCCAGCCCCATTACAACGTCCAGGTTTCTCAGGCCGATATCCGCATCTACCAGAGCCACCTTTTTGCCTAATACAGCCAGCCCGCAGCCAAGGTTTGCGGTGGTCGTGGTTTTGCCTACGCCGCCTTTGCCGCTGGTAATAACGATTACTTCACTCATTCATGTTCCCCCTAATCTCAGAGTTGAGGAGCCACTGATTTAATCGCCGGCACGCGTATCAGCGGTAAATTTTCCGTGCGTACAGTGCTTTGCACTGTTGCAGCAAGAAGCGAAGCTCCTTACACGAATTTTACAAAAAGCCTCGGAAATACCTACAGGTATTCCCTGCGTTTTTTGCTTCATCTATGTAACGGGCGTTGCCCGTTGCTGCAGCCGCCAAAGGCGGCCATGCTGACGAAAAATTTTCTTCGCCGCTCCACGCACCGGAATAAATCAGTGCTTCCTTAATTTTGCTACATTTTTCAAGCCGAGGACAGGCGTTTTCCTTATCTTCGGGAAAATATCATATATATTCCTATATTAACAAAAATATGCCGGTTTTGCACTCATTTTTTTTAGCATTTTGAAAGAAGTTTTCCGAATTTCCGACAAAAAGCGGAAAGCGCGGCTTTCCCACAGTAAAAATCCGCAGGCAGAACAGCCCCTCCGTCATAAAAAAAGACCGCTCCGCTCACCCCGGAACAGTCAAAGCCGCTGGAAACATCTGTCATATAGCCCATTATATGATACTGCCGGAAAGATTGCAAGCGGAAATACGCATACTTCCTGATTTTTACGTTATTTATGAAATAGAAATTTCTTCCCGTTTTCCCGCCGGATAAATTTTTTTACAAAAAACTATTGACAAATTTAGCGAAACTGAATAAAATTTTGTGGTATAAAAGCATTGTGGAAACTGCAAAAAACAATGAAAAAGAGGAGTACGCGCCATCGTTTTCCCAGAGAGAGGGGTTCACCGGCTGAAAGGCCCCTTGTAAAAACAGGTGTGGAAGGTAGCTTTGGAGTTGTTCCGCTGAAGGGATCCTGTGTAAGCGGAAACGGCTGGCCCCGTTAACGGCCGCAGAGTGTCCGCCTGTTTCAGGCGGGAACAAAGGTGGTACCGCGAGCGTTCGTCCTTTCAGAGGGGCGGAGGCTTTTTCTTTTTGCAGGTATTTCCGCGCAAACAAAAATATAAGAACCAGTTCAGCATCTTGGGAAACGTCGTCTTTCCCAGCCTTTCACCGCCATACTTTGGTAGTTTTTCTTGAAATACTCACAGTATTCCTGCGAAAAATCCCCTTTGTCTGACGGCAAAATCCAGGCAAATCCGGCATTTCCCAAGATTCTGAACCGGTTCTGAAACAGGAGGAAAACGCATGAAAGAGTTGGCAAAAAATTTCGACCCCTCTGCGATTGAGGAACGGCTCTATGAAACATGGATGAAACGGAAATATTTCCACACAGAAGTCGATAGAAGCAAAAAACCCTACTGCATCGTAATGCCGCCCCCGAATATCACAGGGCAGCTGCACATGGGGCACGCGCTGGATAACACCATGCAGGATATCCTGATTCGCTGGAAACGCATGGCAGGCTTTAACGCGCTCTGGGTACCCGGCATCGACCATGCCAGCATCTCCACAGAGGTGAAGGTCGCACAGAAAATGGCAGAGGAAGGGCTGACAAAGGCAGACGTTGGCAGGGAAGGCTTTTTGAAGCGCGTCTGGGAATGGAAAGAGGAATACGGCGGCATCATACTGAACCAGCTGCACAAGCTGGGCTGCTCCTGCGATTGGGACAGGGTGCGTTTTACGATGGACGAAGGCTGTTCCGATGCGGTCCTGGAAACCTTTTGCAGCCTGTATGAAAAAGGTTATATCTACCGCGGGGAAAAGATTATCAACTGGTGCCCCGAATGTCAGACGACCATTTCCGATGCGGAAGTCAACCATATTGATACGGCGGCGCATTTCTATCATGTGGAATATCCCATTGTCGGCACAAACGAGCGTCTGCGTCTGGCAACCACGCGCCCCGAAACCATACTTGGCGATACGGCAGTCGCGGTCAATCCCGAGGATGAACGCTACAAGCATCTGGTCGGCAAAAAATGTCTGGTTCCTGTACTGAATCATGAGGTTCCCATTGTGGCGGATTCTTATGTAGATATGGAATTCGGGACAGGTGTTGTAAAAATCACACCCGCACATGACCCGAATGACTTTGAGGTCGGCCTGCGGCATGATTTGCCGCGCATCTGCGTCATGAACGATGACGGCACGATGAATGAAAACGCTGGCGAATATGCCGGTCTGGACCGCATGGAGGCACGCAGGCGCATGGTAGAACGGCTGAAAGAAGAAGGCTACCTTGTGAAAATTGAGGATATCTCCCACGCTGTTGGCTGCCATGAACGCTGCAACACGCCCATTGAGCCTATGATTAAGCTGCAATGGTTTGTACGAATGGAAGATTTGGCAAAGCCCGCAATGGAGGTTTACCAGAATGGCGAACTGAATATCGTACCGCCCCGTTTCGGCAAAACGTATATGCATTGGCTGGAAAATATCCGCGACTGGTGCATTTCCCGCCAGATTTGGTGGGGCCACCGCATCCCTGCCTACTATTGCGCAGACTGCGGACATATTACGGTTTCCAAGCACGACCCCGGCAAATGTGAAAAGTGCGGCTCTGCCAATATCAAACAGGATGAGGACACGCTGGATACCTGGTTCAGTTCCGGCCTGTGGCCATTCTCCACGCTCGGCTGGCCGCAAAATACGGAAGAGCTCAGGCATTTCTACCCAACCAGCACGCTGGTAACCGGCTATGATATCATTTTCTTCTGGGTTATCCGCATGGTATTCTCCGGCATGGAACAGATGGGCAAAATCCCATTCCATGATGTGCTGATTCACGGGCTGATTCGTGACGATCAGGGCAGGAAGTTCTCCAAGTCCCTCGGCAACGGCATCGACCCTCTGGAGGTTATCAAAAACTATGGTGCGGACCCGCTGCGTCTTATGCTCATTACGGGCAACGCCCCCGGCAATGACATGCGTTTCTATTGGGAACGTCTGGACAACTGCCGGAACTTCTGCAATAAAATATGGAACGCAGTCCGCTTCGTGCTGATGAATATGGATGAAAAGGAAGAAACGCGCCTGCTCATGCTGACCTCTGCCGATAAGTGGATATTGTCCAAAGTGAATACGCTGGCGAAGGACGTAACGGAAAATATGGAGCATTACGAACTCGGTCTTGCCGCGCAGAAGGTTTATGACTTCCTTTGGGATGAATTCTGCGACTGGTATATCGAAATGGTAAAGCCCCGCCTGTATAATCAGGAAGATTCTACAAGGGAGGCAGCGCTCTGGACGCTGAAAACTGTGCTGATAAACGCCCTGAAGCTGCTCCACCCCTTCATGCCGTTTATCACCGAAGAACTGTTCCTGCATATCCAGAATACAGAAGAAAGCATCATGATTTCCCAGTGGCCTATTTATAAGGAAGAATGGAACTACAGGGAAAATGAGCGGGAAATTGACGCTGTCAAAGAAGCTGTCCGCGGTATCCGTAATGTCCGCGCCGAAATGAATGTTGCACCCTCCAAAAAAGTGCAGGTATTCGTTGTTTCTGAAAAAGAGGACGTACGCGATATTTTCGAACGCTCCAGGGTGTTCTTTAAGACGCTTGCCCATGCCAGTGAAGTGCTGGTACAGCCTGATAAAACGGGCGTAGGTGAGGATGCCGTTTCTGTCGCGGTGACAGATGCAACGGTCTATATGCCGCTGGCAGAGCTTGTCGACATCGAAAAGGAAATCGAGCGTCTGGAAAAAGAGCGTGAAAAGATGCGTAAAGAAGTGGACCGCGTGGAGAAAAAACTTTCCAATCAGGGCTTTGTAGCAAAGGCTCCGCAGAACGTGATTGAGGAAGAACGCGCGAAGGAAGAAAAATATAAAGCAATTCTTGCACAGGTAGAAGAACGCCTTGCGCAGATGCAGAAATAACATGAAAAAACACAAAAACGGCGGAAGCTCCCATCTGGCTCCCGCCGTTTTTTCAGGCTACCTATTCCTTTTACAGACAGTTTCTGCAAAATCCTCCTTCACACAGCGGAAAAAACTTCCAGCGCTTATGCTGAATCGTTCCGAATTTCTGCCAGCTTTTGGGGCACAGCAGCGGAAAACCTTGAAATTTCCCGCAAAAAATAGTATGATACTTAAAGAAAGGAGCGGATAACATGGAACAGCGTACGCTGATTGTTTCCTGTATGGAATATTACAGCCACTTAAAAAACATCCCTGCGGATAAAGTCTTTTCCTCTTTTGAGCAGTCCGGCTTTATTACCATGCTATTGGATACCCTCCGGCAGTTTCCGGAAATGGACCTGGATTTTTACATCGGCATGGTAGACGGGCTGACAGCATTGGAAAGCGACGCAGAGGCCTGCGGCTATGAGCATTATACGGAACGCACCGCGCTTCTGCCAGAAGTCATCGCGATGCTTGCCAAACGCCATCATATGGATGATTTAGAAGCCTGCCAGCTGTATTACCATTCCAAAACGGCCGCGCTCGTCAGCGAGGACAGCACACAATATTATAAAAAATCGGCGCAGGAAATTTTTGAACTGCTCGAAGCAGAATAACAGAACACTCATAAAAGCGGAAAAGACGGCTCACCCTGATTCTAAGGGCGTGCCGTCTTTTCCATTTCAAAAAACACAAAAAACGGGGCATTGAAAAGCCCCATTTCAAACTGCCTGTTATTTTGTTTCCGCTCAGCCCACCAGATTGATGATAAAAGCAATAATCAAAAACAGCGCGCCGCCAATCTTTGTGTAGCGTTCCAGCGTACCTTCTACGGAATGTCCTTTGTTCTTGCTCCAGTAGGTATCGCCGCTTGCGCCGCCGCCAATTGCGCCCAGCCCTGCGGAACGTTTGGACTGCATCAGGATAATAATGCTCAATACAACTGCCAGCAAAAGCAGTACAACTGTTAAAACCATACCGATTGTAGACATAGAAAAACCTCCTGTATTTTTTGCCGTTCTTCGGCGTGTTCTGCCGTTCTTCCTTATCGTCCCCATATTGTACCACATTCTTTCGTCTGCCGCAACAATTTTTTTGAAAACGCTGCTTGCTTTATGTCAGGAAAAAGGCATTCTGTATTCTGCTGGCTGTAAAAAAGCGGCTTTACAAACCGCAATTGTCCCCTTCGCACACCAGCCCCCTCAAATCCTCATACGATACCCCGCCGTATTTCCAGCCCCACTCCTTCATCTGTCCGTGCGTAAACGGCTTCAGCTTCCCGTGTGTATTCCGGTTCAGCGGGATTTCCAGCGTAATGTTCGCCGGTATCACCCTTCGCAGGTACTTTTCCAGAAACGCCTTTTTTTCCTTATTATGCACCTCCAGCAAAACCACCAGCCGATATTCCTCCCTGATTACCTCCGCAGTATACCCGTCTGCCCCACAGAAACCGTCCAGCCAGTCCAGCAGTGTAAAAAACGGATACGGGCTGCGGAAATTCCAGCGGTAAAGCACTTCCGCCCGCAGCTCCTCTGTTTCCTTTCCGCGGCTTTCCAGCCCCATCATTGCCGCAAAGCGCGTCAGCCCTTTCCTGTCCGCCGAAACAATCCACTGATTCCGTATCATTTCTTCCTTTGCCGCTTCTTCCTCCGCCAGAATTTCCCCTTCCACCGCGCCAAGCGTCTGAAATTCTTTCAATTCTGCCATGCTGTCCGGCAGATACGTCAAATATCTCTCCGCACTCATTCCAGCACCTCGATTCCTCCCAGCGTCGGAATTTCTTCCTCCCCGAGTGCAATATTTCCATGCGTACCGTTGATCTCGCAGTCCTGTATGTCCAGCACGCCGTTTGCCTCCAATGCCCGCGCCTCCAGATGGCTGATGCGCACCGTCAGAGCCTCGCTGTCCGCCCAGTCCTTCCGCAGCCCTTCCATATAATCCTCATACAGCCGCCGGATTTCCGCAAGTACGGTTTCCTTGTCGCAGCCATCCGCCAGAGAAAGCCGCATAGAAATATTGCAGACCCTCTCCTGCACGCCCGCGACAGTCACCTTATGCCCAATCGGCGCAATGCCATAGCCTTCGCCGCGTATTTCCGGGTCAATCAAAGCCTGTAATTTTTCCACTTCCACAGCCGTCGGCTTTTTCCAGCCCTGGTCTATGATGACCAGCCGCACACTGCCGCCGCCCTGCCAGACCGGATACACCTTCACCCCGCCGACATTTTCCAGCGCGCCGACCTTCCTCCTGTAATCCGGAATATTCCCGCCGAACGCATCTGCGTCAAAGCTGGCAAAATAGCGTTTCCTGAGTTCCTCGTCGCCTTCCTCGTCCTCTCCGTCCGTCCGCAGTTCTTCCAGCACAGCTTCCGCCAGTCCGTTCATATGCTCCAGCGGCAGCAGGTTGCTCAGGTATTCATTCCCGCACGCTCCCGCCGTTTCGCATTCCAGCACATACCGCCCGTCCTCTCCCCGAAATAATACCCTGTAATAATATTTCTCAAGGAAAAACCGTGTCCCCGGCGCAATCAGGTATTCCTTTCCGTCCCCGTCCAAAAACCTGCCGTAAAACGTCGCCTTTACCGCGCCCTTCCGCTGTACGCCGCGCTCCGCGCAGCGCCTTGTCAGGTCATCACCCTGTGCCGTATCGGCAAACGTCCTGTCCTCCAGCATGTCCAAATCTGCATAAAATGCCGCCGTTTCTGCCGCATTCGGTCCCATAGCGTCAAAAATAAGGCTGCCCTGCCGCCTGTCACGCCGGTCGCTGATTTTGTCCAGCTTCCGTTCCATCAGTTCCTCATAGCTTTTCCCGCTCATATGTCTACCGTCCTTTCCGCGCGCAGTTCACCGAATATCGTATGTACCAGAAAATCAGCCGCCACGCTGTCCCTCTCCTGCGAAAAATGGAAATCCGTCACCGCCGTCACCCTGTCATCTGCGAGCAGTGCGTCTTCTATCCGCCGCTTCAGTTCCGGTATCACAAAGCTGGCATTCTTTCCGATGAGGTCGTCAAGTTCCATACCGTAATTCCAGTCATAAATAACAAAGCGGTATCGTTCCGTCTGCAATATTTTTTCCACAGCCTGCCGCATCGCCTCCGCCTCGTCCAGCGTACCGCGTACCTGCCCTTCCTCCCTGTCGATTTTCCATGTCAGGCTTGGCAGCTTCTTTTTCGTAATCCTGCTCATATCCACATCTGTAACCTGTTTTGGCGTCATGCCTCTCCTCCTTTTTCCGCTCTGCAAAGCACAAGATACTGCTGCCCGCCTGCCGCGCGTATCATTGCAACGCGTTCGCCCGCCGCCAGCCCCCTGTTGTGGTATAGATGGTACTGGTACAGCCTGCGTTCCTCCTCATCACGCCAAAGCCAGACCGTCCCCGTTTCCTGCCAGTTCGTCACCGGCTCGGCTAAGATCAGGAAAGGCTCTGTCAGTTCCAGCCCTTCTTCCAGCCGTATGCGCAGCGGAGAACCGGAAACCACAGTCCCCATGCAGAAATCCGCCGCCCGTCCCAGATCCACAGCATCAGCCGCCAGTTGTTTTATAATGTCCAGCATTGTTCCTCCTTATCCGCCCAGCCGCCTGCCGCAGCCTTCGCGCTCCTCCCAAAGCCGCTTTGTCATCTCCCGCATCAGCCGGTCAATGTCCGGCAATGCCTCTGCGTCCTGCTTTCGTTCCGCCGCAGCTTCCTCTTTTTTCCAGAAAATATTTCTCTCGTTCTGCTCCGGCGCCGCCAGTCCCGCGCTTCTTTCCCTGCTTTCCTCTGCGTGCCTCCGTTTCCTAGCCGCACCGCCCGCAGGCGGCAGAGTTTTTCTTTTTTTCTCATTTTCTTCCGGCTCAGCCCAGAAAAACGCCTGCGCCATTTCTGTCAGTTCTGTCCCTGCGTCCTTCCGTCCCGTCCAAAGCAGTCTTTTTCCCAGCTGTTCTGTTTTCTGTGGCGCGTTGTTTTCCTCCGCCAAAAAAAGCATTTGCCTGTTCTGCCATTCCGTCTGCCGCAGCGTTTCCCCCGCCGTAAAAAGCCCCTGTCCTTTCCCGCGGAAACCCTCTGCAAAGGGAAATCTCCGCCCCGTCTGCCGGTTTCCCTCCTGCCCTCCGGCAAATGTCCGCCCCTGCAGGAATGTTTCCGTCCCTGCCGTTTCCCCGAATGGGAATCCACGCCCCTCCGCATCTTCCCGCAATTTTTTCGTACTCCCGGCAGTCCGCCAGAGCCAACGTGCCCCGCTTTCCAATTCCGGCCCCGCTTTCCTCCAAAAATCCGCCAATCTTTTCAGCAATCCTTTTTCTATCAATCCACACCTCTCCCAAAACCTCTGGAAGCTCTGCCTCCTATTCCGCCTCCATTTCCAACTCCATTACCGCGCAGCAGAACATCCTTTCCGGTACACCCATTGCCGCCCATTCCGCCGGACGTATCCCATAATTCCGGAGGGCATGGCAGGCATAATCCGCCCCGTCCACACCCTCCTGAATCAGTTTTTTGCCTGTTCCTTCCAGGCGGCGCGCCTTTCTGCGAACCCGTTCAATGCCTTTACTTCCTCCAGCAGCCGTAAATATTCCCCCGGATAAAGCATCTCCTTCAACGTATCCTCCGCGCTTGCCGTCCCGTAGCTTTCCCAGAGCCCTTTGTCCCGCAGGTCAGGCGTCACTGCCGCCAGCACGCATAACGCTGCCCATTTATCCTTTGCGTTTTCTGCCGCCCTTCTGTATTCTTCTTCCGTGACCGCCCGCAGTTCCCATTCCGCCGCCCCGTCCCCATCTCGGAAACATGGCGAAATACACACGCGTCTGTTTTCCGGCAGGCTGTTGTTTTCCTTCAAAAAGCTTTTCAAATCCATGCTTAGCCCTCCTCAATCCGCATATCCATGCGTGTTCTGTGCTCCCCGTCGCGGAAAATATGCGTGCAGCTTTCTATCAGCGCCATACCCTGCAAGCTGATTTCCGCCAAATCAGGGATATCCACCCAGACAGAATTTCCCGCGAACAGCATCACGTCCCCGTTGATGTTTTCCAGCGTCAATTCCTTTTTCACGCGGCATTTTTCCGTCAGTATCCCTTCGGCCATCTCCCTGAGCTGTGCCCCGTTCAGGGCATACGGCACATGTCTGTAATACTGGAGCCGTCCCCATTTTTCCACCTGTCCTGCACGTTCCGCCTCCGTCGCAAGCCGCTCGTTCTCCTTCCTGCCCGCATGGTAAAGCCGCACCGTGTTAAACGTGTCCCTGCTGATATCCGTTTTATACCAGTATTCACTGGTTCCTCCATCACACCGCAGCACTGCCTGCACCGCCATCTCCTGCCGTTCCTTTACCGTCAGCTTTCCCGCCCTGTCAAACAGAAAAAATTCCCTGCCCGCTGCCTTCCCGCTGATTTCCAGCGCAGAAAGCAGGATATCCATCAACGTCTCCCCTTCCTCGATTCTCTGGGGAATTTTCCAGCCGCTATCGCTGATTTCCCCCGTCTGCAAACCAAAATCCGCCGCAACCATCTGAACCAGCTCCGCCGCTGTTTTATTCTGATAAACATAAGTCCCTCTGTTGCGCGCCAGATAAAACATCTGGTCGTATGCCGTTACGGAAATAATCTGCTCAGAACTCCGTTCCTTTGTCATCACCCAGCCGGAAAACAGCGTTTCGCCGTCCGCCAGCAGTATCGCCTCATCGCCCTCCGTGAAATTCACAATACCGTCGCGTACAACGGAAAACCGCAGTTTCCCCGCACGTCCCAGCACACTTGCGCTCCATTCCACGCCGTCCGTCAGTATCGGTGTTGCGTCAAACGCCGCGTTCCCATGCCGCAGTAAAAGCTGTACATTCAACCCCCATTCCCCTCTCCTCATAATTTCAGAATCTGCCCCGGAAAAATCCTGCTTGGGTCAGCAATCCCGTTCTTCTCCGCAATCTCTCTGTACCGCGTTCCGTCCCCCAGCTCCCGCTTCGCGATTGCCCAAAGGCAATCGCCTTTCCTCACTGTGTACGTCCCTGTCGGCGTTCTGCTCTCCCGCGCCTGCCCCTGCTCAATAAGAGCGGTCTGTCCGCCCTCTGTTTTCATATCATACCGTATGCTTTTCGCTCCCCGATATTCCTTCCACCGCAGTTCAACCCAGAAATCCCCCTGTTCGCCGCCCTTCTCCGTCACAGTGTAATCCTCCAGCAGCACCTCCATATTCCCGCAGAAAATCTGGGTGCCGTCCGCCAGTCTGCGGAAAACAATCAGCTGCACAGGCTTCCCCGCCGCCTTGTATTCCCGGAACAGGTTCAAATAAAACTCCGGTTCATGAAATATGCCTTCCGTCTGCACAAAGCTGTAAACGCGCCCCGGCAGCAATACCGTAAAGCTGATTTCCTGCAACCCCGGCTTTTTCGCCAGATTCATCTCCCCGAAATTCAAGATATAGACCGCCTTGTTCCGGCTTTCTGTTCGCGTCCGTATCTCCGCCGGCGTTACCGGCAGCAATGCCTGCAGCGCCCCCTGCTTCAAATAAATGCGGTACATTCGTCCGCCTCCCCTCCGTTGATTTCCTCAACGGCATGCAGCAGCAGGTCGTATTCCCCCGGCAGCAGCAGCCTTGTCAGGAGCCTGTCCGCTCCCGCCGCGCCATAGCTGTTTTGCAGTCCCGCGTCCTTCAGGTCCGGGAAACAGACGCTTTCCGCCAGCATGGCAGCCTCATAACGTCCCTCGTCCCCGCCGCAGCGCAGCCAGATTTCCTCATTTTCCCGCTGGCTCATCGGGCGCAGACGCCATTCCTCCGCGCCAAAACGCCCGCCCAGCCGCAGCCCGCGCATCTCCCTGTTTCTTCTATTTTCCTTATAAAAACATTCCTGCCCCATCTCATACCTCCTGTAAAACCCTGGGGACGCTGTCCCCAATCCCCTGCAAGCCCTTTGAAAAGGGCTTGACCCTAAACTTTATTTTGACAAAACTGCGTTTTGCCTTATCCCCATCTTCCCCTCCCCCTCCGCAAAACGCAGTTTTGCGGCAATCCGGGTCAAGGGCTGGTAAGCCCTTGCGGGGTGTGGGGCAGCGCCCCACGGTCTTTTAGGTCTTTACAACTCCTCAAACTTCTCCATCAGCTCCACGTCCCCAAACGTAAACCGCATCTCCTCGTCCATCGCCGCCGCGTCCACGTCCAGCTTGCCAATGACCATCTCCTCAATGTTCACATCTTTCAGCAGTACCGTCTGTTTCCCCGTCCCGCCGGTCGGGTCCTCGTTCGTCAGCATCAGTTCAAAATACGTATCCGCGCCCTCTTTCATGTATTTCAGCATGACTTCTCGGAACAGGCTCGAAACATAGTATACCGTCATGCTTCCCGTGCCTTCCCAGCCGCCGCTTTTGTGCTGTTTCCCCGTCATGCCCAGAATCGGGATTTCCGTCCTTGTCTTTTTCACTTTCGCCTGCACATTCTTCACCTGCATCAGTTCATGCCTTCTGCCGTCGATAATGGCAAAACAGGTACCCAGTGCGCCGTTTACCGTATCCTTCGCGCGTAAATATCCCATTTCCGCCCTCCTTCCTTAAATATGGCTCATATGATTTCCACCCTCATATACAGCTTTTCCATGGCGTCCACAGGCTGCACGCTCTCATAAATCACAACGTCCTGTTTTTCGCGTCCTTTTTCCACCGTAATGTCGTCCGCCGTAAAATTCTCAATCGCCTCAATGCCCTGCAATTCCTCATGATACGCCATAATCTCCGCTTTCAGCAGGTTTCGCCCGTTGGCATTGTTGCTCTGTTTCCCCAGATAATAGCGGCTGAAAATCCCCGCGACATCGTTGGCAATGCTATCCAGCACGCGCACCACTCTGTTGCTGGAAAAATCGCTGTTTTTCGTTGTTTCAAAGGAAGTAAAGCTGTTGATGTCGCGCAGGACCTTCAGCCCGCCGTCCTCCTCATAAAACAAAAACTGGCCTTCCTGAATGCCCTTGATAAACTGGCTTTTCTTGCGTTTCGCATTGATAACGTATTCCCCGTCATAAACGGTATTCGTCAGGCTTTCGTTGACCTCCGCGCCCGCAGCCGCGCCTGCCGTCCAATAGACCAGCTCCGCAGCCGTCCCGACCGAAATCACGCCTTCATGGTCCGCCTGCGCATAATCATGCAGCACCGTCACAAATTTCACGCCTTCCTCATCGCGCATACGCTTCGTAAAGTTCACAAACAGCTTTTTCGTCACCAAATCGCTGCCCGCATAAGCCAGCACATTGAAATCCTCTTTTTCCGCAGCCTCCAGAAAATTCGTGTACGCGCTTCCTGTGGTTTCCGCCGTTGTGCCGCCTGCCAGGCACAGGCACGCCTCCGGCTGCAATGCGCCTTTCCCTGAAAACATCACATAATCATTGTTTTCCAGTTCTTCGACTTCCGCCGCCGTCTGCGTATGCACCAGCTCCAAATCGAGGTATGTATTCACATCGAATTTCCCGTCCTCGTCCACGTTCGGTACGACCGCCACACGCAGCCCATTGCCGCGTTCGCCGCCCCATTTTGCGCGCACCGTCAGATTCCCGCTTTCGCCCTGCGCCTTTTCGCCACCGTTCAGCCGGAACAGCTTCAGCTTTTTGGCGTGCATGAAAACCTCACGCAGGTTTTGCATTTTGTCGTCTGTGTAAGCATATCCGAATAACGCCCTTGTTTCCTTCTGGAAGTCCTCTGCCTCCACCGTAATCATGCCATCTGCGCCCCAGTCCAGTTCCATGCCCATGCAGAGTACGCCTCTTTCGCCAAGATGCCCCATTGCCCTCGGCCTGGACACAAAATTGATATACGCCCCTGGCAAGACCTTGTTTTGTACCAAAAAAGTACCGCCGCCCAGTGCCATATCAGTTCCCCCTTTCCGTCATTTCCGCCGGTTTCCCTTCCAGATACGCCAGAATTTCCTTTTCTGCCGCATCTTTGGTGTAAAGCCTGTCCCCGTCCAGCACAGCCCCCGTCAGGTCAGCGCTGTAACCGAACGTCCTGCTTGTCATCAGCTGTTCCCTGCTGAATGCTGCTTTCTTCTTCATATCCCACCGTCCTTTTCCCGTTATATTCCAATCGTTCCATAAGCGGAATGTCCTCGTCATAAACAATATGGTATTCATATTCCGCCGTAAAACGCAGCCTGCCATCGTCCTCCCGTTTTTCATGCTGCATTTTGGATGCCGCGAATTTTTCTTCATCGCCCACCAAAAACAATGCCTCATACAACCCGTCCGCAATCCGCAGGAATTCCGCCGCCTGTGCCGCAGGACGTTCCGCGCCCTCTGCCGGATAATAGCAGACCGCAAACGCCGCCGTCACGCGGCTTCTCCTGTTCAGCAGGCGCTTCTGTTCCACGCCTGTCATTTCGACAGTAAAGCATGGGCGTTTTCCGCCCTGCGGGACAGCCTGTCCGTATACCGGCAAGCCAAACCGCCCCGCAACGCCCTGTATAACCGCCCTTCTCAAAACCTCCGTCAAATCCCGTCCTCCTTTTATAACCATGGAGCTCCACCCCGCAAGCCCTTTGAAAAGGGCCTGACCCTAAACTTTATTGCCAGCCGCATTCCATGCGGCCGCAACTCCCGTCTATTTTGCCCTGCATCTTGCCGCAGCTGCATCGCCTGCCCCGTTTTCCTCAAATCCTCCCTTTTCTCCTCATTCCACACTCTTTATGCGTCCGGAAGCCGCTGCTTTCCCCCGCAGCCGTATACAACCTTTCCTCCCCACTTCCCAGCGTAATCCTCACATCACTCCCCGCCGGAATTTCCCTGTCCGTTGGATAAAGCAGCATAGCCTCCCTCTCTGCCGTCGCCAGCAGTCCGTCAGCCCCACCCGCCGCCACCTTTTCCACCAGACGGCAGGGGAAGCCTTCCCCGCCTGCCTCTTTCTCGTGTAAACACTCGCCCCAGTCCGTCCCCTTCTCTGCAAATTCCTCCACAACACACCAGTCCCAGAATAACCCTTCTATCGCCGCCTTCGCCCTCTGAAATCCTCTTTCCATACTGTTCCCCCATTCCTTTCCATACCCGTCCCCTTCACCCTCTCCCGCGAAACGCAGTTTCCCACATTCTTCTTTGCTTCTTTCTTTGAAAGAAAGAAGCAGGGTTTGGGACAGCATCCCAAGGTCTTAATTCCCTATATCCCTGTTTCCCGCTTTTCCAGCCCTCTCCCTGCGAAACGCAGTTTCGCACGATCTTCTTTGCTTCTTTCTTTGGAAAAAAGAAGCAGGGTTTGGGACGGAGTCCCAAGGTCTTAATTCCCTATATCCCTGTTTCCCGCTTTTCCAGCCTTCTCCCCGCGAAACGCAGTTTCGCACGATCTTCTTTGCCACTTTCTTTGAAAGAAAGAAGCAGGGTTTGGGACGGAGCCCCATGGTCTTAATTCCCTATATCCCCGTTTCCCGCTTCTCCAGCCCTCTCCCCGCGAAACGCAGTTTCGCACGATCTTCTTTGCTTCTTTCTTTGAAAGAAAGAAGCAGGGTTTGGGACAGCGTCCCAAGCTCTTAATTCCTCTGAATGATTACCACCCCAGCTTTCGCACCCTGTCCAGTTCCACGCCGAAATACTCCAGCATCTCCCGCTCCTTCCGCTGCACCTCAAACGTTGTTTCCCCAAATGTCACCGCCGCGTTCCCTTCGCGTATGCTCCGAATCCCCCTGCTGTTTCCCCCGTTTTCCATCGGCGCACTGTCATATATCCATAACGCCAGCGTAACACCCACACGCCAAAGCCCTTCCGGCAGCTCCTCTGTTCCGCAGTAAGCCGCCATCAGAGAAACACTTCTTTCCGCCGCATGATCCAGCCAGCCCGCATCACCGTCCGCCCGCAGCCGTTCCAGTTCCGCCCGTATCCGTTCCGTCATGCCGCTCATGCCTTCTGCTCTCCGTTTTCACGTGTACCGTCCGCACCGTCCGCTCTCGGCTGCACGCTCACCAGTATCCCCTCCATGCCATTATCCATAATCCAAAGGTCGTGATATTTCCGGTAGTCAATTTTCCAGGCGTTCGCGTTCTGGTTTGTCATCGGGTCAAAAATACGTGTCACATCTGTTTTGGAAACCGCCACCGGCGCGCGCTTCAGGCACACGATCCAGTTGATTTCCCTTGCCCCCTCAACAGGCGCAAAGCCGCCGTCCTTTTCGCTTTCCGTCACGCCGTCAAAAAACGTGTACGCCGTATGGAATCTTACCGAAGGCACGCGGATAATCGGGCAGCCGTCAATCTCCCTTACCTTCAGTTCCGCCGTCCCCTGCTGGAAAACACCGCTCTGCAAAATATTTTCGCCGCCCTTTTCCAAATCCAGCTTTCCCGCCAGCTTCGCATTCATCGCGACCACAAGCTCCGCACAGTCGCCCGCCTGATCGCGCACCGCCGTAATGTCCTCTACCAGCTTCTCCAGAATACCGCCCTTCTCCGGCGTATATTCCGTCAGTTTCCCATTTTCCTCCGCCATTTCTGCAATTTTGCTGTAACGGTACGCGTCAATTTCCGGAATAACCTTCGTCCTCTGGAATTCGCCCATCACATTCCCCGCCATCGCCGCAAAATTCGTTTCGTCTACGTCCATGGCGTCCAGCTGGAAGGTACGCCCCCTGTCCTGTGTCATCTCCATCGTTTCATACGTCACCGTTACCGCGCCTTTGGCAAAACCGCCGTCCCTGTCGTAATTCCCCAGCCCGCTCAGCTGCATTTTGGGAATTTTCACTTCCGCCCCGCCGTTGTACTGTATCTGTCCGGCGTTGTCCTCCATCCAGCCCGTCGTAGAATTTTCCACAAGCTGCTGGTCAAGCCCTTCCATAAATACCGCTGCGTATTCTAATGTATTGATACCCATAATCCTGCCCCCTTATCTTCTCAAGCCTCTCCGGAATGCCTCGCTGATTTCGCTTTCCCTTCTTCTCTGCCCTCTGGTTGTCCCTGTTCCCCTTGTCCTTTCCTCTTTTTCCGTAAAAAGGTACGGGGCATCTGCCTTTACCGCCTCCAGATCCAGCCCGCTCAGTCCATTTTTCCCGTCCAGCCGCACCCTGGAAAGGTCAACCAGTGCCAGGATCGCCCTGCTGTTTTTGCCGCCTGCCTCCCAAATGGCTTTTTCCACAGCCGACGTTCTGCGCACATCCTCCAACTCCTCCTCCAAAGCCGCTTTTTCTGCGGCAAGCGTTTCATTTTCCGCCTGCACCGCCTCAAAAGCGTCCAGTATTTTTCCTGCCGCCTGGCTCCCCAGCCCCATTTTCTGCAATGCCTCCATCGTCATCATGCTTTTTCCGTCCCCTTTCTTTCTCTAACTGTACCATCTCGCTGTTTACATCTTCCACAAACGGATGTTTCCCCAGCAGTGTCTTTTCGCTGACAATCCCCTGTGATTCCTTTATCATCTGCACCGTTTCCACGTCGTCCGTAATGCCATTCGTGTTCAGCGTCACCTGTATCTGCCTCCAGTCCCAGTCCGTTCCGTTTCGCCTGTTCCAGTCCTCCACAGCAAAACGGAAAAACTCTTTCACCGCCCGCCGGATTTCCGGCACAATGCCGTTAATTTTCAGGTAAAACATCGCGTACTGAAATTTCAGCGAAACGCCGCTTGCCGCGCGGCCCCAGTCGTCGCTGTCCGTATCCACGCCCATACCGAAGTGGAAAATATCCTTTCGCAGTGCCTTCATCCATGCCAGCCGCCCTTCTACAGGCAGTTCCACCTGCTTCGCCTCCACACTCCCGCCTGTGTCGCTGATTTGCACCGCTTTATTGATTTGCAGCTTTTTCGCCACAGCCCCGGCGGTTTCCCCGCCGTATCCCTGTATCACCCAGTAAAGGTTAACCAGATCCAGCAGATTATTCGTACCTTCACTGCTGATGTAGTCGTAAGCGTCAATCAGCCCCTTCACCAGCTGCAAATCCGTCATTTCCCTGTCGTTGTTGCGCAGCGGGATAAACGGCGGCATGCCCCAGCCGTGCGCCATGGTTTTCCGCTCCTCCCCGTCCAGCAGTTCCGTCACTGTCCAGTGCCCATTTTCGCGTTCCTTCCAAAACTCTCCATGTCCGTCCTCTGTGAAATAGGTGACCGTTTCCCCCGTCCACCACTCTGCACGCCGGCGGCTGGTTTCCTTCCCGTTTTCCATCACCGTAATATCGTAATACCGTATCACCTCGCGCAGGTCCTGCTGGTATACCTCGTCATATACCGCCAGCACTTCCTCCGCCGGAACAATACAGTAACGGAACGCCCCCTCCTCGTCATAGTAAACATGCAGGTATTCCACGCCCTTGTTTGCCGCGCCAATGACCCAGCGCGTCAGCATCCCGTTGAACGCCTCGTCCGTCAGTCCCTCTAACGCCCGCTCAAACGCCTCACTGTCCGCGTCCTGCGCTTTTACACTCACCGTTGGCTCCCGCCCCACTAAATACGCCGCTTTCTGCGCCACCAACGTATGATGGAATGGGTTTACACAATGGTGGTTGCTCCTGTTCGGATTAAAAAACATCTTTATGTTTTCCTCCCCCGGCTTGCGCCCCGCCTCCGAAATCGGGCTTTGCCGGAAGTCCTTCTGTAAAATGTCGTGCTCCCCCTGATAATAGCGTTCCCCTTCGCGCATACGCTTCTTCTTTTCACTCGCCGCGTCCTCCTGCAAAATCTGCCGCAGTATGTGGCTGTCACTTAGCCCCTTCCCCGCCGCAAGCCTTGCTTTCAGCAATTCCATTTCCGAAACAAACAACTTTTTTCACCTCCAAAAACCTCAGGGACGTTGCCCCCGAACCCTGCAGCCCCTTTGAAAAGGGCTTGACCCCAAACTTTCCCGCCGCCACACTTTCGCGTAGCGGGATTTCTCCAAAATCCCTTCTGCATTTGCATCTCCCCAAATCCTGCCCTCTCAAATCTCCCCCGCACATCTGTGCGGCTGACAATCCCGGGTCAAGGGTGCGGGTGGCCCCCTTGCAGGGATATTGGGGACAGCGTCCCCAAGGCCTTTCAGCCCTACCTCACCTCCACATTCCGCATATCCCCCTCCCTGCTGTACCGCACCGCATCTATGCTGTGGTTCTCCCTGTCAGGGAACCGCGCGCGCCATCCGCCGTGCCCGTCCCCCTCGAACGTATAACGTCCAAACTCCCGCGCTGTTGCCGGACACCGCTTCGGATCAATGACGATTTCCTCCAAGTCCTGTAACCACTTTATCCCGTAAGGCACGCTGTCCGGTCCCTTCCGCGCGCCCATCGCCCGTATCCCCAAACTCCGCATCTCCGCGATGGATTTCGGTTCCGCGCTGTCGCAGATAACCTCCCGCCCCTCCGGGTTTTCCTTCGCGATTTCCTCCGCCAGCCTTCGGTTGCTCATTCCCGTTGCCCGCAGTTCAAAGAAAATATACAGCCGCCGCCTTGCCCTGTCGAAGTGGTTCACCGTGTAATGTAGCGGGTCAACCGCATAGCCCCAGTCCAGCCCCCTGCTGACCCTGTCGAACTCAGCGATTTCCTCATCGCTGATTCCCCTGAATTTCAGGTTCCGGAATACCTCCCCACCTTCGCCCGTTGCCTCTCCAAGATACTCATGACGGTAAATTTCCGGCTTCCGCTCCTTTGTATAATCCGCCTCTGCCAAAAACGGCTGCCCCAGCCAGTCCTCCGGCATATCCAGATATGTACTGTGGTGTACCAGCCTGTCCTCCCGCGCCTCCTGCATCTCCATGTTTGCCCAGTGCCGCAGCCCCTTCGGCGGATTGAAGGAATAAAACACCCGAAACTCCTCCCCGCCGCGCATCAGGCTTTGGTTGAGGCTTCGCAGCTCTGCCATCCCCCTGAATTCGTCCGCTTCTTCATACCAGATGTATTTTGCGTACCCTTTCTGGAATTTCAGCGATTTCAGCTTTCGCGGGTCGTCACAGCCCCGAAAAAGAACCTTCTGCCCTGTGCTTTTCCTCACCATTTCCCCCATCGAAGCCTTAATCTCCCAGTCCTCCGCCACCCCCAGCATCTGAACCGCCCAGGCCATCTGTTGTATCACGCTGTCCTTCAGATTCGCCGCCACTTTCCGCAGCGCCACAGCGTTTGCCTCCCTGTCCTCCAGCAGCCCCAGCATAATCTCGATAGAGAGAAAGGATGATTTCCCGCTTCCCCTTCCGCCCTTGATCCAGTAATGCGTATGTCCGCCCTGCCGTATGTCGCGGTGTATCTCGTAAAACCCGTGGCCGATGCAGTCCGAAAGCCGGATTTCCTTCCCCGTCATGGAATATCATCTACAATCACAACGCGCTCCTGTTCTTCCCCCGCGCTTTCCTTTTCAAAGGCTCCCGCACGTTTTCCCAGTATTTCCGCCGCCCGCATCCGCGTTTTCACGTCAGCCGCTTTTTTGTCCCGCATCAGTCCGGTCAAAAATCCGAGGATTTCCTCTTTCCCTGCCGATTCCTCTCCGCCGTCCGCCCTCTGCCGCCCCGCCTCAATGCCCGCCCTGATTTTTTCAGAAGCCAGCAGGGTCTTTTCCACGCCTTTTTTCCGGTATCCTGCAAGCCTTGCGGCGTCCTCCGGCGCAATCCCCTCCGCGTAAAGCCCGCAGAATTTTGCCTGTCTTTCGTCTAATCCTTTCGCCATTTTTTCGCCTCCTGTTCCTGTTTTCCCAGCCCCTTCCCTCCTGCTCCTTTATCCTATCCCTTCCAAACTCTCATATGCTCTCAACCTTTTCCAGCTCCTGTAAAATCTTATCCTGCAAGCGGAACAGGCTTGCCCTGCTCATGTGCAGTTTCATACAGACGTAGTCAATGCTGTAGCCTTTTCCGTAACGCATAAGCAGGAACTTTTGTTCTTCTCCGTCAAGTTCTTCTATCCGCCTGTCCATTTCCGCTTTCCTCCGCAGTGTCTGCTCTATCCCGTCCCGTATGCGCTCCAATTCCATTTCATATTTCCGGTCAATTTCTGCCAAAATGCGCCGTCCGTCCATAGAATCGCTTTCCTCCCATATTTTCCGATGTTCTTTTCGCAGTCGTTCCGCCTTCCGCAGTTGTTCCTCCTTCCTTGCGCATAAATCCAGCGCGCTACCCCAGTCCAGCAGTTTTTTCTTCATCTGCCCCTTTCTGCTTTTCTCCGCCTCTTCCAGATATTGCCCCATTTCAGATAACACGTTCGTTCCCCCTCCTTCTCTTTTGCTTTTTAAGAACGTATATTCTATATAACATTTCTAAACGTTCGCGTCAATGTCATTTTTAGACAAAAAAAGAACCTCTGTTTTCTCAAACTAGAGGTTTTTCCATCTTTTTTCTTTCGTTCCGCCTATTCTTTACGACTCTCCTTCCCTTGATTTTTCTGTTCTTTCATTAAAACCATGTATTTACACGTTTAATACCGTAAACTTGCACAAATGAAAAAGTACATTCGTTCCCGTTTTTCGCTCCTTTCCTGCGGCCAAGGGTCTTCCCTTCCCGAGGCCGCATATAATTTCTTCCAATTCTTCCTGTATTACCCAATTATTTTCCGGGCTCCTTCCCTTCCGGGTTGTTCTCTTCATAGCTATAACCATTTAAGGAATCCATAAAGCCTGTCCCTCATAAATCATATCAGCGTTCCAAATATCATTCGCTTCCATGATTCGTGAAATCCCGCTGTTATCCCCGTAAAATTTTCTGCTGATAAATCCCAGGCTGTCCCCGCTCTCTACGATGTACCGCTGTTTTTCTTCCTCTTTGCTTACCGGCAGAACTTCCTCCTTTTCTTCTGTTCTGCCCTCCTGTATTTCTTCCGCCGCGGATTTCTGCCCCATAGCAAACGCCGTCACCTTCACGCCCTCCATATCCTCCACCAAAGTCTGATAGGATGTTTGTACTGCCACAAGTTCTGATTCCAGATTCTGCAAACGGCTCAAACTGCTCATCATAGCCAGCCCCATGCAGATACAGACCACGCAAAGCATACAGCTTACCCCCGCCAATGCCCGGAAATGTCCCTTGTGCGCTTCCTCCGCCGCCTGTGCCCGCCGTTCCAGCACCCGCCGGATTTCCCGCGCCGCGTCCATTCGTTCCGCCTGCGTCGGACGTTTCCGCATACCGTCGCCGGCTTCCTCCTGTTCCAGCTGTTCCGCCGCATCTTCCCGCGGGCGGATCATGCTGTTTTCCAGCATATATTCCTGCATTTCGCGGTTTCTGTCGTAATAAATAAAATAGCCCTTTGCCTGCCGCAGGCCCTTGCCTTCCTCGTTGTAAATATAAAACGAATCCAGCTTGTCCATAGTATCCAGCACAAAAAGCGTCTGCCATTTTTCCTTGAAATACTCCCTGTGGAACGTTTCGTCCTTTGCCGTCAGAAACGCACCAAAGCCAGGCTGGCAGTGTACCCATCCCAAGATAGTCATACCCTTAAAATAATTTTCCATCTGCCCGCCGATATATTCCCATGTTTCATCGGCAAAACGTTCGATGCCGTTCTCCTGCGTTGTACCTTTCCCCTGAATCGCGCCGGAGATTATCAATATCACCTGCCCTTCCACATTGTAATGCCGCCCGACCAGCGCGGCGAGTTTTTCTTTTCCGCCGCCGCTTTTCCCATATTGGTACAGATATGTATAAACATAATCCTCCATATAGATTTTCACTTCGTTCTCAATGCTGCCCATCTGCTTGGTTTTGCTGGGAAGTGAAAACTCACCCTCTTGGGTGCGACCATACAGGTTGTTGTCGCCGTCAAAATAATACCGCATTCCATAGCCTCCCTCTTGTCCTACTTTTGACCGAAACCTGTTCCCTTCGGGATTTCTTCCGGTGCTTGTCCATAATATAACACGCTTAGCATGCGTAATCTGTCAAACGCTGTCGTGGTATACGTGTTTTTTTCCACAAAAAGCGCGCACTTTCCCATTTTTCCGCACAAAAAAAGACAGGCGCATAAACCACACCTGTCTGAAGGGCCTCGGGGCTTTGCCCCGAACCCCGCAAGGGCTTTCCGCCCTTGACCCGTTTTCCGCAAAACAAAGTTTTGCGGAGACATATTTTCTGTATATCCAGAAACCTGCCAGGCAGTTCCCTTCCACTCCTACATCAACGGTGCCAGCACCTTCAGCAGCCATCCCTCTGCCCGTAAAAGCAGGGACTCTTTTTTCAAATCCCCCAGCCGTATCTCCTGGCACTTCTCCAACGTTGCCTGAAAGTCCTTCTCAATCCGTGCAATCTCCGGTACGCGGTATAAAAACGCCGCACACTCAAAATGCAGGTACAAACTCCTGTAATCCAGATTGATTGTTCCCACCGTTGCCTTTTCCCCGTCACTTGTAAATACTTTCGCATGCACAAATCCCGGCGTATATTCAAATATCCGCACGCCCGAAGCGAGCAGCTCCCTGTAATGGCTTTTGGCCAGCGCAAACGCAAACCTCTTGTCCGGTATATGCGGCAGTATCAGCTTCACATCAACGCCCCGCTTTGCCGCAAACGTCAACGCAGTTATCATGGTCTGGTCAACAATCAGATAAGGCGACATAATATGTACATATTCCTTCGCCCTGTTCAGAATATCCATATAAACCGTTTCGCCGACAAGTTCCTCGTCAAAAGGGCTGTCCCCATATGGCATGACAAACCCGTCTGCCTGCACTCCGGCTTCCTTTTTTTGCAGATACCTCGTGTAATCCTCTGCCGTTTTCCCGTCTACATTCCACATCTGCAAAAACATCAGCGTCAGCCCCTGCACAGCCTCTCCCTCCAGCATCACCGCTGTATCTTTCCAATGCCCATACAGCTTTTTACGGTTAATGTATTCGTCCCCGATGTTGATTCCGCCCGTAAAGCCAACTTTTCCGTCAATGACCGTAATCTTCCTGTGGTCGCGGTTATTGTAATGCGTTGAAAAAATCGGATGTATCGGCGAAAACATTTTGCACTGTATCCCTTTTTTCCGCAGTTCCTCAGGATACCGATAGGGCAGGTTAAACAGCGCGCACGTCCCGTCGTACATCACGCGCACCTCCACGCCGGCGCGTGCCTTTTCCTCCAAAATCCGCAGAATTTCGTGCCACATATAGCCTTCCTTCAAAATAAAATATTCCATGAAAATAAATTCTTCTGCCTGCTCCAGCTGCCGCAGAAGCTCTGTAAACTTGTCCTCCCCCAGCGGAAAATACTTCACACGTGTATTTCCATAAATCGGCGTATTCCCGTTTTTCCGCACATAATCCGCCAGCCGCGCCGTCCCCTTGTCTGCCTGCTCCAACGCCGCGTAAACCTCCGAATCCTGTTCCGCGTAATGCATCGTTTCTGCAAAAATCTGGTTCAGCCGCCATTCCAGCATTCTATGTCCCGGGTGCATCTCCACATACAGATACAGCACGCCGCCCAGCACAGGCAGAAGCATCGTAACCACAGCCCAGCTTAATTTCATTTCCGGGTTGCCCGCCTTGTTTATGATAATCAGCGTAATACACAGCCCAAATGCAACATATCCGCCGAAGAAAAAAGGCACATATTTGCTGAACGCCTCCACAACGCCCAGCAACATCATGATTTGCACCAAAAACATCAGCAAAATCAGCGTCGTTCGTCCAAAAACCAACCTAAGTACACCGCGCCGCCCTTTTTCCAGCAATATTTTCCTGTCATCGACTTTTTCCGTCATTCTTTGCTCTCCCCAATCCTGTCGCGGATGCTCTGCATACGCAGGTCAAGCATGGCAATCCCGTCCGCACATGCCTTCAATTCTGCCAAAATCGCCGCCTGATCGTCAAGGTCCTTTTTGTATTTCAGCTTGTGTTCCAAACTCGCCCAAAAATCCATAGCAATCGTGCGGAACTGCACTTCGACTTTCATATATTTCTTTTCCTCCGATAAAAAAATCGGTACCTCCACGATTAAATGCAGGCTCCTGTAGCCGTTCGGCTTTGGATTTTTTATGTAATCCTTTTCCGTCAAAACACGTACATCGTCCTGTTTTGCCAGCAGTGCCGCCGTCGTATAAATATCGTCCGGGAACGAGCAGATCACCCGTATCCCCGCTATATCAAATAAATTTTCTTCAATGCTTTCCACAGTAAACTCGTACCCTCTCCGTTCCAGCTTTTCCAAAATACTGGCTGGGGTCTTGATTCTTGATTTTATGGATTCAAACGGATTCCTGCTGTGTTTCAGCGCGAATTCCGCATTCAATACATTCAGCTTCGTTTCCACTTCCATCAGCGCACATTTATACTGCATGAGTAATTCTAAAAAAGTGTGTGCCTGCTCCAATTGTTCTTTGATTGGCGGAAGTATTTCGTCCGCCAAATTGGCTTCTTGTTTTTTTGGCTCTGGTCTTTTTGAATCTGTCACTTTCCACCCTGCCTTTCCGCATATTTTCAAGCAGTATACCATAATCCACGAAAAATGTCTAATTTCTTAAGAAATCTTAATCTAAAAAGCCTCGCGTTTATAGGCCCCAGATTTTATAAGAAAGAACGGCAGAAAAACAGGTCCCTTCGCTCCTTCTCCACGAAAAAAGGCTCCCCATTTCGGGGAGCCCATATAAACCAATCCTAAAATTAGTTTGTAGCCTTACCAGCTTTGTACTTTCTGATAGCTTCAGCCAGCTTAGGCAGGATAACCTTAACATCGCCAACAATGCCCAGATCGGATACTTCAAAGATAGGAGCTGTTTCGTTCTTGTTGATTGCAATAATCAGTTCGGAATTCTCCATACCAGCAACGTGCTGAATCGCACCGGAGATACCGCAGGCCATGTACAGGTCAGGACGTACTGTCTTACCTGTCTGACCAACCTGACGGTCTTTTTCAATCCAGCCAGCGTCTACACATGCTCTGGAGGAACCAACTTCTGCGCCCAGAGCGTCTGCAACGTCACGAACCAGGTCAAAGCCCTGAGGGCCGCCGATACCACGACCGCCAGAAACGATGAGTTTCGCTTCTGTCAGGTCAACGGACTTCTTGTCAGCCTTAACAACTTCCAGAATTTCAACGTTCATGTCAGCGTCTGTCAGGTGAGCGTCAAATTTGATGAGTTCGCCTTTTCTGCTCTCGTCCTTGTCAATCATCTTCATAACGCCAGGACGTACTGTTGCCATCTGAGGTTTTGTTCTGGGGCACATCAGAGTAGCCATGATGTTGCCGCCGAATGCAGGACGTGTCATAAGCAGGGCTCTTGTGGGGTCAGCGCAGCCCATGGAAGCCTCTTTGTCCAGTTCTTCCTGTGTTTTAGCCATTCTCAGACCTGTTGTATCAGCAACCAGACCTGTTCTTACACGGCTTGCTACACGGGGAGCAACGTCACGGCCAATGGAGGATGCACCAAACAGCATGATTTCGGGGTCATACTCTTTGATAACTTCTGTAACAGCCTTTGTGTAGGGCTCTGTTACATAGTCCTTCAGCAGGGGATGGTCAACAAGGATAACCTTGTCTGCGCCATAGTGGTACAGCTTTTCTACTTCGCCTTCGATTTCATGGCCCAGCAGTACAGCTACTACATCGTCTTTCAGGTCGGCTTTCAGTCTTGTAGCTTCGCCAACAAGTTCCAGACCTACGTTCTGAACTTTGCCGCTTCTCTGTTCGATTACTACGAAAATACCTTTACTCATTGTAGGGTTTCCTCCTTATATTCCAAATTTTAACATATTGTTCTTTTCAGTCCTGAAGAAAAACCACCGTCTATCGGTTTTCCGGCAAAAAGCCAAGCCGTCATTAGATGATGAATTTTGCTTCCAGTTTGTCGATGATCGCCTTAACAGCTTCGTCAGCGGAAAGGTCGGTCAGGATTGTGCCAGCGCCCTTAACTTCCTTCGTGAAGGACTGGTAAACGTTTGTAGGGGAACCCTTCAGACCGATCATGTCAAGCTCAAGGTCATCTTTCAGGTCTTCAAAGCCCAGAACTTTGATTTCCTTTTCGTAAGCTTCTACGATACCTCTTACGGACATGTATCTCGGTGTAGCCAGCTCAGCGATAGCTGTCAGCAGGCAAGGTGTTTTGATTTTGATGATGTGGTAACCATCTTCAAACTGTCTCTTAACTACAATATAGTCCTTTGTAGCTTCCTTTACTTCTTCAACATAGGAAACCTGGGGAACATGCAGCTTCTCACCAATCTGAGGACCAACCTGTGCTGTGTCACCGTCGATAGCCTGACGGCCTGTGATAATCAGGTCATAGCCGATTTTCTTCAGAGCAGCAGCCAGAATGCCGGATGTAGCGTATGTATCGGAACCGCCGAATTCTCTTGCGGAAACCAGAACAGCCTCATCACAGCCCATAGCCAGAGCTTCTCTCAGGGCAACGTCAGCCTGAGGAGGGCCCATGGATACAACTGTAACTGTGCCGCCCAGCTGTTCTCTCAGCTGCAGGGCAGCCTCGATGCCTGTTTTGTCGTCATGGTTGATAATAGAGGGAACACCGTCACGAATCAGTGTGCCTGTCTTAGGATCGATTTTAACTTCTACTGTATCGGGTACTTGTTTAATACATACAACGATTTTCATTATAGTTCTCCTTCCAAAATATAGTATTCAGCTTTTTAATCAACTCTTTACCTCTAGTTATCAAACCTTCATAGAACCGGAGATGATCATCTTCATAGCTTCGTTTGTACCTTCGTAGATCTCTGTGATCTTTGCATCGCGCATTGCTCTTTCTACGGGGTACTCACGGCAGTAGCCATAGCCGCCGAACAGCTGTACGCACTGTCTTGTTACTTCGTTCGCAACATCGGAAGCGAAGTATTTGCACATTGCAGCATAAGGAGCATAGTTGCCGTGCAGGTCTTTCTCTGTTGCAGCTCTCCAAACCATCAGTCTTGCAGCGTCAACCTTTGTCTGGCATTCAGCAAGCTTGAACTGTGTATTCTGGTATTTGCCGATAGGCTTGCCGCCCTGTTTTCTTTCTTTAACATATTTCAGTGTTTCGTCGATTGCGCCCTGTGCAATACCAACGGACTGTGCGCCGATACCGATACGGCCGCCGCCCAGAGCTGTCATAGCGATCTTGTAGCCCTGGCCTTCTTTGCCCAGCAGGTTTTCCTTGGGAACTTTTACGTTTTCATAGATAACTTCGCAGTTGGAAGCCGCTCTGATACCCATACGTTCGATGTTGGGACCAACGGACAGGCCTTCGTAGCCTCTTTCAACAATGAACGCGGACATACCCTTAGGGCCTTTTGTCTTGTCTGTCAGTGCGAATACAATGAATGTGTCAGCAAAGCCGGAGTTTGTTGTGAACATCTTTGTACCGTTCAGTACATAGTAGTCACCTTCCAGTCTTGCTTCTGTGCGTACGCCGGCAGCGTCTGTACCAGCGCCGGGCTCTGTCAGACCGAAGCAGCCGATTTTGGAACCGTCAACCAGGGGTCTCAGGTATTTCTGTTTCTGTTCTTCTGTGCCAAACTCATTGATGCAAGGGCAGCAAAGGGAGGTATGTACGGAAAGTGTGATACCTGTGGAAGCATCTACTTTGGACATCTCTTCCATGCACAGTGTGTATGTCAGCACATCCGCGCCCTGTCCGCCGTATTCTCTGCTGTAAGGAATACCAAAGGCGCCGATTTTCTGCAGTTTCTGGAGGAGTTCGCGGTCGTAGTCTTCCGCCTCGTCCATATCCTTTGCGATTGGTTTAATTTCTGTTTCAGCAAATTTTCTGAACAACTCTTGCTGAAGCATCTGAGTTTTTGTTAATTTGAAATCCATTTAATATTCCTCCTATTTTTTAAATATTTTGGAACGCCCGGCAGGTCCTGCCACAGCTGTTCCTTAAAAAACTACCTACTTCCTTTGACGCTGCCGCCGGAGTCTTTACTCACCCTTCTACTGTTCGCACATCAATAGAAAAGCGCATAATGCCTCCATAATGACTATACCATTCTTGTCTAAAATTTGTCAACATTTTTGTCGATAAATATTCCATAAAAAACGCCCGTCTTTTATGGTAATAGCGACATATTTTCCCTGCATCGGCTCCTGAAAAAACAACCAAAAGCCGCATGGGAATTCTGGTCCCGTCCAAGCTGCGTTTATTGGAGAATATCGCCGCAGGATACTCTGCGCCGCCCTTCTCCTTTGTAAAATTTGCATTCCCACAGCCGTTTTTTTCTGTCAGTGCAAAAAAGCACGTCAGATTATTTCGTATGCGAATGATTCAGTCGAAAAAATAACAGCCGCACCAGCTGGAATCTCTTTTGTACTCTTTCACTTTACACCATTGTCTAATCTCTGTCAATATAATTCGTACAGAAACTATTTTTTCCACAATTTCATTGTCAGACATCTTCCTGTCATATTGACTAAAAGAACGCAGGCTTCCTGTGATTTCAGGCAAAAAAGGCGGCACAGCTTTCGCCATGCCGCCTCCGCGTACATTCCTGAAATATTTTCTTCGATTACTCGATAACTTCTACTACGGAACCTGCGCCAACTGTTCTGCCGCCTTCACGGATAGAGAATTTAACACCCTGATCCATAGCAACGGGAGTGATCAGTTCGATTGTCATTTCAACGTTGTCACCAGGCATGCACATCTCTGTGCCAGCAGGCAGGCTGATTACACCTGTAACGTCTGTTGTTCTGAAATAGAACTGAGGTCTGTAGTTGTTGAAGAAAGGTGTATGACGGCCACCCTCTTCTTTGCTCAGTACGTAAACCTGAGCTTTGAATTTTGTGTGAGGTGTGATGGAACCGGGTTTTGCCAGCACCTGGCCTCTTTCGATTTCATTTCTCTGAACGCCGCGCAGCAGTACGCCGATGTTATCGCCAGCTTCTGCCTGATCCAGCAGCTTTCTGAACATCTCAACACCTGTTACAACAACTTTTCTGATTTCTTCTGTCAGACCAACGATTTCAACTTCATCCTGAACCTTAACAACGCCAGCTTCTACTCTGCCTGTTGCAACCGTACCACGGCCTGTGATGGAGAATACGTCCTCAACGGGCATCAGGAAAGGCTTGTCTGTGTCACGTTTGGGTGTAGGGATATAAGCTTCTACCTGCTCAAACAGTTCAAGGATCTTGTCGCCCCATGCGCCGCTGGGATCCTGCAGAGCCTGGAACGCGGAACCTCTGATAACAGGGATGTCATCGCCGGGGAATTCATACTCGCTCAGCAGCTCTCTGATTTCCATTTCAACCAGTTCAAGCAGTTCTTCGTCCTCAACCATGTCGCATTTGTTCATGAATACAACGATATAAGGAACGCCTACCTGTCTGGAAAGCAGGATATGCTCTCTTGTCTGAGCCATAGGGCCGTCTGTTGCTGCTACTACCAGAATAGCACCGTCCATCTGAGCTGCGCCTGTGATCATGTTCTTTACATAGTCAGCATGGCCCGGGCAGTCAACGTGCGCATAGTGTCTTGCAGGTGTTTCATACTCAACGTGCGCTGTGGAAATTGTGATGCCACGTTCTCTTTCTTCGGGTGCTTTGTCGATGTTTTCGAAAGCAACCGCCTCACCGATCTGGTATCTCTCGTGCAGTGTCTTTGTGATCGCTGCTGTCAGTGTTGTTTTGCCGTGGTCAACGTGACCGATCGTACCAATATTCATATGAGGTTTGGTTCTTTCAAATTTTTGCTTAGCCATTTTTTGTAATCCTCCTTAAATTAAGTTGTTGGAAATCTGCCGATTCCGAAATCATTTTCAGAAATGTTCTCCATCGTCTTTCATTATATTAGACTTCCTGTTTTTTTGCAATACCAAAAATCCAATTATATACAGTATTTTTAGGCGTTCCGCTGTTCCGCAGGGGCAAGCCCCTCAAAAACAGCCCCCTGATAGCTCTTATCAGCCCTTCTTGCCGTCGAGAACCTTCTCCTGTACGGATTTCGGGCAGGGTTCATAGTGGTCAACTTCCATAACGTAGTTACCACGGCCCTGAGATTTGGAACGCAGGTCTGTGGAATAGCCGAACATTTCAGCCAGGGGCACATAAGAGTGGATAACCTGGACGCCGTTTCTTGCCTCCATACCCTCGATACGTCCACGGCGGCTGTTGATATCGCCGATAACATCGCCCATATATTCCTCAGGCACTGTAACAGTAACCTTCATGATAGGCTCCAGCAGTATTGCGTCGCCCTTTCTCATCGCTTCCTTGAACGCCATGGAACCGGCAATCTGGTAAGCGGATTCAGAGGAGTCTACTTCATGGTAGGAACCATCGTAAACTTCCGCCTTAACGCCCAGTACGGGATAACCGCCCAGAATACCGCTCTGCATCGCCTGCTGGATGCCCTTGTCAATCGCAGGGATATATTCTTTGGGGATGGAACCGCCGACTGTTGCGTTTACAAATTCATAGTTATGGTCTGCATCTGTGGGAATCGGGAAGAACCGAACCTTACAGTGTCCATACTGACCGCGGCCGCCGGACTGGCGTACAAATTTACCTTCCACGTCAACCGCCTTGCGGAATGTCTCTTTATAGGAAACCTGAGGCGCACCTACGTTAGCCTCTACCTTGAATTCTCTCAGCAGACGGTCAACGATGATTTCCAGATGCAGCTCGCCCATACCGGCGATGATGGTATCGCCTGTTTCCGGGTTGGTGTATGTCTTGAATGTCGGGTCTTCTTCTGCCAGCTTCGCCAGAGCAACGCCCATTTTGTCACGTCCAGCCTTCGTTTTAGGCTCAATCGCAACCTCAATAACGGGTTCAGGGAATACCATGGATTCCAGAATAACCTCGTGCTCCTCATCACAGATGGTGTCGCCTGTTGTTGTCAGCTTAAAGCCAACCGCCGCAGCGATATCACCGGAATAAACCTTGTCGATTTCCTCCCTGTGATTTGCGTGCATCTGCAAAATACGGCCAACGCGTTCTTTTTTGCCCTTTGTGGAGTTGTACACATAAGTGCCGGAATCCAGTGTGCCGGAGTACACGCGGAAGAACGCCAGTTTTCCTACAAACGGGTCATTCATGATCTTGAACGCCAGAGCGGAGAAAGGCTCCTCGTCAGAAGAATGTCTTTCTGTTTCTTCGCCTGTTTCGGGGTCAATACCCTTGATTGCGGGAATATCTGTGGGTGCGGGCATATACTCAATTACGCCGTCCAGCAGCTTCTGTACGCCTTTGTTTCTGTATGCGGAGCCGCAGAATACAGGGATAATCTCACACGCAATACAAGCCTTGCGCAGTGCTGCCTTCAGCTCTTCCTCGGAAATTTCTTCCTCGCCAAAGAACTTCTCCATCAGGGACTCATCTGTCTCGCAGATTGCCTCTACCATTTTTGCGCGGTACTCTTCCGCCTTTTCCAAATAATCAGCAGGGATATCTTCTTCATCAATCTCCTTGCCCAAATCATCTTCGAAAATATACGCTTTCATCTTCATCAGGTCGATGATGCCGACGAAATCGCTTTCTGTACCGATAGGCAGTGTAACGGCTACAGGGTTGCAGCCCAGCCTGTCTACCATCATCTGAAGCACGTTGTAGAAATCCGCGCCCATGATGTCCATTTTGTTTACAAACGCCATTCTGGGTACGTTGTAGTTATCCGCCTGACGCCATACAGTTTCGGACTGAGGCTCTACGCCGCCCTTTGCGCAGAAAACGCAGACAGCGCCGTCCAGGACACGAAGGGAACGTTCTACTTCAACTGTGAAGTCAACGTGTCCGGGTGTGTCAATAATATTGATTCTGTTTTCGTTCCAATGGCAGGTTGTCGCCGCGGATGTGATTGTGATGCCTCTTTCCTGTTCCTGCTCCATCCAGTCCATCGTCGCCGTACCCTCGTGGGTATCGCCGATTTTGTAATTCCGTCCGGTGTAGAACAGGATACGCTCCGTAAGGGTAGTCTTACCAGCGTCAATATGCGCCATAATACCGATGTTTCTGGTCTTGGCAAGCGGATACGCTCTGTTTGCCACGCTTACTCCTCCTTTATGCTGTCCTCAGGGTCTGGCTGGGAAAAACTCCAAGCCTCTGAAAGTTTTTCCCAAAGCCCTGCTTTTCATTCTTTGCCGCCAAAAATGGCTGATTACCACTTGAAGTGGGAGAAAGCCTTGTTGGCCTCTGCCATCTTGTGTGTTTCGTCTTTCTTCTTGCATGCGCCGCCGGCGTTGTTCAGCGCGTCCATGATTTCGCCTGCAAGGCGGTCAACCATAGTTTTCTCGCCGCGTTTTCTGGAATAGATGGTCAGCCATCTCAATCCCAGTGTCTGGCGTCTTTCGGGGCGGATCTCCATGGGCACCTGATAGGTTGCGCCGCCGACACGGCGGGCCTTAACCTCCAGCACGGGCATGATATTGCCCAGAGCTTCCTCAAACGCTTCCAGGGCTTCTTTCCCTGTCTTTTCCGCTACTTTGTCAAACGCACCATAAACGATTTTCTCTGCTACGCCCTTCTTGCCGTCCAGCATAATGCTGTTGATGAGTTTCGTCACCAGCTTGCTGTTGTAGATAGGGTCAGCGAGGACCTCTCTTTTCGCAACATGTCCTTTTCTTGGCACGATTCTTCCCTCCTTAATGAATAAAAGCTATTCTCGGTACTTCATGGACCCGCAGTCCATGTTTTCATGCCTTATCTTATCAATGTATCCCGTCTAAGCAATCGCAGATTGTATTGATTCCCATAAGGCATAATTTCCTTTTCGGTCAAATGATATTACTTTTTGGCTTTCGGGCGTTTTGCGCCGTACTTGGATCTTGCCTGCATTCTGTTTGCAACGCCGGCTGTATCCAGAGTGCCTCTTACGATGTGGTAACGCACACCGGGAAGGTCTTTTACTCTGCCGCCCCTGATCAGCACAACGCTGTGCTCCTGAAGGTTGTGACCTTCGCCGGGGATATACGCGGTAACTTCAATACCGTTGGAAAGACGAACTCTGGCGATTTTCCTGAGCGCGGAGTTAGGCTTTTTCGGTGTGGAAGTTTTTACAGCTGTGCAAACGCCTCTTTTCTGAGGAGAGGAAACGTCTGTTGCTTTTTTCTGGAGAGAATTCAGCCCCTTCTGCAATGCGGGTGCTGTGGATTTTTTCTCAACAGTCTGTCTGCCCTTTCTTACTAACTGGTTAAACGTAGGCATTAACTGCACCTCCTTAATAGAATCATACGATCTGCTTTTGCAATATCTCTTTTTTCCGTGCCGTCCTTACGCGCCTGCTTAGAAAAGCCCATAAAAACGGACACTGGGCTATTTTATCATCTGCCCCGCAAAAAGTCAAGTTTTTTTCGCGAAAAATGCGGTGAAAAGCGAAAACCTCAGGGCTTTCACCTTTAGACCCTTTTTTCTGCAAAACTTTATTTCGCGGGACAGCTTTCTGAATTTTACTGCTATGAAAACCGATGCACTGGAATTCTATCCCCCGCCGCATTTCATGCGGCGGAAAATCGGGGTCTGGGGCATGATGCCCCAGCGGGGTAGTGGGGCGGCGAACTACGGTCTTAAAACAAAGAAAGCCCTTTCGGGCCCTCTCTGTTTTTGCTTATGTTTATACTATTGTAATCTCAAAATACGTTGTTGCAATAGCCGCATTGCCGTTTGCGTCTGTAACGCGCACCGTACGGCTCAGCAGTATCACGCCCTTGGCGTTCACATTCACCAGTGTATTATCCAGCGCCTGCAGCGCCGCACCAGTCGCTCCAAAGCTCTCGACCTTCCAAACCACGCTGTCCGCCGCCGCATTTGCGGGAAGTGTGTCCAGCCCATTCAAGGCAATAACCGCCCCAACGTTCCGCTGGTATTTCTTCGCGTTCGTAATAACCTGGCCATTCGGCAGTGTCACCGTGCCGACCTGTACAGCCGGAGGCGTTACAACCGGCGTCTGTCCATCAGGCTCAACGGGCACCACAGGTGTCACCGGTTCCGCAGGTGCGTTCGGCTGTCCGCCTTCCGCGGGCTCCTGCGGCTCTGTCGGCGTCTGTTCCGGCTCCTGTGTTTCAGGCGCATCGTTCTTCGGTTCGCCCGGCAGTACTGTGATTGTGAAATATTCCGTCGTCGTGCTGTTCTGCACCGTTGCCGCAATCGTCACCGTACCCGCCTGTTCCGCACTCATCACGCCATCGCGGATTGCCGCGCCAGTCGCGCCGGCGTCCCTGATGCTCCAGTCAATCTTTCTCATCGCGCTGGAAACGCCGTTCACCGTGCCGGAAAGCGTCAGTGTTTCGCCCGCCTTAAAGGAATCCGCGCATGTCAGCGCAATCCCCTGTTTCTGCTCAGGTTTCTGTTCCGGCTCAGGCTCCTGTACCTTTTCAGGCTCCTGCACCTTTTCCGGTTCCTTCGTGGGTTCTTTTACAGGCTCCTGTACTTTTTCAGGCTCTTTCTCAGGTTCCTGCTTCTGTTCCGGTTCCACCGTCACAGCCGGGGCTGCCGGTTTGCTCTGGATTTCCCTCTGCGGGATAAAGCTGAACGTCCTCGGAGGGGTGGGCTGCTGCTGTACTGTCGTACTCTGGCTTGCCGGAGCCATGGAATCAGGCTCTTCCGGCTCATCGCCAGTACCATCTCCTGTTACCTTAAAATCTATCTTGGCAGTCCCACTGTACTCATCACTACCAATGGTCTTTTTAACCGTAATATGCAGGGAATATTCTCCAGCATGATCCGATGAAACCCACACATCTCTCGGGTCTCCTGTATCTTCTCCCCACTCTAATCCAGAATCCGGGTCAGGTGTTTCCCAATCCATTTCCACTTCATCGTTGCCGGTTTTATTTTTTATCGTTGTTTTGACTGTTGTTCCAGGTTGATTTATCCAGTCATCTCCAAACCCTGTCACATCAAATTTAAATGGGATTCTCACATTTACATCAGCTGTCGTACTGCCCTGACTCGTAATCGTAACATTCGGCTGAACTGTTATCGTCACAGGGGCTGATGTTATACCGCCAGCAGCCGCCGTAATTTCTGTTTTGCCTGCATTTTTTGCCGTAACCACGCCAGTGCTTTCATTTATCCCTGCAACATCTGGAGCACTGGATGCCCATGTCACTAGCGCACCCGTATCAGCAGGTGTCACTTTTGCAGTCAGCTGCAGTGGGGGTTGCGCTCCCACAAGCAACTCTTGGTTTCCGCCCTCTATCTCAACGTTCTGCACCCCGCCTCCCGTTGGAGGAGTCGTAGCATCTTTTGCCGCTACCGTAATAGTATGCGTTGTGCTTTTTGCCTGTTGGCTCTTTGTGGCTGTAACGGTAAAGTCATAGTCTGCAACATCCACATTTTCAGATACACTAACCTTTATTTTCCCATTCTCCACTACTGCCGTTGGCAATTCCTTGCCCGCCGCCACTTCAGAGCCGACCTTCTCAAACAAAAACGTCAGTTCAGAATCCGTCGGATTTACCGTATATTCATACGCTTGGCTTTCTCCCTGTTTAATAGTACTTTTATCTGGCGGCAGCGGCATATTTACTGACAAAGCCGGTTTCACCGTCACAGTGCAGGTCGCTTTAATGTCATTATCCGTTGTCAGCGCCGCAGTAATCGTTGCTGTGCCCGGTGCTATTGCCTCAACTCTGCCGTCCGTCACTGTTGCAGCAGCCGCATTACTCGTGCTCCATGTCACGCTTTTATCCGTTAAGCTGTCAGGTTTGACCATTGCTGTCAGCGTATCCGTCTCCCCTGCCGACAGCGTAAGGGTGTCTTTATTCAACCTTACACTTGGCGTTTCAGGTGTAGGCGCAGTTACCGTTACAGCGCATGTTGCAGTCTTACTGTTGTCCGCCTCTGATTTCACAATAATATTTGCTGTCCCCTGGCTTATCGCCTTAACCTTGCCGTTGCTCACTGTCGCAACCGCTTCATTGGACGATTCCCATTTTACTGCCTTATTTGTTGCACTTGCCGGTTTCACCGTTGCTGTCAGCGTTTCGCTCTCGCCGACCTTCAACTCAGCAGTTGTTTTATTCAGTTCAATCTCTGTTACGTAAACAGTCGCTCCATCAGGCGAAACCTCCACATTGCAGGTTGCCTTGAAGCCTTCGTCATCCGCACTCGCGCCAGCGGGCTTCACCGTAAGGGTAATCGTTGCTGTCCCTATTTCCTTGGCATCCAAATATGTCCTTTTGAGGCTGTCGGAGCTTTTTTTGTTCGGCTCAACAACCGACGTATCGCTGGAACTCCATGTAATGATTGAAAATCCTGCCGAACTCGGCTCCAGAACCGCCTCAAGCTGGTTTTGTCCCAATGGTGTCCCTTTCTTCAGGCTGATGCCTGTCGTTATTTTGTCCTTATATTTGATTGCCACGCCTGTCAGGGCGTCGCCCTTGTTGTTGCTCGGTATAACCGTAACGTCGCAGGAAGCCGTTGCCACCACGTCCAGCCCGCTCTTTATCGTGACAGTGACCTTCGCCGTACCCGGGTTCTTCGCTGTCAGCTTCCGTTCCTGGTCTGTATTTGTCTGTCTGTCAGAAAGCGTTGCTACCTCTGTTTCCGCGGTGTCCGCCGAAAGCATCTTAATCTTCCAGTCAATCAGGTCATATTCTGTCTTTTCAGCATATCCCTCCGGCAGCACCAGTTTCAGTGTCTGGCTGCTGCCTTTCTGTATCTCCACCACATTCGGGTTCAGCACTGGCGCTGTCGTTGGCGTATCCGGATTCGTCGGATCCTCCAGATCAGGCGGCAGTTCCCCTTCCTTCACCACCGTCACCTGACATGTTGCCTTTTTCGTGCTGTCCGCCTTAGCCGTCGCGGTGATTGTCGTAGTGCCTACGGCAACGCCTTTTACAGTGCCGTCCGCCGAAACCGTCGCGATCTTCTCTTTGCTGCTTGACCATGTTACAGTTTTGTCCGTTTTATCGTCCGGCACAGCAACTGTGGCTGTCAGCTTGATTTCTTTCCCAATCTCCACGTCGGTCGTCGCTTTATCCAGCGTCACGCTCGTCACGCTGCCGGGCTTTGTGTCATCTGGCTCATGTTTAATGTTGCTGCCCAGCTCCACCTTAGCGCCGGAGCCTTCCTTCACATTATTAACCGTACCATTGCCCGTTACCTTCACATCGGAACGCGCGTCCAGTGTCTTAATCACAGCGGTATTGCTCAAATCAATCT